>Ga0079992_154994_pt1 | contig 115226 bp, 91 predicted proteins | sample FaiFalFF_MnMetaG_3_FD_69197 | JGI IMG/M metagenome (GOLD analysis project Ga0079992, IMG submission 69197) | Freshwater microbial communities from Yellowstone National Park, Wyoming, USA - Fairy Falls B (FF_Mn_B) MetaG (SPADES assembly) (version 2) | ecosystem: Environmental > Aquatic >...
TGGCGACCGGGTACGCTTTGAGGTGCAGGTGTGGCAAGGGAGTGATGTGCGCACCTTCTCTGTGCCCGCTTCGGGCTATGTTGCCAGCGATCAGGTTGCCAGTGGCACGCCACCCCAGCCGCTGCCCGCAGGCACTTGGCGCTGGAAAGCGCGCACTGTGGACGAGCGCGGCGGCGTCAGCAGCTGGAGTGAGGAGTGGTCTTTCGTGGTTGATACTCGCGCTGCGCTGACCGCCACTCCAACCACTCTCCCTGCCAACAATCAAAGCACCTCCACATTGACGCTGACCTATCGGTATAGCGACGGCGCGCCGATTGTGGGGCGTACCATCCGATTTATCAGTTCGCGCGGTTCGGCGGACACCTTCTCCTCCAGCACGGCGGTCACGAACACGCAGGGTCAGGCGTCGGTCACGGTGCGTTCGGGCACGGCAGGCGTCGCCACCTTCACCTGTCGCGACGAGACAGCGGGCGTGGACTTGCCCGCCTCGGTGCAGGTCACCTTCACGCCTGTGAGCCAGCGGCGTCCAGTGATTGACTCGGTGCGCACTTCGCTGGGGGTTCAAGGACCGTTTCTGGAGGAGGTGCCGCTGGAAAACACGATCACCGTTCGGGTGGCGGATTGGGGCGATGGCGCGCCGGGCAGGGTAGAGTTCCGCTTGCCGAACGGCACGGTGCGCACGGTCACCCCGACCAACAACGAGGCGTCTCTTACTTTGGACATGGGACGCGATCTGGGCTACGCCCCAAACGGGCAGTGGAACACGGTGCAGATCGTAGCCTATAACGCTGAAGGCGTCGCCTCCGAGGTGCGGGAGGTTCACTTGCTGGGGTTGAGTTTACCGCCTTCGCTCTGGAGAGATCATTGGCTAAGAGAGCCTGTAGTTTCGATATTGGTTTCTGGAGGGGAGATACGTGCGGCTGAGATAAGAATAAAGTTTGTGCTGAAGTGGCCCTCCACCGAAGTGGACGCTGTAAGGCGTGTGCCTTATATGGGGCACACATATTGGGGACATCAGTCCAACTACTTCATAGCGGAATTGGAGCTGATTTTCCAAGCGGCGAGATACGGCGAATCAACCACCATCAGTGGAAGAGCTGAGTTTCGTGCTGGGCGCGAGGTAACGCGTCGATACACCCATTATGGGCGCTACCCAACCCATTTTGTCCACTTCCTCAGCGTTAATCAGGAAGTTTCTGGCGGGATTCGGGGGCAGATACAATTCGCGCCTCGGTTCCGGTTAGAAGAGTTGTCTTTCTTCCTCGCTGAGACGGCTCGCTCGGAGACCACAGATATCCTGCCGGTACTGATAAACATCTGCTGTGCCCACCTGTCACCTTGCTGTGCCTTACATCCCATCACTCATTTTGTAGACCTGTTTGGGAGATTTGTTATAACAGGCGAAGGAGCTATTGTCTTCTATGATGATGGGCAGTTCGGTTTTCGCGATAGCGAACTAACGCTCAATATTGGAGCAGCACTAGTCCTAAGCGTTGACCGCCGATGGCAGAGATTTGTTTATGGGGAAGTTTCAGGCGGCGGCAATTTATTTGTTCGCCTGCAGTTTCCTGGCAGCTCCTGTAACGCAGGTTTCTTCGGCGTCCCATTCTTGAACCAAGTTGGTGCGGAATTCTCTGTACAGGGTCAAGTGTATATACCGTTCGTACGCATAGAAGCAGATTTCAACCTTTTCAACCGACGCTGGGTTTATCCAAGAGCGCGTTGCGGCTTTTTGGGGTCTCCCTGCTGGTTGCAATCGCCGATTGGGGAGTGGCGTTCGCCGTTGCGTCTCTACCTCTATCGCGAGCCGTACCACCAGTTAGTGGCGGGCAGCCAGTTCTTCCCGCAGGACGATAACTGGGATGTGCGCGAGGAGCAGCTGATTCAGAATGTGTTTCCCACCGCGGAGCCTGCGCTCACCTGGAAGGACGGGAACGCCATAATTGTCTATGTGTATGATGACCCGAACCTACCGCCACATCAGTCGACCGAGATTCGTGCCCTGATGCAGCAATCGGATGGCAGCTGGCAGGATGTGCCCATCACGCAAGACACGGCGCTGGACAGCCAGCCGCGAGTCGCCGTCGACGCGAACGGCAACCTGATTGCTGTGTGGACACGGATGGAGAATGTAGACCCCGACCCCGATCCGAACCTGCGCCTGCCCAAAGGCGAAATCGCGTATGCGGTCTACAACGATCAAACAGGCTCTTGGAGCGCACCTGTGCTGCTCACGCAAGACGACCGGCTGGATGCTATGCCGCAGCTGGTGCGCGGGGCGGATGGGCAACTCTACTTGGTGTGGCTGAAGTCGCCCGATAATGTACTCCCGACCGACCTTAGCCGTCCGAGCCTGCCCCATACGGACATCTGGCTGGCGCGCTGGGATGGCACAGCGTTTGTGGAGGCGCAGCGAGCGATTGAGCGCGCCGATACGATGGAGGTAGCACTGGCGGTCAGCAGTCGAGGCGTACCGATACTGGTCTGGAGCCGTGATGCGGACGGCAACCCCAGCACTCAAGACCTGAAACTCTACTACAGCTACTGGGACGGTGCGGGCTGGACCTCGCCGCAGTGGGTGTGGGGCAACGCGCTGCCCCAGAGCAGCCCTGCGCTGGCGATGGGCGCGAACGACACGCCCGTCCTCTACTTTGTGCGGAGCGAGCTGCCCCATCCCGAATTTGCCGACCACACGCAGGAAGAGCTGTTGGTGACCAGTTTCACGGGTTCAGGCTGGCGCGAGCCGCTGTCCATCACCCGCGACAACACACTGGACGAACTGGAGGTGATTAGCCACCCCGACGGGCGCGTCTCGGCGGTCTGGTTGGCGTCCTCGCAAGGCGTGGCGGACCTCTGGACAGCAGTTTATGACCCTGCGGTGGGCTACTGGTCGAATAAAGTGCGCCTGACCCAAGACGAGATGACCCGCGAGATGCAGGTTGCAGCGGCGTGGGATCCGGCGGGCAACCCCTCGGCGGTATACCTCAAGCAGGTACTGACAGTGGAGGAGCGCGAGGTAGAGGATGACGAGGGCAACCGCTACCCTGTGCAAGTTACCGTGCCAGGGCGTGCTGACCTCTATCTGCTTTCACACCGTCCGAAGCCTGACCTGACCATTCTGGAGAACGACCTGACGCTGGAGCCGGGTAGCCCGGGACCGGGGCAGGATGTCACCATTCGGGTGCGGGTCTCGAACCTGCGGGCGATGGGGGCGCGGAATGTGCGCGTGCGGTTCTATGACGGCGATCCCGACGCAGGCGGGACGCCCATCGGCACGGTTCAAGTGACGCCTGACCCGATTGTGGGCGGTAGCTTCGGCACGGCGAGCCTCAACTGGCAAGTGCCTACCGATGGGCGTCCCCATGTGCTGTACGCTTGGGTGGACCCCGACAACACGATTGCCGAGACGGACGAAACGAATAATATCGCCTCCTACCCGATAGCGACGCTGGATTTGCAAGCGGTTGCGCCTGTGGTGGAACAGTACCTCCCCGACGGGCAGGTGGTGCTGAGGTTCGGAGTCGCCAATAACTCGCATGTGTCGCCTTCGGGTGAGGTGCACTGGGAGCTGCGCCTCAACAGCGTCGACGACACGCTGCTGGAGCAAGGAGTGACCACCGCTCCCGCTTCGGGTCAGACCAACCCGCTGACCTTCACTTGGCGTCCCGAACTGAATGCAGGGCGATACACGCTGTATCTCATCATCGATCCTGACGATCGCTTTGCCGAATCGGATGAGGCGAACAACACCGCCAGCAGCGAGATTGCCTTGCTGCCCGATTTGGTGGTCAACCCAGCCTTGACGACGCTGACGCTGGGAACTGGCGGTCAGGCGCAGGTGGCGACGACGGTGCAGAATCTGGGCTGGACAGAGGCATCGAACATCGTGGTGCAGGTGCTGGATGCGCCGCCGGGTTTGGGCGCGGTGTTGGCATCGGCTTCAGTGCCTGCACTGGCTCGGTACGCCAGCGAGTCGGTGCAACTGAACTTTGTGCTGCCCCGCACGGTGCGCCAGATATGGGTAGCGGTGAACCCTGAGGGGGCGATTCAAGAGGTGCGCCTTGACAACAACTCCGTGTCGCTGCTGGTGCCGTGGGCGCGTGGCGATGTGAACGGCGACGGTTGCGTGGATGACGCCGACCTGCTGGCGGTGCTGTTTGCGTTTGGCTGCAGCACTGGATGCGGCGTGGAGGACATAAACGGCGACGGGGTGGTGGACGACGCCGACCTGCTGGAGGTGCTGTTCCACTTCGGCAGCGGGTGTTAGTTTATGTTCTCTTCGCCCCCCTCGTGGAGAGGGTACAATCGTGCGGGATGCGAATCACGCTGCGAGCGAACCGAGCCAGCTACAGCCAGACACCCATCTGGATGGCAGTCGAGAAACGGCTGCCCGCGGAGCCGTTCGTCCTAACGGGCGCAGGTGAACCCGTGCCTGCCCAGCTGGTGGAGCGAGAGGGCAAACGCTATCTGGTCTGGATCGAGCCGAACCTGCCCCAAGGCAGCCAGAAGCGATACGAGCTGCGCCGTGCCCCCACACCATCGCAAGGCTTCGAAGCCATCCGCGGCGAGAAATCCATCACCCTGCGCTATCAAGGGCAACCCTTCACCGCCTATGTCTATCGGGATGCCCCTAAGCCCTATCTCTACCCCCTTTATGGTCCCAACGGCAAGCCCATCACGCGCCATTTCCCGATGCAGCTCGTGCAGGGCGAATCGATGGACCATCCACACCATCGCTCGGTCTGGTTCACCCACGGCGAGGTGAACGGCATCGATTTCTGGAGCGAGGGCGCGGGCAAAGGCACGATTGTCCATCGCCAGATCGAGCGGGTGGAGGCAGGACCCGTGTTGGCACGGATTATCGCCCACAACGACTGGCTGGCGCCCGACGGCAAGAAGGTCTGCGAGGAGACCACCGAGATTATCGCCTATCGCGCACCCAGCCTCGCCTGGCTCGACTATACCGTGACGATTCGTGCCAGCGAAGGGGACATTCGCTTTGGCGACACGAAGGAGGGCACTTTCGGCGTGCGGGTCGCCTCCAGCATGGAGGTCAAGCGCGGGCAGGGCGGACAAATTGTGAACGCGGCGGGTCAGCGCGACCGCGACGCATGGGGCAAGCGCGCCGCGTGGTGCGACTATACAGGTCCCGTGGAGGGCGAGATAGTGGGCATCGCTATCTTTGACCACCCGTTGAACCTGCGCCACCCCACCTATTGGCATGTGCGCGACTATGGGCTGTTTGCGGCAAACCCCTTTGGTGTCCACGACTTCATCCCCGGCACGCCGAAGGGCACAGGCGACTACCTGCTGAAGCAAGGCGAACCGCTCACCTTACGCTATCGCCTCTGCCTGCACCGCGCACGCACCGACGAAGCCCAAATCGCCCAGCACTATCAAGCATTCCTGCACACGCCCGAAATCGTATAGGGTATAATCCCCGCCATCGAGGAGGTAAACCGATGCGAAACTGGCTGATTGGAACAGGAATCGCGCTCTGCGTAGTGCTGACAGCACAGGCGGCATTCCAGACAAAGGCTGCCAATGACACGAAAGGCAAGAAGGTGGCTCTCACCTGCCCCGTATCGGGCGAGGCCATCGAGAACCCATCGAAAGCCCCGCGCTACACCTACAAAGGCAAGACCTACTACTTCTGCTGCACCAAGTGCCTGAATAAATTCAAAGCCTCCCCTGCCACCTATCTCGCACGCAAGCCGGCGAAACCAAACGCCTCAACTCAAGTTGCCAGCGCCAACAAGAAGGCATGCTGTGGCGAGGAGCAAGGCGGCAGCTGCTGCGACCGTGATAAAAGCAAGCAGGCATCGGGCAAGAGCTGCTGCAGCAGCGAGAAAAAGGAGGCAAGCGGCAACACCGCCAGCGATGGGCAACAGCCGCATGCTGGCAAAGCACCCGCAGCGGACGCAAAGCTCTTCTGCCCCGTCTCCGAAGAGGCGATCACGATGGAAGACGCCATCGCTATCGAGTATAACGGCAAGCGCTACTATGTCTGCTGCAGTAAGTGCCAGCGCAAGTTCCTTGCCGACCCCGAAACCTATGCGCAGAAGGCGGAGCAGCTCTCGCCCTTACAGGGCAAGCCCATCGAGAAGGAGAACCCATAAGCCTATCGGGGCGTGTTCACCACGCCCCAAACACCCCTATCCCCTCTTCATCACCCGCTCGATGATGCGGAGAGCGGTGTCGATATCACGGTGGGTGATGCCGTAGTGGGTCACGGCACGCAGGCGTTCACCCGAAAGCGAAAGCAGCACGCCCTGCTGCTTCAGTTGCGCTTGCAACGCTGCGGGTGTCCAGCCCGTTTCAGCTGCCAGCTCGAAAATCACGATGTTGGTCTGGATGCGGGCGGGGTCTATCACGATGCCGGGGATGTTCGCCAGTCCTTCCGCAAGGCGTCGGGCGTTTTCGTGGTCTTCGATGAGGCGCTCCACCATTTGCTCTAAGGCGACGATGCAAGCGGCTGCCAGCACGCCGGCTTGACGCATCCCGCCTCCCAGCATGCGGCGCGTGCGGCGCGCCTCCTGAATAAACGCAGCAGAGCCACATACAATCGAACCGACAGGCGCACACAGCCCCTTCGAAAAGCAGAAGTTGACCACATCGAAGGAGGCGGCAATCTGCACGGCAGGAATACCCAGCGCCACGGCAGCGTTAAACAGGCGCGCCCCATCCAGATGGAGCCACACGCGATGGGACTTCGCCAGCTCAGCCACTTGCTGAATATAACTCATCGGCAGCACTGCACCGCTACAGCGATTGTGCGTGTTCTCCAGACTGATGACGCGGGTACGGGGTGTGTAAACGGAGTTGCGAATCGCCCTGCCCAGTCGCTCCAACGCGATGGTACCGTCTGGCTCGTTTGGCAACACATGCAGGAAGACACCGCCGAGAAAACCCAGCCCGCCCACTTCGGAAGTGTATAGATGCGATTCGCTGCCCAAGATGACCTCATCGTGCCGACCTGTCAAGGTGATGAGGCTCACAAGGTTCGCCATAATGCCGCTGGGCACGAACAGGGCTGCTTCCTTACCCACTCGTTCTGCGGCAAGCGATTCCAGTCGCTGCACGGTGGGATCTTCGCCCAGCACATCATCGCCCACCTCCGCCCGCGCCATCGCGCGACGCATCGCAGGCGTGGGCTGCGTTACGGTGTCCGAACGCAGATCAATCACCCGCTCCGCTTCGCGCACCACAGCACCCCGTTGTAAATAATGCGACGCACAAGCGGGTGGTAGTAAGTGGGCACCGATTCGTGACCGGGGCGGAAGTAGAACACGCGCCCGATGCCATAGCCCTGATTCACACCACCTCCCGGACCAGAGGTGAAGTGCGGGTCGATGCCGTCGCCCACCGTCCAGCACAGCCCGCTGGGAAACGATTCGCCCCCTTCAGGAAAGTAGGATTGGAACACCACCACCAGCGGTGGAGGCACATCGAACGGCGCGCCGTACATCTCCTCATGCTCGATAATGAAATCGTCGATGCCCTGCGCGATGGGGTGCCACGGGGCGCAGACGCGGATATGTTCCGGCTCGGGCGGCTCTTTCTCACGCCAGCCCCCTTTCAGATGACCGCTGCAGCCCAGCACGCGCTGGAACGGCTTGGAGTAGTGTCCCGAATGCAGCACGATTAGCCCCATGCCCTCGTGATGCACGCGCTGGCAGATGCGCTCGACGGTCTCCTCGGACACCTGTCCATGCCGCACATGCCCCCACCAGATGAGGACATCGGTCTGGCGCAGGCGTTCCATCGAGCAGCCCTGCTCCGGCTCATCGAGATGCGCCACCTGCACCTCCAGATTCTGCCCGCCCAGCTCACGCAGCCCTTCCGCAATCGCGCCTCGAATACTCTGCGGATAAATCGCTTTCGCCACATGCGGCGGATTCTCATCCCAGACCAATACCCGAATTTTGGTCTCGAAATGGGTAGGGCTTGCCGCGCCACTCAGCCCTGGAGAAAGAAACGCTGTTCCTACCGTTGCCACGGTTCACCTCCTGTAGCGGGCATGATACCCGCTCGCCACACCCTCAAGGAAAAAAATGCCGCTTCCGATAATCAGGCAGAGAGGCAAGGGATGGCTGACGATGGGGCATGGAGGCGAGAGGAGGAGATGGAATGCCTTCGCCTATTCAAGGTGGCTATCGCATTTTTTGGGATACGCCGGTGTTGCAGGTCGCGGAGCGTGCAATGGACCACGCGACGGCTCGTCAGCGACTGCTGGCGAACAACTTAGCCAATGTGAACACACCGGGCTACATTCGCTATGACCTACCCCTTCCATCGGAAGGTGCCCGCAATCGTGCCGTGGAGCTGGCACGGCAGCACGGGATTCCCATCCCGCGCCTGCCCGATTCGGCGGCACCGTTCGTGGGCGTATCGGTACAAAAGCCGCTCCTACCCGTGCCCGTGCCGACGGCGATGCGCACCGACGGCAACACGGTAGACCCCGAACATGAGCTGGCGGCACTCGCCGAGAACGAACTGCGCTACGCCATGCTGGTGCGTATCGCCAGCGGGCAGATTCGGAGCCTGCTGAACGCCATCACCGGCGGAAACACGCCCTAACACGAGGTGAACCCTATGGGACTGATTAGCACGATGCGAATCAGCGCAAGCGGTCTTTCCGCGGAACGGTTGCGCATGGATGTGATTGCCGACAACTTGGCGAACGCGAACAGCACGCGCACCGCTTCAGGCGAGGTCTATCGGCGCAAGGTGGCGATTCTGCAGCCGATTACGCCTACCCCCGCGATGCCAGGTGGCGTGCGCGTGGTGGGCATCGCCCGCGATATTACGCCGCCGCGCATGGTCTACCAACCCGGTCATCCCGACGCCGACGCAAATGGCTATGTGACCTATCCCAATGTGGATATCGTGCATGAGATGGTGGATTTAATCACCGCCAGCCGCGCCTACGAAGCGAACCTGACCGCCTATAACGCCGCGAAGAGCATGTTTCTACGCACGCTCGATATCGGGAGGTGAACGGCATGCGGATTGAAGGGCTGCATCTGTTTAAGCCGTTGCCACGCCTGCGCGAGATCGAACCGCCTCAGCGGTTGGAACCAGAGGCGGTTGAACTGGACGCACCGGAGGCAGATTTCGGCAACATGTTGCGGGAGGTTATCGGGCAGGTTGCCGAGGCGCAAAACCGAGCGGGTGAGCTGGCACAGCGGTTCGCGGCAGGCGAGCCAGTGGATGAGCATACGCTGGTGCTGGCGATGGAGCGTGCCAATCTCGCCTTCCAGCTGACCCTGCATGTGCGCAACAAGGTGCTGGAAGCCTATCAGGAGATTATGCGCCTGCAGGTCTAACGCCGTCTGACCCATCCGACTTGTCTGAAGCACTCGCACCATGCAGAACGCACTGAACCAGTTAAGGGATTGGTGGTCGAATGCGCCGCGCCCGATGCGCATCGGCATCTTGGGGGGCGTGGCGGGCTTGCTGGTGCTGTTTCTGGCGTTAGGCTTTTGGGCGTCCACGCCCAGCTACACGACGCTCTACACAGGGCTTAGTCCCGCCGATTCGGCTGCCGTCGTGCAGACCCTCAAAGAGAAAGGGATTCGCGTGCGCACATCGGGTGGGGGCAGTGTGGTGGAGGTGGAGAGCGGTCGCGCCGAAGAGGCACGGCTCGAACTGGCAGCCAAAGGGCTACCCAAAACCGGCGCACCCGGCTACGCCCGCCTCGAAAAAACACCCTTCGGACTGACCCAGGCGATGGAGCAGACCACCCTGCGCGTGGCACTCGAAGAGGAACTGCAGAACACCATCCAGCATCTTGAGCCGGTGGAGAGTGCGCGCGTACATATCACGCCGGGCAACGACTCGCCCTTCGCCGATTCGCGCACCGAACCGAGCGCCAGCGTGGTGGTGAACCTCAAGCCGACCACAACCCTCACACGCGAGCAGATACGCGGTATCGTGCATCTGGTGTGCCACAGTGTGGAGGGATTGAAACCGGAGCGGGTCACGGTGGTGGATGGCGAGGCACGCCCGCTCTGGAACGGCAGCGACACCACGGAACTCGACAGCGAACTCATACGCGCCCGGCGCGAGGCGGAACGCACCTATGCCGACGAACTGCGACGCCAACTCCAGCAAGAACTGGATCGCGTGCTGGGACCGGGTAAGTCAAGCGTGGTGGTGCAAGCCGAACTCGATCTGGATCGGGCAGAGGTGCAAGCGCAACGCGTGGAGCCGTTAGACCCTAACCGCGCCGCGGTGATCAGCGAGACCTCCTCCGTCGAACGGCTCAACGGTAACATGCCCCCTCCAGGCGGACCTGCTGGCATCGCCTCCAACCGCGCCGATACCCCTCTGTATCCCACCACACCACCCGCCAACACCACAGGCGAATACAATCGCGAAGACCGTGTGCGCAACTACGAGGTCAACAAGCAGGTGGAGCATGTCATCCGCGCGCCGGGACGCATCGAACGGCTCCGAGTTGCCGTGCTGGTGGATCAAAGCGTTCCACAGGCAACGCTGGATGCTATCCGCCAATGGCTGGAGACCACGGTGGGCGTTGTGCCGAACAATCCCACACGGGTCGTGACGGTGCAATCGGTTCAGTTTGACACCAGTCAGGCGCGAGCCGCTGCGCAGGCACAGAAAGCGCGTGAAAATGCGCGTCGCCTTGCCCTGCTGTGGCAACTGATGCCCTTTGTTCTGCTGCTGATGGTCTTTTTCTTCCTGGCGCGGGTGCTGGGCAAGCAGCTTCGACGCCCCACGCTGCCTGCGCCGCGCCCAGTGGCAGCGCTGCCAGGTGCCGGTGGTATCGATGTGGCGATTGGGGAGGAGGGACTGGTGTCGCTGCATGCCCAAGGGGAAGCCCAACCCGATAGCCACTTATCGCTGCAACTGCCAGCCAGCACCCGTGAGACAGAAGAGACAGCCGTTGCCATCCAAGAGCGCACCCAACCCGAGCTCATCGAAATCCAGCGATTTGCCGAACATAAACCGGAGCATGTGGCAGCCCTGCTGCGGAACTGGCTGAAGGATTAACCTGTCCGACTCGTCCGACCCATCTGACTTGTTCTGACTATAACCATGCTAAAACCGGCAGAAAAGAAGCTATCGGGGAAGCAGAAGGCGGCGATTGTGCTGGTCGCGCTCGGCACCGAGACCGCCGCCAAGATTTTGCCGCATCTGAACGAGGCGGAAGTGGAAGAGCTGGGACTGGAAATCGCTCGGCTGGGCAGCATCCCCGCAGAGGTGCGCCAGCAGGTCATCAAGGAGTTCTACGAGGTTTGCCTGGCGCAGAACCTTGCGCTGGAAGGGGGAATCGATCACGCACGCGCCCTGCTGGAACAAGCGTTCGGCGCCGAGCGCGCCAACGAGATTCTCAGTCGGCTCACCCGCGCCCTGCAAATGCTCCCTTTCGATTCCATCAAGCGGGTGCATCCCGCCCAGCTCAGTACCTTCCTGCAGGATGAACACCCCCAAACCATCGCCCTCGTGCTGGCTTACTTGGAACCGCAGGCAGCGGCTGCCGTGTTGAGCAGCTTGCCACCCGAACTGCGCCCTGAAGTGGCGGAACGGCTCGCCACGATGGGCAGCACACCCCCCGAAGTCATTCGGCGCGTGGAAAATGTGTTGCAGCGCAAGCTCTCCAGCCTCGCCAGCCAAGAGCTGACCGCCGCCGGCGGGGTCAAGTCGCTCGTCGACATCCTCCAGTGGGTCGACCGCAATACGGAACGCACTATCTTCGACGCGCTCAACGAATCGAACCCCGAACTGGCGGAAGAGGTGCGCAAGCTGATGTTTACCTTCGAAGACCTGCTGCAACTGGACGACCGCGCCATCCAGCAGGTGCTCAAAGAGGTGGAGATGAAGGAGCTGGCGCTCGCCCTCAAGGGCGCCAGCGACGCCCTCAAAGAGAAAATCTTCCGCAACATGTCCGAACGCGCCGTGAACATGCTCAAAGAGGAGATCGAGTTTATGGGACCGGTACGCGTGCGCAATGTGGAGGAGGCACAGCAACGCATCGTGAGTATCGTGCGCCGACTGGAAGAAGCGGGCGAAATCACCCTCTCACGCGGCGGCGAAGACGAAATGTTGATATAGCCCTCCCCTTGCAAAACCCTGTAAAGATGGGGTATAATGGAAGTACCCATCAGAAAGGAGGTATCGATGATGAGGACTGGCGCAATAACTGGGTTTCTGGCGCTCGGCATAGCCGCAGGCGCACTGTGGGCACAGCCCACTCTCACTCACCTGAAGTCGGTGGACCTGTCCAGCTACTTTACAGCGGGCGGTCCACAGGGTGATAGCGTTTCGGATGTCGCCTTCGACGGGCGCAACCTCTATGTGGCGGGCTTCGCGGTCGTCAATACGACGGACCCCGTACCCGTGGGTGTGCTGAAAATCTCGAATGTTCTCTCCCCGGACACCAATCAGTGGAGCTATATACCGCTCATCTCGCTCACCCAGGCAGCCCAGAGCCGCGTCTCCTATGTGGTTTACAAGGACGGCTTTCTCTATCTGGGCACCGGGCTGGGCGACGGTAGCGGCAACTCCGCTTTTACTGGAATCCGCAAGTTCGACGCGACCACAGGCGTACTGGATTCGAACTGGAACAATTTCGCAGGCGTGGTGATGCCCTCGGATCTTACACCGGGCACCACCACCCGCATGGAGTGTGTGTCGATTGACCCTGGCTATCAAGGCAGTGGTGAGTCGCTGGCGATTCTGGCGCGTGGGCGCGGCTATGTGTTCCTGCGCAACTTGATTACAGGAGGCGCTGCTGGATCGATGCTCTGTCGCCCCCGCCGAAACGATGGGAGTATCATCACCACGATGCGCGATATCACTTTCAACCCTGCCAATGGTGATGTCTATCTGCGTCTGGAAGAAGGCATCTGGTATGCCCAGCGCACGGGCGCAACCAGTGTGCTGAACAGTGATGCCACCCTGATTCTGTCTCTGCCCAGCCCGGGCCTTGTTCTGGTCAACCTGCTCTATCTACCTACGCCGACAGGCGACCTGCTGCTGGCGAATCAGCGTTCTAATCCGCCGACTAGCCCCTACATTCAAGTTTATCAGGTAAATGGCGCCAGCCTTACTTTGTACACTCAGATTACAGGTTCGGAGCCACTACCTGATGGCACCACACCCCCTGCTTTTAACTTCGACATTTTCAACTACACCTATGGCGATGGTGCTGACCCATCAGCGGGCGATGTAAATCTGGATGGTGTCGTGGACGATGCCGATCTACTGGCGGTACTTTTTGCCTTCGGGCAAACGGGATCGGGGCTACCCGAGGATGTGAATACCGATGGTGTGGTGGACGATGCCGACTTGCTTACGGTGCTGTTTAACTTCGGCTCCAGTCCTACTGCTCGGTATCTGTTCGTGGTGGCAACCAATCCCTTGCAAGGTCGGGATCGTCTCGATATCTATCGGGTGAACCCGTAGTGCCGCATGGTGGTGCGGCGGACCAGCATGCCGCCGCACCACCCCACTCTCTTACTGGTTGTCGCTCTTCATCGGGTCATACCAGTCGCGCAGGGGCGGATGGCCCGCTATCTGCCGCCAAGTCTGGCTGAACGGGTGCCATCTGGCGTGTCCATCCACGAACACATAATTGGAGCCGCCATTATGCCGTCGGATAGCCAAGGTGGTCGGCTCACCCCGTGCAGCGTCCCAAGTCATCATGTTCATCTGGCTATCTACCACGCGGGGTGGCGTGCCCCAGTACATCGGCATGAAGTGGTCGGCTTTGATGAGCATGCCCGTTCGGCTGTGGCGTTCCGCCAGCTCGGCAGAGTAGATGCACTGCGCTGGGCTGACCACCGCTGCCAGCGAGAAGGCACGCGGATTCTGGGGGTTGCCATAGGGTGGATGGAACGGATCCAAGTAAGCGTTGAAGCCGTAAGAAGTGACCCGCGGCGGATTTTCTTCCCAAGCAGGGCTGCTATCGGAAGGGCAGCGGTGCAACAACTTCGCCCGCACATAGGGCTGAAGCTGGTCAATCCAGCTTTGGGGTGTCGGGATGCCCTGCCACATCATCCGCACACTGGGCATGAGCTCGTCCCAGTCCTGAATATACATCGCCAGCGCCAGCCCGATCTGGCGCGAGTTGGACAGACACTGAGTCTGCCGCGCCTTCTCCCGTGCCTGAGTGAACACGGGGAACAGAATCGCTGCCAGAATGGCGATAATCGCAATCACCACCAGCAACTCAATCAAAGTGAACCCCTTGACTCTCATGGTTGCTACCTCCTCTGAGTGTGGGATGTCGATGCCGACGACGGCATCCTAACTTTGCGTAGAGGTTGCTTCTTTAAGCGACCGGCTTTTGAAGCCGCTCGACTCGCATTGCACAAACGCTCAGAGGAGGCGTGGGGGTGGATCGCGTGGTACAACAGACCGAGAGAGGGAGGAGATATCGATGGGATGATAGCCAACGAACACACAAAGAGGCACCGCTATCGGGATGGCTTCACTCGCCATCCAGCGCGTGGCGCTGAAGATGGCTGCCACCTGCTGCTGGGCACGGTCACATTGGCTCAGCGCAACCGCTTTTTCGGCTCCTGACTTCGCACGGGTGCAGCAGCACTTCTCCCCACCCGCACAGTCCCGGCAGAAGCATCCCGGATGACGATTGTCCACCGGACTCACGGGCATGGGTGGCAGAGATGTGCCTATCACACCGACAACTGCCACCAGCAGCCATATCACCCGTTTTATTCACTCACCATGATACTCCAAACAGGTCAGAAAAGTCAAGTGCTGTCGGAGGGTGTTTGAAAAGCGCGCCTGCCGCATGATTTTGTGGCGATTGGTATTAGCACCCGCTGCCGAAGCTGAACAGCACAATGAGGAGGTCGGCGTCATCGACCACGCCATCCCCGTTCACATCTTCGGGCAAGCTCGAGCCGCTTTGACCAAAGGCGAACAGCACCCGTAGCAGGTCCGCATCGTCGATAATGCCATCTCCGTTCACATCGCCTGCGATGAGGCTGAAGTTCAGATTGACTATATTGCTTAGGTACGCGTTTTGTCGTTGGCAGAGCCATACACCGTTCGGAATGGAGACTTTCACGGTTGCGCTTCCTGTGAGGGCGGTGTCCACACTATAGCTGCCCGCCGAGTCGAGCGTTACCTGAAAGCTCTCCTGCTGGCTGCCCGCTTGAATCTCGATGCGCGCCCCGATGCCGTTCGGGTTGGGGCGAGAGGCAAGTTGAATCTGCCCTTGCAAGCGCACGCGGTTCACTGTCAACCCGTTGCTGCCAGTGGTGGCAGCGTAGGTGCTATTGCCGGCATACTCCACGCGCAGCGTGTGCGTGCCCAACGACAGGCTGAGCGGTATGGTGTAGGGCAGCGTGGCGACCCCGCTGGCGTTGGTGACCGCCGAGCCAATCGCACTGCCATCCACCTTGAAGGTGAGCGTCTGGTTGCCAAGCGGCGCATTATCCAGGCTTTGGCGCAGGGTTGCCTGAAGCGCAATGGTCTCACCGCGCCGACCGGATAGAGCAGGCACCTGGAGAGTGGTCGCTCGCCGCACCTGCCAGAGGCTGCTGAAAATCCTGTCATCCACTACGAAATCACCTGTGTTGATGGTGCCGCTGTTGTTGCGGTCGTACCAGAGCGCAGCCCACACATCGTAGCTGCCAGCCGAGGCATCGGCAGGGATGGCAAAGAAACGCACCCGTGACTGGCTGCCCTCAACAAGGCTCACACGCAGGTCGCGAGCCGGATCGCTAAGCCAGCTACTGCTCCCCGAAAGCGCGATGGACGCACCCAGAAAAACATTGAAATCGTGCGTGCTGGTGATACCGAAGCTCAGCGTGCCGGTATTGCCTGTGGCGATGGGATTCGGCGACGCACTGAGGCTGTCGATGGTGGCCACTGCACCTTGCACCAGTTGATAGCCTGCGGGCGCGTAGTAATGGCTCAGAATCTGCTGCCAGTTTTTGGTGCCGTAGCCGTGGAGGGGTGCGGAGTTGGTGCAAGCCTGCGAGCTGGAGAGGCGTCGCCCAGTCGCCCAGCGCGCGGAACCCCACTGACACATGCCGCGCCCATGCCCATTCCGAGCAAAACCCGTGCAAACCGGGTCATAAATGCAGGGCCAGCTGCTGCCTGTGCCCGAATAGCCATCACCGCAGCCAGCATTGTTGTTCTCGGCGGAATATTCGGCACGCGCAATCGTGCCCGAAGCCGTGAGCAAGACATAGCGGGTGGTGGCGTCCACCGCAGCGTTGCCGTTGCTGGTCTGGTTGCCCGTGAACACCTGACAGGCGGTCGAGTCGCAAATATCGTAGGTGCTGGTAGCGGGGGAATAGACAAAAGAGACCCCATAGCTGCGCACGGCGACCGCACCTGCCTTGAGCGATTCCATCCCGCCCGATACATTGCCCCAGCATGCGTACCACTCGTTCGTGATAACCCCCTTGCAATAAGTTTCCAATGTGTAGACCTCCACGCGCTGACAGTCGGTGCGGGTGGTGCAGTTGCGCCCGACCCGAATGTATTTGGGCAGCACGATAGGTGCGGGGGCTGCTGGCGCGAAGTCGGACTGGTCAGCCTTGTCGAACCGCTCGGACAGGTCTGGTGAGTTGTTTTTCTGGGAGGGACAGTGGTCGCAGGGCGTGATTTCTTGGTGGCGCGGCGAACGCATCTCGCGTGTCTCGGTGCCGCTGCCAGGGGTCAAGCTCAGGCGACCAATCCAGTCGCCCTCGCTCCAGATTTCCAGTTGCTCCAAGCGCAGGGTTTGGTAGCCCTCCTTCTCCAGCAAGAGTGTGGCATAGCGTCGGGGCACGCCGGCTGCGTCGCGCACGGGGAATTGCAGCAGGAAGCCACCACGCGAATCGGTGAGCGCGCTCGCATCGTGCCCTATCACGCTCACCCGCACCCCTTCGATGGGCTGCCCGCTTTGCTCATCCGTCACAAAGCCCACAACCACCATCTGCCCAGGCTGGCGCAGCGATTGCAGGAACTCCGTGGTGACCTCTTTCGGCGGCACAAGCGGGTCCAGATAGAGTTCGTAGGGCGGAAGTGGCACATCGGCAACAGACAGCGTCATCCCGATGGTGTCATAGCCTTGCATCGAGGCGGAAACCGCGTACTCGCCCGGTGACAGCAATAGATAGAGCCGACCATCAACGGACACAGCGGGAATGGTGAGCGACTCGCCTGTGCGCAGGTTCACAATCGCCACGCGCGGCGCCAAGGCATGCCCCGTGATAGCGTCCCGAAAGCGCAGATTCACAGACTGTTGCGGGCTGCTCGCCGATAACAGCCCGATCATGCTCAACCACATCCACCCAAGCCACAGCCTACGCCTCATCACACCTTTAGTATACACCAGCGATGAGGGGATCTCACCTTCAGGCGTCTCGACGGTTGCGAAAATGGGTTATAATATATTTGGGGTGGTCTCTTCACCCCTTGCAACCGAAGCGAAGGAGGACAAACAGCTATGCGCGCACTGATGGTTGGATGGATGAGTTTATTAATGGTGGCGATGCTCTTGGCGCAGGGCGGTTGGCATCCCTTGGGCGGCTGGGAGCTGATTGAGCGTCTGGACAATGTGCAGGTCATCAAAATCTTCCGCCCCGATAATCTGATTGGGTCGCCTTATCCGCGCTGGTATCCTTCTGGCAGGGGCGACTTCTCCCCTGCTGACCAGCTGCTCTACTATCGCTGGGCAACCTTCGGTCAATATTATGCCTATGATAGCCAGGGCAAGATTGCGCTGGACGATGTGCAGATTTACCCCTATCTGGATCCCAACGGGCAAGGTCGGTTCCGCGTCAGCCGTGTGGAGATTATGGTCTACTTCCCACGCATAGGCTACTACACCATTCAGGGCTTTTGGACAGGTGCCGATAATGACTTCCCACCCTATCCGAGCTTTGCACCGCCCGCCACCTTCTTGCGGAGCAATCAGGGACCCCATACGCTCTATGTGCCGCAGGCGGGTGTGTGGCGATTAGGCACGAATCCCGACCCGAATAACGAGGTGTTCACGGTGCAAGCGGGGCAGCTGGGTCAGGATTTCGGCAGCATGTTCGTGTTCTATCTGGGCATTCTGGTCTCCAGCCCTGCGGCATGGGTCTGTGGCAACTTGCCCGGCGACCCCAATTTCGACTACTTCATCCAGTATGAACCCCAAAATGAGGAGGATGTTTACCAGTACTACGGGCTGGAAGGTGGGGTGCAAGCGACCTTCGGATTGCGCATTTGGGGTGACGCTGCACCCGCAACACGGCTGCAGGGCATCATCCACATCGAAGGGTTCACAGGTAGCTACGCAGGACGCCAAGCCACGATTCGCATTCGGCAGGGCAGCACGGTCAACACCTACACCGCCACCCTGAGCGATTCGGGCATCTATGCAATTGATGTGAGCGAGCAGGGCGCCGCCGAGGTGTTGGTGCAGATGCCGCCCGGTCTGGCGCGCAAAGTGAATCTGACGCTCAGCGGCACCACCACGCAGAACTTCACTTTGATCAACGGCGATGTGAACGGCGATAACATCGTGGATGATGCCGACCTGCTTGCCGCCCTGTTCGCCTTCGGGCAATCGGGTTCGAATCGGGCGGAAGATGTGAATGGAGATGGCACGGTGGACGACGCCGACCTGCTGATTGTGCTGTTCAACTTCGGGCAGGTGGGCGACCGCTTCTGAATCACACGGCGTCCAGTGCCTGTTTCAGGTCTAAAATCAGGTCTTCGGGGTGTTCCACGCCGATGGAGAGGCGGATGAGGCTCTCGGTGATGCCGAACGCTTGCCGATGCTCCGGGCACATGTCGGCGTGAGTCATGGTGGCAGGATGCTCGGCAAGCGATTCGGTACCGCCGAGGCTCACTGCCAGCTTGATGAGTTTGAGCGCGTTCAGGAAGCGGAACGCTTCGCGCTCACCGCCCACTATCTCGAACGAAATCATGCCGCCCGGTGCAAGGCACTGCTTCCGATAAATCGCATATTGGGGATCCTCTTCGCTCAAGTGCCCCAGATAGTAGACCCGCTGCACCTTCGGATGGTCCGCCAGGAAATCAGCCACATAGCGGGCATTTTTCATCTGGCAGGTCATACGCAGTTTGAGCGTTTCCAGACTGCGCAGCAGCAGCCAGCCCGTCCATGGACCCGCCATCGTGCCGAGGAAGGTGCGCAGCATCTTGACAGGCGTCAGCATCTCTTTGGAGCCGAGACATGCACCCGCAATCACATCGCTGTGCCCGCCGATATATTTGGTCGCCGAATACAGCACCAGGTCGGCTCCGTGTTTGAGCGGGTGCTGCCACAGCGGTCCCAAAAAGGTGTTATCCACTGCAACGGGAACTTTGCGCCCGTTCGGCGCATACCGTTGTGCCAGCTGAACGCAAAACTCGATGTCCACTAACCTGTTGGTGGGATTGGCGGGCGTTTCGATGTAAATCATGGCGAGACGGTCGCGCAGGGGGCTATTTGCCAGGAGCAGTTCGATTTGTTCGTTGGGTAAGCCTGCTTGGAAAGCGAGCGTGTGGATGCCGAACGCGCTTAGCACATGGCGAAAGAGATAGTCCGTTCCGCCATAGAGCGGCTCACTGTGGAACAGCAAATCGCCCGGTCGCAGATATGCCAGCAGCGTAGTGGCGATGGCAGCCATGCCGCTTTCGAACACAGCTGCCGCTTCTGCCTCATCCCACAGGCAGAGCCGATCCTCCAGAATCTCCAGGTCGGGGTTGTTCAGGCGACTGTAAATCAGCCCGATCTGTTCACCCGGTCGCTGTTCACGCAGTCCGTATGCCAGTTCGAAGAAGGCTTTGCCTTCCTCGGCGGTTTTGAACACGAAGGTCGAGGTCTGGAAGATGGGGCATTTGAGCGCGCCTTCCGACCACTCGGGTCGGTAGCCATAACTCATCATCAAGCTTTCGGGATGCAGCGGTTGCCCGTTCAGATAGCCTTCCGGATGTTTACGCATGGTCATCGTTGACCCTCCTCGTTCGATTTAGCGACTTTGACGGTGCGAAAGAGAAAGGGGCAGACACTTTGGTCTGCCCCTCCAAACGGTCTCGCTTGCATTAGTTGACTTGGATTTCGATTTGGGCGGTGGCGGGCTTGCGTGCGCCATAGGGGTCGGCAATGGTCAACACGACGGTGAAGGTCCCCTTTTTGGGGAATCGCCGCCGGATGACGCGCCCCTCACCATCGACGAGGTTGGGATCGCCGCCGAAGCTCCAGCGGAAGACCGCTGGCACCGTGCCAGCTTCGCTCACGCCATAAAAAGTGAGTTCATCGTTAGCCGCAATCACGATTTTGCTGTCCTTGCGTGAGTTGAAGCTGAAGCCGTAGCTGTTGACCACATAGATATAGCCTTGCAGAGGTGTCTGTTCCGACAGGGTGCGAATCTCGCCGATGTAGAAGGTTGCATTCGTGTCGCTGAAAAATCCGATGCGGGTAATCTGTCCGCTGGTCTGCTTCAGCAACGGGATGGCGTTCAGAGGCATACTGACCGATTGCCAACCCGATTCATCGGGTCGGATGCCCTGCAGCGGCAGGAGGAAGTCGGTGCGCTTGCCATCGTTGGTCTCCAGCACGATACGCAACTCTTGTGCCGTGGGGGTGGTGGTGGCACCGCCTCCACTGGGGGGTGGTGTGCCGGGACCGCCGAATTCGCCGTATCCACCACCGCGCTGTCCGCCAGGTGGAGCGCCTGAACCGCCGAATTCACCTAATCCACCGCCCCGCGGTCCGCGCGGGGGGGTGCCCGGACCACCGGTTGGGGTGCCGCCGCCTGCTGCCACCGTTGCCGTGCCGGGGAAGCGCACCACGATGCGCAGCACTTTGTCGGGTGCGTTCAGGTCGGCACGCAGGTCTACCGGCGTTCTAAACTCCAGCCAGCCCCCGGCGAAGTAGCCCCGCGTGTTCAACTTGAGCGAACGACTCCCCACGAACACGGTCTCGGTCGTCTCCTCAATCGCGCCTGAGCCCCAGGCACGCAGCTGAATGCCCGCCTCGTCGAGGGGCAGCCCTCGATAAAGCGACACATCGGCGAAACCCACGGTCAGCCACGCCACGCTGAGAGTCAGCCCTGTCATCAGCCATTTTTGCCCGAACATGGTTGCCTGTTGCCTCCACTCTGTAGTTTACCCGACCGAGCGAGTCGGGTGGGTTTCATGCCAAACAAAGTTTAGACGCACACCTCCCATCGCCTTGATCACATCGCGGAGTTGGCGTGCGCGATGGAGAAAGCCGCGGAGGGTGCGCCCGTAGGATCGATGTTCGAAGGGGGCTTCGATTTCCAAGATGCGGGCATTCAGCAGGCAGGCATCGAGGGTAAGCCCCAGTTCGAGTCCGTAGCCGGGCGCAAAGCCGCGCAAACGCATCAGCAACTCGCGCGTGAGGGCGCGCTGACCGCTGAGCGGAGCGCGAAACCATCGCCCTGTGCGCCGATACAGATAGAACCGAGAAATCCGAACTACCGTTCCGAACCCACCAGTGCGCCCTGCGGGTGGCAACACCCCGATGGTCATGTCGGCATAGCGGAGTTGCACAGGGGTGATAAGGCGAACGGCATGGCGCGCGCTCTCACCCAGATCGGCATCCAAAAAGAGGTAGACGGGTGCCTCGACCAGTTGCCAGCCGAGCCAGAGCGCAGCCCCTTTGCTACCTGTGCGCGGCAGATAGTCGCCAACCCGCACCACTTGCGCCCCCGCTCGCAACGCCTGCTCTGCCGTCTCGTCCGTACTGCCATCGTCCAGCACCAGTATCGCGGCATCGGAGAAGGTTTCACGCAGGGAGCGAAGCGTCTTGCCAATTCGATCCGCCTCGTTGCGTGCGGGGATAAGAATCGCCAGCGCTTTCATCGCAACTGCTCCAGCAAGGTGGGTGGGAAGGGGGCATCGGCTGGCGGCTTCAAGCCGTAGATGCCCGATTCGCCCTGCAAAAGAGTGAGCAGCAGGGCTTTGCCCAACGCGAAATCCACGCAATCGACCGCGGGCAAATCAGCCGCTTTGCAGAGCGGGAGAATGGACAGGCGTGCTGTGAACCCTTCGCAGGCGATGAGGCGCGGCGGCTGGGAAGCCGTGCGCCAACCGGATTGCAGCGCGCCTATCAGCTCGCTGTCCTGCTGGAGCCACTCCTCGCGCGCCTCGCTGCCCGTGTAGCCTCCAACCCATATCAGGATGTCGGGTGTGCGCGTGTAATCTCCGTACATGCTCACCCCCCGCCGACGGCTTAGCACGACCCGCGCCCCGCTGCTCATGCCAGATAGGTAGAGGTCGGACAAGTTTTTGAGAATAAGGCTCTGCTCCTGCGGGTCGATCCCCGCCCAATCGATCCGCGTAATGGAGAGCGGCTCCGCACCCGCTTCACTCAGCAACCGCTCGACGCCTTGGGCGAGGCTGCGTTCATCGCTCGTGACCAAAATGGCGGTGCGTAGACCCTTGAGTGGCTGGGACGCGGTCTTTCGTGTAAGCAGGCTCGCGATAACGCTGTCTACACGCGCCAGTGCCTGTCGCAGGTTCTCGCGCTCCGCCTCTGCCTGACGCAGTTCTGCCGTGCGCTCCGCAAGCTGCGCATCCAGCCGCTTTAGTTGAGCGGCTATCTGGTCGGGCACAGCGGGCGAAAGGTACAGCCCACCAATAAGCAGTCCAACCGCAAGACTGAGCAAAACGGCTGATAAGCTGGCTATATGATAGCGCCAATCACTCATGGGCATCCCCCTCCTCTATCCGAACCAGACCCGCCACCAGGTGTGGATAAGCTTGACGAGGAAGCGACCCGTGGGGGAGAGGGCGACCGCCACCCCAATCGGCGCCAGCGCTGCCAGAAAGAGCCAGCCCAGTGCGTTCAAAGAGCGTCTCGCCTGAAACAGGCGACTGACCCCTTTGGCGTCGACCAGCCGTGAACCGACCTTGAGGCGTGTGAGCATCGTGGACGCCATCCCGGCTCGCCCCTTCTCCAGAAATTCCTCAAGGCTGAAGTGGCTTCCAACCGCCACGATGAGTTCCGCACCCGATTCATAGGCAAGCAACATCGCCACATCCTCGCTGGTGCCAGGCGCCCGCAGCAGGTGGGCATTCAACCCCAGCTGCCGACAGCGTTCCCAGCCAGGCGAAGGGCGTGCAGGGTCTATGTAGCCGTGAACAACCAGTTCTGCCCCGCAGCGCAAACCGCGCTCCGATACGCTGTCCATGTCCCCCACAATCAGATGGGGCTTCAGACCGCGTTGCAGCAGGGCGTCGGCGGCACCATCGACGGCAATCAGCACGGGGCGTGCCTCGCGCAAATAGGGATAGAGGGCGTCCAAATCACGCTCATAGCCCGGACCTCGCACCACCACAACCACCTGCTTGCCGCGCAGCACGGTGCGCAACGCGGGCAGCGGCAACGGCTCCAGCAGCAGGTGCCACTCGCGCTGCAGATACTCCAGCGTATTGACGGCAAAGGCGCGCAATTCGTTCACCAATCGCTCGCGCGCCGCCTCAATCTCTTGCTGCAGCGTTCCGATCTCCAGCCAAACCCCTCGCGCTTCCGCGCCCCCCGCTGCCACCACCCGATTGCCCACGATGCACACCTCTTGCCCCTCCACAAGCGACTCAAAAAAGTCGTGTCCCACCTTGTCCAAAATGGGGATGCCCGCTTGCAGGAGCAGCAGCGCACCATAAGTGGGAAACTTGCCCGTGAAGGATGGCTCGGCATTAATAACGGCGCGCGGGGCACGCTCAATTAGGGCACGCGCCGCTAACACATCGATATCCCGGTGAGCAATCACCGCAATCTCGCCCCGACGCAGACGCTGCACCAGCCGCTTCGTGCGCGCATCAACACGAACACGCCCCCGAATCTCCCCTATCGCCACAACCGCCCTATCTGCCGTAAAAGCTTTCATGGGGAACCTAAAATGAGTATACCTCCTGACGACTCTTTTTCGCTTCCACCTGCCCCCAGGCAACCGCAGGAGAAAAGCATCGTTTCGAGAAAAAAAGATGGCGAGGAGGTGCCAAATGACAGGGATGGATCCGGGGCAACATCGCTATCATCGCCAGCGGCTATTTGTCGCCAGCTGCATCGCGCTGGTAACCACCGCGATGGCGTTCTCGATTCGCACGGATATCCTCAAAGAGTTGGGCGTCGCGTTCAACATCAGCCATGAGCAGCAGGGGCTGGTGAACCTGATGGGCATCTGGGGCTTCCCCATCGCCATTCTGCTGGTGGGACCGCTCTGCAATGTACTGGGCATGGGACTGCTGTTGCGTCTGGCGAGCATCGGGCACATTCTGGGCACGCTCTTGACCATTCTCTCGCCCCAGTTCGGCTTCCCGATGCTGTTAGCCTCCACCCTCCTTATCGGTCTCTCGAACGGCACGGTCGAGGCGGTCATCAATCCGCTGATTGCCACCATGTATCCCGAAGAGAAGACCCACAAACTCAATGTGTTGCATGCGTGGTGGCCTGGCGGGCTGGTGATTGGTGGACTGCTGGCATACGCACTGGGTGAACTGGGTTTCGGCTGGCAGGTCAAGATGTCCACCATCATTATCGCGGCGATTATCTACGGCGTGATGATTCTGGGGCAACCCTTCCCGCCAACCGAGCGTGCGGAGGCGGGCGTGCCGATGCGCGAAATGTTCAAGGAGATTCTGCGCCCCTTCTATCTGCTGCTGTTGCTCTGCATGTGTATGACCGCTATTACCGAGCTGGGACCTGATCAGTGGGTAGGTTCCGTTTTGACTGACACGGTGGGCATTCGCGGCGTGTTGTTCTTGGTCTACACGGCGGGGCTGATGTTCGTATTGCGCCAATTTTTTGCGGGCGTGTTGGTGCGCCTCTTCACACCGCCGGGGTTAATGTCGATTTGTGCCCTTTTTGCCTTCATCGGGCTGCTCTGGCTCAGTTATGCCTTTGCGCCCGCTCCCGCCCTGCTGGCAGCCACCCTGTTCGGCATCGGCAAGACCTTCTTCTGGCCGACCATGCTGGGTATCACTTCGGAGCGGTTCCCGCGTGGCGGTGAGTTCCTGCTTGCCGTGACGGGCGCAACCGGGATGATTGCCGCGGGCTTTGCGGGACCAGTGATGGGCGCCATCTATGACCACTACACCATCGCCCATCTGCCGCCAGAGCTGGCGCAGCAGGTGGTGATAGGCGGCAGGTATAGCCCCGAAGCCGCCGCCAAGATTACCGACCCTGCCCAGCAGGCGATTCTGGCGGAGGCGCTGCGCCAGGGTGCCGCGATGACCTTCCGCTATGTCGCCATCCTGCCTGCCATCCTGGTCTTCTTGTTCGGGGCGATTTATCTTGCCTTCCGCGCGATGGGGGGCTATCGCCCCGTGCGGCTGGACGAGGCACGCGAATAGCGTTGCATCCACCCTGACGGCAGAAGACCCCTTCCGCAGGGTATCCTGCATGGTGTGAGCGAGTCGGAGTGGGCGACCTATCGGCAGACGCGTCTGCAGGCGATTGAGCAGGCGCTGGAGCGATGGCTGCCACAGCCAGGGGGGCGACCGCGCCACCTGGCGGAGGCGATGCGCTACGCCACGCTGAACGGCGGCAAACGATTGCGCCCGCTCTTGTGCATCGCGGCGGCAGAAGCGGTCGGTGGCACGATGCAGCAGGTGCTGCCCACGGCATGCGCCCTCGAGCTAATCCACGCCTTCAGCCTGGTGCATGATGACCTGCCCGCGCTGGACAACGACACCCTGCGGCGTGGCAAGCCGACCTGCCATGTGCAGTTCGGCGAAGCGATGGCGATTCTGGCAGGCGATGCCCTCTTCGCGCACGCCTTTCTGCTGATTGCGCAACAAGCCGAGCAGTGCCTACCTGAGCGCGTGGTGCGCGTGCTGCACCTCATCGCCGAGGCGACGGGTGTGGACGGCATGGTGGGGGGGCAGGTGGAAGATATCCTGTCGGAGGGCGAGCCCATCTCGCCTGATACCCTTGCCTATATCCATTCGCGCAAGACGGGTGCCCTTTTCCGCGCCGCCGTGCTATCAGGTGCCATCCTGGCAGGGGCAAGCGCCGAGGCGGAGCAGGCACTCGATGCCTATAGCCGCGCGCTGGGATTGGCGTTCCAAATCGTGGACGATATCCTGAACGAGATAGGCGACCCCGCTCGGCTGGGCAAACCGGTCGGCACTGACCGGGCACGCCAGAAGGCGACCTACCCGCGCCTGTACGGGCTGGAAGCCGCCTATGCACGCGCCCAGCAGGAGTTGCAGAACGCCCTGAACGCTCTGCAACCCTTCGGCACTGCAGCCGACCCGCTCCGCTGGCTGGCACGCTCCGTTTTTAGCCCCTTGCACGAAGGCTCCCGCTAAGGCATATGCAGAACGGAGGGGTCGCCAACAGAACACTCTTTGCCGGCTATCGGACCGAATCTCAGCAAAAATGCCCCTCAAAAGGGGCGTTTCAGGGCGAATTCCACAAATCTGGAAAGGGATTGGGCGAAAAGTGTGGTATAATAGAGTATCTACCCGCCTATTTAGCAGAGAGGTGGAGACGATGCGTGGACGATGGAGCCGAAACGGGCTTGATGGGCAGATGAGTGTCGGGCGCACTTGGGTTAGCCGATGGAGCAGCTGGCTTGGGTTGTGGCTGGCGTGCGTGATGGTGCTGCCCGCTTTTGCACAAGGACGCCCCGACATCGTGTGGATGCGAGGCGGGCACACAGATGAGGTCAGGAGCGTGTCGTTTTCGCCGGATGGGAGCTTGCTGGCGTCGGGGAGTAGAGATTACACCATTCGGTTGTGGCGTGTTTCGGATGGTTCGCTGGTTGCCACCCTCACGGGGCACACAGGTGGGGTCACCAGCGTGTCGTTTTCGCCGGATGGGAGCTTGCTGGCGTCGGGGAGTTGGGATCGCACCATTCGGTTGTGGCGTGTTTCGGATGGTTCGCTGGTTGCCACCCTCACGGGGCACACAGGTGGGGTCAGTAGCGTGTCGTTTTCGCCGGATGGGAGCTTGCTGGCGTCGGGGAGTGGAGATTACACCATTCGGTTGTGGCGTGTTTCGGATGGTTCGTTGGTGCGCACCCTCACGGGGCACACAGGTGGGGTCAGTAGCGTGTCGTTTTCGCCGGATGGGAGCTTGCTGGCGTCGGGGGGAGGGTGGAGTGATTACACCATTCGGTTGTGGCGTGTTTCGGATGGTTCGCTGGTTGCCACCCTCACGGGGCACACAGGTCCGGTCACCAGCGTGTCGTTTTCGCCGGATGGGCGTTTGCTGGCGTCGGGGGGAGGGTGGAGTGATTACACCATCCGGTTGTGGCGTGTGGTGGATGGGGCGTTGCTGCAGACCTACGACCAAGAAACAGGCACGAGCATCCTGTCCGTTCGCTTCTCTCCGAACGGGCGACTGTTCGGGTATGGGCGTCGGGATGCAACCGTGGTGGTGGCGCGCAATCCGTTCTGGCAGAATGGCGATGTGAACGGTGACGGCTGCGTGGATGACGCCGACCTTTTGGCGGTGTTGTTTGCATTTGGTCAGAGTGGTGCGGACTTGGCTGACCTGAACGGCGACGGTGTGGTGGACGACGCCGACCTGCTGGAGGTGCTGTTCAACTTTGGCAGTGGGTGCTAATCAGGGGGCGGGAACAGCGTCCCTAATCTTCAATCGATGGGCGCGCCACCACGCTCCCGTCCACGAACGACCGAAGGGGAATATTTGCACGGGCTATGAGCGGCAAGCAGGAATCGAGAAGGGAGAGGCGAATCAAAACGGTGCGGGCAAATCGCCCGTACAAAAACTAAAAACGGAGGAGAGTGATGCGCTATGCCGACCGTTGCGATAACGCTGGACTGTGAAGCAGCCGATTATCCGCGCTGCTATGCCCGCGACTACATCAAAGTCGCAGAAGAGTTCACCATCCCCATTACTTGGATGATTCAAGTCTCCGGCAAAGACCCGATGGGCAATGTCCAACTCTATTACAAAGAGTATCTCCACCGCATCCCCTCATGGCACGAGTTTGGGCTGCATCTCCATTTTGAGGACCAGAACGGTCGTTATGTGGAGGACCCTCGCGAGCGGGGCGAGCTTATCCAGATGGGCAAAGACATGCTGAAGCAGGCACACCTGAAGCCCACCGCTTTTCGGGCAGGCAGCTACGCGCTGATTCCGCCCGACCTGAAATATTTGGAAGATATGGGCATTCTGGTCGATAGCAGTGCCATTCCGAATGCGGACTACAAAATGTTTGTCGATTGGGACGGCGCCCCCACGCGCCCCTATCATCCCTCCTATGAGGATTTGCGCAAGCCCGGTGAAGCCCGCTTGCTGATCGTGCCCATCGCCACAGCGGAGGGCAAAATCGCCTATCTCGATCAAGGCTGGGATGTGGTGCGCCCTATTCTGGAGCATCACCTAACAGCGGGCACGCCCGTTATCTGTCTGGGCGGCTACGACTATCAAGACGGCACCGAGACCTTGCGCGAGGCCATTCTCCTGCTTAAAAAGCACAACGCGCGCTTCACCACGCTCACCCAAATTGTATCGGAGTACACGCTATGATAGACGCACGCTGGCAGCGACTGGCGGATGTGCTGGTTCACCATTCCGTGCGCGTGCAGCCGGGGGAGCGTGTGCTTATCGAAGCGTTCGATATGCCCCCAGAGTTCGTTGCGCTGCTCGCCCGCACCATTGCGCAGGCAGGCGGTGTTCCCATCGTGGACACTAAGAGCAGCCTTGTGCTGCGCGCGCTCTATCAAAACGCCACCGAATCGCAAATCCGCTTCATCGCCACGCTGGAACGGGAACGCATGGAGCAGGTGCAGGGCTATATCGGCTTGCGCGGCACGCCCAACTTCGCCGAGATGTCCGATGTGCCACCCGAAAAGATGAAAATGGTGCGCCAACTCTGGTGGACGCCAGTCCATCAGGAAGTGCGCGTGCCCAAAACGAAGTGGGTGGTGCTGCGCTGGCCCACCGTCGGGATGGCGCAGGCAGCCAACATGAGTACCGAGGCGTTCGAAGCGTTCTATTTTCGGGTCTGTACCCTCGATTACGCCCAGATGGAGCGCGCCGTCCAGCCCCTGGTGGAGCTGATGGAGCGCACCCGCGAGGTGCATATCACGGGACCGGGCACCGACCTGCGCTTCTCCATCGAGGGGATAGGCGTCGTGCCCTGCTACGGCTTGCGCAACATCCCCGATGGTGAGTGCTTCACCTGCCCTGTGCGCGACTCGGTCGAAGGCGAAATCACCATCAACACCAACAGCGTCTACGAGGGCACTCTCTATCGGGATATCCGGCTGCGCCTGCATCGGGGCAAAATCGTGGAGGCGACCTGCGCCGATGATGGCGACCGCCCCGGCGCGGGCAACCCGCGCAAACTGAACGCCATCTTGGACACCGATGAGGGCGCACGCTACATCGGCGAGTGGTCGCTCGGCTTCAACCCCTATATCCTCCACCCGATGCATGACACCCTCTTCGATGAGAAGATTGCCGGCTCGTTCCACTTCACACCCGGCAACGCCTATCAAGAAGCCGATAATGGCAACCGCTCGTCCGTTCACTGGGACTTGGTGGTGATCCAGCGTCCCGAATATGGCGGTGGCGAAATCTATTTCGATGGGCAGCTGGTGCGCAAGGACGGGCTGTTCGTGCTGCCCGAGCTGCAGGCACTCAATCCCTAAGGGAGGCAGAGGATGGACGGGTTGGCTGCGATTCGGGCGCGTGCCGCTGTTCGCTATGAGCGTGTGGCGCGTCAAGTGCTGGCTTTCTACTACGGATGGTACGGCAATCCGCAGGTGTCGGGACGATGGGTTCACTGGGAGCAGGTGGACCCCGAGCGCCAGCAGATTGCCAACAGCACGCACTACCCCCTGCTGGGCGCATACGATTCGCATGACCCGCAGGTCATGCGCCAGCACTGTCAATGGGCACGCGAGGCGGGGCTGGATGGCTTCATCGTGAGCTGGTGGGGGCAGGGCGATTTCTATGAGCGCAGTCTCCCCCGCCTGCTCGATACGGCTCATCAGCATCATCTGCACATCACCATCTACTACGAGGTTGTACCCACGCCCGGCGACCCCGAATCGGTGGTGCAGGACTGGCTTTATCTGCTGCGGCAATACAGCGCGCACCCCGCATGGCTGAAAGTGGAGGGCAAGCCCGTGATTTTTGTCTACGGGCGTGCCTTGGGACAGCTGCGCCTGCCGCAGTGGGCGATGGTGCTGGAACAGGTGCAGGAAAAGCATAAAGCGGGCATCTGCGCCATCGCCGACCAGTTGAGCCGAACCGCAGCCCGAATCTTCGACGGGATTCATACCTATAACATCTGCGGTGAGCTGGAGGGTAAACCCCTCGAGGAAGTGCAGGCGGAGGTGGAGCGCATCTATCGGGAACCGTTGCAAGTCGCCAGCCAGTTCGGGCGCATCGCCTGTGCCACCATCATTCCCGGTTATGACGATAAAAAGATTCGCAAGCCCGGCATACGCACGGAACGCCGGGACGGCGAGCTATATAAGCGTCAATGGGCAGCTGTGCTGGCGCTAAATCCCGACTGGGTGCTCATCACCAGCTTTAACGAGTGGCACGAAGGCAGCGAGATTGAGCCTTCAGTAGAACATGGCGACCGCTACTTGAAGCTCACGGCGGAGTATGTTCCCCGCTTTCGCCAGTTGCCGGAGCGACCGCGCATAGCGACGCCGCTGACCGCCATCACAGGCGAAAAGATGAGCGCGCTGCGAAGGCGGTGGCAGAACAAACGCATCGCTATTCTGCCCGATGCCGAATCGGACGCGCTCTTCTGGCTTTTGGAATCGGGGCTGGAGGTGGTGCCGCTTGCATATAACGAGCTTGTGAAGCCCGGTGAGCTGACCCCGTCGCGCTATGCGGCGCTGGTCTATCTGGGCGGCGAGCATTATCGGGCGACGGTAAGCGAGGCAAACGATGTGAGTCGCGCCCTGCGTGCCTATTTGCAAGCGGGCGGCACGCTTGTTGCCCTGCCATCGGCGCCGTTCCCCTTTTATTATGATGGCGAGCGTGCGGTACGGCATGCACCGCTGCTGGGGTTGCCCATCGCCGAGAGCAGCCCAGTGCCCATGCCGGGGCAGAGCGGTTTCGAGCGACCGCCCGAAGGGTTGCGTTTCTACTTCCGCTGTGACAGGCGACGCCTGCCCGACATGCCCGCCCAGCTGCCTTTTCCCGAAGGCGGCGATCGGCGTTGGCGTCCGATACTAACCACCCTTGCACCTGCCCCCCACGACTATACGCCGCTCATCACCCTCTTCGACTCGTCAGGGCGCAGCTGGGGCGAAGGTGCCGTTATCGTGCGCTACCGAGCAGGCGAATTGAAAGGCGCCACCCTCGCGTATGTCTGGTTTCGCCTCTTGGAGATGCCCCAAGCACCTGCCCTGCTGCACAATCTCTTTATGCTACTTGGGGCACGCAGGCGTTAGAGAGGGGCACGGAACGGGTTGGTGTCCATAAGTGCCATCCCGTCGGTCAGCATCAGCACTTTATGCTGCACAGCCGCATCGCGGGCTTCAGGCACGAACCCCTCGCCTGCCACAGCGGCATAGGCGTTGATGCCGTGCGCTCGCAGAAGTTCCGCTCGCTTACGCGCCCGCTCCACATCATCGGGGAAAAGCATCCACGAGACCTCGATTGCCAGAAAGATGGTCTCGCGGGTATAGGGATGCTGTGCTTGGAGCAAGACATCTAATGACGCAAGCTGCGTCCATTCATCCAGACTGAACTCGTGTCCCTGCTCGCGGAGGTCATCCAGAAAGTGTCCAAGGTTGACCACGCGCGGGCGACGCACATAGTAGCCGAAGCGTGCCGGTGCATGCTGTAGATAGTCCAGCTCCAACACTTTGCCCTTGAGCTTTCCGACATCGGTATCGAGCCGCTGCATCCAGTTCACCAGCTGCTCGACGGTCTGACGCAGTTCGCGCACCTCCGCCACCAGCATCTGATGACTTTCCAGTAGCTGGCGATGGCTCTCCTGCAATTGACGATGGCTTTCCCAGAGTTGCTGATGGCTTTCCAGCAACTGTTGCACGATGGTTTCGAGGCGGTCTAACCGTGCCAGTGCCTGCTGATGGCTTTCCCAGAGCTGCTGGTGGCTTTCCTGCAACTGGCGATGGCTTTCCCAAAGCTGCTGGTGGCTCTCCAGCAGCTGCCGATGGCTTTGCCAGAGCTGTTCGTGGCTCTCCACCAGGCGTTCCAGCACTGCTTCGATGCGATCGAGCCGCGCAGGCACCTGCAGGAACTCCTGACCCAGCAGGACAGCCAGCAGGCGCTCGCGCCATTCAGGATGCTCCTCCAGCACCCGTATCAAGTCTTCCACGGTGCGGATCGTGATGCTCATCGTAATAATTGTACCTCGATTTAGCGTTTAGGGTTCCGGCAGTCCGAAGGCGATCAGCCACTCGATGAGTTTGCGGCGTCGCAGGGCATCGTCGCTGGGCAGCTGGAGGGGGCGTCCGCGTGCGTCGACGATAATCCCCACCACACCGCCTTCGAGCCGCACCTCACGGCTGCGTCCTTTGCCTGCCCCCACATCGAAGCCGCGTGTCGGCTTCAGCACCGCTTCCATCGTCTCACCCACGCCCATCGGCAATACCCGAATCTCGCCCACTTTGAAGGTCTCGCTTTTGCCGTTATATTCGATGGTCAGGCATGGTTCGCCCTCTTTGCCCTGCCCAACGGGTGCGATGCAGCTTCCCAACCGAATGAGGCAGTCGCGGTCAAACACTTGTGCCGCTGCCTCTGGGTGGACCGTCGACAACACGCCCAGCTGCGGCATCATAAAGATCGAGTCGACGGCTAACATCGTGACCCCTTCGGGCTGGTAGGCGTCCATCATCATGAGGGCTGCCTGGGCGCGCCGGGGTGCATGGCTTAGCACGCCACCACTGCCCACAATCATATCGAGGCGCATCATGTCGACCAGTGTACGCCCTGTCTCTGCCTGTTCCAACGCCTCGCCGATGGTGCGCTGCTGCTGGATGCCCTTCAGCCCGCGTGCCAGCTGCTTGTGGTGGGCGAACGCCAAGCGCAAAGCCTCGCGCGCCACCGCCTGCTCCAGCAAGAGGTCATGATAGGTCTGTGGGATGGTGGTCGGGCGGATCATCTTGTTGCGCAGGCGGTTGCGAATCTCATAGTCTTCCAGGTCGAACGGCAGCCAGCGCCGAATGTTCGCCAGACCCGCTTCCAGCATCACATTGCAGATGGAGTAGCTCATGCCGAGATTCGCGCTGACGGTGCGCGTGTAGTTGCCGTCGAACACGGAGAACACATCGGTGGTCGCTCCGCCAATATCGACCCCCAGAATATTGATACCGCGCTGCTCGGCGATGGTGACCATGATTTTGCCCACAGCGTTTGGCGTGGACATAATATCGGCGGAGGTCCAGCTCATCAGTTTGGAGTAGCCCGGTGCCTGCTGCATCACATGCTCAAGGAACAGTTCGTGGATGGCTTCGCGGGCAGGTCCGAGGTTCTCGCGGTCTAAGGTAGGGCGCAGGTTATCGACGATGCGCAGGTCGAACCGCTCGCCCAGCACGCGCCGAATCTCCTCGCGCGCATCTTTGTTGCCGGCGAAGATGACGGGCAGCCTCATCGTGCCGAATCGGGGGCGCGGGTCCGCGGCAATCAGCAGCTCTGCCAGCTCCACCAGGTGCGTCACCGTGCCGCCATCCGTGCCACCTGAGAGCAGCACAATATCGGGGCGCAGCTCGCGCAGACGCTGGATTTTCTGGTAGTCTTTGCGCCCATCGTCGATGGCAATCACATCCATGATAATGGCTCCTGCGCCGAGCGCGGCACGCTGCGCACTTTCGGCTGACATCTGGCGCACCACGCCCATCACCATCATCTGCAGCCCACCGCCCGCGCTGGAGGTCGACAGGTATAGGTCAACTCCTTCCCGCTCATTGCGCTGGGGAGTCAAAATCGTGCCGTTCTCGATGAGTATGCGACCGGTGAGGTCCTCCACCTCGCGCGTGGCGTTCAGCACGCCTATCGTCACATCATCGAAGGGCGCCTCGACGGTGGTGGGTGCCTCCCCACGCGTCACCAGACGGTACTCGCCATCGCGCTTCTCAATCAATATCGCTTTGGTTGTTGTGCTGCCGCAGTCGGTTGCCAGAATCGAACGCACCTCTGCCATAGGTCTCTCTCCTCCCGTCCGTGCGGGCAGCAGGATTATACCTCTTTTCAACTTGCAACACAACCGTTTTGGGGCGAGCCAGGAAGAACAAGGGTGCCCGTTGCCCAATCTTGCATCCTACTGGTTCCCCCGCGGGCGTGTTGCTTGCAGAGGAACCTATTGGATGGTTTTGGAGTCAGTAATACACAGGAATCAGGGGCATTGCCTTCCAAATGGAGGCAACCTGCTGGCTAATCGAAAACACACAGGAGGTAAGGAACGATGGAACGACGCGATGTCTTTCGGATAAGCGTCATCATAAGTGCAACAGTTCTATCGCTAATGGTGACCACCGGCTGGTCGCAGGTACCGTCGCTCACTTGGCTCGGCACGCTGGGGGGTGATAGGAGCTGGGCTATAGGCGTTTCAGCGGACGGCGCAGTGGTGGTTGGCGTGGCTTACAACACCGATGCGATGCCTCGTGCCTTTCGTTGGACGGCGTCCGGGGGCATGCAAGACCTTGGCACGCTGGGGGGTGCAGGGAGCGAGAGTTGGAGCATCTCAGCGGATGGCGCGGTGGTGGTCGGCATGGCTCAAAATGCCGCTGGGCATAGGCGCGCCTTTCGCTGGACAGTTGCTGGTGGGATGCAAGACCTCGGCACGCTGGGGGGACAGGACAGCTGGGCTTCTGGTGTTTCAATGGACGGTTCGGTGGTGGTCGGCTATGCCTACAACGCCACTGGACAGCCGCTCGCCTTTCGCTGGACACCATCCGGTGGGATGCAAGACCTCGGCACATTGGGTGGTCGTTGGAGCTGGGCTTTTGGCGTTTCGGCGGACGGCGCGGTGGTGGTCGGTGTCGCTGAAAATGCCGCTGGGCGTAGGCGTGCCTTTCGCTGGACGGAAGAAGGAATGCAAGACCTTGGCACGCTGGGCGGTTATGAAAGCGAGGCTCGTGGCATCTCACCAGACGGTCAGGTGGTGGTTGGCGTAGCGCACAACGCCGCTGGGTGGTTTCGAGCCTTTCGCTGGACGGAAGAAGGAATGCAAGACCTCGGTACGCTGGGGGGACGAGAGAGCTATGCTCATAGTGTCTCGGCGGACGGCGCGGTGGTGGTTGGTCTGGCTCAGAACGCTGAGGGGCGTAGGTGCGCATTTCGCTGGATGCTCTCACGCGGGATGGAAGACCTGAGCATCACCTACGCCCACCTGTTGACACCCGGCTCGTATCTTATCGCAGCGCGTTCCATCTCCCCCGATGGGCGCTATATTGTAGGGTATGGCTACAACGCCACCACAGAGCGCATCGAAGCCTATCTGCTGGATACAGGGTTCCCCCTGCAAGGAGATGTCGACCGCAACAACTGTGTGGACGATACCGACCTGCAGCGGGTGCTGTTTGCCTTCGGTGAACAGGGCTACCGTAATGAAGACCTCAACTGGGATGGCACGATAGACGACGCCGACCTACTTCTCGTGCTGTTCAACTTCGGGAGTGGGTGCTAATCCTCCCTCCTCATCCATAAGGCGCAAATAGTCATCGAGAGTGAGCGGGCGGTCTGCCACCCACACTTTGGGCGGTTGCAGTCGAACACGCCTAATCTGCGCCTGTCGGATAGCCTGCTTGGTCATGCCGTCTCCAGTATACCGCTTTGGCAGGTTAGCCCAAGCGGTTCAAGCGGACACGATAGAGGCGCATGGCAGCCTCGCGCGGAACGCCACCGCGTGCCAGCGCACGCTCGATATGCTCTTGGGGCGTGCGCACATCCGGGGTGGGTGGCACGATCGCCTGGAACCGCCCATGCCACTCCACCAGCACCGCATCCTGCTGCGGATCGACTTGGGAGCGGTCGCGCAGCGGCTCGTATGACTCCACCAAATAGACCACATAGCGCAGGGTCGGTAGCTCCGCGGGGTCCACAGGCGGGCGATGGGGGTCCAGCAACGCCGCGCGCGTGGCATGGTGAATAATCTCGTGGGCACGGGTCGGCTTCTGGGGCTTCAGGCTGCCCATTAGCCCGCGCAGCTGCTCACCCTGATAGAGTGCCACGAACACGCTGCCCGGCTCACGCAGCGCGCGAGGCAACCGCTTCAGGTCGGGCTCGATCAGCGTGCCCTCCTGCACGAAGCGTTCCACTGCCGTTTGTGCCAGTTCCAGACATGCCTGTTCCAGCGAAGGCTCCGCCCGACGCAGGGTGAGTCTCGGCTCCTGCCCGCGCAGGATGCGCTGCATGTTCGCCCGATGCCGAAACACCACGATGGCGGCAGCCAACGCTAAAATCGCCACGGCGGGGAGTGAATGCCCCAGCCAATAGGCAGCGATGGGCACGGTGATAGCGCCCAAGATGGAGCCGAGCGAGACCCAACGCGTCAGCCAGAACGCCAACAGCCACACCAAAAAGGCGATTGCGGCAGTGGCAGGTGCGGCAGCCAGCAGCACCCCCAGCCCCGTCGCGATGCCCTTCCCCCCACGAAAGCCCATAAAGGGCGAAAAGGTATGACCCAAGATCGCACTTGAACCCACCAACAGCGCATGAAAATCCGAATGGGTTGCCTGTATGACGGTGAAAGTGGGCAGCCAGCCTTTGAAAGCGTCCAGCAGAAGAGTGGCAAGAGCCGCTTTTGCACCCAGCACACGAAACACATTGGTCGCTCCTATATTGCCACTGCCATGCTGGCGAATATCAACACCGCGCAGTCGCCCAATCCAGTAGCCGAATGGTAAGGCGCCAATCCAGAAGGCGACCAGCATCGCTACAATCAGCCCATGCCACTCCATCCCGAAAAATTATACCTCGCCCGATGGTCGGGGGAACAGCACAGTGGCGACGATGCGCCCGTCGCGGTTCAGCAGTTGGAACCGTCCGCGCAGCGTGCCCCGCACCAGATTGTCGATGATGCGCACACCGAGCGTGTTGCTGCGCGCCACATCGAAATCGGGTGGCAGCGGCTCCCCATCGTTGCTCACCTCCAGCAGCACCTCACCGTTCGTGTGCTGCACCTGCACCTCGATGGCGCCACTCTCCCGCTCCTTGAACCCATGCTCAATCGCGTTCTGGATGAGTTCGTTCAGGATGAGGGCGACTGCCGTCGCCTGTTGCAAGGGCAGCAGCACATCATCGCCCTCCACCTGACTGCGCACCTGCTTGCCCGGCGGCACCAGCGCCTGCTTCGTGTTGTGCAAAATGCTGGAAGCGATTTTGCGCAGGCTCACCATGTCCAAATCCTCACGCGAGAGCAACTCATGCACTTGGGCAATCGCCAGGATACGGCTCAGGCTGTCCTGAATCACCTCCTCCACCGTCTTATAGCGGGAGTAGTGCATCTGCAGGCGTAGCAGGCTGGCAATCTGCTGCAGGTTGTTTTTGATGCGGTGGTGCATCTCCTGCAAAATCGCGCTGCGCACCATGAGTCGGGCGTGGTCGATGGCGAGCGCGGCGTGGTTCGCAACCGCTTCCAGCGTGCTTAGCTCTTCATCGGTAAACAGATGGGGATGGTCTGTATAGCAGTTGAGCGCGCCGATGACGCGCTCACGCACGCGCAGCGGCACGCAGACCATCGAATGCAAGCCCACACGCTGGGCAATATCGGGGAAGCGATAGTCGGGGTGTGCTTGCACATCGGGAATGACCAGGATGCGATTTTCGGCGACGGCGCGCCCCGCGATGCTCTCCCCCACGCGCAAAGGGGGTTTCTGGCGATACTCCTCGCTTTCGGCTTGTGTCGCTTTCAGCACCAGCTCGCCCCGCTCCTCGTCCAGCAACAGCACCGTCACCACTTTATAGCCCAGCGTCTGCGCCGTCATGTTCACCAACAGCTGCAGCACCTCTTCCAAATAGAGGTTGCCCGTGAGCGTGCGACTGATTTCGGACAAAGTGGCGACCTGACTCGCCTGCCGTTCCAGCCGTTCGATGCGGCTGAGCTGTTTCAGGGCGCCGGCAAGGTGGCTGGCGATGCCTGAGAGCAGGCGAATCTGCTCCTGACGGTACTCCTTTGGGTGGCGCGTGCGCACGCTGATAACGCCGATAATCTCGTTGTTGACCATCAGGGGCACAGCCAGCATACTCTCGTACTGTTCCTCGTTCAGCTGGGGATAGAGTTTGAAGCGATGGTCTTTATAGGCTTCGCGGGCGATGGCGACGGGTCGGCGCTCGCGTGCCACCCAGCCCGTGATGCCCTCGCCCAGCTTGAGCCGAATCTTGCCGATAAACTCCCGATCCGCGCCCGTCGCCGCGCGCAGCACCAACTCCTCGTGGCTCTCGTCAAACAGAAAAACATGGCAGATTTCGGTTTCGGTGATGCGCATAGCGATATCGGCGATGGCTTGGAGCATCTCTTCGGAGGCGAAGGCGGTGCCGGTGGCTTCGCTGATGCGGTGCAGGGCTTCGATCTCGGCTTCGCGGTCGGCAAGGCGCGCCTCCAGTCGGCGAATATACTCCTGCGCCTCTTGCAGCTCGCGCTCCTTGCGTTCCAGTTCGTCCAGCAGGTGCGCTGGGTTGCTTAGATCGATGCGGGCGCGTCGCCGCCGCTTGAGTGCCGTGCGTAGTCGCCACGAGCGAAGCGGTCGCATAATCAGAGTATACCCGCTATGGGAGGGGCTACCTGCTGTTCCCCTGCTGGATGAGGGCGATGATTTCCGGGTCGTGGCTGCGCTGGGCTGCCTCCAGCACCGTCTCGCCCGACACACTACGGGCGTTTGGATCTGCCCCCGCCGTTAGCAGCATCCGCACCGTGTCGCGATGCCCGTTCTCGGCTGCCAGCATCAACAGGGTGCGCCCGTTGCGGTCGCGCTGATTGGGGGAGACCCCACGCGCCAACAGTGCTTTCAGCACGCGCGTCCGCCCATACACCGCCGCATAGTAGGCAGGCGAGTTGCCGGGGTTCATCTCACGCAGGTAGCCTGTGCGGTCGCGTGCATCGAGGCTCGCACCGCGCGCAATCAGCAGCAGGGCTATCTCATCCTGCCCGCGCATAATCGCCAGGGTCAGGGCGGTCAGACCCGATGGGGTGCTGGCGTTCACCGCCGCTCCAGCACGCAAGAGCCGCTCCACCTGCGCCTTATCGCCCTGTTCCACCGCCGTGAGCAGTTGCTGGTTCAGCTGACGATGATGTTCCCGCAGTTGCCGAAACGGGGGTGAGAGCATGACCACAAGGGTCAGCACAATCGGCAGCACGAAGAAGCCGAGAATCAGTGCCTTCTGCCACTGCCCACGCCGATTCCCATCAACATCCGTCCCGTCCATCACCGCCCTTGATTCTACCAGAGTCGCGGTGCGCCATCCCTGAGGCTGTTCGACAATCAGGGTGCGGTTCCCGCACCCGTACCGTGTCTCGTGCCAAGTGCGTAGCCAAAGTTCATGATGCCCCCCTCCTACAGGTTCCCCCCACTGCGTGAGGGGAACCGCGACTTGGTTCCCCCTGCTGGCAGGGGGAACCTAAAGGAGGGGGTGAGAAATTTCGCCTATTTCGCACACCCTCTGCCAACCCCTTGACAAACGCCCCCGAAATGGGGTAGAATAAGGGGTAGCGATGCGGTGTAGGTGTAGGGGCGCACGGCGGTGCGCCCTGCTGGGCTATTATATCATAGGAGGCATGGAGCGATGAGAGGAGCAACACAAATGATGGGGCGTGCGCTTGTGGGCGCACTGGTTTTGGCGTGGATGGCGACCGCAGGCTGGTCGCAGTCGCTGACTTGGCTGGGTACGCTGGGCGGCGGTGGGAGCGGGGCTTATGCTGTTTCAGCCGACGGCTCCGTGGTGGTCGGCGGGGCTCGCAACGCCGTAGGGCAGTGGCTTGCCTTTCGCTGGCAGAATGGGGTCATGCAAGACCTCGGCACGCTGGGCGGCGATGAGAGCGAGGCTTATGGTGTTTCAGCCGACGGCTCCGTGGTGGTCGGCAGGGCTCGCAACGCCGTAGGGGATTGGCATGCCTTGCGCTGGCAGAATGGGGTCATGCAAGACCTCGGCACGCTGGGCGGCAGGTATAGCGAGGCTTATGGTGTTTCAGCCGGCGGCTCCGTGGTGGTCGGCAGGGCTCACAACGCCGCATGGGATTGGCGTGCCTTTCGCTGGACGGCGGCGGGTGGCATGGAAGACCTGAACACGACCTATGCCAATCTGCTGCCCCCCGGCTCGTATCTTGAGCGCGCTACCGCCATCTCTCCCGATGGGCGCTATATTGTGGGATGGGGCAGGAACGCCACAGGGAGCTGGGAAGCCTTCCTGCTGGATACGGGCTTCCCGCTGCGCGGGGATGTGGACCGCAACGGCTGTGTGGACGATGCCGACCTGCTCGCCGTGCTGTTTGCGTTCGGTGGGCAGGGCTACCGCAACGAAGACCTCAATTGGGACGGAACTATCGACGACGCGGACTTGCTGATTGTGCTGTTCCACTTCGGGAGTGGGTGTTGATCCCCCCACTCCCTGCGCCCTTCTCAAGGGGGGAGAGGGTCGGGGTAAGGGGGAATTCTTGCCCTGCACCAATTGAACCCAAGCGTTGCACCCTTATCAGATCAGCCTAAAGGAAGAGGGGGCAATTATAGACCGCCGATGGTGCCGAGCGGGTATTATTTACCTTGTGGCGATGACGACAAGCAACGGGCAGACAGAATATGTGGTTCGCGTGCGCGATGTGGTCAAGGAGTATCAGATGGGCAAGCTGACCGTGCGCGCGCTCGATGGGGTGACGCTCGATATCTACCGGGGCGAGTACCTCTCGATTATGGGACCCTCTGGCTCCGGCAAAAGCACGCTGTTTAATATGATTGGCGGGCTGGACAAGCCCACCAGCGGCTCGGTCTTCATCGACGATGTGGACATGGCACAACTGGATCCGCAGGAACTGGCGTTTCTGCGCTGCCACCGCATCGGCTATATCTTCCAGACCTTCAACCTGATTCCGGTGATGACCGCGCTGGAGAATGTGACGCTGCCGATGATTTTTGCGGGCGTGCCCGCGGATGAGGCGCGCGAGCGCGGCATCGAGCTGCTGACGCTGGTGGGGCTGGGCGGACGCCTGCAGCATAAACCCACCGAACTCTCGGGTGGGCAGCAGCAGCGCGTCGCCATCGCCCGCGCGCTGGCGAACAACCCCTCCATCATCTTAGCCGATGAGCCAACGGGCAACCTCGACCTGCGCACGGGGAAAGAGATTATTGAGCTGCTCAAGCGGCTGAATGTGGAGCGGGGCGTCACCATCATTTCGGCAACCCACGACCTGAAGATGTTGGACATCTCCGACCGCATCGTGTGGATTCGGGACGGCAAGATTGAACGCATCGAGAAGCGCAGCGAGCTGGAGCTGAAAGTGGGCGAGGTAGAGGGGGAGGCAGGCTGATGACACCGAGAGAGCGCATCGAAGCCGCCATCGCAGGCAAGCCGACCGACCGGCTGCCGTTCGCTTTCTGGTATCACTTCCGCACTGAGCCGTGGTTCCCACCCCAGCTCCATCCCGACTATCGCCCGCCCGTGAGCGAGGCGATTCTGCAAACTTATATCGAGGGCATGTGCCGCGCCGAATATGAGTTTTGGCACCGCTACCAGCCCGATTTGCTGAAGGTGATGCACGATATTCCCTACGAAATGCCCGCCGAGCTGCCCCTCGTGGAGCATCCTGACCAGTGGCAGCAGCTACCGCGCCTCGAACCCGATAAGGGGCACTTCGGCGCCCACCTCCAGCTGCTCCAGCGACTGCGCGAACGGCTACCCGCCGAGGTGCCAATGATCGAGACGGTGTTCAACACCTTCTATTACGGCAATCGGATATCGGGCGGACGGTTGCTGTCGCATTTGGAGCAGGCACCGGAGGCGGTTCAGGCAGGGCTGGCGATTCTCCATCAGAACCTACTGGCTTATGCCCGCGCGGCGCTCGCTATCTGTGATGGCATCTACTACGCGCTGAGCGGAGCCAGTGTGGATGCGGCGCCGCGCGCGGTCTATGAGCGCTATTTCTTGCCGCTGGATCGTGCCCTGCTCACAGCGGTGGCGGATGCACCGATGAATGTGCTGCATCTGCACGGCTATGGCGAGCTGTATGCCGACCTGTGGGAGGATGCGCCTGCGGCGATTGTGTGCTGGAGTGATCGGGCATGCACGCTGAACCTGACGGAAGGCAAGAAGCGGTTCCGTCGTTGCGTGATGGGCGGGCTGAACGAGCTGGAGCTGGCTCATCTTTCGCGCGAGCAGGTTTTTCAGCAAGCACAGGAGGCACTCGACCAGGTGGGGCGCATCGGCTTCATTCTGGCGCCGGGCTGCGCTCTACCCACCGACATCAATCCCGAACTGCTTTTCGCCATTCGCGAATTCGCCGAGCGGGCATAGAAAAGGTAGGGATCATATTGTCCAGCAATTCACTTCCCTTGTGGGAGTGTGCAGTGTACAATATTGTATGGTGACGCGCGCGTATGGCGAGATATATTCCCGGCTATGTGCGGGCGTATGAGGCGGGGTGGCTGCAGGAGCGTGTAGAGGCGGCACTTGAGCTGCTGAAGCTGCCCTGTCGCGTGTGCCCCCGCTATTGCAAGGTGAACCGCGCCGACGATGAGCGCGGGGCATGCCTGATTGGGCGCTATGCCGTGGTCGCCAGTGCCTTTCCACACTTCGGCGAGGAGGATGTGCTGCGCGGCTGGATGGGATCGGGCACTATCTTTATGAGCGGGTGCAACCTCCGCTGCGTCTTCTGCCAGAATTACGACATTTCCCAAGTGGTGCGAGGCACGCGTGTCACCCCGGAGCAACTCGCCACGCTTATGCTGCGTTTGCAGGAGCTAGGCTGCCACAATCTCAACATCGTGACGCCTGAACATGTGGTGCCGCAGGTGGTGGAGGCGCTCTTTCTGGCGGTTCAGCGCGGACTGCGGCTGCCACTGGTTTACAACACCAGTGCCTACGACTCGCGCGAATCGCTGCAGGTGCTGGATGGTCTGGTCGATATCTATATGCCGGACTTCAAGGTGTGGACACGCGAGAGCGCGCGCCGCTATCTTAAATCCAAAGAGGATTACGCCGAGGTGGCACGCGAATCAATTCGTGAGATGCACCGCCAGGTAGGCGATTTGCAGATAGACGAGATGGGGCTGGCATATCGCGGGCTGCTCCTGCGCCATCTGGTGATGCCCGGACTGGTGGAAGAGACCAAGGCGATTCTGAACTGGATTGCCCAGACGCTTGGACCCAACACCTATGTGAACCTGATGGCGCAATATTACCCCGCTAACAAGGTGGGCGAGGCTTACCCGGAGATTAACCGCTTGGTCTATCGGGAGGAGTATTTGGAGGCGCTTGAGTACGCCGAATCGCTGGGATTGCGTCTGGATCGGCGCAGTGTTCGGGAAGGGCTGCTGCTCCCCTCAGGTGCGAAGCGAGGGCTTCAAATCATTAATAGATAATGACCTATTGGAACGAGTCCTCGTCTTGATAATGACCTACTGGAACGGGTCCTCGTCTTCCTCGTCCCAGTCCAAGTCAGACAGGAAGGGGGGTGGTGGCAGCTCCGCGTCGGCGGGGATGTGACGGATGGGCGGTCGTTTCGGAATAAACCGCTCGAATTCGGTCAGCACCTGCCCCGCAAGTGGGCGCTCCATGAGCACCCGATTGAGTGCCTCCACCACTGCCTGGTGATTCGGCTTGCCCATGCCATCGGTTGTGCGGGCAATAATATCTGCCACCGCGTTGCGGGTGATAGCGGGGTCTAACTCTCGCAGCTTGCGCCAGACCGCCTCCTCCAGCGGCAGGTCGGCTTCAGGGGGATAGTGCTGCAAGCCATCCTGCCCACGCATGAGCGCGGGGCGTGGGAAGCGCACAAAGATGGGTTGGGTGAAGTAGGGATGCCGCACCAACACCTCGCCGGGCGATAAGGCGCCCATCTTCTCTTTCACGGCGGGGCTGAAAATCTGGTAGCCCGGCTGCGCCATCTCCTCCATCTCGATGCGTCCATAGAGCGAGGTGGAGGCGTTGCCAATTATCTGCTTATCGACTTGGGAGCGGAACTGCTGGGCGCCGAACAGCACCAGCCCCAGGTATCGTCCGCGGGCGCAGATGTCGCGCAGCGTGCGCATCACATAAGTCTCGCGTGCGCCTGCGGGTGCGTAGTTGTTCAGCTCGTCCACTATCACAATCACGGTGTCCACGCCCAGCTGCCGCTTCTCCATCCGCTCGCGCAGCTCCGCCACGATACGCGTGAAGACCAAATCCTGCGCCTCTGCCGACAGGTTCGCCACATCGATCACATAGAGCGTGCGATCCTGGAACTGCCCCCACGGCAGGTCGAACACGACCTCACTCTCGGCGACCAGCCCGGCGAAGCGGGTGGTGAGATTGGCGAGGCGGTTCTGAATCTTGCGGACGGTTTCGATGGCGAAGCTGCGCCACTGCCGCTTGTTGGCGCGCTCCATAAAGCGCAACACCTGTTCGAACCACTCCACCAGCTCGGTGAAGTTGGTGACGCGCCGTTCGGCAGGGAGCCCCATCTGCTGCATGAAATCGGCTTCCTCGCCTTCGAAGCGGAACTGTCCGGGTTCGATCACGCGTTGGCGCAGGAACTGCAGGAAAGCGTCCGCTTTCACATCCACATCGTCGCGATTGAGCAGCACCTCCACATAGCGCATCACCTCCTGCAGCCCCCACATCAGCGGTTTGACCGTGTGGCGCAATTGGGGATGGGTGCGCAGGGTAGCGAGGTTCACGCGGTCCGGTTTATAGGGTGCGTAATACTCCACACGCGGGAAGGGCTTCGGCTCGATGCCCAGCAACCGATAGATTTCGAGGTCTTCCTCGCTCAGTTGGTGCATCGGAGGCATATCGACGAAGAGCAGGTCGCCCCCCTTGACATTGAAGCAGACCGCTGCGACGGAGCGAGGCGCCTTCTGGAAGATGGCGGAGACGAGGAACTGAATCGCGCTGGTTTTGGCAGCCAGTCCACTCGTGCCCGTCACATTCAGGTGTCCCGCTTCGGGTCCCAGCAGGAAGTCGGCGTCCAGATAGACGGGTGCTTTGAGGTTGCCGCTTTGATAGATGCCGATGGGGATGCGTCGCTCTTCGGGAATGGCATCGATACGCAGCGCCATCAACACATCCTGCTCGGTGGCGAGGTAGACGGGTCCGATGGGCACGGGTTGCACGGGCTGTTCGGGTTCATGGCGCAACACGGCGGCGGTATAGACGCGGATTTCGGGTCGGAGGGTGGGAGGCAGTGCGTTCGGGTCGCCATCTGCGCCCAGATAGTCGAACATCGGGCTGGCAACATCGTTGTAGCCCTGCCCTTCCACCACCACGCCCCACACGGTGCGCTCGTCTGTCTGCACCACGACCAGCGTGCCGATGCCGACGGGGCTGTCGGGAGTTGCCCAGAAATGGAACTGGAAAGCGGTGTTCGGCTGGCGTTCCGTGCCCACCACGCGCCCAATCAGGCGACGCTCTTGCGCCCGCTGCCCATGTCCTGTCTCCTGCCACTCCATGTAGAGGTTTTGCATGCTCTCACCCCTATATATTCGATGATACCATGCTGCTCTCGCATGTTGGCTTAGCGTTTTTTGAAGGGGTTCCATTTGCGGCGGCGCAGCTGTTCCTCTTGGCGTGCCATCGCTTTCATCAGGCGACGCATCTCCTTCAGCTGCTGCACCAGCATGTTCACCTCTTCCAGTTTCGTGCCGCTGCCCCGTGCGATGCGCAGTTTACGGCTGTAATCCAGCATTTCGGGATGGCGGCGCTCTTTGGGGGTCATCGAGAGGATGATGGCTTCTGCCCGTTTGAGCATGCGGTCATCCTCGGGCAGCTCACCTAACTGGCTTTTGAGCTGCTGATAGCCGGGCAATAGTTTCATCAACTGCCCAAGCGGTCCCATCCGCTGGATTTGGCGAATCTGCTGGAGCATATCTTCGAAGTCGAAGCGTGCCTCGCGCATCTTTTTCTCCAGCCGTTTCGCCTCCTCCTCTTGCATGGTCTGCTCCACTCGTTCGATGAGGGAGAGCACATCGCCCATGCCGAGAATACGGCTGGCGATTCGGTCGGGGTAGAACGGTTCCAACGCGTCGACGCGCTCGCCCGTGCCGATGAATCGCACCGGCTTGCCCAGCACCGCTTTGAGCGAGAGGGCGGCGCCACCCCGTGCATCGCCATCCATCTTGGTCAGGATGATGCCGGTCAGCTCCAGCCGTTCGTGGAACGCTTGGGCAACATTGACCGCCTCTTGACCGGTGGTGGCGTCGACCACGAGCAGGATTTCGTTCGGTTGCACCGCGGCTTTGATGCGTTGCAGCTCCTCCATCAGGGCTTCGTCGATTTGCAGGCGTCCCGCTGTATCCAGCACCACCACATCGAGCCCGTTGGCGCGGGCGTAGGGGATGGCGCGCTGGGCGGTTTGGATAGCGTCGGAGGCGTTGCCATGCGCGGGGGTGAAGACGGGGATGCCGATTTGTTGCCCCAGCACCTCCAGTTGCTTGATGGCGGCGGGTCGCTGCAGGTCAGCAGCCACCAGTAGGGGATTGCGTCCCTGGGTGCGCAGCCAGCGTGCCAGTTTCGCCGCGGTGGTCGTCTTGCCCGAACCCTGCAAGCCGCACAACATCAGCGTGGTGGGGGGCTGGACTGCCCAGCGGATGGGTTCCGCTTCGCCACCCAGCAGGGCAACGAGTTCATCGCGCACGATACGGATGACCTGCTGGTCAGGTGTAAGGCTTTTGAGTAGCTCCTCGCCGACAGCTTTCTCGCGCACCCGTGCGATGAACTCCTTCACCACGCGGAAGTTCACATCCGCTTCCAGCAAAGCGAGCCGAATCTCGCGCAGCACCTCCTCCACCGTCTTCTCGTCGAGTCGCCCCCGTCCCCGAATGCGCTCGAAAATCCCCTGCAGCTTTTCCGTTAGGCTCTCAAACATGGTATGTAGAGGATACCTGTTTGGGTATCCTGAGAGGGCATGGCGCCTATGGCTTTTGACCCTGCGCGGGTGTGGCTTTATCATGAGCGATTGAGCGCGATTCCGGAGGAGATGGGGCGTGTGCTGGAGCATGCTGCCTGCTCGCCCAACATCAAGGAGCGGCGCGACTATTCCTGCGCGCTGTTCGATGCGCAGGGGCGGTTAGTGGCACAGGCGGCACATATCCCCGTGCATTTAGGCGCGATGCCTGCCTTGATGGAGTGGCTACTGCCCCGCGTTGAGTGGCAGCCGGGCGACATGGTGCTGACCAACGACCCCTATCACGCGGGCACGCATCTACCCGACTGGACCTTGGTGGCGCCGGTGTTCGTTAGGGGGCGTTGTGTGGGGTTTGTGGCGAATCGGGCGCATCATGCCGATACGGGCGGCGCGACGCCCGGCTCGATGCCGCTTGCACGCGAGATTTACGAAGAGGGCTTGCGTATCCCACCCGTGTACCTGTTGCGTGCCGATACGCTCCAGCAGGATGTGATGCGCCTGTTGCTGACCAATGTGCGCACGCCCGAGGAGCGACAGGGCGACCTCTATGCCCAAATCGGGGCGAACCGCATCGGCATCCGACGGCTGCAGAGCTTGCTGGAGCAGGAGGGCATCGAACAATGGCTGGAACGATTCGAGCAGCTGCTCCGTTATAGTGAAGCCGTCACGCGTGCCGTGCTGCGCCAGCTGCCACCCGGCGAATATTCCTTCGAGGATTATCTGGATGACGACGGGCATGGCACACGCGCCATCCGCATTCGGGCGACGGTGCAAGTGCCCGCGCGTGAGCCGGGCACCATCCGCTTCGATTTCACGGGGAGCGCGCCCCAGTGTGCTGGGGGGGTTAATGCGCCTGAAGCCGTGACGCGTTCGGCGTGCTACTATGTGGTGCGTTGCCTGATGCCGACGGATGTGCCGACAAACGCCGGCTGCTGGCGTCCCGTGGAGGTGGTCGCTCCAGAGGGCACGGTAGTTAATGCGCGCGCGCCTGCGGCGGTGGCAGGGGGTAATGTGGAGACTTCGCAGCGTATCGTGGATGTGTTGTTGGGCGCGCTCGCGCAAGCCTTGCCCGACCGAATCCCAGCGGCTTCACAGGGCACGATGAACAATCTCCTTTTCGGCGGCTATGACCCCGTGCGCCAGCGTCCCTTTGTCTACTATGAGACCCTCGCGGGCGGCGCGGGCGCCTGTCCCAGTGCGGACGGAGCCAGCGGCATCCATGTTCACATGACCAACACACGCAACACCCCTGTGGAAGCCATCGAGAGCGCGTTTCCTGTGCGCGTGCTGGCGTATCGCCTTGCCGAGCGCACGGGCGGTGCAGGACGCCATCGGGGCGGCGATGGGGTGATTCGCACCTTCCAGTTCCTGACCGAAACGACTATCACGCTGTTCACAGATCGTCGTCGATATGCCCCGTACGGGCTGCAAGGCGGCAGGGCGGGCAAGCGCGGGCAGAACCGCTTGCTCATCGGCCATCGGCTGGAGACGGAAATCATCAAGGGTACGGTGCGCGTGCCCCCCGGTAGCGTTCTCACCATTCGCACACCCGGCGGTGGTGGCTGGGGTGAACCCGATGGGGTATAATCCATAATGAAACAGCCCCAAAGGGGCTGTGGGTGAGGCGATGGAGTTCCGCCTGCCCCTTCACGGGGCGAACCGCCACCGACGGCTGATGACTCCTACCGATTCTTTCTAAAGACCCTATGGCGCCTGGGGTAAGAGCGACCAACCTGTCGCTCGCATTCCAAACAGGGCGCGAGGAGGACGGATAGGATGACGAATGTCTGGTGGATTGCCTTTGTGTGGATTACGCTCGCGCTAATTGCCTCTGTGCTTTCGATGCGGTTGGCAATCAGCGTGGCGCTCATGGAGATTATCGTGGGTGCGATAGCGGGCAACCTGCTCCACATTCAGCCCAACGAGTGGATAAACTTCCTGGCGGGGCTGGGTGGTGTGCTGCTTACTTTTCTGGCAGGTGCCGAGATTGACCCCGACTCGTTGCGCCAGCACTGGAAAGCAGCGGTGGCGATAGGTTTCGTCTCCTTTTTAGCCCCGTTTCTTGGTGCGGTGGCATACGCCTACTATGTAGCGGGTTGGTCTGCCAATGCTGCCAAGATTGCGGGTGTCGCGCTGTCCACCACTTCTGTTGCGGTGGTCTATGCCGTGATGATTGAGACGGGACTGAATCGCACCTCGCTGGGCAAGTTGATCCTGGCAGCCTGCTTTATCACCGATCTGGGCACAGTGGTTGCACTGGGATTGCTCTTCGCCGATTTCAACCGTTGGCTGCTGCTGTTTGTGGTGGCGCTGGCGCTGATACTGCCGCTCTCACCGGGGCTAACTCGCTGGTTCTTTCGGAATGTAGGCGTGCATACCAGCGAACCTCAGATTAAGTTCATTTTTGCTCTGGTGCTACTTCTGGGCGCGCTGGCGGTGCAAGCGAACAGCGAGGCGGTGCTACCTGCCTACCTGCTGGGGCTGGTGTTGGCGGGCACGATGGCACGCAACTGGGATTTTATGCATCGTATCCGCACGATGACCTTCACCTTGCTGACGCCGTTCTATTTTCTGAAGGCGGGTGCGTATATCTCCATCTCGGCAATCGGGCAGGCAATCGGGCTGGTGCTTATCCTACTGCTGGTGAAGGTGGTGGCGAAGGTGGTGGGCTGCTATCCGCTCTGTCGGCTGTTCCGCCTGCCGCATCGCGAGTCGGCTTACACCACGCTGCTGATGAGTACCGGGCTTACCTTCGGCACTATCTCGTCGCTGTTCGGCTTAACGCATGGCTATATTAACCAGCAGCAGTACACCGTGCTTGTGACGGTCGTGATTGGCAGCGCGCTGGTGCCGACCCTGATTGCCCAGAGCTTCTTTAAACCAGAGGTAGAGGAGCCGCTATCCGACACGGTTCCAGAACCTGTAGCAGGTAAATAGGAGGTTGCTATGTATCGGCGCATTCTTGTAGGCTTTGACGGTTCCGATGGCGCTCGCAAGGCGCTGGATACGGGCATCGCGCTGGCGAAGGCGCTGGAGGCAGAGCTGCATGTTCTCATGGTGGAAGAGGACCTGCCACGCTATGCCATCACCATCGGCGAATATGAGGAGATCAAGCATCAGCGCGATGCCTACTTCGCCCAACTGAGCCAGGAGGTGCATCTGGCGGCACAGCTTGCCGAGATACCCGTGCAGACCCATGTTGTGGCAGGGCACGAAGTGTGGGCGATGGTGGAGTTTATTCAGCACCACCATGTGGACCTGCTGGTGATTGGACATCAAGGGCACTCGACGCTGCATGAGCGTGTCTTCGGCAGCACCGCCTCCGCGCTGGTCAACCATGCGCCTTGCCATGTGCTGGTGGTGAAATAGGGCTTTTGACTGTCCGCCCCTCGTTCTCGATAGGCTATAATATAGGGGAAGGGCAAGTCTTTTCTCACCAACCCCACCACACGGGGGGCGTAGCATCCCCGCCTGCGCCCCCCGGTGAACGGCGATGCAGCAACATAACTGGCAATGGCTGGATGACCTAACCAGGTGCAAGCGGCGCGTGGCAGTGGGTTTAATGGCGGGCACTTCGCTGGACGGCATCGATGTCGCCCTTGTTGCGATTGAAGGCTTCGGTCGAGAACGGCAAGTGCAGACGCTGGCAACCCACTTCGAGCCTTACACGGATGAGGAGCGGGATGGTCTGCTGGAACTCATGCGTGCAGGTAGCCCAGAGGCGTTAACGGCATGGAACACCTATCTGGGTGAGCGTTTCGCTGAGGCTGCCCTCTCTGCCCTTCAAAAATCGGGCTTATCGACGGTCGACTTCGTCGGCTCCCATGGGCAAACGATTTGGCATGCGCCCGATGCACACCTTTTGGGGCGAGCCGTGCCCGGCACACTCCAGATTGGGGAGCCAGATGTGATAGCGGCGCGCTTGGGTGTCCCCGTCATAGCCGATTTTCGTCCGCGCGATATGGCGTATGGAGGGCAAGGTGCGCCGTTGGTGCCCTTTGTGGATTGGTTGCTGCTGAGCAACGCGACGGAGGCGCGTGCGGTGCTGAATCTCGGCGGCATGGCGAACCTAACGGTGCTACCAGCCGGTGGCTCACCCGACTCCATCCGGGCGTTTGACACCGGCCCGGGCAACGCCCTGATCGATTTAGCCGTACGCTGGGGCACAGGTGGGCTGCAGCGATACGATAGGGATGGTGAGCGCGCGGCACGCGGGCAGGTGATACCCACTTTGCTGGAGCATCTATTGGCGCATCCGTTTCTGCAGCAACCGCCGCCCAAGTCCACTGGACGCGAAGTTTTTGGCGAGGCGCTGTTCCACCTTATTCTCCGTGAGTTTGCCCAAGCGCCTCTGGAGGATTTACTTGCGACGCTCACGGAGTTCACTGCGCAAGCGATTGCGGTCGCCATGGAGCGATGGGTGCAACCTGAGGTGCCCGTGCAGCGGCTGATTGTGGCGGGTGGCGGTGTCCACAACCGCACGCTGATGGCACGCCTTCAGTCGCTGTTGCCTGCCATCCCGATAGAGAGCAGCGCGATGTACGGCATCGATCCCGATTTTAAAGAAGCCATCGCTTTCGCGCTGCTGGCAGATTGCTACCTGCAGGGTGAAGCGGTTGCCTACCCCGGCACAACAGGCGCGACACAGCCGGTGCGTTTGGGCAAGCTGTGCTGGGGATGATTCATCTGGAAGCCTGTGCCAATGCATCCGCTAAGGCTTGCTCAAAGGCTTTCAGGCTGGGCACGCTATTTGCCAGCAGGCTCAACTGCTCCAGCTGCTCAATAGAAGCCACCTGATTTAAACGCTTCTCCAATCGGGCAGGCACCTTGCCGAACCGAGAACGCAGGGTCAATAGGATTATTCTGATGATGCCCTGTTGGATACCCTGCTGGATACCCTGCTGGATACCCTGCTGGATACCCTGTTGGATACCCTGTTGGATACCCTGCTGGATACCCTGCTGGATACCCTGCTGAAACCCTTTTTGCAAGCCTTCCTGCAAGCCCTCTTCCAGCCCTTGCCGAGCGCCTCGTTCCAGCGCTTCACGCTCGAGACTGGTGAGCTTGCGCAAACCATGACGGCGCGCTACCTCCCGCACAATTGCGTTCACCTGACTTTCCAGTTCCTTCGGCAACGCCATGAGATAATCCACCACCTTGTAGAGACTGACGATATCCTCTGGATTATACCCTCGGCGCAGCACGGTTCGGAGCAGGCGTACCTTCTCTTCAAAGAGCAACTGGAGATTGCCGCGCGCCTTCAGTGCCCGCAGATGTGCCAGCACAACCGCAGCGAAGGGGTTTGGATGTGCTTCTAACATCGCTTCATCCATATCCAGTAGCTTCACCGTGGGGAAGCGGAAGGTGATTTCACACCCACCCAAGGCACGCGTGAAGGTCTCAGGGCGCCAATTGGGATCGCTGTCCGCCAGAATAGCCAAGCTCACCAGTTCAGCGTAGTGCAACGCCTCGAAGATATGATAGTGATAAACAAACATGCGAAGCCCGAAGAGTGGGTCACGCTGCGCTTGTATCTCAATGTGAAGATAGACGAATCGCTCTTGTCCATCTTTAAACGAGACCCGCACCAGCACATCCACAACGCGTCGGGAGCCAGGAAAGAGTGGGCGTAGCTTCCGCAGCTCCGTGTTGAGGAAGATATATTCGCGCTCCCAATCGATAAGCGCGTGCAAATGAGGAAATAGAAGTTCCATACAGGCAGGGAAGAAGGCTTCGATAGCGAACTTCCACGCGCTGTCGAAATCAGTTCGTGCCTTCCTTGCTCGCATCGGATGAACCTCCGGGCGCGGTTATACCCCACCAGCGGGGTATAATCCCTTGCAGGGAAATCGGAACAGGGCACGAATCGTCTAAATTACAATGGAGGCAAGCAGGCGAATGAAACGCACGAACAGTTGGCTATGGATTGCAGCGCTTTCGCTGCTGCTTGGGACACTGTTGAGCAGCTGTGGAGGTGGTGGTGGCGCAGGTGGGAGCGGCGTGGTGATTCAGGAGCGAGTCGCCTACCTGCGCGTGATCGATGCCAGCACCAAGGAGCCGCTTAGCACCACCGTCCAGTTCCTGACCGATCAGGGCGAATTGAGTTTTCGACGCATCGTGGCGGGTCAGGCAGACCCGAATACGGAGATTGCCCTGAACATTGCGCGTGTGCTGAACGCGAACGCGCGCATCGGTGATTTCTTACTGCGCAATGTGCCCTCGAATGTGCGCTTCCGCGGTGTTTGGATCCAGATACCACAAGGGTATACAGCGGTGATTAAACACACGGACCCATCCGGCAGGGTGCGCGTGATTCAGCTCCCTGTGAATCCGAACACGAGCGGCGGTTGCCTGGTCGCATCGGAGAAAGCGGGCGTGGTGGGGGTAGTGTTTGGCGCGCCCGGCTTGATCGATCTGGGCACGGTGGAGGTCTACCCGAATGACCCCAATACTCCGCCTCCCCCTATTAATGAGGATTGTCCCTGAGCGACTTTCGTCACCATCCGCCGACACACGCCGGGTGCCGGGTGCCACCCCGGCACCCCCTACCCTTCGAAACCTGCTCATCGCGCTGCTGGTGCTGGCAAGCGCGCTCGCCCTTTTGTGGGGTGTGGAACTGTTGCGTCGCCAGGACCCTTTCGCCCGACTCGCCCGTATGATGGCGCAATCGGGCTTGCAGCATATCGAACTGCGCCTTGAGGATGCCACACTCACCCTGCGCGAGGGCAAGCGCGTGCAGGCAACACTTCAAGTAGACCGCATCGATATCGAAAAGAGCCGTATCCTCTGGCGAGCCGTGAACTTGCGCGAAGGGGTCTTCTACGATGAGGAGGGCAAACTGCTGGGGCGTGCCTCGGCAGGGGAAATCCTCTACAACCAGCCTATGCGACAACTGCATATCACGGGCGCTCCCACCTTAACCCTCTTTCGCAATCCGCTCCTGGAAAACGCTGTGCCGCTGACCATCCGGGCACCGAGGCTACTCTGGGACCTGCGCACCGCACACATCACCATCGAACAGCCCTTTCGTCTGGAGTGGCAGGACGGATCAGCCCGCGCCGAGCGACTGACGCTGAACCTGCGCGAATCGCTTCTGCGCATCGAAAAAGGCACGATGCACCTGCAGTCAGATAAGCAGAACAACCGCCGTGAGGTGCGCATCCAGTATGAGGAGTTTGAATATCGGGGCGACATTCGAAAGGTTAAGAGTTTAACGCTCCAGGATGGCGACACGACCGCATTTGCACCCTACGGCGAAGTGGACAATAAGCGCAAATACGCTATCGCCACGGGCGAACTCTGGTTAGACGATCCGCGCCTCAACCTGAAAGCGAACAAGCTCGAGGTGTGGTATGCCGAGAATCAGAAGCGCGCCTTGCTCACGCAAAATGTGCGGCTGCTGATTAAACCGCGTGAAGCTCCCAATCAGCAGCCCACCGATGAAGAGGATAAACTGCAGGAGGCAAAACGCTACCCCGTCGAAGCCGAATGCGGGCAGATCGAGTATTTCTATCGGAAAAAGATAGCGATTATCACAGGTGGCATCAAAGCGGTTCAGCGGCTCAAGGAGGGGCAAGAGCGCAAATTGACGGCTGATCGCGCCGAATATGACCAGAAAAACGAGATTCTGGTGCTAATCGGCAATGTGGTGTTGGAAGACCCCGATGGTCGATTCAAAGCGCCGCGCCTGATTGTGTCGGTCAAGGAGGGTGAAGAGTGGGTGCGCGCGCCTGAAGGAGGCGAGGGGTTGCTCTACTATACCGAAGAGGAGGAGGGCAGTGAAAACCCACCACCACGCTGAACGACGAACGCTCGCTCAGCCCGTTGAAGTGCGGGGTGTGGGTCTCCACACGGGCGAGCAATGCCGCGTGCGCTTACACCCGTTCGAAGGGGGGCTGGTCATGCAACGCAACGCGACGCGCTGCCCCATCCGCTGGGACTATGTGCGCCACACCCAGCGTGCGGTCGCGATAGGTAATGGCGACTTAGCACTGGGCACGGTGGAACATCTGCTTGCCGCTTTCTGGGCGATGGGCATCACGGACTGCCTGGTAGAGGTGTTGGAGGGCGCGGAGGTACCGACTCTGGATGGCAGCGCGCTCCCCTTTATGGAGATAATAGAGACAGCGGGTGGGACCTGCACCCTTGCGACCCGGCATGGCGCCCTTTCGTCAGGCGGGGTTCTCCCGGTGATGGAACCTGTGTGGGTGCAGGTGGAGGATAGAGCTGTAGGAGTGCTACCTGGCACGCCCCTCGCTTTTGGCTATATCCAGTTCCCTTCGCCGTTGGGCGTGCAGGTGGGCTGTTTCGATCTGCATCAGTTTCGTGAGCAGATTGCCCCTGCGCGCACCTTTGGCTTTTTAAACGAGGTGGAATCGCTGCGTCAGCAGGGGCTGGCACAAGGAGGTTCCCTCGAAAATGTGCTGCTGATTGCGCCGAACGGGTATTATAATAGGGCGCGATTTGAGGACGAGCCGCTACGCCATAAGGTGCTGGATGTGATAGGCGACCTGATGCTGTGTGGTGCGCTGCTGTGCGGCTTCACACTCGTTGCCATCAAATCGGGGCATGCTTTGGATGTGCAGCTTGCCCAAGCGATTGCGCAGCGGCTACCCTTCTGGCAGGCAAGGATGGAGGAGCAATATGGCTGAATGGGCACTGGATGTGGAGCAGATCCGGCATCTCTTACCGCACCGGTATCCATTCCTGCTGGTGGATCGAATTTTGGAGCTGGAGCCGGGCAAGCGTGCGGTCGGGCTGAAAAATGTCACGGTCAACGAGAGCTTTTTTCAAGGGCATTTCCCACCACGCGCGATCATGCCGGGCGTTTTAATCGTCGAATCGATGGCGCAGGTGGGCGGCGTCATGGTGATGACGATGCCGGGCATGGTGGACAAGATAGCCTTGTTAGCGGGGCTGGATCATGTACGGTTTCGCCGTCCCGTGGTACCGGGCGACACGCTGATTGCGGAGGTCGAGATGCTGTGGATGCGGCGGGATGTGGGGCGTGTGCGCGCGGTGGCACGCGTCGGCGAAGAGGTGGTCGCCGAAGCCGAAATCACCTTCGCCCTCTTAGACCCCTCCCGATTCCAACCCGCTCCGCTCTCCCCTGCCAGCACCCTCCAGCAACAACCTTGAGGATACGATTATGGCAACCATCCATCCCACAGCAGTGGTGCATCCGCGAGCCGAGCTTGCCGATGATGTGCAGGTCGGCGCATATGCCGTTATCGGACCGCATGTGCAGATCGACAGCGGCACCATCATCGAAGCCCATGTGATTATCGAGGCGAACACCATTATCGGTAAAAATAACCATATTTACTATGGCGCGGTGCTGGGCGCCCCACCTCAGGATCGCAAGTTCAAGCATGAGCGCACCTTTTTACGCATCGGCGACAATAACCTTATTCGGGAGTATGTGACCATCCATCGTGCCAGTGGTGAGGGCGAGGAAACGGTCATCGGCGACAACAATTTTCTCATGGCGTATGTGCATATCGGGCATAATTGTCGGGTGGGCAGCGGCGTGGTGATGGCGAACTCGGTGGGCATCAGCGGGCATTGTGTGATAGACGACGGTGCGAATCTCGGCGGCATGACGGGCGTGCATCAGTTTACGCGCATCGGACGACTGGCGATGGTGGGCGGGATGTCGCGCATCGTGCGGGATGTGCCACCCTTCATGCTGGTGGAGGGCAACCCGGCACGGGTGTACGGCATCAATCTGGTGGGGCTGCGACGCGCGGGCATTCCTGAAGAGGTGCGCGCCGCGCTCAAAACCGCCTGCCGCTTGATGTTCTACGCCGACCTGAACCTGAGCCAAGCCATCGAGCGGATCCGAGCCGAACTCCCGATGTACCCAGAGCTGGAGCACCTGCTCCAGTTTATGGAAGAGACTCGGCAGGGGCGAAACGGTCGCTTTCTGGATCGCCCATCGCGCAAATAGGAAGTGAACATGCGCGTGTTCATCAGCGCTGGGGAGGCATCGGGCGATCTGTACGGAGCGGATCTGGCACGCTATCTTCAGGCAAAACATCCTGCGTTGGAACTGCTGGGTATCGGCGGCGTGCGGATGCAGCAGGCGGGAGTACGGCTTCTTGCCGACAGCCGTCGCTGGGGTGCCATCGGCGTTATCGAGTCGTTGCGCCTGTTGCCCCGTGTCGTCAGCGCCTTTCTGCGGGTTAAGCGAATCGTGCAACGGCTGCGTCCCGATTGGCTCATTCCCATCGACTTCGGCGCGTTTAACATCCCGCTCTGTCGTTGGGCGAAGCGTCAAGGGATGCGGGTGTGTTATTATATGCCGCCGGGCAGCTGGCGTCGCGACCGACAGGGGCAAGACCTGCCCCTTGTCGCCGACTGGATTCTAACCCCCTTCGCATGGTCGGCGGAGATATTGCAAGCGATGGGGGCGCGGGCGGTGCGGATTCGGCATCCGTTGCTGCGGTTGGTGCGTCCTGTGTCGTCGGAGAGTGCGTTTTGCGAGCGTTTGGGGCTGGACCCGCATCGTCCCATTGTCGCGTTGTTGCCAGGCAGTCGACGGCATGAGGTGGTGGCGCATGTGCCGCTTTATGCACGGTTGGTGGAGTTGGTGAACACGCGCCTGCCCGATGTGCAGTTCGTGCTTTCCGTTGCACCCGGGTTTGACACGGAGTGGGTGCATCATCTGTGGGCGGAGGGTTCGTCCAGTTGGGTGCCGACCGAAACGCATCCCGTGTGGGATATGCTGGCGTATGCCGATGTTGCGGTTGTCTGTTCGGGCACAGCTACGCTGGAGGCAGCCCTGTTGGGCACGCCCATGCTGATTGTCTATCGCGGCTCGTCGCTGATGAATCTGGAGTATCGGTTGCGGCGTCGACAGCTGGCGTTGCGTTATATCGGTTTGCCAAACCTGCTGTTGGAGCAGGAAGTATGCCCTGAGTTCATTCAGGAGGCGGCATCGCCTACGCCATTGGCACACCATCTGATAGGACTGCTTCAGCAGGACGAAGGCTATCAGCGTCAAAAAGACGCGTTTGCCAAAATTCGTCGCCTGTTAGGCGAAGGCGAGGAGTTGAGTGAGGGACCTGAATGGATCGAGCAACACTTGATCGCATCGATGCCAGCGCGCGAGGGCTGACGGCGTTGGTGGTTTGGATTGGGCGGAGGCGCAGTCGGCTCTTTTTGCCTGTGCCTCTCGTGCTGATTGGGCTGGCGGAACCGACGCTGCAGGCGGTTCTGATAGGGGGCGTGCTGGTCGTATGCGGTTCGCTGTTGCGGGTGTGGGCATCGGGTTATTTGCAGAAGAATACCCATCTTATCACGGCGGGTCCGTATGCTTATGTGCGCCATCCCCTTTATGGTGGCATGCTGCTCATCTTAGCGGGCTGGTGCACGATGGCGGGTTGGTCTCCGCTCACCCTGCTGCTGAGCGCGTATGCGGGGGTGCTTTACGGTTGCGCGATGGGAATGGAGGAGCGACGGTTGAGCGAGCTGTTCCCCGAACATCGCGGCTATCGCACGCGCGTGCCGCTTCTCGTTCCGCTACCGATGCGGCTGTTGAGCCATCAAGGTGTGGGAACCGCACACGCACCGACGCCGTGGCAGCGCATAGGCGAGGGGCGATTCAGCTGGGCAACGGTTGTCGCCAACGGTGAGCCGCGCATCCTCTTCTGGAACGCTTTGGTAACGCTCCTCATCTTAGCACGGATGTGGGTTTGATTGTCCCCGTCCTCCGACCTGTCCGACCCATTTAAGCCACGCGTCCACTTCGCTATTCAGGCGATGAAGAAACCGCGAGGATTTCCGCTCGGAACCGCTCCAGCCCCTGCAGGCACGACTCATCGAGGCGATAGGTCATCACCTCGCGCAGATAACGGTCGCAAAGAGAGCGCGGTAAGCCCGTGCGTTGCGCCTCGCGCACGATGAGCGAATCCAAATGGGCTTCTCCCCAAGCATACGCCGTGTGCATCAAATCGGTCAGCAGAGGCAGCAGGGCATCCTCATTGGTCAGCCAGAGCGCCCAGACGAAGGGCAACCCTGTCCACCGCCACCACGCTTCGCCTAAGTCCATCACATAGGGGCAGGTGTCCAGGCGGGGCACCGACAGTCCCGCATCGCCAATCAACAGGGCAGCGTCCGCCTTCTGGAGCATCGCCTCCAGAGAGGGCGCATGCGGGTCGTAATGGGGCTGAATGCCGTAGAGCCGTTTCAGCAGGATTTTGAGCAGCATGCTGGAGGTGAGTGAGCTTTCATCCAACGCAACCTGCTGAATGCGCTCAAAGGGCACCTTGCTGAACAGGCGCACGCTCAATGCCTCACGCCGCGTGGCGATAGCCAGACCGGGAACAAACTGGGTCTGGGGGCGACGAAACCACTCCACCGACGACACGAGCGCCACATCGACCGCACCCGTCTCCAGCCAGCGAGCCAGCATGGAGGGCGGCGCATAGCGCACCTCTGCGACCTGCCTGCCCACCTCGGTTTCGAACCAGCGGGTCAACGGCGCGGCATTCACATAGGGCACACTGCCGATGATCAAGCGCCTCATCGCCACATCCGTTCCAACAGGCTGAAGAGAAACAGCCCAATGCTCACATAGCCGTTCATGGTAAAGAAGGCAAGGTCGAGTTTGCTCAGGTCATCCGGCTTGACCAGCGACTGCTCATAGGCGAGCATCAAGGCGGCAAAGGCAACCCCGACATAGTAGAGCCAGCCGACCTGCAGCGTGTAGCCTGCCAGCGCAAACAACCCGATGCACAGCAGATGCGAGAGGCGCGACACAGCAATCGCCTGCGCCTTCCCCAGCGTTTCCGGGAGGCTGCGCAGCCCATATTGCTTATCGAACTCGTAATCCTGCAGGCTATAGAGGATATCGAAACCCGCGACCCACAACGCGACGGCAAGCGTGAGCAAAATCGGGGGCAACTCCAAAGTGCCACGCACCGCGATCCAGGTCGCGCTGGGGGCAATTCCCAGCGAAAGCCCCAACCAGTAGTGGGAAAGCGGGGTGAACCGCTTCGAGTAGGAGTAGCCCAGAATAATCGCCAGTGCCACCGGGCTGAGCCAGAAACAGAGCCAGTTCAGTTGCCACGCGGCGTACACAAAGGCCACTATCGCGCCTGCCATGAGCGTCGCCATCTGGCGCACGGTGAGTAGCCCAGCGGGAAGTGCCCGCTGGCGTGTGCGGGGATTCAGCGCATCGATCGTGCGGTCGACGATGCGGTTGAATGCCATCGCAGCGGTTCGCGCCCCCACCATCGCCACCAGAATCCAGCCCAGCGTGCGGGCATCGGGCACGCCCTCGGCGGCATAGACCAACCCCATCAGCGCGAAGGGCAAGGCAAAGATGGTGTGTTCGAACTTAATCGCTTCCAGCACAATCTGCACCCGCCGCCAGACCCGCCTCAGTTGCCCAGCCTGCTGCATCAACCCTTATTGTACCTGAGAGGGAGCGCTGGGATAAGACCAAGAAAGCGGAGCGGGTATATATTATTAACGCGGAGGGGTGGCCGAGTGGCTGAAGGCGGCGGTCTTGAAAACCGCATCCCACCTCGTGTGGGACGGGGGTTCGAATCCCTCCCCCTCCGCCAACAATTTAAGCCCCTCCCCTGCCTCTGCAGGAGAGGGGCTTTTCGGCTTCGAAGAGGCACTTAGCGTTCGCGATGGAACACCAAGATGTCGCCTCTTTTGACTACACCCCGATAGGCGAACACGGGGTCCTGTCGGTCTGGCACGAAGAACTGCACCGCAATAGTGTCGGGTTCGCCCTCCTCGCTGCCGCGCGGGCGGTTATCGCGCACCCGTACACGCACTATACCGCGTACCTCGCGCACGCCCTCGCGCGTCCGCACAACCATCACCGCCGGACCGCCAAAGGCTGCCACATGGTGCTCCGCATCCACCTCCAACCGCGCCAGACGAACCATCCGAATTTCGATGAGGCGATTCTCCCGGCGTGTGGCGAAGCGGAAGGCACCCGCTTGGAACTCGCGATCCCCGCACTGCGCATGGATCACATTCAGCCCGAAGAAGGCGTTGGGCTCGGTCGCATCCGGTGCGCCCGCAGCGCCACCGCCAAACGCGCCTTCCACAAAGCAGCTCTGTGCCATCGCCGCGGCGACAGTCAGTGCCAGTAATGCCATCGACCACAGTTTACGCATCATACGACCCTCCTTCCAATAGTCAGGAACACCTGTCAGAAGGCACAGGATGTCCCTGCCAACTGGTTTAGACGCAGGATGTGAATGAATGTTCAGTGCTATCCGATAGGGGAGCCGTTGACCATCAGATGGAAGCGGCAATCGAGGGCTTCGGCGGCACGCCGACACATCACCATCCGCTCCAGAAAAATCTCGAAATACTCCATCAGGCTGGCAACGGTGGTGTCGATCTCCAGATTGAGTTCGATAATGCGCTCCTTTGGCAGCACGCGCAGGCGCGACCGCTGCGTGGCGAAATTGACCCGGTCGTGAATATCGAACTGGTCTCGATGGGGATTCTGCACGCGCGAGAAATGCACATCGGACTTATCCGCCAGAATGACGGTGGCGGCAGCATAGTTGACAGGAAAGCCCGATGCCTCCTCATGGTTGCCAATCGCGCTGATGATGATGGCAATCTCTTCGGGCGGCATTCCCATCTGGGTAAGCAGATGGAAGGCAATCATGGCGCCCGTTTGCGCGTGGTGGTCGCGTGTGATGACATTGCCCACATCGTGCAGGAAGCCCGCAATAGCCGACAGCTCCGCCTGACGCTCGGTATAGCCCAATTTGAGGCAGAGGCGACGCGCATTGTTCGCCACGATGCCCGCATGGCGCAGTCCATGCTCCGTATAACCCATCGCATAAAGCGCTTCGTTCGCTGCCCGAATGTAGGCACGCACCACCGGGTCATTCCGCACCATCTCAAGGGTCACGAGGCTCATCGCGTTTTCGATTTTCGGCAAAACGAGCGCAGTTCCTGCAAGGGGCAAAATGGTGTATAATAGGTTCACTAGGCTTGAAACGCTTCAAGCCACTGGAGAGGACAATGAGCAGGTTCACGCTTTTGCTGGTGGGCATCGTGCTGAGCGTTTTTGGCAGGGCAGATGAACACGCCCATCTGCCCCTCTATCTCGACTATCCAGCAGGCAAATGGGACGATTGGTCATGGGCAACGCGCGATATGCGCAACACCAGCCCGGTGCATTCCCATCAATACTCGATTCGTGCCTATCTGCTGCCCTGGACCGCCATCCGTTTCCATCACAGCGAAGGGTTTAACACCACAGGCTTCAGCCATCTGGAGTTCTGGGTGCATGGCGGCTCGACGGGCGGGCAACAGTTCTCCATTATGGCAGCGGTCAACGGCATCGATCGCCCCCATGTGCCCATTACCAACTACATCAGCTCTATCCCGGCGAACCAGTGGGTGCGCGTGCAGGTGCCGCTTGCCGATTTGGGCGTGGCATCGGGCGATCGGCTCACCGACATCTATTTTATCGAGCGGCGCGGGCAGACCGTGCCCACCTTCTATCTGGACGATATCCGCCTGATTCGCGCCTCTGTGCCCACCAACGCTATCCTCACAGTGGATATGAGTCAGATCCGACGTGCGCTCACCCCGCTGCATTTTGGTGTGAATGTGGCGGCATGGGATTGGGAACTGACCTATTCCAGCACGGTGAATATGATGAAGCGGGCGAGGTTTCTTGCCCTCCGCTACCCCGGCGGTTCCACCAGCGATGAGTACGATTGGCGCAACAATCGCAATCGGCGCGACGGCACCACCTATGGCACCAACACGGACCAGTTTTTGAATGTGGCGAACCAGTTGGGCGCAGAGAAGATGATCACGGTGAACTATGGCTCGGGCACGCCAGAGGAGGCACGCGACTGGGTGCAGTACGCCAATATCACGCGCGGCGGCAATGTGCGCTACTGGATTATCGGCAACGAGTGCTTCGGCTCATGGGAGTATGACACCCACACCTTCCAGCATGATGCCGACACCTACGCCCGCTTCACGCGCGATGCCATTCAGCTGATGAAAGCGGTAGACCCCACCATCAAGGTGGGCGTGGTGGGCACATGGAGCGAGACCGACTTCCCACAACGGTTCAGCGTGACCAACCCGCGCACAGGGCAGGTGGTCAACGGCTGGTCTGCTGTGCTGCTCACGCGCCTGCGCGAGTTAAATGTCACCCCCGACTTCTACGACCTCCACTACTACCCCCAAAACAGGGGGCATGAGGACGATGCGAACCTGCTGCACTACGCGCGCGACTGGGTGGAGATTATCGGGCGTACCCGCCAGATGTTGCGCGACTATCTGGGAACGGCGGGCGATAATGTGCAGATAATGATTACGGAGAACAACTCGGTCTCCACCGGTCCGGGCAAGCAGACGACCAGCCTCATCAACGCGCTGTATCTCGCCGATTCGTGGGGTCAGGCTTGTACCACAGGTGCCGATTCCTTTGTATGGTGGGATCTGCACAACAGTACCGAAACAGCGGGCAATAACAGCCCCGTGCTTTATGGCTGGCGAAATTGGGGTGATTACGGGGTGCTATCCGCGGGTCCTGCATCAGGGGTTGGCGACCCACTCAACACGCCCTACCCCGCCTTTCACGCTTTTGACCTGTTGCGTCGGTTCGCTTCGCCGGGCGATACCCTGGTACAGGCGAGCAGCACGCATCCGCTGGTGAGCCTCTATGCGGTCAAGAGCGCCAGCAATGGGCGTGCCCGCTTGCTGATAATCAACAAGGCGCGCACGCTCACCATCCGTGCCGATATCCGGCTGCTGAATGCGCCCGCTGCGCGTGAGGCGATTCTCCACCAGTACGGCATCTTGCATGATCAGCAGCGCAAGTCGCCCACCACTCGCAAGATTCAGGTGCGGGGCACCACCCTGCGCTTGGAATTACCCCCACTCTCCCTCACCGTTCTCCAGATAACGCGCTAAGGGACGGCATCGTTTAAGCAGGAATCGCTATCCGCTGTACGAATCACTGTGAATAGTGGTGGACATTATCATCTTCGTCGCTGGAGGGGACAATGAGGCGGATAGTGGGTATGGTTCTGTTAGCAGGTCTCTGGCTGAGCTTGTTTGCGCAGATAGATAAGGTACAGCGCGATATACAAAAGCGCTTCGGAGTACCACCACCGAAGCTGCTCTTTTCAATCGATCACCGAATAAGCGTGGGCGAGTGGGGGCTCTCAACGCCAAAACTATTCTTAATCAGCCAAGATAATAATTATTTTTATATATCACTTACTCCTCTTTTCTATGACATATCTTGTTATGATCGTAATGGGCGATTAATATCACTGTTCCAGCCTTTATCTGATGAAGAAAGGTATAAGGAAACGCTTTCAAAGGATCAATCTGAATTTCAGGAATCGTGGTTTACATTCGTTAGATTGTTTGATGATAATAAAATTGTTTTTTTAATTCATCAATACAAAAGGACAGGAAAAAAATCAGAAGGGAATGAATATGATGGATTTTTATACGAAGAGAAAGATTCATATAAATTTTTGGTTTTCACACCTTATGGAAAAATAGATGAAAAGAGTACAACTAAGCTTAATCATATGATAGAAAAATTAAATAACGATATTCAAAGTAATAAAAAACTTGAAGAATTTCTTGGAAGATTAATAGGGAAACCAAATGCAATGATAATCAATAATAAAAATGATTCTATAGATTTCATTGCCAATAATGGCAACATTCTTCGAATTACGCATGATGGCAACTACACGATTATAAGCGCTCCAAGCATCGTGGAAGAACACCTTGGGTTCATGACCATTGATCCACAGGGAAACATAAGATTAATGTCTATCCATGATAAAGAAGAAAAAAGAGAAGAGATAACAATAAAGACCCTCAAGCGTGATAAAGGATACAAAGACATAGATGAAATAAAAATCAAAATAGATGAAACCATAACACGGCACATCGGGAAAAAAGCTTCTCCAAGGCAGTTCACAGTGGATGCGCGAGGACACATCTTTCTCATTTTCTCAATCGATGAATCACAACAAAAAAACGAGTGGCAAGTAGAATATTATCCTAACGAAGAGAACATAGTCGCGAAGTATCCCGGCTACATTATTTATGAATTTGATCCCGCAGGAAAGCCTATCGGACCACGAGCCCTTTTGCAAACCATATATGATTTGGTAGCCAAGATTGCTCTGGATGACGAGCTACTACTTATTGATCCACCAACCAGATTTACATTAGATAATCAAGGAAACTTGTATTACCTGCATTTTCGCCCCGACTCGACCCAAGTTTGGATGGTTCCAAGTTCCCGCACTGCCAAATAGAACCTTTCACCTTTGGGAAGGTACCACGCGCAGTCTTGATGGGGAGCCGCAAAGGCTTATTCCGCCCTGGCTGATGGGGGCACTTCGGCGTGGAGCCAGTTCAGAAAAGGTGTGTTCACGCAGCTGGGGGTCAACTCAGCGATGAAGTTCGTGTAGCGAATATGCGCGCGCAGCACCTGCTGGATAGGCTCAAAGTAGCCCTCGCGCGTTTTGACAATCAGCACCACCTCTGGCTCCTGCACGATATCGCCCTCCCAACGATAGGCACAGGTGATGGGAAACCAGTTCACACAGACCGCCAGTCGCTTCTCCAACAGTTCGCGTCCGATACGCTCCGCCTCCTCCGCCGTGTTCAGCGTGATATAGTAGAGCCTCATCGTCCTCCTCACCAGCAATCATTTTACCTGCTGCCCCATGGGGCTTCCGTGAATGGGAGGCGATTGAGGTATCCTCTATAAGTGGGTGATGTGATGAAAATCGCAGCCGAAACTATCCCTGCCGAGATGAGCGTGGAGCAGTTCCTCAACTGGGAACAAGAAGACCTCCACGCAGAGCTGGTCGGCAACCAAGTGAGGCTCAAAATGCCCGTCTCAAAACAGCATCAGGACTGCAACAGCTTTCTGCTAACGATTGTGAAGCACTGGGTTGAACGAAACAAGCCCGGTGGGGTTGTGTATCATCCGCCCTTTGCGGTGCGCCTCACCCTGCCCGATGGCGAACAGGAAGTGCGCGAACCCGACCTGCTGGTCATCTTGCCCGAACATTTAGACCGCCTGCAGCGCACCTACTTTGACGGTGCACCCGATCTGATAGTGGAGATTGTGAGCCGGGAGAGCCGAAGCATCGATCGGGGCGAGAAGTTTTATGCATATGAGGCGGCAGGCGTGCCTGAGTATTGGATTATCGATCCAGAACGCAAACAGGCGGAGTTTGCCCAGTTGAGTGAAGAGGGCACTTATCAGATTGCGTTGACAGGTTCGGCGGGGGTCTATTCCAGTCGGGTGTTGGACGGGTTTTGGTTGCGCGTGGAGTGGCTGTGGAGCCTGCCTGCCGTGTGGGATGTGCTAAAAGAGTGGGGTTGGGTCTGAAATAGCCGACGGGCAAGCGAAGCCGTCGAGCGACAGGGACTCTCAGCGCATGTAGCGCAGGAAGCCCGGCATCGCCTTGAGTGGGGAGAAATGGCGGGTCAGATAGCGCAGTTCGGGTGTCAACTGGCGCATCGCTTTCCAACTGGTGCGCAGGTTCGGGGTTGCCAGCCATGCCATCATCTCGTCGGTGATACGACGCAGTCGCGCACTGTAGGGATACCACCAGAGTTCGGGCTTATGGGTGTAAATCTCGCTGATGTATTGGGTCTGCACCAGCTCGTAGAGTCCAAATTCGCCATGGGTGCGTCCCACGCCCGAATCTTTGAACCCGCCCCAGCTGCTGTAGCCGTCTCCAAAGGTCACGGCGTGCGAATTGATGCTGACACCGCCGCACTCCAGCTGCGGTGCGATACGGCGGGCGCGCTGGGGGTCGCGCGTCCAGATAGAGGCGGTCAGCCCGAACATGCTGGCGTTTGCGCGGGCAATCGCCTCCTGCTCGTCGGCAACCGGCTGCACCATCACCAGCGGACCGAAGGTCTCTTCCTGCATGCCGAGCATTGCGTCGTGCGCATCCGCAATCAGCGTGGGGGCGTAGTAGAGTTCGCCCAGCTCGCTCAACACCTTGCCCCCCGTCAGCAGCCGTCCCCCTTTCGCACAGGCATCTTCCACATGTGCCTGCACCCGGTCGCGCTGGAACGGCGCTATCACGGGACCCATATCGGTCTCGTCGTGGAGCGGGTGTCCGACCCGAATGCTCCGAATCGCCTCAACTAACGCTTGCAGGAACGGCTCATAAAGGGGTCGCTCCACATAGACGCGCTCGACCGACACGCAGGTCTGCCCAGCGTTCACGAAGGCGCCCCAGGCGATGCCGCGCGCCGTGCGTTCTGGGTCGGCATCCGCCAGGACAATCGCGGGGTCTTTACCGCCCAGTTCGAGAATGACCTTCTTATTGGTCTCGGCAGCTTTGGCGGCGACGGTGCGTCCGATGGGCACACTGCCGGTAAAAATCACGCCTCGCACGCGCGGGTCGCTCAATAGCGCCTGACCCTGCGGCGCACCACCCTGCACCAACTGCACCAATCCCTTGGGTACATCGAGCCGCTGGAACAGCTCCACCAGCAGCGCGCCTGTCAGCGGCGTCAACGGCGATGGCTTAAGCAGGGCGGCGTTGCCCGCGAAGACCAGCGCGCTCAACTGCACCAGCGGGATGGACACCGGATAGTTCCATGGGGCAATCACCGCCCACACGCCATAAGGATGAAAACGCATCGTGCAGGTGCGTCCGCGCATAAAGGGACCGCGTGGGCGAACTGGGCGGGGGCTGAGCAAGCGCACACCCTCGTAAATCAGAAAGGTCATCGTGTCGAGGGGTGGGAAGATTTCCACGATCTGGGCTTCCACGAGAGGCTTGCCCTGCTCGCGTGCCACCAGCTCCGTTATCGTGCCGCGCTCCTGCAGCAGCAGGCGTCGCAACTGGCGCAGGGTCTCCGCGCGCTGGCGTAGGGGGGTCTCGCGCCACTCCAAATAGGCACGATGCGCCTGCTCCACCATCGCCGGAATCGACTCCGGCGGAGTCGGCACCACTTCACCCAAGATGCTGCCATCCGCGGGGCTTTTGACCACGATGCGGTTCATAGCGCCTCACTCTCTCAACGCAGGCGCAACGCCCACTCGATACCGCCCAGCAGGTGCTTCTGGTAATCGGGGTTGAGCCACACATCGACTCGATGCCCCAGCGCGGTATAGAACACGCGCCCCTTGCCATACTCGCGGCACCACGCCAGCAAGTGGTCGCCCGGCTTGCCCGCTTCCGGCGTGCCATCGTCAGGATGATGGTCCAGCGACAGCAGCACCTTCACCTTGTCGCGATTGTTTTGCTTGAAGATATAGATTTCGTCGAAGATTTCCCATTCGGGTGGCAGGTGTGCCATTGCGGGATGTTGCCTATCCTCCACCTTTGCCCGCACCTTCGTCTGTCGCCCGTGATAGGCGAACTCGCCCCCAATCATGTCGAGATATTCGGGACGATTGTGATAGGTGTCGGTGGCGGCGTGGATGCCGACGAAGGCTTTGCCCGTTTTGAGCCAATCGAGGAAGGCGTTCAGGTCGGGGATGCCGATATCGCCTGTCGTGTTGAGGAAAATCACCCCGTCGATGCGGTTCTCGTTGAGGTACTGGGGCGTGAGCATCTTCTTCACATCGTCCGCCGTGCGACAGTAGTCGACGGTGAAGCGTCCGCTCTGTTGTGCCAGCTCCGCCAAAATCTTTTCGCCCGCCTCGATGGAGTCGGTGTGGCGAAAGCCTGCCGTGTGCGTGACGATTAGCACCCGCTTTTTATCCGCGTCTGTTCTCATCTTCTCCTGCTCCGTAGGTTGAACGATTGCGCCGATTGCCAGCGTCATCAGCCCCATACCTGCCCAGAAAATGGTGGCTTGCATAGAGACTCTATTCGCAGCGGATTGCCCGATTCCTGCTCTAACATGCCCTTAATAGGGATTTAACCACGCCTTAAGAGGGTGTGTTGTATGCTTCATGTCGCTCTCGTTGGCTGGCGATTTGGTTCCAGCCTCGGTCCTCTCCCCTTCTGCCTGCGCGAGGGTAAGATGGAATACGCCGCACGGTACTCGCCCCGTGCGGCGATTTTTTTCAAGTGCCTGCTGAATGACGGAGTGTTAAGCGGACAGAGCCTCGGGTCTTAACCACTCCTTAACACGGCATGTCCTACAATAACATGAACATGGCATGTCCTACAATCAGGTTGCTATCAATCAGGTTGCTATCAATCAGGTTGCTATGAGCAAGCAAGGGATTTTGTGGATAGGGTTAGCGGCTGCTGTCGTGTGGCTTACGGGCTGTGGGCGACCTTCCGGCAAGACCGGCGAAGCCTCTGGCAGTGCGGCGGGCAGCCTAAGTGGCAAAATCGTGGTGGATGGTTCCAGCACGGTGCTGCCTCTCTCGGAAGCGGTGGCAGAGGAGTTCCAGAAACAGTACCCCGGCACGATGCCCGTCGTGGGCAAATCGGGTACAGGGGGCGGCTTCAAAAAATTCGCCAACGGCGAGATCGACATCACGGGTGCCTCGCGCCCCATCCGCGCTGTGGAGGACGAAGCGTGCCGCAAAAACGGCATCGAATACATCGAGATCCCCGTCGCTTACGACGCACTCGCCGTCGTGGTGAACCCGAAAAACACCTGGTGCGACTACTTGACTGTTAAGGAGTTGAAGAAGATGTGGGAGCCAGCCGCGACCGGCAAAATTAAAAACTGGTCGCAGATACGCCCCGGCTTCCCCAATCGCCCGCTGGTGCTGTTTGGAGCGGGCGTCGATTCGGGCACTTATGACTACTTCACCGCTGCAATTGTGGGCGAGGAACACAGCAGTCGCAGCGACTATAGCTCCAGCGAGGATGACAACATCCTGGTGCAGGGCGTGGCGAACAACGAGAACGCACTCGGCTTCCTCGGGCTGGCCTACTACATCCAGAACAAGGACAAGCTGAAGGTGGTCGCCATCGATGACGAGAATCCGAACAACGGCGCGGGACCTATTCTGCCCAGCGAGGAGACCGTGGTAAACGGCACCTATCAGCCTCTTTCGCGCCCGCTATTTATCTATGTGAATGTCAAATCGCTGGAGAAGCCGCAGGTGCGCGAATTTGTCAAGTTCTATATAGAGCATGCAGCGACGCTGGCGAAAGAGGTGGGCTATGTTCCGCTGCCCGCAAAGGTATATGAGTTGGCGAAGCAGCGCGTGGAGAAGCGTATCACCGGCTCCGTGTTCGGGGCACACGGTTCGCAAGTCGGGATGAAACTGGAAGACCTCTATCGCGTCGAGGAGGCACCTGAGAATGGCACGAAATAAGCCCCGTGTGGGGGCAACCCCTCGCGGTTGCCCCCCAGAACCCGACCATCCCACTCCAGCAGGTCCTCAAGCAGCGAAGGGCACTTCTTCAAACTGGGGTCAGATAGCGGTGCAACTGCCCGTCTCATCTCGCGTGCGTTGGCGTGTGCGCATGGAGGAGCGTATCGTCCTTGTCTTCCTCTTTTTCTGCGCGCTGGTCGGCATCTTGACCACCTTTGCGATTGTGTTCATTCTGTTGAGCGAGAGCCTGGGCTTTTTCCGGCAGGTGTCGTTGTGGGAGTTTCTGACCGGCACGCGCTGGGCGCCGCTTTTCAACCCCAAATCGTTCGGGGTCTTGCCGCTGGTGACGGGCACCTTGTTGACCACCCTGATTGCGATAGCGGTGGCGGCACCGATGGGGCTGGTGGTGGCGGTCTACCTCAGCGAGTATGCCTCGCACCGCATGCGGGGGATTATCAAACCCACGCTGGAGGTGCTGGCGGGTATCCCGACGGTGGTGTACGGCTACTTTGCGCTTACCTTCGTGACACCCATCTTGCAGCGGTTCATTCCAGCGTTGGAGGGTTTTAATGCACTTTCGGCGGGGCTGGTGATGGGCATCATGATTTTGCCGACCATCGCATCGCTAAGTGAGGATGCCCTTTCCGCCGTGCCGAACAGCCTGCGCTATGCCTCGCTGGCGTTGGGGGCGACCCGCTTGCAGACCACTTGGGGCGTGGTGGTGCCCGCTGCGATGTCGGGCATCTCAGCAGCGTTTCTGTTGGGTATCTCGCGCGCTGTGGGCGAGACGATGATTGTGGCGATTGCTGCCGGACAGCAGCCCACCCTCACCTTCAATCCCCTGCGTGCCGTCGAAACGATGACCACCTACATCGTGCAGATTGCGATGGGCGATGTGCCCCACGGCACGCTGGAATACAGCACCATTTTCGCAGTGGGGCTGCTGCTGTTTGTCATCACCCTGATTCTGAACTTGGTGAGCGAGGCGTTTCGAACGCGCTATAAGGAGGCAAGGCTATGAGCATCGCGGCGGTGGAGGCGATGCGCTGGCGCGCACGCGAGCGACGGCGTGAGAGGATTTTCCAAATCGTGGCGGCGACGCTGGTGCTGTTCGCCCTCACGATGCTCAGCGTGCTGCTGCTCAAGATTTTGCTCGATGGTTATGCACGGTTAGGCGTCAGCTTTCTGACGGAGTACGCCTCGCGTCGCCCAGAACAGGCAGGCATCAAGGCAGCATTGGTGGGCAGCTTCTATCTTATGCTGCTGACGGCAGCCTTCGCGGTGCCGATTGGGGTTGGAGCCGCTATCTATCTGGAGGAGTTCGCCCGCAAAAGCCGATGGACACGGCTGATCGAGATCAACATCACCAACTTGGCGGGCGTGCCTTCCGTCATCTACGGCTTGCTGGGGTTGCAGGTATTTGTGCGCACCTTGGCGATGGAGCGCAGCCTGTTGGCGGGTGCGTGTACGATGGCGTTGCTGGCGTTGCCTGTGATTATCACGGCGGCGCGCGAGGGCTTGCGTTCGGTGCCGCAAAGCCTGCGGGAAGGTTCGCTGGCGTTAGGGGCAACACGCTGGCAAACGGTGCGCTACGCCGTGTTGCCCGTTGCGATGCCAACTGTCCTCACGGGTGTCATTCTCTCGCTCTCGCGTGTGGTGGGCGAGACCGCCCCGTTGCTGGTGGTCGGTGCGTTCGCCTATATCGCTGCCCTACCGAACAGCCTTTTCGCACCCTTCACCGTGCTACCCGTGCAGATTTATGACTGGATTTCGCGTCCGCAGCCCGGCTTCCATCAGAATGCGGCGGCGGGCATCATCGTGCTACTCGCGCTCCTGCTCAGTATGAACGCGGTGGCTATCTACATGCGCCACCGCCTCTCCACGCGTCTCCTTTAGAAACTCGCGTAGCCCAATTATCGAACACGCACAGGGTGAAGGGTAAACTATAGAGTATGACAGAGCAGCGCCCTGTGCGGATGGATCCGCGAATCGAGGAGCAGCTGTGGCATGACTTTCACCCGAATATGATGGTGTCCATTCAGTCGTGGCTGATGCCGCAACTGCTGCCAAAATATGCGGCACAAATAGAGGAGCGTGTCTATGTGGAACACACGGAACCTGTGCCTGTCCGCCAGATGTTCCGTCCCGATGTGGTGATTCACACCGAGTCGGAGAACGAGGCAAGGACACCATCCGCACGCGCTGCCGTTGCGGAACCCGTCATTCTTACTCTGCCGATGCCCACCGAACAACGCGAACGCTACATCGCGATTGTATCCCTCCCGAATCGGGAGTTGGTGACCGTGATTGAGTTGCTCTCACCTGCGAACAAGCGGGTGGGAGCGGACGGCAGGCGCGAGTATCTGCGCAAACGCGAGCAAATCCTGCAGAGCGCGGTGCATCTGGTAGAGATTGACCTGTTGCTGAAGGGTGAACGCCTGCCGACGGTGGAGCCACTGCCTGAAGGCGACTATTACGCATTCGTGTCGCGCAGTGAATATCGCCCCGCGGTGGAGGTATACCACTGGCGGCGCGAGGAGCGGATGCCCACTATCCCCATCCCGCTGCTTCGCGAAGACGGCGAGGTCTACTTAGACCTGCAGGCGGTCTATGAAGAGACCTATGCGCGGGCGCGGTACGAGGCACGATTGGGAAGTTGATTCGGGTTAAGTATAATTTGCGACGGGAGCACAAGCGATGGCGATTCCATTCCCTGAACAGCCGCAGAGGCTGACCGACGAGATTGTGGAGCTGACCGAACGCCACCTGAATCCTGGGCTGGCGAAGGTGCTGCGCTTTGCCGGGCTGGATGTGGAGTGGTACGCGGAGGGATGCTATATCTGGGATGTGCAGGGGCGACGGTTTCTGGACTGCCTCGGCGGGTACGGCATGTTCGCGCTGGGGCACCGCCATCCCAAGGTCATCGAAGCGGTTCGCCGCCAACTCGACCTGATGCCCATGCCGAGCAAGATTATGTTCAACGCGCCACAAGCCCGTCTGGCAGCCCGACTCGCCGAGCGATTGCCCGGCAATCTGCCCTACTCCTTTTTCTGCAACTCCGGTGCGGAAGCGGTGGAGGGCGCGCTGAAGCTGGCACGCAAAGCCACCGGACGCACCCGATTCATCGCCACGCTGGGTAGCTATCACGGCAAAACGCTGGGCAGTCTGAGCGTTAGCGGGCGCGAGGTGTATCGCAAGCCGTTCGAACCACTGGTGCCCGGCTGCATCCATGTGCCCTTTGGCGATGCCGACGCGGTGGCTGCCCACATCGACCACGATACGGCAGCTGTCATAGTGGAGCCTATCCAGGGTGAGGGTGGCATTCGCATTCCACCCGATGACTACCTACCGCGCCTGCGTGAACTGTGCGACCGCTACGGCGCGCTGCTGATTGTCGACGAAGTACAAACGGGGCTGGGACGCACGGGGCGATGGTGGGGCGTAGACCATACGGGCGTGATACCCGACATCGTGACGCTGGCGAAATCGCTGGGTGGCGGTGTGCTGCCCATCGGTTCCTTCTCTGCCAGTGAGCCGCTCTGGAACGCCATGTTCGGGGACAACCCGCTCCTGCATACCAGCACCTTCGGCGGGAATGAACTGGCGTGTGCGGCTGGACTGGCTGCGCTGCAGGTTATTGAGGAGGAGGGGCTGGTGGAGAACGCCCAAACGGTGGGCACGGCACTGCTCAACGGCTTGCGACAGGTGCAAGCGGAATATCCCGACTTCATTCAGGAAGTACGCGGGCGCGGGCTGATGATTGGCATCGAGTTCCATGAACCCGATTTCGGTGAGCTAACCATCACCCACATGATCCAGCGAGGTGTCATCGCAGCCTACACCCTGAACAACCCGAAAGTTATCCGAATGGAACCACCGCTCATTATGACGCGCGAGCAAGCCGAGTTCGCCCTCCAGGTGTTTGCCGACTCGGTGGTAGCAGCACGCGCTCTCGTGCAGGAAGTGGGCATCGGGTGACCTGTCCCAGGCGCCTCGAGCAGGAGGATGGTGGAAAGAGGCGAATCGTAGGGTAAAATCTCTAAGGAGGAAGGAGGCAAGAAGGCATTGGCACAGGTACAAGTTCGTCCGAACGAGTCGATAGATAGCGCACTCAAGCGCTTTAAGAAGCTGCTGGAACAGAGTGGGATTCTGCAGGAGTACAAGCGGCACACCCACTATGAGAAGCCCAGCGAGCGGCGTCGGCGCCAGAAGCAGCGACGCCGCAAAAAGTGAGGCGATAGAGCAAGCGATGCGCATCGGTTGGGCGGCTCTAAAGCGGGGTCGCAGTACCAGCAGCATCCGAACGGCATCCCGCAAAGGGGTGGCGATTCCGGTTCGGTGGGAGCTGCTGGTGGCGGTTCTGCTGAGCTGGATAGCGCTGACCGTCTTAAACGGGGAGATTACCGCTCTGACCCGGCAGTGGCTGCCGCGCACGCTGATTGCTCTGGCGCAGCTGGGTCTGATGAGCCTTTTCGTGCGTCAATTTGGCTTGACCCGTGCGTCGGGGCTGTCGCTGCGCTCGCCTATCGCCCCCAGCGCGCGTGAGGTAGGGCTGTTGCTGCTGGTGCTGATTGGCTTGGTCAGCCTGATGGGGGTGCGGGTCGTGGCGGCGTTGGCGCATGAGCCGGTGCTGGGGAGTGCGCGCGGCTTCCTCGCCTTTGCCCCGCTATTGGCAGGCGGCATGATGCTCAGCGTGCTGATCCATCCCCTGCTGGCGGTGCTGACTTTCACCGTGCTGCTTGGCGGTGTGGCAGTCGCGCTGGAGCTGCCTATTCTCACGGCGAGCCTCGTGGGACTGGTGGGCTGGTGCGCTATTTTTGTGGTGTATCCGATGCGCCAACGCACCGATCTGCTGCTTACTGGCACACTTGTGAGCGCGCTGCTGCTGCTCGGCTCGCTCGCAGCGCAGCTGCACCAGCATGGGGATTGGCTGCATGCGGGCGCTGCCGCTTTCTGGGGACTGGTGAGCGGCACCAGCACGATGGCGCTCTTCTGGCTGGGGCTAACCCTGCTGGAGCGACCCTTTCGGCTGGCGACCCCGATGGTGCTGATGGAACTGGCATCGATGGAGCATCCACTGCTGCGTGCGCTGCGCGACAAAGCGCCCGGCACCTACTTCCACAGCCAGTATGTCGGGCAATTAGCGGAGGAGGCGGCACTGGCAGTGGGCGCCGACCCCCTGCTGGCACGAGTCGGCGGCTACTATCACGACATCGGCAAACTGACCCGCCCCGATTTCTATATCGAAAACCAAACGGGTCCGAACACCCATGAGCGCATTAATCCCGCCCTCTCCGCCCGCATTATCGCCTCGCATGTGCGTGACGGCGTGGAGCTGGCACGCCAGCATCGCCTGCCTACCGCCGTCTGCGACATTATCGCCCAGCACCACGGCACCTCGCTGATTACCTATTTCTATCATCAGGCGGTCAGCGAGGGGCATGACCCCGTGCTGGAACAGCATTTCCGCTACGACGGACCCAAACCGCAGACACGCGAGGCGGCACTCGTGATGCTGGCGGACACCGTGGAGGCTGCCACGCGCACCTTAGAGAACCCTACCCCTGCACGGCTTGCCAACTATGTGCATGAGCTTATCGAGATGCGTCGGCAAGACGGTCAACTGGACGAAAGCACCCTCACTTTTCGCGACCTTAAACTGATTGAGGAGGCGTTCGTGCGTGTGCTGGTCGCTCTGCGCCACCGCCGGGTGGAGTATCACAGTGTTCGACCGGAGAGTGAAGCGATTTATGTTGGAAACCTGCCCTGAAGTCATTGTCTCGGTTGGCAGCGCAGCCGAAGCCGACACGCTCCTCACCACTTTGCTCGCAACCCATCCCATGCGTGAATCGGCTCCTCGATGGCTGTGTGAGGAAGCCATTCCCCAAGCGATTTGTTGCCTGATGGAGCAAGTGAGGGCGTGGGAGTCGATCGGATCCCCCCTTAGGAAAGGGGGAGAGGGTGAAGGGAGTGGGGGGATCGAATTAGAGCTTAGCGTGTGGCTCACCACGAACGACGAGATAGCGTCGCTGAACGCCCGCTATCGCGGCATCCACGCTCCTACCGATGTGCTTAGTTTCCCCGCGGGAACCATCCCCGCTCCCATACCCGAACTTCCTCTTGGGGATGTGGTGGTTTCCGTGGAGCAGGCAGCCCAGCAAGCCAAGCTGAACGGGCACGATTTCGTCACGGAACTGCTGATGCTGTGCCTGCATGGAACCCTGCACCTGCTGGGCTACGACGACCAGACCGACGCGCAGCGTGCCCACATGAATCAAATCGCCGTTCGAACGCTGCGCGCTCTGGGCTATCCAGCGAAGGAGGAGTGGTCTTCACGCCATTATGAGGGATGAAGCAGGCGACACAGTAGAACGGACAGAACAGCCCGTTCCCACCGATTCATCGGACGGGTCCGAGCGAGTCGATTGGGCGGGCACACGCCCGCCAACCGAGACCACCGAGCATCCGTGGCGGCGCAACCCGCTGGACAGCTTCCGCTACGCCCTGGAGGGCATCATCGCTGTGGTGCGCACCCAGCGCCACATGCGCTTCCACTTCTTCAGCGTGGTGCTGGTGCTGTTGATGGGCTTCCTGTTCCGCCTCGATAAGCGCGAGATGCTGGTGCTGCTCTTCACCATCTCGCTGGTGCTGATTGCCGAGATGTTCAACTCGGCTATCGAGGCGACAGTCGACATAGCGACGCAGGAGTATGACCCGCGTGCCAAATTCGCCAAAGACATCGCAGCGGGCGCGGTGCTGGTCGCCACGCTGAACGCCATCGTGGTCGCCTGGGTGCTGTTTATGGGCGACCTGCGCTTGGAGCAAATCCGCCTCCGCATGGAACGCGCCGAGCCTACCATGACCATCGCCGTGACGGTCGGCACGATTCTCATCTTCATTATTGTCTCGCTGGCGAAGGTGCTGTCCACCCAAGGCAAAGTGCGCCTGTTCCACGGCGGGGTGCTGAGCGGGCATAGCGCGCTGGGATTCTTCTTCGCCATCGCCATCATCATCGTGTCGGGCAACCTGCTGGCGTCCATCCTCGCGTTGCTGCTGGCAGCGTTGGTGGCGCAAAGTCGCGTCGAAGCCCGTATCCACACCCTGCAGGAGGTGGTGCTGGGTAGCCTGCTGGGAATTGGACTGGCAGCCCTTATCTACTGGCTCGTGCCACGCTAAGGAGGTTGAGACCCCCGATGACAGACTCTGCCTCTAAGCATGCCTTGCGGAAAAGTGGTTGGCGTTCGTTGCTGATAGCTCTTCTTGCGGGGCTACTGGTCTGGGTGGTGTATGGGCAGATGCCCGCCTCGCATGCAGCAGTCGCTGGGGAAGGGCTGACGCCGACGACCAGCCTGCTGCTGATTGTGGTCTTGCTGCTGGGGAACGCCTTTTTCGCCTTAGCGGAGACCGCGCTCATCTCCATTCGCCATAGCTGGGTGCGCGTGCTGGTGGAGCAGAAGCACCGTTTGGCGCACCACTTAGCGTCGCTGAAGGAGGAGCCGACCCGCTTCCTCTCCACCGTGCAGGTCGGCATGACGCTGTTGGGCTTTTTGGCGTCCGCGGTCGCTGCCACGAACCTCGCTACGCCCCTCTATCGCACACTGAAACCGCTGGAGCCTTTCCTGGAGACGCAACTGCTCTACGGGCTTAGCGTGGTGGCGGTAACGCTACTGACGGGCTTCGCCAACATCATTTTCGGCGAGATTGTGCCCAAAAGCATCGCCGTGACCTACCCGGAGCGGGTGGCACTGGCGATTGCCATGCCGATGGTGTTCTTCGACAGGCTGTTGGCGCCTCCCGTCTGGCTGGTGAACGCCCTCACTCGGCTCATCCTGAAGCCGCTCGGCATCCAGCCCCAGCGACTCGCACCCGTGGTGAGTGAGGAGGAGCTGCGCGTGCTGGTCGAAGCGGGCGAGGAACAGGGTGTCATCGAGGAGCAGGAAAAGGAAATGATACAATCCATCTTCGAGTTCGCCGACACCATCGCCCGCGAGGTCATGACCCCACGCGTCGACATGAAGTGCCTGCCCATCACGGCGACTCCGCAGGAAGCCATCGAGCTGATTCGCCAGACCGGGCACTCCCGCATCCCCGTCTACGAGGGCAGCGTGGACAATATCTTAGGGGTGCTGCACGCCAAGGACCTCCTGCGCCTGTGCGAGGGAGCCTCACTGAAATTCTCGCTGCGCGAAGTGATACGCCCCGCCTACTTCGTGCCCGAAAGCAAGCGCGTGGTGGAGCTATTGCAGGAACTGCGCCGCCAGCGCATGCACATGGCCATCGTGCAGGACGAGTACGGCGGCACCGCCGGACTGGTCACCCTCGAAGATCTGGTGGAGGAGATTGTGGGCGAAATCCAAGACGAATACGATGTGGAGCAGGAGGAGCCGGTGCAAACGCTTCCCGACGGCTCGCTGCTCATCGACGCTCGCATGCACCTCGATGATGTGAGCGAGCTGCTCCAAACCCCGCTTGAATCGGAAGAGTTCGACACGCTCGGTGGCTTCGTGTTCGGCTTGCTGGGGCATCAGCCGCAGGAGGGCGAGGTCGTGACCGCCAACGGCTGGCAGCTGCGCGTGCATGCGGTGGAAGGGCATCGTATCCGCACCGTGCAGGCTATCCCACTGCCCGAAGAGAAAGAGTCTACTCCCACCGAAAACGGCTCCCAACCCAACCAAGCAATCGACGGCTGAAAAACATCGCTGCTTGGTGAGCCGCATGGCTCCCCATCAGATAATGGTACGGCGGGTGTCGTCTTGACGGCTGTCGGGACGGATAGGCTTCACGCTGGCGACATTTTCCGGCTCATAGTCGATGAGTTTGAGCCAGTCTTCGATGGCATCCGACTTGGGGAAGATTTCGTTCTCGCGATATTCGGTTTCGATGGCGCGGCGCAAATCGTCGGGGCGAATGCCGTGCTCGCGGTCGGGTTCTTCGACGGCGCGTCGGATGGCATACTCCTTGGCGCGGTCCACCACCGATTTGATGAGCGCGCCGCTGACCAAGTCGCGCCAGTAGAGCGTCTCCACACCCCCGTTGCGCAGGTAGACCTGTAGGAACTCGGTATCGGGCGCTTTACGCCAGAGGTACTGCACCGTCTGCTCGATCAGGCACGCGCGCGCTTCGCTCGGGCTGTCATAGTGCGCCAGCCACTCCGGGTCAAGCGGGATGCGCTCATGCAGGTAGATACCGAAAATCTCGGCGGTGGCGTCACGGTCAGGACGCTTCACCTTCACCTTGCGATCGATACGACCCGGTCGCAAAATGGCGGGGTCGATATAGTCGGGGCGGTTCGAAGTGAGCATCACCACCACATTTTCGAGGCTCACCAGCCCGTCCATCTCAGCACAGAACTGCGGCACCACCGTGTTCGAGATGTTGAGCCATCGCCCGGAGCTGCGCACCCGCAGGATCGATTCCGCCTCGTCGATGAAGATGAACACCAGGAAGCCTTCGCGTGCCTTCTCGCGAGCAATCGCAAAGATTTCGCGCACCATCCGCTCCGTCTCACCCAGCCACATGTTCAGAATCTTGGGACCACTGATATACATAAAATACTCGCGGACGGGTTTGCCCAGCCGTTCGGAATATTGACGGGTGAGATTATAGGCGGTGGCTTTGCCGATGAGCGTCTTGCCGCAGCCTGGGGGACCATAGAGCAAGATGCCCTTGAGGGGCTGCTTATCGAACCGTTTGAAGAGTTCGGGATAGAGCAGGGGCAGTTCGATGGTCTCGCGAATGAGCCGAATGGCTTCCTCTTGACCGCCGATTTGGCTCCACTCGATGGGAGGCACCTCTTCGAAGTAGTAGTCGCGCACCTCTTGGTGGGGGATATGTTCGATGGCGACCTTGAAGTTTGGCTCCAGGCGCACCTCGTCGCCCGGTTTAATCACCGTTTCGGCGAGGTCGCTGGAGCGGAACACAATGCGGGAGGTCATCCCCTGGGGGTCAGTCGCCACGCGCAGTCGCTGCTCATCCAGCACCTCCTGCACCTTCACCACGGGACCTGCAGGGTGATAGCCCAAATCCCCAATCACAGCGAACGCCTCGTTCACCTTGACCCGTGTACCCACCTTGAAATCTTTGTTCTCCAGTTTGGGGTCGATGTTGGCGTAATATTCGCTGTCGCCGATGGCAACCATAGCGATGTCTTTTTCGGGTGAGCCAAGAAAGACGCCGATGCGGTTCGCGGGCGAGGTGAGTTTCTGATACGCTTCCTCATACTCCTGGATTGCCTGGATCGCCTCCTGCATGTGCTTCTCGTCGATTTCGAGTTGGTGGCGCAGGAGCTGCAGCAAACGGATGAGGCGCAGGTCGGTGCGGGGTGCAATGCGCAAAATCTCGTCGAGGATGGCCAGGGCGCGTATCTGCGTTTCTGGCTCCTCCTCGAAAAAGTCGTCTTTGTCGTATCGCCGTGCCATCGGATAGTTGACCTCCTCGCGTCTACTGCTCTATTATACCTTCTCTGTGCCCCGAAGGTTCCTGTGAGGCGATGGGGTATGCTTAGAGTGCATGGAGGGCGCGCTGACAGAGATTGGGATGGAGGTGTTGCCAGCGGTTTCGATTCTGGGCGTGCGGGTGCATCGGCTCTGCATGCGGGATGCCCTCTTGGTGATGGAGCGTTGGATAGCGGAGCGCACGCCGCGCATGGTCATCACAGCCGATGCGAACGCGCTGGTGCTGGCGCAGGCGGATAAGGAGTTTCGTCTGCTGCTGATGGACGCCGATTTGGTCACAGCGGATGGCGCAGGGTTGCTGTGGGCGGCGCGTCGGCTGGGGCAACCCTTTCCGGAGCGTGTGCCGGGTGTGGAACTGGTGGCACAGTTGGCGCGGCTCAGCCATGAGCGCGGCTATCGGCTCTATTTTCTGGGCGCGGCGCCCGGCGTGGCGGAGCGGGCGGCAAGCACCTTGCGGCAACGCTTCCCGAATGCCCACATCGTGGGTATCACGCACGGCTATTTTTCACCTGAAGCGGAACCCACCGTGTTGGCGCACATCCGTCAAGCCCGCCCCGATGTGCTGCTGGTCGGGATGGGCATGCCGCGCCAAGAGAAGTGGATTGCTCGCCATAAACAGACGCTTGGCGTGCCCGTTTCGGTCGGCGTAGGGGGCAGTTTCGATATCTATGCAGGCGTGGTACGGCGTGCCCCCCGCTGGATGCAACGCTACGGGCTGGAATGGCTCTGGCGCCTGATGCAAGACCCGCGCAAAATCGCCAAAGTGCGCAATCTGCCCCGATTCGTGTGGCTCGTGTGGCGCGAATCACTCAGACATTGAAACGAATCTGCACCACATCCCCCTCGTGCAGCACATGGTCGCGCCCGACCAGTTGCACCTTGCCGGCGCGATGGGCTGCGTGCCAACCTCCGCATGCAATCACCTCATCGGCGGGGCAGACCTCTGCCCGAATAAAGCCCTTCGCCATATCGGTGTGGATGGTGGCAGCTGCCTCCAGCGCGGTGCCCCCGCGCCGCAACAACCATGCGCGCACATCGCCTCCCACCAGCGTATAGAACCGCTGCACCTGAAGCTGCTCATACACCGCTTGGATGAGCGTATTCAAGCGTGGCTCGGTCAGCCCCACCATCTGCAGGAAAGGGGCGCGCTCCTCGGGCGGCAGCTGCTGCAGGTCGCGCTCAAAGGGGGCACTGAGTGCGATAAGCGGGACGCCATGCGGTTGACAGAGAGCGTACAGCGGCTCCCATGCGGGCTGTTCTGCCTCGCTGCCCAGCAGGCTCTCGGCAAGGTTGGCGACCACCACGAGCGGCTTGCGGGTCAGCAGCCCGAATCCGCGCAGCCGCGCCTCCATCTCCGGAGCCACATGGAGCGCGCGCAGGCTCTCCCCCTGCTGGAGTCGGGTCTGAAACTCCTGCAGCACTTGGGCTTCGGCGCGGTCGCCCGCACTCTCCTTGTGGGATTGGAACAGTCGCGTGAGCCGCTCCAGCCGATTCTCGATGACCTGCAAGTCGCTCAGCACGAACTCATCCAGCCAGAAGCGCAGGTCGCGTGCGGGGTCGATGGAGGCATGATAGGGGGCGTAGGGGCTATCGAACCAGCGCACCACGCACACGATTAGCTCCATCGTGCGGGCTTGGTTCAGCGCGGCGCGCACCATAGCGGGCTGGTCGGGCAGGGCATCGGGCAGGTCGTCGTGCCATTCCAGCGCGGCGGGCACCACCTTCTTCGCATGTTCCAAGCGTGCCAGCTGCTCCAAGCGTGGGTCAGGCATGGGCACGGTGGCGATGCCCTCGCGCGCGTGCCCATGTGAGAGCGCATCAAACAGCGTGGTGCGCCCACTGAGCGCAAAACCGAGTAGCCCTATCTTCATGGTCGAAACTCGATGCGCAGCGGTGGGGGTGGCGCATGCATCGGCTGCCACCAGAACCAGTAGAGCATCGCTCCCAGCGCCATCAACAGCAGCACGATTCGCAGCCCCCGCCACACCGCCTGCCGCTTCCCTTGCCTCCTTCTCTCCACCGCTTCCCTGCGCACTCTTTCAGGATACCCTATTGAATCTCGGTGTCACGCGCGGTATAATATGGGGCAGGGGTGATATGATGCAGCGAACGGGGTTTACATTGATTGAGTTGCTGGTCGTGATAGCGATCATCGCCATTCTGGCGGCGATATTGTTCCCCGTGTTCGCCGAATCGCGCGAATCGGCTCGGCAGATAACTTGTATCAACAACATGAAGCAGCTGGGCACCGCGATGCGACTCTATCTCACCGATTATGATGAGACATGGTTTCCTGCTTTTGTGTCTGAACGCATTCCCACTCACCCGAACCCCTATAAGCCGTGGTTGGGGTTTGACACGACCAACGCCGGGCGCATCTTCTGCTTCTACGGCGACACGACGCAGCCCGCCGTTCGCCCTCCCCGCACGGGCATCATCGATCCCTACCTGAAAAACGAGGGCATCAAGCGTTGTCCCAGCATGCCGGGTAAGTGGCAGACCGCCTACGCGATTAACTGGTTCAACCCTTATTATACATCACCTTACTACTCAAGCAACCCGGCAGCGCAAGGCAACGAGTATAGCCCCGTGGTGAAGCGGTTCGACTCAGCCAACTGCACCTGCATTCCCGCACCCGATGCGGAGGTGGAGGAACCTTCACGCACGATTATCATGTGGGAACATGGCTACGGGACACCCGTGTGCAACTGGCTGCAGCAAACCAACTGGCCGCGCCGCGGGCGCGAGTGGGACGAGGGACCTCCGAGGATTCAAGCCTACATTGACCACTTCAACTTTTTGCATCGGTCGGGAGCGAACACGCTCTGGTGCGATGGGCATGCGCGTCGCATCTTGTATGACCAGTTGCGTCGCCCCATGTTCGCTTCGCTCAAGCACATCTATCGCTATCCGTGACCAAACGCGCTTTCTTTTTGACACTTGGCAGCAGGAGAGGCGTCGAAACAGCCGAAAATAGGGTATAGTATTGACGGAGGCGACAGGGAATGAGACGAATCGGAGGTTATGCGATTGCCGCGGTAGGCGCGCTGGTGTTGCTGATGGGCTTGACCGCCCAGAGCAAGCAGAAGGCGGAAACCCAGCTACTGGGTATTCGCCTGTTCAGCCCGGCAACACGGGTACTGGAGAAGTTTGGCAACCCACGCGAGATTAACTATGTATCGGTTGCGCTGCAGCGTCTCGAACAGAGAGGCGGGCAGACACCCTCAGGTGAGGAAGGTGGTCTGCCCGGTCCGGGCGGACCACCGGGCTTTGGCGGACCGCCGGGCGGGCAACCCGGTGCCGGCAACCTCTCCACGGAGCAGCGCATCGAGATGGAGACCGTCTACCTCTACAAAGGGAAGGGCGGTGCAACCTATGCCTTCGTGATAAACAAGGATGGGCGTGTAGTGCAAATCAGCGCGTACGGCTATAAGCCCGATGCCAATGTGCGCACCGCGCGCGGCATCACGCTCGGCGACCCCTACAGCAAGGTGGTCAAAGCGTACGGCTACCCGCAGGAGCATCAATACTACGGCAGCGTCGTGCTGGTGCGCTATAACAAGCTGGGTGTCGCGTTCCAAATCGATGCCAAAACCAACAAGGTGATGGCGATTGCGGTGGCGGCTGGCATTCCGCTGAGCGGTCCGGGCTTCGTGGGGCTGGGTGGTGGTCAACAGCAAGGCGGGATGCCCAGCGGTCCTGCACCCGGCGGCATGGGACCGAGCGGCATGCCGGGTGCCCCACCTCCCACAGGAGGAGGTGTTGGTGGCAAGGGTGGGGCAGGTGCTCCCGCTATCTAAACGAGGCGCTGAGGTCCTCCATGCCCTGCCAAAGTGAGGCGATTCGGCTGAATGCGCGACCCGCGTGAGGCGATTCGTGAGCGCATCGACCTGGTGGAACTGGTTTCAGGCTATGTGCGATTGGAGCGGGCAGGCAGCAATTTCAAAGGGCTGTGCCCGTTCCACACGGAACGAACCCCTTCGTTCTATGTCAGCCCCAGCCTGAACCGGTTCCACTGCTTCGGCTGTGGGGCGTCGGGCGACGCCTTCAGCTTCTTGATGCGCATCGAGGGTCTCTCCTTCCGGGAAGCGCTCCAGCGATTGGCAGCGCGCGCAGGCATCGAGCTGCGACCTGAACTGACGGCGCAAAGCGAGGAACGCGATGAGCTGGAGCGATTGCGTCGAGCGGTGTTTGCTGCCCATTTCTACTATCGCCACTGCCTTCAGCGCGCACCACGCGCCCGCCACTATCTGCAGCAACGCGGTCTGACCCCCACAACCATCGAACAGTTCCAACTGGGCTATGCGCCGGCTGGCTGGGACCATCTGCTCCGCTTCCTACAACGACATCGCATCAGCGAGCAGGAGGCACTCCAAGCAGGACTGATTCGGCAGGGTGAACACGGCTACTATGACTATCTACGCGACCGACTGGTGTTCCCTATTCATGATGCGGCTGGGCGCGTGATTGCGTTCGGTGGGCGCACCATGGGGGATGAGGAGCCTAAATATCTCAATACCCCTGAAACACCCCTGTTCGAGAAGCGCAACACGCTGTATGGCTGGCATTTGGCGCGAGGTGCCATCCTGCGTCAGCGCAGTGCCCTTGTGGTGGAAGGCTATATGGATCTGCTGATGCTGCACCAGCACGGCTTCGAGCATGCGGTCGCCACGCTGGGCACGGCGTTCACAGAGCAGCATGCCGCACGACTCCAGCGCATGGTGGAGCGCGTTTATCTGCTTTACGACTCGGACGATGCCGGTATTCGTGCGGCGTTGCGTGCTGCCGAGGTGCTGCAAGCCGCCGGCATCCCCACCTTTATCGTGGAGCTACCTGCGGGTGAAGACCCCGACAGTCTGCTGCAGAAAGCGGGTGCTGAGGCGTTGCAACAAGCGTTGGAGTCGGCGCACCCCGCGCCCTTCTTCGGGCTGGAGCAGATTATACGCACGCATCTGGCGCAGGCGGGCGTCGAGCGCGTGGAGGCGCTGGATTTGCCCGCTCGCACGCGCCTCCTGCAGGATGCCCTGCGCTTCGTGGCAGGGTTGCGCAGCCCGGTGGAGCGCACGGCGTGCCTCGAACGGCTGGCTCCGCTCAGCCCGGCATATCTGACCAGCCCCCAGGCGGCTCTGGAGGCGCTGCAACAGGAGGTGCGCCGTCTCCAGCGTGCCCCGCGTCGTCCCGCCCGCGGAGCCGCCCCGGAATCGCCCGCAGCCGAAACGGTTGCGCCTGCCCCCAGCCTCGCCGTGCAGCTCCCGCGCGCCGTTATCGATGCGGAACGCACCTTGCTGCGTGCCCTGCTCCATGCCGAAACCGCAGCCCCTGTGCTGGAGCAGTTGCCCCATCTCGAATGGAACCTGCCAGAACATCGTGCCCTGGCACAGCTATTCCAGCGGTTGCCACAGCCACCCTATCGCTATCCCGAACAGGAGCTGCTTGCGGCGCTACCCGATGAATCGCTTCGGGCGTTGCTAACCAGCCTACTGCTGCAGGGCGAGCCGCCCCTCTCGCCTGTCAGTGTGGCGGAATGCCTGACCTATCTGCACCGTCGAAGGGAGCGTGCCCGACGCCTCCAACTCATTAGCGAACTGACACACAGCGATCAACCATCCGATCCCGAAAAATGGCAGGAATATTGGCGCCTGCGCGTCGAATCTTAAAGGGCAACACCGAAACGGAGGAGGGACATCACAGCTTATGGAGGCATGGTTCGACTCGGCAAAGATGCTCCCCATCTTGGAAAGGGGGCAGCGGCAAGGCTACCTTACTATCGAGGAACTGCTGGATTATTTGCCAGATGATTTGGAGCCCGAGACGATAGAGGATGTGTTGAACCTGTTGGAAACGGAGGGCATTCAAGTATTGCCCAGCAGTGAGGTCGCCGACCGTGAACTCCACCAACTGATAGAGGAGGCTGATCGGGCGATTGAAGAGATCGAAAGCGGCGAGATTGACGACCCTGTGCGTTGCTGGGTGCAGCAAGCCGCTCGTTTCCCACGCCTGACCCCTGAAGAGGAGCAGACACTTGCCTATCGCATGCGCGAGGGCGATGAAGCCGCACGCGAACGGCTCATTCAGTCCAATCTGCGTTTGGTTATCTCCGTCGCACGCCACTATACGGGGCGTGGACTGCCTCTTGCCGACCTGATTCAAGAAGGCACTATTGGCTTGATTAGAGCGGTGGAGCTGTTCCGCCCGGAAAAGGGCACCCGTTTCAGCACCTATGCGACATGGTGGATCCGCAATCAGATTGGACGCGCGCTTCAGGCACAGGCATCGGTGGTGCGACTACCGCTGCACTTGATGAAGGCACTGCGGCGCGTGCGTCAGACCGCGGCTTTCCTTGAACAAGAGCTGGGACGCCGACCAACCCTCCATGAGGTGGCTCGCCACGCCGGCATGGAGGTGGAGCAGGTCAGCAATTTGCTAAATGCGGTGGCACGCCCCATCTCGCTGGAGACCCCAGTGGGCGGAAGCGAGGAAACCATCCTGCTCGACCTCTTGCAGGAAGAACAAGACCTGGAATTTTTCACAGAGATCGACCTGGCGCATCTGCTGCGTGTTTTAAACGAGAAGGAGCAGGAGGTCATCCGTCTCCGCTATGGTTTAGGGGGCACAGACCCCCTCACATTGGATGAGGTGGCGCAGCGCATGCAGCTCAGCCGTGAGCGGGTGCGCCAACTGGAAGCCCGCGCCATCAGCAAGCTGCGTAAAGCCGCAAGGTCCTGAGATGCCATCGGGCAAAGTGCATGATTGGGTGACAGTGGGCAGCGCGTTGGGGGCGATACCGCTGAGTGCGATGTATCTGCCGCCTGAAACCCGCCCCCTCGCCTGGTTAGCCATCGCCAGCTACACCTTCTCCGGCATCTGGCTCTCCAGCGATTTGGACACACGCTCCAGTGCCTACTACCGCTGGGGACCTTTGCGCGTGCTCTGGTATCCCTATCAGAAGCTGGTGCCCCATCGCAGCTGGATTTCCCATGGGCTGGGCATCGGTCCCCTATTGCGGGTCGCCTATCTCGTGGGGGTCCTGACCCTGCTGGTTTGGCTTGTTGGATGGCTGCTGCAGCGGATCGGTATCGCGTTGCAAGTGGATACCCAGAGCTGGCTTATGCACGCGACCGACTGGGTGCTGACTTATCAGCGTGAGGTGCTGGCTTTGCTTATCGGGCTGGTTGCAGGTGGTGCGGTGCATTCCCTGATGGACTTTGTGCATACACGCCTCAAAAAGGCGTTATGAGAGAGGAGAAGGCGATGGAGTCGACGGCTTACACGACCATTCGGGAACTGCCTGCATCGGAGCGTCCGCGCGAGAAATTGGCGACTTGGGGGGCGGCGAGTCTGCGCGACCATGAGCTGCTCGCCATTCTGCTGCGCACCGGTACGCGCCGATGCTCCGCCTTGCAGCTGGCGCAGGAGCTGCTGCAGCGATTCAACGGCTTGCGCGGGGTGTTGAACGCGACGGTGCATGAGTTAGCCAGCATGAAGGGGATGGGCTTGGCGAAAGCGACCCAGATTGCCGCCGCGATGGAGCTGGGACGGCGCGTCGCCATTAGCACCTTCCAGGAACGCCCCCAAATCCGTTCACCCGAAGATGTTTACAACCTGCTCTATGCCCATTTGCTTTTCGAGAAGCGGGAGCATTTCATCGCCGTGCTGTTAGACATCAAAAACCGCGTGCTACGCACCGAAACCATCTCCATCGGCACGCTGGATAGCAGCTTGGTGCATCCACGCGAGGTGTATCGAGCAGCCATCCGAGAGGGCGCCGCCTGCTGGATTGCCGCACACAATCACCCCAGCGGCGACCCGACACCCAGCCCCGAAGATATTGCCATCACCCAACGCTTGCGCGACGCCGGCGCCCTGCTGGGCATCGAACTGCTCGACCACATCATCATCGGCGACGGCAGATATACCAGTTTTCGCGAGCGGGGGTTGCTTTAGCGGGCGATATGTGCTATAATAGAGGCGAGGGAAAGGAGCCATGAGAAGGGAAGCGTTTCTGATAGGTTGGTTGGCATGCATACTTGCGCTTGCTGCCGCGCAAGCGCCGCGCATCGAGTTCCTGACCGATCAGGAACTGAATGACACGATTGGCACCGCCCAGAATGTGGGTGTGGTTGGACGCGATGCGACTAATCAGCGCGTGATGAAGGTCATTCGGGGCTTGATTAATCCCGATGGCGATGTAGACTATTTTCAGATACAAATTCGCCAAACGGGCACCTACACCTTTCGGGTGGATACCACCTTCGATTCGGTGCTGGCGCTTTATAACAGCAGCGGGGGCTTGATCGCCGAGAACGATGACGATGTGCCCGGCGACAACACGCGTGGTAACCGTGATACCTCCTTCACCAACGCCGATTCAGGCATCACCATTAGCCTCGCAGCCGGTACCTACTATGTGCAGGTGCGTTCCATCAGCTCATCAGGTGAACTGGCGCGGTTCCGCTACACACTGCGCATGTTCGATGGCAGCACCACACCGGATTACGACCCCTACGAGGTGAATGGTACGAATAACACCGCCGCGACCGCCACCGATGTTGGCAATCTCGCCGATGATTTCACCCTTATTGCGAACGCCTTCCTCACCTACCGACAATCGGATAAGGATTACTATCGTATCGAGATAGGGGCGGGCAATCTTACCGTGCGCACCTTTGGAGCCACCGATACTATCCTGACGGTCTACGACGCAAGCCTTAATCCGCTCGCTACCAACGACGATGACCCCCATGATCCCTACAACCCTTTCACTTCCAAAGTAAGCCTTCAGAACCTGCCAGCGGGGATTTATTACATTCTGGTGGAGGGTTTCAGCTATCCGGGCGGACCAGCCGGTGGCTGGTATGACATCTTGCTGACCGACTATACGCCCGTGCGGCGCTATGTGTCGGGGCGTGTTAACTTCGACCGCCAAGCGATTCAGACTGTGCCGCTGACCTTCGAGATTCGCGAGCCGGGCAACAACCAAGTGCGCCAGCAGCGCGTGGTCTATCCCGACTCCAACGGCAATTTCACCTTTTACACCTTCCTGATGTCCGGCACTTATCATATCGCCTGTCGTGCCCCCACCAGCCTCTGGCGCGTGATTCGCAATGTGTCGTTGGATACCGATGTCTCTGGACTGGTGTTCAATCTGGTGAATGGCGATATTAACGGCGACAATGTGATTGATGATGCGGATCTACTGCGGGTGCTGTTCGCTTTTGGGCAGAGTGGCTCCAGCTTGAGCGAGGACCTGAACGGAGATGGAGTGGTGGATGACGCCGACCTGCTGACCGTGCTGTTCAACTTCGGCATGGTGGGCGACAGTTAGGCGATGCGACCGATAGCCCTTCAGTTCGGCGCGGGGCGTATTGGGCGCGGGCTTTTTGCCCCGCTCTTTACCCGTGCCGGGCTGGAGGTACTGTTTGTGGAAACACGCCCTGCACTGGTGGCGAGCCTCCACCACCACCGTGCCTGCTGGATTGAGTGGGTGGATGGTGGGCGAGAGGTCGTCGCCCCTGTGGATGCCCTCCACACCAGCCAACAAGAAGCGGTGGCAGCGGCATGCGCTCAAGCCACCCTCATCGCGACGGCGGTGGGCGTGAACGCGTTGCCCTCGGTGGCACCCCTGCTGGCGAGTGGGCTGCGCCAACGCGCGGAAATGGGCAGACTGCCTTGCAACATCCTGCTCGGTGAGAACGAGCTGCATGCCGACCGCGTGCTGGGCGACGCCCTCCAGTCCGATCTGTCTGACAGATCAGACATCCTCAAGCAGGTGGGGCTGGTGCGCTGTGTGGTGGGCAGGCAGGTGGTGGCGGAGCTGCCTGGCGATCCGCCCGGTGTGCGTGCCGACCGCTACAGCCGCCTGCTCATCGACGCGGATGCCCTCCAAGGTGAGATGCCATCCATCGAGGGGATCGAAGCAGTGCGCCCATTTGAAGCCTACTTTTTGCGCAAGCTCTATGTGCATAACGGACTGCATGCACTCGTGGCGTACCTCGGCTTCCAGAAAGGCTACACTACGATTCAGCAGGCACTGCACGATGACGAGATCCGCACCCTGTTCGAGCGGGCAGCTGCCGCGCTGGAGAGTGCCCTGCTCAAAGCGTTTCCCTTCGACCCAGCCGAACATCACGAGGCGGTCGCCGATATGGTAGCCCGCATTCAGCATCCGGGGCTGGATGACCCCCTCTCACGGGTAGCCCGCGATCCCTTGCGCAAACTGCGCCCTGAGGATCGGCTGGTAGGCGCCTATCGCCTCCTCATCACACACGGGGCGGACGGCGAACCGTTCTGGCGTGCTATCCTCGCTGCACTGGACTACTATAACCCCGACGACGCCGAATCGAGACAATTGCAGGAATGGGTCCACCAACACGGGCGCGAATGGGTGCTTAACACATGGTGCCAACTTGGCGAGACGAGGCATTCAGGTGGCTGACAAACAAAACAGAGGGCGTGTGGCAGTGCGCTTCGCCGCTGACCACACCGCCGAGCGCGATAGCTGGGCGCGATAAGCTCAATGATTGGCTTTGAGGAACCGTCGGGTGGTGACGAGCGCCGGTATGGGCTTGCCTCGAATCGCAACGGCGCAGGGTGTGCCCGCTTTGGCATACTCCACCGGCAGGTACGCCATGCCGATGCCGCGCTCTAAAGTGGGTGAGTAGACCCCACTGGTCAACTGCCCCACCTGCTGCCCTGCAATCAGCACGGGATAGCCCTCACGCGGCACACCCCGCTCTTGCAACATGATGCCCATCAGCTTGCGCCGTGGTCCTTCTGCCTTGATTCGCTGAATGATTTCGGCGCCGATATAGTCGGTGCGTTCACTCACCAGCCATCCCAGCCCCGCCTCGATGGGATTGGTCTGCTCGGTCAACTCATGCCCGTAGAGGTGCAGCCCCGCTTCCACGCGCAGCACATCGCGGGCACCCAGCCCGCATGGCGTTGCGCCCGCTGCCAAAAGTCGCTCCCAGAGGGTTTCGCCCGCCTCCGCCGGCACAATCAGTTCGAAGCCGTCTTCACCTGTGTAGCCTGTGCGCCCAGCAAAAACGGGAATGCCCTGCCACTCAAAGGTGATGGCGCCGAAGCGCGGCACCGCCTCGAGAGGGGGAGACGCACATGGGCTGGACGCGCGTGCCCCATCCTGGCTGAATAGCGACGCAAGGTGGGCAACCGCCTGCGGACCCTGCACCGCTATCATGACCGTTTGCTCCGTCTGGTTCACGAGTTGGGGTGCAGGCTGGAACTGGGTCAACCACTGTTGGAACCACGCGATGTCTTTGTCATGGTTAGCAGCGTTAAACACTATCAGCCAGTGGTCGCCTGCGAGCCGATAGAGGATGACATCGTCCTTCACGCCGCCTTGCTCGTTGGTCAGCACGGTGTAGAGCGCAGCGCAGTCGGTTAGTTTGCCGAGGTCGCTGGGCACGAGCCAGTTGAGAAACGGCAATGCAGTCTCCCCGCGGAAGCGGGCACGCCCCATGTGGCTCACATCGAAGATGCCCCAGCGCGTGCGCACAGCGCGCACCTCCTCCAGAATGCCCTGATACTGGATAGGCATCTCCCAGCCAGCGAACTCCACCATGCGGGCGCCTGCACGCTGATGTGCCCGATAAAGTGCGGTGCGTTTCATCTCAATCGGCATCGAAATCGAACGGGCTGATGTAGAAGTTAGGTTGGATCGCGCCGGCGTAGAGGTCAGGCACGCCACCTCGCGTATAGAAGATTTCGGGCCTGCCATTTCGCATATAGATATCAACGCCACTTCGCGTGCTGCTCCAGAAGAGCAGCAGCGATTCATCGTAGGCACCGAAGGCGTTCAGCGGCGTTGATGCCCGTCTGAACTCGATATTGGGCACTGCCCACAGGTACATCTCGTTGGTCGGCAGGTCGATGGGCACGGGCGACACATACTCCGTGACACCGCCGGGCAGATTGCCCTCGTCGATCCAGCGAATGACCTGCACCTCACGCCGCTCTTCCACTTGGCGTGTGGTCGGATTCCATGTGAGGTAGCGCACCTCCACCTCTTTGCCGAGGTCCTCGGTGGTGAAATAGATGTTGCCGCGCAGCGGGTCATACTCATAGAAGCCCAGCCCGCTACCGGGCGGATTGCCCGCTGTCAGCCGCACGGTGGCATGGTTAGCACCGAATGCCAGCAGGTTGGCTCCTTCCTGAAGCGGCAGTTGACCCCGCAGCGTGACGATAGGTGCGCCGAGTCGCACACCCGGACGCAGCGTCTTGAAGTAGAAGCTGCCCGGGCTATTGGGCGCGCTGCCGCCGCGTCGGAACAGCACCCAGTGGCGATCCACGGATGGGTTATCGTTTGCACTGCAGACACCGTTCCCTGCACCCTTGCGCACGAAGGAGGCGGACAGATTGGCCAAATTGTGGCGTGGGTTCAGCGTGCGTTGCAACACGGTGAACACCTGCGAGTAGCCACCTACCTTGCCCGGCGCGAACGGGTTCAAGCGCCATAGGCGCGGGCGGTAGGTCACGGTCACGAGGTCTCGCAAGCCGGGCGCCAGATTCACGAAGCGGATGGTGCCGTTGAGCGGGTCGACCACAACCGTGCCCGCGTCGATGAGGGCGTTATTGGCGCCCCGTCGGATGTAGCGGAAGGTCAGCAGCCCCGTTGCCTCGTCCTCCACCGGCTCTTGTAATCGAGTCGGATTGGCAGGGTCAATCAGGATTGAGTTGCCGTTGACCTTGATGTCGATATCGGCGGTAGTGGGATTGCCGTCCTCGTTCCACACGCGTCCGAGCCGTGCCCAGTCGAGGTGGCGCACGCGCCACACATTGCGTCCCGCATCCTTCACGGCGACCTCATCGATGATGCGTGGTAGCAGGCGGTCCTGAATCACGCCGAGCAGTCGCTCCGCCTGACGGCTATCGAGCGTTTGGAGCGCGCCGTTGCGTGGGTTCACATAGTAGCGTGCCAGCAGCACCTCCGGCTCGTTCTGCTCACCTATCGTGCCTGTGATGGCGACATCTGCCAGGATGGCAAAAGGTGAGCCGCTTTGCTGCGGGTCAAGGGTGACGCGATACACCTGCGCAGCGACACTATCCACACTGCGGATGAGGCGTGAAAGCGGTAGCACCTGCTCGCGACGCCATCCGCTGAAGCCATCCCCATCGGAAGGGAGGTAGAAAATCTGGTTCTTGCCCCCTGGCGCCGACACATAGAAGAGCCAGTTGCCGATGCCCGGTATGCCCGTGATGTGGGGGCGCGAACGCGGCAGCGCAGGGTCAACCGGCACCGTGCTAATCTGCCCTATCGGGTCGCCTGTCTGCGGGTTCAGTTCCGTGTAGAACTGGACCGCGTAGTTCACACCTTGCACCTGAACCTCTCCTGTCCAGAAGAGCCAGGCACGCACGCTACCGCGCCTATCTTGAGTAAGGTGAACCACGGGCTGATGGTGGCGGATAGTGCGCCTCTCTTCATCGGTCAGGGCGCGGTTCAGCCCCAAGGCCTGCACAAACAGGTCGCCATTTAGGTCGTTCGGGAAAGGTCCAACGGGTCCCTGCCACCATGCACCATTCATGGCTGTAGGCATCCAGCCGCCTGCGACGGGAATGCCGTCCATCAACATGCGACTGCCATCCCAGTTGAGCGTTGCCTTGTAGAGATAGAAGCGGCTGGGGTCGCCCGGTAGGCGGTTGCTGCTCCACCAGAGATGCAGCCGACCCGTCTGCGGGTCGCGGAAAGCAGCGGGAGTTAGGTTGCTGATGCGCGCGTCGTTATTGCCTGGCAGCGGGTCGATTTGCTGTTGCGAGCCTTGATTGAACCCGCCTGTTAACTGCGTTTCGCGCACCCGCACCACGAGGCGCATCGACGGCGTGGTGATGGGGTCGTTGTTGCCCACCACACCGGGCGTTCCGGCTGCTTGATGCACGCCAATCCACTGGGAGTAGACGCCCATCGGCTGGAACGGCGGGATGGCGATGCAGATTTGGGGCAGGCGCGGTTCGAAATCGTTCTGACCATCGCCGTTCACATCGGGGCTTTTGCCGTAAGGCACGGCGGGGAGCGTCAAGCGCATGCCGGTGAAATCGCCCGGGCGCGCCTTCTGCAGCACCGGATACGGCTGGTAGCCCGGTATCACCCCCGCATATTGCGTCCAGCCCAAGTTGGGTTGCCAATAGGGGTTCGCATGGAGATTCAGCGGGTCTGTGCGGCGCCAGAAGCGCGGGTCGAGGGTGCTGACCACCGTCGTCCACGCCGGTATACCCACAAAGCGGCTCACCATATCGGAGGCGAGCGTAATCGTGTTCGCAGCCGAGCCAAACGCCTTCCCCAGATAGAGCGGGTAGAGATTCACATTCCCCTCGTTGCGCACGCGGAACGGCTTCCAGTAGGGTTGGAAAATGGGGTTGTCGGGTCGGAAGCCGGAGGTGGGCGACCCAGGGAAAATGACACCGAAGTTGAAGCCGAACCCGCCGGGCAGCGAGCCGAGGTCGACGGTCTGCTCTTCTATCAAGAACCGCTGATCCTTTGCCACCTTGATCGCCGCCGTAATCTCGCGATACGCCTCCATCGGCGTTCGGTTCACCTTGTTCGAGTAGGCGTTCTCCCACCCATCGAATCGTCCGTTGCCGTTCGAGTCGATATAGATAAAGGTACGCGACGCATAGCCTGCCTCGTTGGCGGGTTGATAGCGGGGCACATCGACACGCACCACGACGGGTTCAAGGTTGGGGGTCAAGCGCACAGCGTTCTGGCGCAGGTCGGTGCCGCCTTGGTGGAGAGTGCGCATGCGTCGCGCTCCGATATCGGGATAGTCAGGACTGCGGTTGGGCACGGTGGGGGGCACCTCCCACGGCAACGGATTAGTCACCGCCGCTGGACCGCCTTGCCAGCGCAGGTCGTCGGTCCATGCACGAATATTGAGTGGAATGGGCAGCAGCGAGTCGCCGGGACTGCTCTGGCGTCGGTCGGCGACAGTGAATTGCCCGTCGATAACCGTGCCGTGCTTGGCGACCCCGCCAAAGGCGAAGTTGACCAACACTCCCACGCCGCCGTTGCCGTTCACGAGGTTCTGGTCGGTGCCGCCATCGCCCACACTCCCAATGCCAGTAAGTTTCAGCGGGTTCGCCACACCGAATTTCCAGCCTTCACCCGGCTGGTTGCTTCTATCCGGACGGTCTATCTCCAGCGTCTCAAGGTTCAAGTCGGAGGTGAAGCTGGTGCCGGGCACGCGCACCTGCAGCTCGTACTCAGTTCCGGGCGACCAGTAGTTGTTTCCCGATGGCTGCACGGTGATGCTCTGCACCGCAATGTAGGTGCGCTGCGGATCGGGTTTGACTGGAGACAGAACATGTTCCACGCGCGTCACACCCGGACCGACCACCTGCACCGCCAGTTGATCCCGGCGTGTTTCCGTACCCGATAGTTCGAAGTCCCACACAATCACATAGAAGGTTTGACCCCACTCCAGCGCCTTGGGCCAGTCGGGGCTTACATCCCTGGGGTTCCTCCGTCCTGCCAACACATCGTCCGCGACTTGTTTATCGAGCGTAACGGTCACTTTGGTTTTGCTGAAGTCGCCCCGATCTCTTCCTGGTTCGGGTCCGGTCTCCTCAATAACTTGACCCAATTCACCGGGCAGTTGGGCGCTGCTCAGTCCTCTCTGGTTGAAGGCATAGACCACGCCGGCGTCGTCAGCGATATAGAGCCAATCATCCAGCACGGCGGGCGAGGCGAAAAGTGTGTCGGCATAGAGTTGCCAGCCTTCGAAGAGCCAGCCGCCGCGACGATTGCGTGCTTGGGTAGCGTGTAGGGCTACAATCTCACCCCTGTTTGTGCCCACCACAATCGCCGGTTTCGCACCGAAATCGTTCCCCTCCGGGTCGGTATCGTTCACGGTGGTGAACACGGGCGAACTGAAAATGGCGCCGCTGAGCCGCTCACTGAAGTTTTGGTTATCAAGCCCACGCAACGGCTCGCCTGTATCGGCATTATAAGCCAGAATGCGTCCCAAACTGCTGCCCACAAAGACCGCATTTACCGGCGGAGTATCGGGATTATTGTCATAATCGAGCCCCTGCACCACCAGCGGTGAGCTGTAGTTGAACGAGAGGATAGCGGTGCGCCGTTCGGGCTGGCTCCATACGAGGCGACCATTGCTGGCATTAATGGCGTAGGTGAGTCCACCGTCGATGCCCCCTGTATTGATGAACACCTTGCCGAGTGCGACGGCGGGAGTGGCGGTAATCGGCTCGATGGGGGCTTCATTCAGCGGTGGGTATGCCCATTTGAGCCGTCGGCTATTATCTGCGGTGGTGATGTCCAGGGCGTAGAGCCGCCCGTAGAACCCCCCTTCCGCGCTGCCAACAAAGACGGTGTTGTTGCCATCATAGGCGGGCGCACCCACAAACGACGCCCCCGGCAGTCGGTACTCCCATCGGAGCCAAGTGTCGGCGTCATCGGGGTTCAGGTCGGTCTTGATGGCATAGACCGAACCGCCCGGATTGCCGATGATGACCAAGTTTTTATCTTCCAGAATCAGCGGCGAAGCGTAGCCGAAGGGTGCCGAGGTGGTCGGCTTGATGCGCCAATAGGGCTTCGTCTCGCCCGGGCTGGTGCCGTTTGCACCATCGCCCAGTGCGTCGAGGCAGTAGATGAAGCCGTCTTCGGCGCCGAACACCAGCACCCAGCGGTTGACGAGGTTATTGCCTTCGCGCACCCGCACCTGCCCTACTGCCGGCGTGGAGAAGACTGCCTCCGCTTGAAGGTCAGCAGGCACCAGCTTGATGGCGTCCGCTACCACATAGCGCGAGCGGACACCCGCATCCTCCGGAGAATAGTTGCTCACATAGATTTCATAGGTCTGCCCCGCTGTGAACGAGAAGGGTGTCTCACGCAGTCGCAGCCAGCGTCCGCCCACCGTCTGGTTCACAATCACTGGATTGGCTCCACGGTCATCCTCCACCGTGTAGCGGGCGCGGCGCGCATGCTCATTACTGCTGGGGAACCAGGCATACACATGGTAGTCCCCGCTTCGGCTGACCTGCACGCGCCACACAGCTCGCGAGGCTTCCAGCAGATTGTCGGTTGGCGTCGTGCGGTGATAAGCACCATTATAGCTATCTGCCAGGTCAGTGCGCCGCTCCCACCCGTTCGCCACAAAATCGGGGCTGGCATCATCCACAATCACTGTGCCCGCTTGATTGGGGTCAGGTCGCACCTGATACTGCCACCGCACGCGCACATCGAGCGCATCGTCGTTGTGAACATGCTCCAAGCAAGTAATCGTGCCGTTGGCGTTGGCGACGAACACAAGATGCTTGTTGCTGTCGAGTGGGCTGCGAATCACGATGGGCGATGCCTGAATCATGCCGTAGTCGGGCACGATGCGCACCGCATCCGCCACCACGATGGGATTCTGCAAAGCGGCATCGGGTCCATTTGGATCGATGCCGTTATCCAGCGTGATGCGCAAGGTGCCATTGATTCTGATCACAAAACTGCGCGCACCCAGCTGTTGCCAGCCACCCCCGTTCTGGTTCAGATAGATATCCTGGACTCCCTCGCTGTCCACGACGCGATAGTGGGCGCGCTCCAGGTGCTGCGCCACCCGCCCGTTCACGCGCGTGCCGACCGATGGCACATGCACGAACACTTTGTAAAAGCCTGCGGGGAGGTCGATTTCCCATGTAAAGGACGCCGTTGGAGCGCCCCGCACCCCCGTAGCATAGTGATACGGCTCAGTGGTATCTCGCTTCTCTTTCCATGCATCGCGCACGGCGTCTTCATCAGGGGGCACAATCCAGGTGCCTGTCATGCGCACTCGCGTAGCATCGTCGTTATCCACAATCTTAGGTGGGCGCAGTTGGGGCTGGCGTGTCTCCCCAGGGAAAGGCAGGAAAGGGTAGGTCCAGCCCAGCAGCATTTTGACCGCGCTTCGCCGCGCGTTGTCGGTGACGCCTGTACGCGGATTGTTGCCCCGATGGGTCGCCCAACTGTTGTTTGGATCGACCTGGGCGAACAGGATCGCCACCAAACTTGCCAATACCGCCACCAACACAACGAACCGTGCCGTTTTCATATCGATCTCCCGTCCTTCCCCGCTTTTAGAGTCCCCGATCGGCGGAACTGGGCTTGCGCAGGGCATAAGAGCCGCTCATCTTGGGTCTGTCTGCCGTGCTCCACAGAATCGAGTTATAGCCGAAGCCCAGTAGTGTGCCGTCCGTCGGGTCGTTATCATTTAGATTGAAATCCCGCGCTCTGAGTTCCAACACCTCGCCTGGGAAGTCAACCAGCTCTTCCCGACCTTGATCATCGACCACGACGGTGCTGCCACCGTAGCCGTTGACAATCAGCACATTGCCGTTGAAGAGGTATCGAGCCTGTTGCGGTTTGAACAAAATGGGCTGGAGGGGCAAGCTATCGGGATTGCCATCTACGGTTTGGAGACGCTTCCCATCCAGCCGTCGCCGCACGCCTAAGCTGTACGCCTCGTTCGTGAACATCCATGTGACGGGCAATGTATCGCCAATATTGCCCGTGAGCGGCACCTGCAGCTCGTAGATGCCTGTGCTGGTGGTCACCAGCAGAAACAGCCCGCGGTTGTCTTCATTCGCGAGGCTCCGCTTCGAGGTGTCGATGGCGACGGGCGCCAAGAGGGGCACAACCGTGCCGTCGGGCAGGCGCATCTGGCGGATGTAGAGCGTTCGGTCGACCGCTTGCCCGCTGGAAGTGTCCACCAGCTGCAGGATTATCATGCCCGCTTCGGGTGTGGAGGGTTCGATGGCAGGGTTATTGCCCCGCACCGTCACATTCTGCACCAGCGTGGCGAAGCCGATGCGTGTCTGGCGACCATCCCAGTACTCGAATCGCTGCGCACCCACATAGCGATAGCCTTGTCCCTCTTTGACCGTAGGCGTCATCCAGTACAGGACGCCCGTCATCGGTAGCTGCAGCTGTGGGTGCCACACCGGCTCGCCCACGGCAAAGGTGCGCGGGTCCACCACGAAGCGGTCAACGATATCGACCACCCGATTGTTGCCCGCGTCGGCAATCGTGTAGTGGATCCAATACTCCCAGCCCGTGCTGCTTCGAACGGCGTAGGGGTTGCGGGCATCGGGCACGAACTCCGTCCAAACGGTGACATCGGTGGGGTTGCGCAGGGTGGCGGGCATGCCGCTCACATAGTTGGAGCCGAGCAGTCCTCGCCTTGCAGCGTTGGGGTCGCGCAGGTCTATCAAGCCCGTCATCTCGCCCGTATTGGGGTCGCGCGTCGGCACCAGGTCGGGGAGGAAGCCGGTGATGGTGCGCACCTCCTCGCCCGCCCGGTCCAAAATGGCAATGCGGTTGCGCTCCGGCTCCACGATGAGCAACTGGTTCTCGCCGTAGCGGTAGACACGGGCGTTGGGCGTGAGCGGATATTTGGCGAAGGAGGGCACGAAGACGCCGGTGGCGAACTCCAGCTGGGTGTTCTCACTGCCCCAGACCACCTGCCCTGCCAAGTCGACCTCCAGCAGTCGCCCCTCATCGGCGATAAGCGTCGTCTGGCGGTTGTAGACTTGGACACCGTCGCCCGTGCTAATCAGCAGCAGTCCCTCACCTGCCGAAATGGGCGAAATCGCGTCATCAAACGGCAGGCTCTGCGCAAAACGAGTGAAGAACTCGCGCAGGAACGCAAAGGGATTGCGCGTGATGTCCACATCGTTCACCAAGTCATCGACGAAGGGCCAGCGGATGACCGAACCATAGCCGAGGTTCGGGAAGGGGATCGTCCCTGCCTGCGCACCGCGTGCCGCTATATCGGGCTGATAACGGTGCGGCTCCGTCGTCAGCCCCAATATCCCGCTGACAAGACGACGGTTGCCGAAGCCCGGTGGAAGCCCCACCTGCACCGGCAAATAGAGAATATCGCCCGCAATAATGGGCGGTCCTTGCACCTCCTCGCCCAACAGCACAGCATACCAGAGCAGATTATTCCATTTGCCTGTGTAAAGCTTTTCGTTCAGATTGGCGGGGTTGCGGTCGGGGTCGATCAAGCCCGTGTAGGTGCCAACCGAGACCACCACGGGTTGCGAGATGCTCGGCGCGCTCAGCAGGTCGAGCGAACCGCCCGACGGCGCCTGTTTAAAGCCACTCAGCCGAATCTGCCCCGACTGATAGTCCACATTAATAAGCGGGTCAGGCTGCTGGGGGTTAAAGGTAAGGCTTGTCTGGGCGTTCAGCGGATTCGGCACCGAGTCGGCGCGGTTGGGTCCAGAGCGGGCATAGTCGCGCTGGGTAATGCTAATGGGCGATTCGCTACTGATAGGGGAGCCCAGATCGACCAGAAAGTACTCAGGTTCGGCATCGAACGCCAGCACGACCAGATAGGGGATGGTGATGAAGCCGCCCAGACGCACCGTACCTTTGCCCAGTGCGTACACGACGCCGTTCGCATAAACAGGTGCCTCTGTGAAGGTGAAGTTCAGCCCTCTGCGGAACGGATAATTGAAATTGCGGCTCTCCAGAAACAGGTAGTCGAAGTTCAGGATGGGTGCGAGAAATTGCGACAAATTGGAATTCGGTTCCCACCAGTTCAGCGCGGGTGGCACGAGCGTTGGGTTAGGCTGACCGGGCACGGGTTGCTTATAGCCGCCGTGCGACTGCCAGCGCCATAGCAAGATGGAACCGCCCCCGCGCCCGCCTGACGACGACCACTGCTCCAGCACGGCAATCAGGTTGCCGTTGGCGATATTAGGCTCGGTGCCCTCTGTGCCCGTGGTGATGTAGAGAATGCCGTTGGAGCCGAGCGTGAAACCTTTCAGCTGGTTAGGTGGCTGCGTGCCCGTGCTTGCCATCGCAGGCAGGTTCAGGAAGCTGCGCATCATCACGCTCGGATTGGTGGCGGTCGCCCAGTCGATGTAATAGTCGATGTAGTATTGGTTGCCGTCTCGGACCCCTGAATAAAAGACGCGCCCCGCTTGCCCAGAGTTGAACTGCAGGCTGGTGATTTCCGTGCTGATGATTTCCGTTATGTTGCCTGTGATTGGGTCGAGTTCGTAGACTCGTGGGCGCAGCGGCGAATTGGGGTCGTCAGGTGTGTAGATTCGTGCTTGCCCCGTGATACGGCAGTGCAAATAACCGTTTGGCCTGCCATCAGGGTTGCGCTGGATGACGAGCTGCTCACCCTTCGCACCCAGCCAGAACGCCTGCACGCCGTCCATCGTTTGCGTGCCCTGCCCGCTAATGTCGCGGCGCGTGCCGAAATAGACCACCAAATCGCTGCCGCCACCTTGAGCGCGATTCGGCACATAGCCCGCTGCTGGGGGTAGCAGCCACTCGCCCACACTGGTACGGCGCGGCTGATACCACTGTGGATCCAGCACATTTTGCTGGTCAGTCGTGATGTAGCGCGGATTCGTGCCATCGCCTAAATCGAGAGCGTAGAAGCCCGCGCTGGGGCGTGCGGTGTTCGTGAGCGTCACGGGCACAATCAGCATGTTTTCAATAACGATTGGCGCAGGGATCGGGTGGTTGGGCAAAACCGGAGCGCTGGCGGATACAGGTGGCGAGACGCTCCATACCTGCTGACCTGCTCCTAAAATCACGCCCGTAGCGGGGTCGCGCGGCAGCAGCCAGTAGCCCCTCACATCCGTACCTGTCGACACCACCACCTGGGTGCCCTTCGGCGTCTCCACAATCACAGGGGACGAGAGATTATTGCCGCCGATTTGAACCTCCCACACCTTGTCGAAGGTTTCCCCCTCTTCCAAATCGCGGATGCCGTCATCAGTGCGCCCATCGTCATCCAGGTCCCGCATTGGGTAGGCATCATAACAGATGAGCCTGCCACCTGCGCTGACCAGCACCAGCCCGCCATACATGATGGCAGCACCGTTCTGACGGGTGAAAGTGAGATTTTTATCCTTCCACGCGATGCCCAGTGGGGCGCCGAAGCGTTCGGGCACGGCATTCGAACGGCGCATGCTGAACGACTCCACCGTGCTGGCGCTTGCCCATCGGACGAGGTTATAGGCGAATTTGAGTTCGAGCGCGGGTACGGCTTCCAAGCGATAGGTACGGGCACGGTCGGGCGGTGTGCCATCGGAACGCACCATTGGCGCATTGAGGGCAGCGGCGATGCCCGCCGCGCTGACCACGATGCGCCCCGCGCCGTAATGCCCCGCCACAATCACCAGATTGGAGGCGTCGATGCCAGCGACGGGCTGGAGGGACGGCTCATCCACCGTCACGGTGCCGCCGCCGAAGCCGCGCCCGCGTGCACCCAGCCGTGCCACATCCTGTGGCGTGAGCGTGTAGTAGCCATGCAGCAGTGGATGGTTCAGATTCACAAAGTTGAGTGTGCCCGTGCCCGCGCCGAAGCGAAGGCGCGGAAAGAACAGCTCCCCTGTGCTGCCAGCGGTCGGCAGATCGATCCATAGCACGCCGCCCCCATCCACGAAGCGGCGCAGCTTCTCCCGCATCTCGATGGTCATCCCCACCAGATTGGTGCGGCTTAGCAACAAGATGCGATACTGTGCCAGTTGGCTATCGCTTACCCTGCTCAGATCGACCAGCCAGTAGCTTTTCTGGTCGCGTCCCGTGCCTGCGGGAGCGAGCGGGTTCAGGAAGGATAGCCCCGTAGGCTTGAGGTCGCTGCGCATATCGAGCGCGTAGAAGGTGTAGACATCGCGCACCTGCGTGTCGTTCTCCCCGAAAGTGATGACCCCAGCGTAGACGGGGGCAAGGCGCGGCTCATAGCCGCGTCCATCTGCCAGCAGGACTGATGCCAGCATGCTTACAGCCAGCACCACCAACAGCCCACGCAGATTAGCGCCGACATGTCCGACCAGTCTGACAGCTCTGACAAGTCTAACATTTTTCATGGTGCATCCCACCTTATGGTTTGGCATCGCCCTCGTAAATCGGCTTCGGGCAGACGGGCAGCTTCGGAATGGCGGGCAAAATGCGCCCCGGATGCTGCCCCGATGGGTCTTGGGTGTTATCGTATGCCACTCGAAGGGGCATCCCGTTCACTCTTGGATCGCGCAGGATAGGGTCATAGCGCATGAAGAGATTCACGGCGTAGCGTCCGCGTCCAGAGGGTGTGTCATGGAAAAACTCCTGATGCTGGTCCGGGATAGTCAGCCCGGAGTTGCCGTACTCGACGGGGATCCAGCCCCATTTGCGCAGCCATTCGGTCTGGTCGCCCAGCGAGGCGGTGAAGTTCTCGGCAATCGCGCCCACGATGGTGATTTTGATATCGAGCGGCTCGCCATAGAAGGGGAACTCAGGCGAAGCCACTCCTGCGGGACGCCTGCCGTTGTTTGCCTGGGCATTCGCACGGGTATCGCGCGGGTCGGTGTTGAACCAGTAGCCCGGAATCACAAAGAAGCAGCCCTCCTGCGCGAACAGCACCGCCTCGATACGGATATCAAGCGGTTGCACCGCTGCCGCGCTCACCAGATAGGGCTTGTTGTCGGTCGGCAGGCGGAAGCCGTCCAGCGGATTGACCGCCGGCTGAAGTTGCAGTTGGAGCAGGTTCTCCACGCCCGGTGTGGCATCCAGGATATAAGTGGAACCCGCTGGGGAGGGAACAAGCGTGAAGGCAATCTTCTCGTAGTTGGGATAGACCTGCAGCGTGGTGCGCCCCAGCGGATACATATAGGCAGGAAAGCCTAACAGGTTGAAGTAATACAGCGGGTTCGGGCTAAAGGATGGGTTCACCAGCAGGTTGATGAAAGAGCCGGGACCACTTGTGGCGTGGCGCAGGTAGAGCTTCAGCCCGCCAAAATTGCCCGTGTAATCTTGGGGGTCTGTGCCAAAGCTGAACTGGAGCTGCATCGGGCGATTCGGCAACACCTCGAAGTAGAAGGGCGCCTCGGTGTGGGCGCGGTCGCCATGAGCGACCGAGGGGCTTTGCCATGTACGACGCAGAAACTGCGTGGTGTTCACGCACACATAGTCTTTGGCGATAATCGCTAAGGTGGAGCGCGCATCCCCCTTGACCAAGTTGCCTTCGATGTAAGCGGTGCCGTTCGTGACGATAGTAATCTGGCGTCCCGACGGGATGATGCCCCGCACCCGCACATTGCCCTCCGCATAAATCACGCCGTTGAAGGGCACATCGAACGAGCGGTCGTTGCGGGTGAAATCGTTCGTGAGCATCGGGTCGGCTGGATTATTCGGGTTGCGGAAGAAGAATCGCAGCGTTTTGTAGTTGGTGGGCGTGCCCGTGTAGGGGTTGAACCACACATCGTTGTTGGCGCTTTGGTTGCGCGTGATGCGGAAGCCCTGCTCAACGACTTGGTTGCCGTTGCGTGTTTCGTACAGCTCGATGGAGGCGCCAGGCGGCTCATAGAAGGGACCGTTCCAGTAGCGGGAGTTGCCCGGTTTGAGCCAGTCGCTGCGCAGGCTGTAGCCGCCCATGAAGCTGCGGCTCTCCTGCTGGATGTCTTGGGCGTTATTGAGGTAGATACCGCGCCCGTAGCCGTAGAGACCGGTGTTGTACCAGCTGCCGTTCGGTCGCTGGCGCCAGATGCCCGATTCGCGTGTGAGCGAGAGATAGCGCGGCTGCCCTGTGGCGGGGTCTACCGTGTCCATGCGCGGCGGCTCCAGATAGGCAATCGAGCGGGGATAGCCGTCGATGGCGGTGGTGGGCTTCCCATCCCGATAGAGACCGCCCACCGTGATGAAGTTGGGGTCGCGGCTGGGGCGCACCGGCACAGTATCGGATGGCGTGGTGATGGTTACGGTGGTGTTATCGTTGTGCAGAATCTCGCCTGCCACATAGACCCGCTCGCCCCTATCGGGATTCAGCGCGATTTGCACATTGCCGCTCCAGCGCAGGTTGCCGTTCACATAGATAGGGGCGAAGCCTATCTCGCGGCGGGTAGGGTCCGGGTTGTTCTGGTCTCTTTCTGGGTTCCCCAGAATGAGCCGATAGGGCATGCCCAGCCCGATGTCCTCCGCGCCGAACTCCATCAGCGTTGCCCGCTGGTCGCGGTTCATCACGAAGCGCAGGTAGTCGATGGTACCAATTTGCAGGTAGGCGACCTTCTCGCGTCGGCGGGTTATATCCGCGCCGCCCAGCGTGGTGGGGTCGTTGGGGTCGACCAGTCCGGGGCGCCCGACCGATTCGATTTTAATGACGGGCTGGCGGTGGATGGGACCCGACGGCTGGTAGCTGACGCGAATAAGCGCGCGCCCTTTGGTGAAATTGATGCGGGTGAAGCCCCCTGTGCCATCCGCTGGGTTATAGGGCTTCAGCCAGAAGTAGTCAGGGTCTTTGTTGTTGGTGATGTTATCGGGTGTGGGGCGCCAGTCGGCTCCCTCCTCGCTATGGACCAGCTGCTCGACGGCGTAGCGGATGCCCGCCTCGGCGAAGTAGTCTGCGCTTAAGCCCTCGCGTGCCTGCTGCACATTCAGCAGGTTGCGAGCAATCGTGACAATAAACACGCCCCCCAACACCAGCAGCACGAAGGTGACCAGCAACGCTATCACCAGCGTCTGCCCTCGCTCCCCATACCCACGCATCTGGCTTCGCATCGGTATCGCCTCCTATTGCCCACGCAGCTGCACGATGTTGGGCAGCTCGATTCGGGTGTTCAGCGCGTAGTTCACTGGTCGCTCCGCACCGTAGAACTTCATCCCCACCTGCAACTGCATCACGCGCCGCGTCTCATAGTCTGCCACCGCCGAATCGCTGGGCAAGTTGAATTGATAATAAAAGGTGATGACCACATTGTTTTGACCGGGTGGCAGCGGATTGTTCGGGTCGGAATAGAACTCGATATAGCCGCGCAGCAGCGATGGCTCGAAACCAAAGGTGCTCACCACTTGCTGCAACGGCACGCTATCGGTGTAGAGAATGCGGTACTGATTGGGTCCCACATCGCGGGTGGCGCTGGCAACGCGCTGATAGCGGATGGGGTTGCCATAGTTGGGTCCCGGACGCTGGTCGGGACCAATCACCACTTCAGAACCCGCCACGATGGAGGCATTTGGGAACGCCAGATGGTTCCGCAGCGGGTCATCGATTTGACCGTTGTTATCCAGATCAATCAGGCTGATGTAGCGCTTCACATTGTTGATGTTATTGGGATCGAGCCGATATTGGTAATTGAAGCGTCCATTGATGGTGTTGGGGTCGGGGTTGCGGTCGGTGGCAGGCGTTTCGAACGCGCCTGTGCTGAAGGTCAAACCCGACTGCGGATAGCCACCCATCCACCACGGGATGGCGAATTCGAGCTGTCCTGCCTCCTCGTTCAGGTAGAAGGCGAGCATCTCGGCTTCGTCTGGGTCGCTTAGGATGAGCCAGTTGGTGCTGGGAGTGCCGTTCAACAACGCCTGACGGAACAGGGTGAGATTAGACACCCGCTCATTAATCTCGCTCCGTGTCGCGGGGTCGTACCGATAGTAGCAAAGGTACCAGTGATCCACGGTCTCGTCATAGAGCGTGTAGAAGTAGCGCAACGGCTGGTTGCGTTGGAGTGCATCGGGTGCGCTGCGAAAGATGAACAGGCGGAACACATCGGGGTTCAGCGTCCACAAGCCGTGTGGGAACTTTATCTGGATGGGCACAATCGCGCCCATCTCGTCGCTGAGGGTCTGCGTTTCGATGGGTGAGCCTGACTGGTTCACAATCTGTGCCGGCTTGAACTGCAGCAGCGGCACCACCTGCGGGTTGCCTCGCTGATCGTAAGTCAGATTGATTAAATCCACCTGCCCGACGGGTCCAATCGGTTTGGCAACTTTGCGCCAGCCTCGCCAGTGCCGCCCGTAGAAGAAGTTCGGGTCATAAAAATCGGCGGGGGTATCGAACAGCTCGCGGTTCAGCACCCAGTTCCCATTTTGGTCTTTGACATAGAGTCGGAACTCGGCGCGATAGAGCACCGCCAGATTCTCCCGCTCGGTGGCAGCGGTCATCGGCGTCTCTTCGGGGTTGAAATAGGGTTTGTCGGGGATCCCGTTGTTATCGCTATCGGTGTTATCTTGCAGTCCGATGAAGTAGCGCACCACGGTGCGTCCGGGCGAAAGTGGCATGGCTAACTCGGCATCGGGCTCCCCGCGTGGACCGATGGGAATCTCGGAGGTGGGGTCGTTCGATTCTTGGGCAGGGTCGCCGTAGGCGGGTGGCACCAGATCGATAATCGCATAGCGCATCGGCACGGCGACAGCGGGAGCGTCCGGTTGCGGGGAACGCGGCACCCAGATGTTCACGGTACGGTGGCTGGTATCGAACACATAGGCGGCGCGCTTGAGGTCGGTCTGAATCTGTTCGAGGGCGAGGCGGGTGATGGTCTGCGCTTGTGCCTGCACCTGCCCCTGGCGCGTGTAGCGAAAGCCCTGCACCAGCGGCACCAGCAGCAGTCCCAACAGGATGGCGGTGATGGCAATCACCACCAGCAGCTCCACCAGTGTAAAGCCCCTATCCCGCTTTAGTCCCTCGCTTCGCCCTGCCATAGCCGCTCCGTCCATCTTTTGACCGTTCATTCGATAACTTAGGTTCCGTTTCACCGTCGCTCAGTCTTTACGGGTGAGCAGCGCGTCGAAATCGATCTTGACCTTGCGTCCGTCGGGTTCGTAGTAGAGGCGCACTTTGAGCGAGAGTCCCTGCACCCCGCGAATGGCAACCCCTGTTACCTCAGGGGCCCAACGCACTGCGTTGGGATGCAGTTCTTTCAAATCAGCGTAGACGAAGCCGGGTGCTGCCGGGTCATCAGCCACTTCGGAGATGCGCAGTACGCCGTTCACGCCGCGTCGTGGGCGCGAGTCGCCTTCAGCAATATACCAATACTCACGCAATAGTACCGTTTTACCCGCCTCACTGCGGTTAAAATAGAGCTTCGTAACCGGCTGGTTGTCGAACGCAGCCTCCATGTCATACCAGCAGGCGTCAGCCGGCATGCCCTCCAGCACGGGGCTAATGTAGTAGCGGTGCGCCGCTTTCTGCACAGAAAGCGCCCAGTTCTCATGCGCTTTATAGAGAATGCGCAACTTGCGCCCGCGCAGAGCCGGGTTGTCCAGCTGGAGCGTGCCCAGCGTGTAGTCCACGCTGAATGCCCCTAACGCCAGCGTGCTACTACCCAGCAAGGCACCCTTCTGAATATACGCCACCTGCCCCGTCAGCGTATCAATCAGCACGAGATCGGGTTGATCCCGTTCAGCGATGTTCGGCAGCCCCAGCCCTTTGTAGGTGGTCTGGTCATCCTGCAGGTCGCCATACTGCTTAATGTCGGTGAACGCCAGGCGGATGCGCCCCGTCGCGGGCACCGTATGCTCCTCCCGCAGGATGAACCAGTCGTACACATTGTAGTCCACATTGGCGACAAGGGGTCGTTGCCCGCGCCAGTAGCGCTCGTAGTAGCCGTTGCCAGCTGGATTGAACGCCAGCAACCCCAGCAACTGGTTGACCACCTTGTATTGATAGGGATAATCGGGATCCCAGTTCTGATTGGGGGCAAGCCGCTCAAAGAGGCGCGCCGCCGAATCGGAATCGGGCACGACACCCCGAAAATCTGGCTCCCTATTTACAGGCGGATAAGTGCTGGGGTCCCGACCGGGCACTGGCAAGGTCAGATCAACCCACACAGGGAAGGGTCGCTGCGGATCGGTGGGCGGCAGCACAATCACGGTAGACACTTGCCGAATGTCCTCATGACCCTCATGCTGCACCCGATACGAGTAGTCGATTTTGTAAGCAATCGCACGATAGCGCAGGGGGCGCAGCAGCACCTTGCCCTTCTCGTAGTCGATACCGTACTCATACGGTTGCAGATTCCAGCGGTACTCCCAGTCCGAGTCCATCTCGAATCGGCGCATCGGGTTGCCGTACACCAGCAGGTAGCCGCTTTCGATGGGGTCCCACGCCGGTCCACCGCTTGTGGGTGGCACGGCGATGGGGGCGAAAGCGGTCTGATAGAGAATGCCTTCTGTGAGGTTGTAGCGGGGACCGATATAGGGGGCAGGTGCGCCGAGGTTCACCCGCTCGCCGATGATGCGCCGGATACGATTGACGCCGCGAGCATACTCTTCGGGCACTCCAGCGGGCAGATTCGGCTGCACACCCATCTCATCGGGCGAGGTGGTCGGGTCTATCACCAATACCGTTTGCCCATTAATGACCTCATACTTGACGGGCACAATCATGTAGGGCAGGTTGTCCTGCCTGCCCTTGAGCCGTTCCAGCTCCTGCTGTGCCAGGCGCGTGGCTGCCTCACTCTGTCCAGAGCGCTTCAACGCCAAGAAGCCGCTCGGATAGAGCCGAATAAACGCCAGTATCGCAATCGCCAGCACCAAGATAGCGACCAGCACCTCGACAAGCGAGGCGCCGCGCTGCCCTGTCTTTTTCCCTGCCGTCATCGGTTCTCGCTCACCTCATCCACACAACGGTGCATGGAGCCGCCAAAACACCCCGCTATGGACGCATATGATAGGGAAACTGGGACATCTCGACCGAGTCCACCGGTTTCACCGAGCCGTTCAAGAATAGCACGAGGTCGTTCTTGGCACGCTCCGGCTGATTACCACGATATGAACGGTGATAAGTGCACCATGTGACGACCGTTGTTGGATCGGGGCGACGATAACCGAGCTGGCGGGGATTGTCGCTCGCCTTGGGACCGATATCGCCATCAAAATAGCCTTGTGTATAGCCTGTTCCGCTGCGTCGGTTCTCCTCCGCATTCAGAACGCTGTTTGACCAGAAGAGCGTGTAGTGTAGTTCATAGGTATTATTGGGAAGCCTGCCGATGCTATAGCTGTCATATCGATAAAAGCATACTGCTGGGCTATTTTGGTCGGCAAGGTCAAGTCGTACCAAATTCCCTCTGAGGGCGTGCCCCACGGGGTAGACAGCCGCGGTAATCACTTGTTTATCATCCACGGGGTTATTCGGGCAGTGGAAAATCTCGTCATTTTTGAGATAGTTGCCAAGCGGTTTGGGTGCAAGGTTGAACGGCATCACATTAGCCGGTGCAACATTACAATTGTTCAGGATCAGGCTACCATCCCGATATCGTGCATAGGCGCCCAGCACAGGGGGATAGGCGTTGAAGTCCTGTTTATAGGTTTCGAGAGCGACGAAAATCTGGCTGAGATTCGAGGTGCAGCGGCTGCGGCGCGCATTCTCGCGCACCGTGCCTGCCACGGGGAAGATAATCGCCGCCAAGATGGCGATTATCGCAATCACCGTCAACAGCTCCACCAGTGTAAACCCTTTTTTCATGGTCTTAGACCCCTGTTGCCTTGTCTGGTTTGACTGGGAAGACCCGTTCCGGGTTCCCAGCCCTCTTATTATGACACATCGTCGCCCTTTCCTGCCCCCTGTTGAGCTATTCTGCATTTTAGACAGCGAATGGGAGCCAGAGGGTTCCCGATGGGTATTCTTTCGGATGTGGAGCGGGAGGCGTTGAGTGAATGGATCAAAGCCTATGCGCATACGCTGGGCTTTGATACGGTGGGGATTGCCCCGGCAGTGCGCCCGCCCCATGCGGAACATCTGCTCTGGTGGCTGCAGCAGGGCTATGCGGGCGAAATGGACTATATGGAGCGCACCGCCGAGCAGCGTACCGATCCCCAATCGCTCCTGCCGAATGCCCGCAGCGCAGTGGTGGTGGGGCTGAACTACGCACCCGCTGAACTGCCCAACACCGACTATCGCATTGCCCGCTACGCCTTGGGAGACGATTATCACCGTGTCATCCGCGAAAAGCTGGAGACGCTGCTGGGCGCGATTCGGGCATTGCTCCCTGAGTGTGAGGGGCGCGTCTGCGTCGATTCGGCGCCTGTGCTGGAGCGCGACTTAGCGTGGCTGGCAGGGTTGGGCTGGTACGGCAAAAACACCTGTTTGATTAACACCCAGCGTGGCTCCTACTTTTTTATTGGCGTGCTGCTGCTCACGGTGGAGTTGGCGTATGACCATCCGGCGTTCGGGGGGTGTGGTCGCTGTCGTCGCTGCTTGGACGCCTGCCCGACCGGGGCACTGCGGGAGCCTTATGTGCTGGACGCACGCCGCTGCATCAGCTACCTCACCATTGAGCTAAAGGGCGCCATTCCCGAAGCGTTGCGCGAGCCAATGGGCGATTGGCTTTTCGGCTGCGATATCTGCCAAGAGGTCTGCCCGTTCAATCAGCCGCGGGCGCATCAGCCGTTGCGGGCGGCGCCGACCACCGAGCCGCGCTTGCAGCCACGCCCACTGCCCTCTCTGGAGGAGATTCTCACGATGGACGAAGCGCAGTTTCAACAGCGGTTTCGGGGAAGTGCCATTCGGCGGGCGAAGTGGCGCGGGCTAATCCGCAACGCCTTGATCGTGGTAGGCAACAGCGGCAACCCGCGCTACCTCCCCCTCATCGAACGCTTCCTTCACCACCCAGACCCACTTTTGCGCGAGCATGCCCGATGGGCATGGGATCGAATCACTCAGAAGACAGGGGTATAATCCCCCTGATGGAGCTCGAGGTCTATTATCGGGCGCATCGGTCGAGCCGAGCGATTCAGGAGCCGACGCCACCCCTAAGCGAGCTGGGCGGCACCTTCTGGGTCTTTCTGCATAATCCCAAGCGGCAGGCACGGCATGTAAGTGGCATCGTGCTGAACGGCGTGCCCGCGGAAGGGCGCACCAACGGCAACGGACTCAACTGGTTCCGCTTGATGCCGGAGCCGATCCCGCCACGCGGCAGCGCGCTGCTTATTCTGAACGCGCAGGCATCCCTGGTGCGGTCGCCACTCAAGCTGCTGCTGATTTTGGCGGATGGTGCCCGGCATGAGTGGACGCTGCCAACCCGCTCATCGCCCCTCACGCTTGCGGCGGCATGGCTGGAAGGGCGCGAGCTAACCGTGGTGGTGCGCAACGACGACGAGGGACGCCCATGGCGTATCGAACGGCTGCGCGTAAACGGCAAGCCCATGCCATTCCGAACCCCGGAAGCGCATCTGGAGCCAGCCGCACTTACCTTCCTGCACGCGCGGCTACCCGCTGAACCTGAACCCTATCGGATGCTTGCGCTGCAGGTCGACGCCAAGGCGCTGGGAACCACCACCATGACCGCCGGGTTGGTGCGCCCCATGCCCCGCTACTTCCCCATCGGTGTGTGGCGCACCGAGGTGTGGCAGGACGAGAACCTGATGCAGGAACTGACGGCGCGCGGTTTCGATACTTTCGTCTTTTCCGCCTCCAACGAGCCGCATGAGGTGGAGCGGCGCGCTTTTGAGCAGACCTGCCCGCAGCGAGGCGTCAAGGCGTTGGTGTTCGCCGGCTTCCCACGCCCTGCCACACGCTTTATCGAACGCCATGCGTCCAATCCCCATATTGCCGCCTATATGATCAAGGATGAACCCGACTGGACGGAGCCGCGCGAAGTGGATAACTGGCATCTGCCGACGCTGTGCGAGCGTGTGGCGCAGGTCTTTCGCGACCGCGCGATTAGCCCGCCGCTCTTTTTGAACTTGGCGCGTTCACGCCGGTTCGGTGAGTTCGCCTTGATACCCGATATTGCGGGCTATGACGCCTATCGGGTGGGCGCGCCGATGCCCGACCGCTCGCCGGTGCCATGGGGCAATCGGCTGGAGCTGGCGGCGACCTATATGGAGGATTTGCGGGCGAATGCCGAGCCGCTGCCGTGTTGGGTCTGGGCGCAAGGAGCGCATACCTGGGATGAGCGCGTGTGGGTGGATGGGCAGTTGGGCAGAGCCTGCCCGACCCCCGAAGAGATACGCGTGCAGCTCTGGCTGCAGCTCAGTCGAGGCGCAAAGGGCATCCTCTGGTTCACCAGCTTCTCGGAACAGGTCTTTCGGCAATACTATACGGAGGCACGCGACATCCCTGCCCTGCGCCAGATGCCCGAATCGGAACGCGCCCGCTTGGTGGAGCAGCTCGTCACTCATGGGCGCGAAGCGTATGAGGAGCAAACACGCCTCAACCGCTTGCTGAAAACTATACGCGAGCGGCTGCTACGCATGGAGTGGGCAGGTGCAGCCCAGGTGGAGCAAGCCAGCGAGCCGAAACAACTGGACACCGCCGTGCTGATAGGCGAGCGCGAAGCCGCGCTCTGGCTCACTAATCTGGCGTATGAAATGCACCCACAGGGCTACCGCTTTCGCGAGCAGCGTGCGATTCGCGTGTGGTTCAGACTGCCGCGCTGGCTGAAGCCACGCCGTGCCCTCTTTCTCGACCCCGCAACCCAGCGCGAGATACCGTTTGAAATCGCAAGGGATGGCGTGTTGGTGGAGCTGGACGCGCTGCCGCAGCAGGTGGGGAGCATCTGGCTGGAATAGCTTAGCCGGGCGGCCATGCCAGATGGCGTCCACCCAGCAGGTGCAGATGCAGGTGGAACACCGACTGCCCCGCCGCGCGATTGGTGTTCAGCACCACGCGATAGCCCTCGGCTTCGACCCCTTCCCGACGGGCTATCTCCGCGCACACCCACAGCAGATGCCCCAACAACTCGCCATCTTCCGGCTTCGCATCCGCCAGACTGGCAAGATGCCGACGCGGGATGACCAGCACATGCACCGGCGCCTGCGGATTGATGTCGCGAAACGCAACGGCGCGCTCATCTTCATACAGGATGGTCGCCGGAATCTCGCGCGTCGCAATTTTACAGAACAGGCATTCACTCATTGGTGGTATCGCCTCCCTCCAACATCGGCTCCGATTCCGCCCTTACTCGGACACCTGTGAGCAGTTCACGCAGTCGCTGCAGCACCTCGTTCTCGATTTGCCGCACCTCCTCCACCTTCAAGGAGAGCATTTCGGCGACCTCCTCGTGGGTGTGGATGCGCTCGCCATTCAAGCCGTGGAGCAGTTTAATCAGGGCACGCTCGGCAGGGAGCAGCTGCGCCAGCGCGCTCTCCAGCCTCTTCACCTCAATCCGCAGCGGGTCAAAGGCTTCGATCTGGGACGCCAGAAGCGCTTTGTTGCGTTTGCCGCGTGCCTGCCAGAGATGCGCGATGCTGTCCACCTGCCGATAGCCCACCGACTCCACATAGTAGCCCTCTGCCCAGAAACTCCGCTTGCCAATACGCCGCTCCAAACGAGGCATCGCCTCGAACAAACGGTGCGCTGTGCCGCGCTTAATGTTGCCCACCAAGTCGGTCAGCGCAACCATCGGCTTGTAGCTCACCAACAGATTGACCTGATTCGGCTTGAGATAATAGGCAATCAGTTGATACCCATATTGCTGGCATATTTCACGCAGCGCTCGCAGAAAATGGGGGACAACTTCTTCGTCCAGCAGGGCTTGCCGTGCGCGCGTGTAGAAAGTAACGAGGCAGTAGAGGCGGTAGCCACTCGATCCACTGGAGTGGACCTGCTCGTAATCAGACCTCGCTGTTTGCCGTGCTGGTTGACCAGCCGTCTGCTTTCGCTCTGCCGGCATATTCGCCACGCCTCCACTTACCAAAATCCCTGCCTACATTTCACCGCTACACAGGAGCAATCCTGCTTCGCGCTGAAGCGCGAAGCAACGCGCTCCCAAACCACCTACTTCAGAGCCTGTTATTCCATAGTATACCCCATTCTTCCTCTTTCGCTTGCACCCGAAATCGCCGAAACGCCATCTGGAGCTGCTGTTTCAGGTACACTTAAATGGATTGCGGATGTTGCCCAAGTGGTTGAAGGCGTT
>Ga0079992_138062_pt1 | contig 114780 bp, 93 predicted proteins | sample FaiFalFF_MnMetaG_3_FD_69197 | JGI IMG/M metagenome (GOLD analysis project Ga0079992, IMG submission 69197) | Freshwater microbial communities from Yellowstone National Park, Wyoming, USA - Fairy Falls B (FF_Mn_B) MetaG (SPADES assembly) (version 2) | ecosystem: Environmental > Aquatic >...
GACGGAAAGGTTCTTTTTCTTCGGGATGACGACGCCCAAAGGTTCAGGACCGTAAAATCGGCAACCCAACTCCTCCAACAAAGCATATGCACCATAGACGCAGCCCCTTGGGACTGAAGCGTCAATAGAAACTTCGTCTTTGCTGCTCTTTAGGCGAAAACCGTCAAGTTTTGCCGCTCCCCTCCTGACACGGATGACAACCCTCGCTCCTTTCGCTTTTTGACCATCTGAGACAATTGGCAATTGAGCCCCACTCATTCGCTCAATGTATCGCTGTAGGACTTCCGCTGCATATGCTGGTGGACCTTCCGGTGGCGCAACGATGGTTGCCTTTGGTTTCCCGTCGCGAACTAACTCAACTGCCCCAACAGCCATCACTGTCATGCACACAGCCAACATCGCCCACAAAATTCCCCACATCATCTCCCAACACCTCCAAATGCAGTGTGTTTTTCTGAAACAACCGGGTTTCATTTTACCGCATGACGAAGTTGCTTGGTTTCCGTTCCCAATTTCGAACAGGCAGAGATAAGACGATTGGAGTGAAAGTGGCTAAGGTATATGCAGCGACAAATTGGAGGGAAAGTTCAAACATTTGCCAGATTTAAAAGGTTTCAATCAAATCAAGCCAAATTGATTTAGCCATAGGAGTAAGTGTCTGGCGGCGAAACCGCACAGGAAGGCGAAAGGCAAGATGAAGCCGAAAATGGCGAGGGCTACACGCCAGCCTTGTTCGCGAACCATCATTAGGAACTGAGCGATGCAAGGAACGAACAAAGTCAATATGATGGCAGTCGTGATTAGGTCAATCCCGCCAATTGTCCCCTTTTCAACCATGTCAAGCAAACCTGCAGCGCCATAGTCGCGCCTGAAAAAGCCAAACAAAATGACTGTCGCCATTTCTTTCGGCAAACCCACCCATTGAACTGGAACAGATAGAGCAGCAATCACCCAATCAAACAAGTGGGTTATCCTGCCGAGCCAGATCAGAACGCTTGCCAAGATGAAAAGCGGCGTCACTTCAAGGAGATACCACTGAAGCCTTGTCCATGTCTTGACCAAAACATTCTCAAGTCGGGGCAACCTTAGCGGGACAACTTCAATGAAGAAGCGGGGCGGTTCTCCGGGCATCAACTTCGCTGTCAAAAAACCAACAAGCAGAAAAACAATCAAAACGAAGAGAGCCCAAATCAAAATGCCTCCCTTGACTTTTGAGACTGTCGCCATCATCACGCCCAGTTGGGCTGAACAAGGGACTGCCAACGCTAAAAGGAGCGTTGCGATTATTCTTTCTCTCCTCGTCTCCAAAATTCTCGTCACTAAGGTTGCCATCGTGTCGCACCCGAACCCGAGAACCATCGGGATGACTGCCCTTCCCGAGAGTCCGATGCCCTTGAATAGTCTGTCAACGAGCAAAGCCAATCGAGGGAAATAGCCGCTATCTTCAACGAGCGAAAAAACTAAGAAGAAAGCGGTAACTATGGGCAACAAAAGTGCAAGGGCGTATCGGATGCCGAGGGTGAAAATCCCATAATCACCCACGAACAAATCCTGCAGCCACGACCAAGGTATCAGCCAGTTAAAAAAACGCTCAACGGGTGGGATGATGTAGTTGCCGAAAACTGTATCTTCCAGAAACTCAACCAAAGTGCCGGCAGCGAAGACCCCAACAAATTGATAGAAGCCAAAGTAAAGCAGTGCCAAGAGAAACAATGAGCCCCAAAAAGGATGAATGAGCCAATCGCTAAGTCGGTCTGAGATAGTCCGCGTTTTTGGGGCAAATCGCTCAAAGACCTTGCTGGCGATATATTCGCTGAGTTGCTGGCGGACTGTCGTGATGCGGTAAAGAGGACTTCTTTCCCCACCCACTTTTATCTCTTGCACAATTCGCCTGATAGTTTCTATTGCCTCTTCGCCTTCCCGTTCCATCACCAATTCTTCAATCTCGTCATCACCTTGCAACAGCAAAAGGGCGATTGCTCTCTTGCTCATGCCATAACTTGATTGCAAGCATCCCTCAATTCTGTCTATTGCTTCTTCCAATTTCGGGTCGTATCGTATAAGCGGCGGAGCCTTGGGCGACTTCATGTATGACCCTCCTTAACTGCTCAATACCTTGCCCAGTTGTCGCAACAACTGGAACGACAGGAACGCATAGGATGTTGGTGAGCAATTCGGTATCAATCTGAACTCCTGCCTTTTTAGCCTCATCCATCATGTTCAGCGCTAAAACGAGGGGAAAATCCGCCTCAATTAACTGCAGTGTCAAAGGCAACATTCGTTCCAAGTTCTTTGCGTCCACCACATGCACGACGACATCGGGTCTTTCTTCCATGAGCAGTCGGCGGGCAACCCTTTCCTCTTCAGAACTGGGAAGCAACGAATACATACCGGGAGTGTCAACAATCTCGTAAAGCACACCCTCAATGTAGGTGCGACCCCGAAAAACTTCAACGGTGGTGCCTGGGTAATTTGAGACAGTGACATAAATTCCTGTCAATCGGTTGAAAATCAAACTCTTGCCCACATTAGGACTGCCGACAATGGCAACCCGCTTTTGAGGAACTGCCTCAAGGGACTTTTGCCTCACTTTGCTCCACCAAGCCAATATGCGAACTCCAAGCGAACGGCGAACTGAAACCCGTTTGTCCTGATGAGCCATAAGCCGTTGCTCCTTTCCGAGCATTCATCCATCAAAATTTACTTCGCTCTTTTTGAAACGCTGCCATCTTGAAGTGGTTCCGCTATCAGTAATTTCCCGACTCATCAACTTCAGCCGTTAGCCTTCCACTTAATGCACGGCGATAAAGATTTCCCGAAGCGCCTTTTATGGAGACGAAAAATCGCCGCCGAAAGTTTGCCTTATAGAGGGGCTATTAAGCAGAACAAAAAACTTTCGCTACCCGCGACGCCTCCATTGGTCAAACAGAACTGCTAAGACGACTAATGCCCCCAAAATAACCTGCTGCCACTCATAAGGGATGTTGAGCAAATCGCTTCCGTTGCGGATAACTGCCATCAGCAAAGCGCCCAAAACCGTCCCCAACACACTTCCCCTTCCGCCAGCCAAACTCGCGCCACCGATGACCGCTGCGGCAATTGCGTGCAACTCATAAAGTTGCCCACCCGTCGGCTGACCAACTGACAGCCTCGCGGTTTCCACAATTCCACCGATAGCGGTTGTCAATCCACACAAAATGAACACGAGCATCAAAACCGAGTGAACCGGAATACCAGAAAGTCGCGCTGCTTCTCGATTTCCACCGACAGCGTAAATGTATCTGCCGAAGCGGGTAAAAGAGAGAAGCAATTCTGTCAAGGCTGCTACGATGGCTGCTATCAGGAACGGGATGGGAATGCCTAAAAATCGCCCAGTGCCCAACTCCAAAAAGGGTTCAAATCTGGGTTCCTGCGGGATGAAAACATTTTGGGCTTTGCTCAAAACGAGGGCGAGCCCGCGAGCGATGCCCATCATGCCTAAAGTCGCAATGAAGGGAGGAATTCGCCCCTTCGTTACCAAAAAACCGTTTACGAACCCACACCCTACACCAACGATCAAACCTGCCGCCACAGCCAACGCGATTGGTTTTTCTGCAGCCAAGAGAAGTGCCGTCACAACTCCAACAAGTGCCAGAACTGAACCGACAGAAAGGTCAATTCCGCCGGCGATAATAACCAGAGTTTGTCCTGCAGCCAAAGTGACGATGACGGCAGTCTGAAAACCGATGTTACTCAAGTTTTCTAATTTGCGAAAGTTTGGGTCGTAAAGGGACAAAACTGTGCTAAGTGCCACTAAGGCAATCAACGGCGCTGCCCATTCCGCTTGCCATAACTTTCGCCACCTCATGTCGCTACCTCCTTCGCTGATGCCATTGTAGCACTTTCGGGTAACAAAGCGCCAAAATCCTTTGGACGAACCAATTTTGACCGTTCCGATGTCAGCCAAAGCAGAGGTGCTCGGAACATGCAATGGCTGGATGACCTAATCCTTCAGGCTTTAAAAGAGGACGCACCGCACGGCGACATAACAACTGAAGCCATCGTTCATGAAAACGCGATGGGGCGAGCCATCATTGTAGCGAAGCAAGACGGAGTAATCTGTGGCTTACCCATCGCCGCTAAAGTTTTTGAATTGCTGGATTCGGGAACAGTTTTTGAAGCAAGAGTGCAGGAAGGGGATTGGGTCACTGCAGGACAAATTCTCGCCGAAGTCAAAGGCAAGTTAAGAGCGCTTTTGATGGGTGAACGAACCGCTTTGAACTTACTTCAACGCCTTTCAGGAATTGCCACTTTGACAAGGCAATTCGTGCAAAAGGTTGCCCCTTACGGCGTTAAGATTGCTGACACCCGCAAAACGACGCCCTTGCTGCGGGCATTGGAAAAATACGCAGTGCTATGTGGTGGCGGGGTTAACCACCGTTTCTCGCTATCCGACGGAATTCTCATCAAGGACAACCACATCCGAGCAGCAGGCAGTCTCGTGGAAGCAGTGAAGCGCGTCAGGGCTCGCGTCCCTCACCTCCTGCGAATTGAAGTTGAGGCTCACAGTTTGGATCAAGTGCGTGAGGCGTTGGAGTGCGAGGTTGACGCTATCTTGCTGGACAACTTCAGCATTGACGAAATTCGTCAAGCCGTCCAAATTGTCCAAGACTGGAGTAAGCGGACTGGACGACCGAAGCCCTTGATTGAGGTCTCAGGTGGCGTTATCCTGGACAATGTTGAAGCCATTGCTCAGATTGGAGTTGACTTAATCTCAGTGGGAGCGCTCACCCATTCTGCCCCCGCTTTGGACATCAGCATGGAAATCGAGTGACAAGGCAAAGAACTTCAAAAAGCACACTCCCGCGATATCCTGACCCTCCCAAAGGTTCTAATCTTCTTCCTCACGCTACTGGCTTAAACCTGCAATTGGACGACGCAATTAAAACAAATCAAACAATCCATGCTATGAGTTTTAGCCCCGCTGAACAAAATGGGTGTGCTCCGCACTCCGCACAATTTCTACACCTCGCACCCTTTTTGCTGGCTAAAGCCAATAGCATTGAGCAGTTTCAAACACACCTTTACCATCTTGACATCGCCCCTTTTGTGCGTTATTATAGAAGCAGCCTAAAGCGAAAAAGGAGGGAGCAATCAATGTGGAAATTAGTGCTCTCTCTCGGTCGTGGTGTGTTTATTAGGTGGTTTTGAAAGAGTAAAAGGGATGCAGCCACTACCTCCCTTCCCGCCTGGACCTCATAACCATTCATGGGATGAAGTTTCAGACCTTCCAAAGCCAATGGTTATTTTAAATCCCACCCATGTCCGTCAGGGCGATGTAGTGCAATTACAAGTTATGATGACAAGCGATACAGACACTTGCAAAGTTTATTGGCCACCTTGTTCTTTTACTGGCAATAAGGCTCAAAATCGTGTTGTAGTTAAAGAGTGGCATGCCGATGTAGGAGGAACCTTTGGGAGATTGGACGAGAAGGGGAATTTCGTCCCCGAAGAAGACCCTACTAAAGTCACTCATTACAAACCACCAAAAGGTTACAAAGGTTATGTTTCCATCACTGTTAAAATAGACGATATACCGCGGGCAGTGGACCCAGCGACTGGACAAGAAGTGGATACATATAATGATGAGCCACCTGCAGTCAGTGACCCAGCAAAACTTACTGTTTGGGAGTTTGAGATAGACCCGCCTTACATTGATGCAAGACCAGTTGACCAATATAGGGAAGGTCAGGCTCTTTATACTTTCACTGCAACTTTTGAACCTGGTGTTGACCACAACGGCAACCCTATGGTTACTCAAATAGAGTTTCGGTTGAGTTCGTCCAGAGAACCAGGCTTTTGCATAAACGCTACGAGAGAAGAAGGTTCGTGGACTGATACAACAGCCAACGACAACGACTTGAAGTTTGTTCCAAATCAAACTGGTTTAGAAATCCGAGCACCTGAAGGAACAACAAATTACAACCAAGCAATTTACATAGTGCCTCAACCACCGCCTTCCACAGTCACAGTTTCGGTGAGAGTTGCTTGCTTGGATTACGGGGCACATGGAAGCATCACTGCAATTGCATACGGAGTTCCTTCACCAAAACCTCCCATTGCTCGTTGGAAAGGGACGCTTATTCAGGGTGCTGCTCAAATACCCAAAGACCAAAAGAACGGATTGGATGACGATGGCGATGGAGAACCGGACGAGGATTTGATAAATGGTTTAGATGACGATGGGGACGGTAGAATAGATGAAGAAGCCAACGGCAATGGAATATGGGATGGATGGGAATTTGAAGGTCCTGCAAGAGACGATAACGACGCTGAGCCACAAGGGGATGGAACATTAGGAGATGGCTTAACCAGATATGAAGAATATCGGGGTTTGTTGGTTCTTGGGGAGGCCAATGATAGGAATGGAGCCCAGGCTCTGCATTACATTCGGCTGAATCCAGTGCGTAAAGAAATCTTTGTTTCCGTAAGCGAGATACGCCACGCAGGTTATTTTCCAGGAAGTGGCATGCCGACCACTTACCTCCTTGATTTTAACAGCTTACCAGATCGAGAAACTTACATTGTCAATTTTTACTCTACTATGGGAATCCGGCCAGTTTTCTCCATCCGTGTCTACAGGCGCATTGTTGCTGGTGGAGCAGCAGAGCCTATATGGCAGGGGCAGATATTATACGGTTATTGCACTCAACCTATATGGAGTGGACAAAGACAGTTTGATCCATTTGGAGTGCCAGGCACTGGTCCTACGGCAGTTATCCATACAGCGCAAATCCTTCGAGATTGCGATGACTATGAAAGTGCTTCTCGCTATGTTGTTGGTCATGAAATTGGTCACAGTGTCCTTTGGCATCAATCTAATAATGGTCATCATGATCCTGGACCGGAATTCTGCTTAATGCCTATTCCTATGAGGACCATATCGCCTTATCCGTCAGAATTTTGTGGGATTTTAAATGTCAATCGAGACCCAGGTTGTCAATTTCGTTGGAGGTTAAATCCGCCATAAGGAGGCGACAAAAAATGTTAAGATTAATCTTAGCCTTGCAATTAGTTGCAGTGTCTCTCTCAATTGCTGTGGCAACAACGGAGAATGAAATCGAAGAACTTTGGCAAGTCCTAAAGTATCGTCCTTCAGTTCACATCCCTAAAACTCAAAAATATCCTAAGGACTTGGAAGAAGCAAAGCGATGGGTCAAGGAAGCTGCTTATCTTTGGCTTGAAGCATTGGATGCTAAAAAGAGAGGTAAGCCTAAGTCTGTTTGGCAGGCTTATTACCAAGAGGCTGCCAGATTAACAAAAGGAGTGTTTAATAAGTTCGGCGAATTCTACCTTATTTGGCTTGCTCCAGAAAACGATTGGGGAGAATTTGGCGACATTATCCTCTACCCAGAGCAACTCCGAGAGGACTATGAAGAGATTCTTAAGTCCAGTGAACCACCAATGCCAATTGATCCTGGTTTCTTTTATGGCGAGATGTTGCAGCGTGAAGCATTAAGGGCAGTCAAGCAAAAAGGTAAGAAATACAAGTATTTACCAACTCCATTTGAAGCTTCAGTTATAGCGATTTTAGCAGATGCGCTTTATTACTTAGGTCACTGGAGGGAAGCAATGGAGGCATTAGAGAAAGCTATGGAATTGATACCTTGGTTTAATCCTTTTACTTTTGAAAAATGGATAGAATGTGCAACTAAAGTTTACCGAAAGGGGAAGTTGCCGACTAAGTTTTTGTTGGTTCAAAATCTGAAAATCCATCAAACAGGTCCAGGAGCCATGTCAGCACAGAAGATGAAAGGGGTTGCTTTACTTCTTCGCTTCAAAAAGGGACATCACTATGTCCCACTTTCTCGCCTCGCTTTGTTGGTAGGTTGGAAAATTGAAAGGGAAGGGAAAGAAATTTTAGTCAAAACACAGGACAGGGAAGTAAGGCTTGAAGTGGAGAGCAGGATGGCATATGTCAATGGGTTTAAGGTCAAGTTGAATGGGTTTGTTTGGGAGGAAGGGAAAGAAGTTTGGTTGCCGTTACAGTTTGTTGCGATGATAGGGAAAGGGAAGTTGAAGTGGGAGAAAGGTAAAGGCTTCATTCAGATGGTGCTACCTGAGTGAACTAATTTTTGCTTTTGCTGAATAAGTTCTTCAATCAACTGTCTAATTAACTTTACGCGCTCAATGCTTCTATCAGATGACAGTTCATCAGAGAAGAAGTTTATAGTGTCGGGACTTGTCCACAAAAGTTGCTTAAATGTCGTCATCTATAAAAAGCGATGTTATCAAACATTGATTACAACTAGCAAAAGCAACATGAGCAATTTTAGAATGCACCTATTTGTCCTCTAAACTCACTGTAAGAGTGACTTAAACAATAGAAAAAGTTTGGGCATTTCGTTAAATGTTCTTGGTTATTTGTTCAAGTTTGTTTCTTGAACATTCAGTTCACAACCCTCAACTTTTGGTCAATTTCGTGACAGCACTTATAGCCTTTCCAAAGCGATTATGACATCCTTTTAGCAGCGCTAACAAAGAAGGAGGGCGATGCTTGTGCGGGTTTGGCTTGTGCTCGTTGCCCTTACAATTTTTGGTCTGGTCGCAATGGGTTGGGCGCAGGAAAATGAGACGCCTAAAACTGAGAAGTTAGATGGAACTGTCAAGGGCATTATCGTCGGGCTTAACCGAGTGACTTTGGCAGTCCTATCATCCCGACAAGTCATGTCCTACTTGCACACAAGCCAAGAAAAACTTCCACCTTGGTTGCGGACAGGAATGGAAGTGACTGTGCACTACCGAAGAGAAAGCGATGGAAGTCTTTGGATTGAACAGATTAGCCCATACAAGCCGCCAGAACAAACGCCTTCTACTGTCACGCCTGCATTCACGCAAATGCCGATAACGAGTTTCCTAACCTTTTCCACAGTCCCGCAAACCTCTCCCCCTGCTCAAACGACGGTTCAGTCACGGCAAGGCTCAATTGAAACCCTTCGTGAGAGACAATTGACCTCTCGCGGTTTAACATCGGCGTTGAGAAACCGAGTATCGTCCCTTGACCCGATAGAAGCGGAAGTTATGCGCCTATTGCCCCACTACAAAGCAGCGGCAAAATTTTTCAACCCAAACTTAACCGACGAGCAGTCAGAAACCTTCGCTACAGCCATTTTGAGATCAAGCATCCAAAATGGCGTTGACCCGCGTTTGGTAGTTGCTGTGATTGCATGCGAATCGTCATTTAGACCCGATGCTGTGGGCAAAAAAGGCGAGATCGGGTTGGGACAATTAAAGCCTGAAACGGCTGCAGGGTTGGGTGTTGACCCTTACGACCCAGTCCAAAACATTGACGGATGCGTCCGCTACTTGCGGCAGCAATTGGACAAGTTCGGTTCGCTGGAATTAGCCCTCGCTGCCTATAACGCTGGACCTAACGCCGTCAGCAAAGCAGGTGGCATCCCCCAGAACGGAATCACGCCGAAGTATGTGCAGAAAGTTTTGGATTTGTATCGGCGACTGTGCGGACAGTGATTGAGGCGGAAGGCAATGAGGCAATGGGCTAATCCGTTAGTGATAGCGGTTTCGGGAATTCTGTTGACACTCGCCTGCTACTATGCCCCTTACAATCAACACACTCACTGGCTTCATTGGTGCATGTGGGGATTTATTTGCGGGTTTTTGGTTCCCGTAGGGGTTGCAATTGCTCTGGGAATTCACCTTAGCGATTTAGGGTTGGCTATCGGCGATTGGGTTTTGGGAGCAGTTTTTGTGCTTGTCGGTTTGGTGGTCATGGCAGGGTTCGGGATTTGGGCTGCAAGGCAACCCGACTTTCAGGCATATTACGCCCTGATCGCCGTTCAGTATCAGAACTCTCCCCTACCCTTCTGTGTTTCCCTGCTCGCTTACATGACGGGTTGGGAGTTCCTGTTCAGAGGGTTTTTGCTTTTCGGGATTTCAGGGATGCCTAAGCGCGTGGAAATTCTCCCAAGCACTTTAAGGGCTTGGTTCGCCATCGGCTTTTCAACGCTTTTGTTTGGGCTCAGCCACTGGGGCAAACCTTTGCCTGAATTTTTAGGCTCATTCATTGCTGGCGTCATCCTTTGCCTCATCGCATGGCGAACTCGCTCCTGCCTCGCCCCAATATTGCTTCACACCCTCGTCTTCGGCATGTTCGTGAACTTAGTCTTGTAAGCCAATTTATTAGGGATTTCCCCGACAGCAATTTAGGGATTTACCTGACAGCAAAAAAAAAAACTGACGCTAAGATGAAAGTGGGCTTGAGCAGTTATAGGGAGGTGTGTGGAGTGGCAGCCACTACAATTGCAGAAGAATTGGCTTTGAGTTTTGAGGAGAAAGTGGCGAGGCTGGATGAAGTGCTTCAAACTTTCTCCGATGAAGAAATGCGTCGTCTCGCCCTTTTGTTAGAACGGCAACTGGAGTTCCACAAACGCCCCCCACTTGTTGAGATGGAACTCATCGTCACTTACCGTTGCAACCTCGCCTGCGATTATTGCTTCATGCGAAAACAGAATCTTTGCATGGATAAAGAGATAGCGCTTCAGGCTGTTGACTTCTTGTTGACTTATAGCAAGGATCATCCTTTCGTCAATGTCACTTTCTTCGGCGGTGAACCACTTTTGCATCTGGACTTGATGGAAGAGGTTGCAGCATATGTAACGGAGAGAGCAAAAGAATTAGGCAAAAAGGTTAACTTTGCCTGCACGACCAATGGAACTTTGCTGACAGAAAAAGCATTGGACTTTTCCAATCGGTTTGGCTTCCTTTATCTACTGAGTTTGGACGGTTCTAAACAAGCCCATAACCTGCACCGAAGATTCCCCAACGGACAGGGCAGTTTTGAAATCATCGTTTCAAAGTTGCCTCTTCTAAAACGAAGGCAAGGATGGCTTGGAGCAAGAGTAACTGTGACCCCTGAGACAATTGGACAGTTAGCCGAAGGAGTCAGGGAGTTGTTTGAGTTGGGAATCAACCAGTTCATTATCGGATTGGTTCATGAATCGGATTGGAATAAAGAATCACTCTCAGAGATAGAGCGCCAATATGACTTATTACTTGAGTTTTACCTTTGGGCGAAAGAGAAAAATTTGCCCTTGAGAATGACGATGTTTGAGAAAAGTTTAGATGAAGTGAAGCGTGAACGAAAACATTTTTGGGGGTGTGGGGCAGGTAGCGGGCGAATCGCTGTCACAGGTGAGGGGAAAATTTACCCTTGTTCAAGGTTTGCAGGTTCTAACGACGACCGCTATGTCATCGGACACATTGAAGAAGGGTTTTACAAGAGCAAGTTGCCAGAAGCGTTGAAGGCAGGTGATTGGGCTCGTCCCAAGTGCGTCAAATGCCCATTCTCAGATATATGCTCTGGTGGCTGTCCTGCGGTAAACTTAGAAGCGACAGGAAGCCTGTATGAGCCTCCAAAGGCATATTGCGCTGAAGTTAGGGCATGGGCAAAAGCAATATCAAAGTTGCCCAGAATTGCTTCGCCCGACGCAGAAGGGCAAAACAAACCTTGCCCAGTGGAGGGGTAAAAGATGAAAAGGAAAGGGATGACTTTGGTTGAGTTGTTAATAGTTATCGGCATCATCGCTGTATTGGCAGGACTTCTTTTTCCTGTTTTCACATCTGTTCGTGAGAGAGCACGCATTACTTATTGTGTTAATAACCTTAAGCAAGTTGGTGCTGCATTGCACATGTATGCCCAAGACCACGATGGCTTCGTTCCTCCTTATACTAATGTTATTGATAATAGTTATCTTCTTCCTAATTCTAACGATCCAAACCTATTTGAGGCTGCATATAGTTCCTACACAAAGAGCAAACAAATTTGGTATTGTCCATTAGATCCATATGCAGGCATGAATACGCTAAAATTGCCTGAAGGACCTCAACCCCCTACATGGAGAGCGTCCTATTGGAACCTTAAAAATCACAAAGCAACTAGTTATGCCATTTCTGATATTGTTGCAGATATAGCGTTTACACCGCTACATATCAATAATGTTCCCAATAGAGCACAAATCCGTCTTGTTTGGGATCAGCGCCAAAATAGAAGATCACCTATTAACATGATAAAAGACCTTGAAAAGCAATTAGAACCTTATGCCGTAGATTTCACCCATTATCCTTATTTGCCGCCCTGGGAAACCATATGCGATGGAATTGAACTATATTTTGATGGTTCTGTGAAAGTCATAAACCGTTAAGGAGGTGTAAAGAATGAAGCGAAGAGACATTCTGAAACTTGGATTGGCGGGATTGGTGGGTTTAGAACGACTTACTAAAGCAATAGCAGGGGAGACTTTGCAGCAACCTGAACCTACAGCCGTTGCCTGTGAGATCACTGCTGCTGCCCTTCCAGTGCCCGTAAACTGCCAACCTACACCTGGCGGAGGATACACTCTCTGCGGTGCAGATAACCAAAATGTAACCTGTTATGGTGTTAACCAACAAGCATCAGCCTTTGATTGCACTAACTATTCATGTAACAGAAACTTTGTATGTGAGGATTTCACTTGTTTTCAAGGAAGTGGTGGTGATTTTAATTGCAATAACTCCTTTGATTGTGCTGCCAGAGATACAGGTGCTCAATTTCATTGCCAAGGAAGTGATTTCTTCACTGATCAGTTCAATTGTTACGCCTACTTTAGGTGTAATCCAAATAGAGGACAAGGACAAAGATTTTATTGTGATGACTTCCATTGTGCAGAAGGAAACTTCTGGTGTTATGTGCAATATAATGGCTGCACTGGCACTTATTCTGCATAATCTAATTGAAGGGTGAGAGGGAATGAAAAGGAAAGGGATGACTTTGGTTGAGTTGTTAATAGTTATCGGCATCATCGCTGTATTGGCAGGACTTCTTTTTCCTGTTTTTACATCTGTTCGTGAGAGAGCACGCATTACTTATTGCATTAATAATCTTAAGCAAGTTGGTGCTGCATTGCACATGTATGCCCAAGACCATGATGGCTTCATTCCTCCTTATACCAATAATGTTCATCTTTTGACACCTTCTTTCCCAGAAGAGATTAAATCACTTCTCTTACCAAATGCCACTAACCCTGAACTTCTCAAATCAGCCTATATACCTTACACAAAAAGTTGGCAAATCTGGTATTGTCCACTTGATCCTTATGCAGGATACCCATATCCAATATGGAGAGAAGAAATTCCTCTCAATCATGGTGCAACAAGTTATAAAATCTACAAAGAATATGCAATAAAAGGAATTGCTCCTGTGCATATTAATTCTCCACCTCCTATTGTTGATGTTTTGCCAAAAGAAAGAAGGCAGTGGATTATAAGGGTAAGAAAGAATGAATTTCGTGTTTGGTATGCTTCTGACTTTTATCATCCAAATTATTATGTTGAAGCTGATAAATTTATTCGCCTTTATCTTGATGGAACAGTGAAAATTGAAAAAGAGGCTGAAGTAATACTTCCTTAGAAGGGGGCGATGAAGATGAAACGGCGCGAATTTATGAAGTATGCAGGCATCGGACTTGGAGGATTAATTGGCGTGGAAAGACTTGTGAGGGCAATTGCTGGCAACCATACCAACGAAACAGGTTTTTTAGCGTCTTGCGATGGTAGTGGGGGTGACCACATATGCCGTTCAAGAGACCATTTCAATTGCGACCCTAATGGAGTAACTTGTAGTGGTGCTAGGGAAGATGGCTACATGTTTGAGTGCAAGAACTATGAATGCGCTAATGCGCCTTTTACCTGCTGGGATTATCGTTGCAAAGGAAGCCACTCTGGAGACTTCAACTGCTATAATGATTTCACTTGCATGGGTGGAGTAGAAGGTGGAGAATTTTACTGTGAAGGAAAAGATCCGTTTGATAGGCAATTTAACTGTAATCCTAAATTTGATTGCGATCTTCCTGAAAAATTCAGATGTGACGATTTTTGGTGTCCATCAACTACATCCCAATCTGCTTATGCCGTGTCAATAACTCCACCTGAGTCTTGAAATATACTTTGCAGAATGGGAGGGTGAAAGATGAAAAAGAAAGGGATGACTTTGGTTGAGTTGTTAGTTGTTATAGGTCTTATCATTTTTATCGTGACCACTTTCATCTTCCCTGCTTACGAGAGAGCGAGGGGAAGAGCAACAGAGGTTGTTTGCGTCTCTAATTTGCGTCAAATTGGACAAGCACTTTTGATGTATGCCCAAGACCATGATGGATTTATTCCTCCTTACTGTAATGCTGGTGGTAACCCATATGAGTTTGAACTTATCTCCTTTCATTCAAGACAATGGAGAGCAGCCTTTAATCCTTACATTCGAGATAACGGTATCTTTTTCTGCCCTGAAGACCCATTTGCAGGATTACCTCCAGAAAAAACACCTCCTGATGTTAGATTAATTGATCATTCCATAACCAGCTACTTAAGTTGTCCAGAATTTGGACCTGTGTGGGGTAAGTATTTAACTTTTAAAGATTTGTTTGAAATGGGTTATTGCCTAACAACAGATGTTTATTATAATATAGTATTATTTCCAAAGAATTGGCTTTTTGCACCTATAGATAAAAAAGGGACTTTTCCTGCAAATTATGCAATTATTATTCAAAGATTACATTCTCTCAATATCTTTTTATTAGACAACACTCATTTTGTCAATAAAAATGGAATACCGGATGGATTTATAGAACTCTTTCATGATGGAAGTGTTGACTTCCATCTTTTTCGTCCTACTAAACGATATTGCTATCTTTATCGTCAATTGGAAACTTACTATAAACCTAAGGAGGGTGAGTAAAATGAATCGTAGAGAAATTCTTAAGAAATTAGGTATTGGTGCACTTTCTCTAACAGGCATAGATCGTCTCACGAAGGTAATGGCTAATCAAGCAACACACGTGCCAATAGAACCATGTGTAGTAATAGCATCAAAAGATGAGGGTTACACTCCTGTAATGAATTGTAATGGATATGTATGTCCATCAGGTTTTTCCTGTACTGGAACTGGAGTAACTTGTTCAGTTATCCACACTTGTGGAGCAAATTATAATTGTGGCATAACAGGAAGGGGAGATCCGCACTTTACTTGTCAAAGTCATACATGTACCGCTGTCTTTACCTGCGATCCACAACAAGGTGATTTCAGATGCCAGAGTGCTTTCGTTGGGTGTGGAGGATCCTTAGGTCATTTCCAATGTCTGGGGACTGACCCTAACGATGCCCAGTTTAATTGTAGTTTAGATTTCCGTGGATGCGGAGGTGTAGGGAGATTCCGATGCGATGACTTTGATTGCGTTAGCCACTACGACTGCGATCCTAATGAGACCTGTGTAACACCTGCTCCCTTTAACTGTGCCCCCCGCTTTAGTTGTCCTCCCCCTGCAGGTGGTTATCATTCATAGGAAAAATGCTTCAAAAAACAAATGATCATGGAAAATCTTGTCCGGCGGAGAATGGTGATTAGAGATGTTTAATTGGCAAAATCGTAAAAGAATAGACTTCTGGCTTTTGGCGGGAATGGTGGGGCTATGGGTCTATTGGCTTTTTCTCTACAGGACGAGGCTTTTGGATTTGCAGTCCATAAGGTTCTACTTGTGGCTTCTTTGGCGGAACAAGTTGCCTGTCTTTCTGTTTTGTATTGCTTTGACTGTTGTTTTCTGGTGCTTCAAAAAGAAAAAGTTCGGCTTGGGCGTTTTCATCTTCCTCCTGAGCGTTGCTTTGGGCTACTGGGCATATGGACCTGATTTCCCCAAAGTGCCGCCACTTGACCCACCAAAAGTCTTGTGGAAGAAACTACCTTCCAGCATCCCAGTCGTTATCATCATCAGTTACAACTACCGTGAGGAGTTACCACCCCTTCCCTTTCTGAAAGTCCAATCGCAATTGTATCGGCGTAAAGTTCAAGTTACTGAAGAGATTGCGAAAAACCTTCCTCGCCAAGTCCGAGAAGCGTTGGTAGATTTAACCCAAACCGCAGGCGAGGATGTGAGAGTTTTTGAAAAGTGCCTAAACCTTGCTACGAAAAGCGTTGAGTCTGATGGGGAGACAATTCTTCTACCCATTTTCGCTGAGAAGCGATACGAACATGTGACAGGTCAACTTTGTTGGGTTTTCGGGTTCGCTGAACTTCAGAAGTCAAGTGAAGCGATTTGGACGCTAAAACCTTCCTTCGGAGAATGGGTTGCTGTCCGTCTCAGGTTCCCTCAAAAAGCGTGGTTGACTTACTTAGCCATTGAGCCTGAACATGTCCTGCCTAACTTGTTTTGGATAGCCCTTGTTATCGTTGGCTACGCTTTGTTTCTCTTGATGATGTCTTTCAGCGTTGGTATTGACAAAATTTCAGCATATAGTTGATGACGCGACCAAAAACAAATCATGCTACGGACTTTAGTCCGTAGTTGATGACGAAAAACCTTAGCACCAATTTAGTCGGCAAATTTTGCCCAACTGCAAAAATTCGGCACGGCAGAAGCCGTTCACTCCGAATTTTCGACGAATGAATTCGGCGCTCAGGAAAATTCGTCAACCACTGGCTAAGCCAGTGGCATGGACAGAAAAATCTTGAAAGATTTGCACCCTGCACTTGAAACTCTGCACCGAATATCGCACTCCGCAATCAGCATCCCACACTCATCATTGCACCCAGCACTCAGAACTACGCACTCAGCACTTGATTGCGTCAGAATTTGGCACGGCGCAAATTGAGTGAAAGGGAGTGATGGCTATGGGATGGAAAGTAGGGTTTGGCGAGGTTGACATCACGCCGCCCATCGGGGTTTGGCTGACTGGGTTCGCAGCGCGAACGAAACCGTGCGACGACATCCATGACCCACTTTCAGCGAGGGCTTTGGTCTTGGAAAACGGGCAAGGACAAAGAGCCGCTATTTTGGCTCTGGACTTGATTGCCTTAACCGACGAACAAGTTGCGACAATCCGCCAACTGGTCCGAGAATGGACGGGCATTCAACCTCAAAACTTGCTCATCAATTGCTCCCACACCCACTCTGCCCCAGCAATTGGGCGACTTGCACCGTCCAGCATGGGAATTGCCGACCCAGTTTACCTTGACTTGATGGTTCGGAAAGCAGCGACAGCCGTTAAATTGGCGTGTGATAACTTGTTGGATGCGAAACTTTTCTTCGGGACATCGGAGTGCCAAATTGGAATTAACCGGCGGCAGAAAACTCAAAACGGTCACATCGTCATCGGTCAAAACCCAGAAGGCGTTGTTGACCATCAAGTGAGCGTTTTGGCTGCCAACCTTGACGGGAGCGATTTTTGGCTCATCGCTTTCTCTTACGCTTGCCATCCCGTCATCCTCGGTCATGACAACTACGCTGTCACTGCCGATTATGTCCACTTTGCCCGTCAGGCTGTTGAAGATTTCTTCGGTGGTCACGCTGCGACGATTTTCATGCAGGGATGTTGCGGTGACATTAACCCGAGGGAGCGTGGGACTTTTGAAATCGCACAGAAGTTGGGACGGGAGTTAGCAATCAGCGTCGTGCAGGCGACCTTGAACGCCAGTCCCGTTGAGGGCGAAAAAGTTGAGGGAGTTATCGGCTCGTTGAAACTCCCACTCTTGCCGCCGCCACCTGCAAAGCAGTTGCGGGAGCATTACAGGCAATTCCGTGAGTTGGCGGAAAGGGCAAAGCGCGAAGGCAAGTTAGGCGAAGCCCGCTGGAGGTTTGGGGAGGTGCAATGGGCTAAGCAACTCCTTAAGGCGATGCGGGAAAAATCGCTGCCAACCCATGAGCAAATGAACGCACAAGTTTTGCGGATTGGAGATGTCGCGTTCGCTGCACTTGCCGTTGAAACTTTCGCTGAAATTGGTTTGAATGTCAAGTCCCAATCGCCTTTTGCCCGAACGGTGACCCTCGGCTACACAAACGGTTGCATTGGCTACTTGCCGACCGCAAAAGCGTATGAAGAAGGTGGCTACGAAGTTGAGCAAGCATTCAAATTTTACGGGCGACTACTAATGCACGGACCAGAAAGCGAAAAAATCGCCACCGATTGGATACTGCGACAGTTGAGCAAAATTGGAGCAACATGAGAGTTAGATGACTGATGACACAAAGCGGATTAAATCCTGCTGCCTCGGGGTCAGTCTCCTACCAAAACGCCAGCGAATAGCGAAAGAGATATGCACTAAATTTTTTTGGCAGTGGACAAGCAATGCCCTCCAGTATTCGCCATGTGTTATCGTTTTGGCTCGGCAGGAGCCTCGCCCTCCTAAAATTTCCTTGGGCATCCTGACGGATGCGAAAGGCGGTGAGGTTATGTGAAGTCCCATTGGATTTTGTTGCCCATCGTTTTCGCTCAAACATTTGCTGCAGCGCAAGCGACTTGGCGACCGGCGAACCGCACTGTTGTCGTTGACGAACATGGAATTTTGCGATGGCAGGACAACGGCGAGGAAGTGGCTCTTTTCGGCGTCAACTACTACGCACCGTTTTCCATTGACTACCACCAACTGAAAGCGCTTGGCTTCCAGATTGAGAAGGTGATTGACATTGACTTGCTTCACCTCGCTCGGATGGGCTTGAACTTGATTCGCCTGCATGTTTGGGACAGAGAAATCAGCGACCGAGAGGGCAACTTGATTGACAACGAGCATTTGCGTTTGCTTGACTACCTCATTGCGAAAGCGAAGGAGAGAGGCATTTACACGCTTTTGACCCCGATTGCTTGGTGGGGGACGCCGAACCCAAGCGCTGGCTTCTCCAACTTCTTCACGATGCAGCAAATGACAACTGACCTTGAGGCACGAAAGGCTCAGCGAAACTATCTCGCTCAATTTGTTCAGCATGTCAACCGCTACACTGGTCTCGCTTACAAAGATGACCCGGCAATTGTCGGCTTTGAACTTATAAACGAGCCGCTATATCCGCCGGGCACAACCAACGAGCAAGTGAGGGACTACATAAATGCCCTCGCTGAAGCGATTCGTGGAACGGGATGCAAAAAGCCGCTCTTTTACAACGGTTGGGATGGAAAGTTTGCAGCCGTTCGTGACTCAATTGTTGACGGTTGCAGTTTCGTTTGGTATCCGACGGGTTTGGTTTCCGGTCGGTCGCTCAAGCGGAACTTTTTGCCCTTAGTTGACGACTACCCATCAATGCGAGCACCGGAACTTGAAAGGAAGGCGAAAATCGTTTACGAGTTTGACGCCGCCGATGTGCCGGGGAGTTACATCTACCCAGCGATGGCTCGTGCGTTCCGGAGCGGTGGTGCTCAAATTGCAGCCCAGTTCCAATACGATGTGTTGCCGCTGGCTCCGTTCAACATCAACTGGCAAACCCACTACCTCAACCTTGTTTACACACCTAACAAAGCGGTGAGTTTCATCATCGCAGCCGAAGCGTTTCGCAGGTTGCCTCGCTTGAAAACTTATGGGCGCTACCCTGAAAACACTCGTTTCGGACCGTTTAGGGTGAGTTACGAAGAGGATTTGAGCGAGATGGTGACTGAGCGTGAATTTTTCTACTCCAACGACACGAAGACGAAGCCGCCATCACCCGAAAAATTGGAGCGAATCGTCGGCTGTGGCTCTTCGCCCATCGTCCGCTACGAAGGGACTGGCGCATACTTTCTGGAAAAGTTGGGCGACGGTGTTTGGAGGCTTGAAGTTTATCCCGACGCAGTTTGGGTGAATGACCCGTATGGCAGACCGAGCCTTGAGCGAGAGGTCGCAAGGGTTTACTGGCGAGAACGAGTCATGCAGGTCAACCTGCCAGATTTAGGACCAAACTTCGCAGTTGAGCCACTCAACGAAGGCAACCGTTTCCGAGCGAAAGCAGTTTCGGGCACTTTCACCATCCGCCCCGGCGTTTACTTGCTCAGCCGACAGAGTTCAAAAGTTGACCTTGAAGGGCTTCAACTTCCGGTTGCAGTTGGTCTTCGTGAATTTTACGCTCCACCAAGTAGCGACGCTCCCGCAACGGTGTGGCATGAACCTGTCCGAGAATGGGTTGAGGGTAAACCCTTGAGGCTGACCTTCACCGTCGCATCGCCACGAGAACCTGAGAGGGTCATGCTCTATCTTTGGCATGAAAGTGCGAGAGTTTTTCGTTCAATCCCGTTGGAGCGCAAACGGGCATACCGTTACGAAGCGACGATTCCAAGCAATTGGCTCAAGCCCGGCGAAATTGAGTATCTTGTCGGCGTGAAACTTGGGCAGAAGTTTCAAACCTTCCCTGCTGATTTGGGAAGGGAGCCAGTGCGGAAAGAAGAGTTCCTTGAAGCGCAAACGATTTTCGCCCTGAAAGAAGGAGACAAACCGCCGCCCGTTTCATACACTGGACCGCAGCAGCACAAAGCAACTTCGAAAATCGTCAAAGGCAGCGATGTCGGAAGATTAGCCCTCAGGCTGATGGCTACGGGGTTCGGCGAGCCACCCAGTTGCGCGGGCGTTAGGCTGAAAGTCCGCTCGTCCAAGTTGCCAACCGAAGATGTTTCCGGTTTGAACCTTGTAGTTCGTGCAAGGAGTTTGTTCCCGCAAACTAAAGCCGTTGAAATTGGGCTGGTTGAACGGGATGGCTCCGCTTACGGATATGAAGTGCCCTTGACAAATACTTGGCGGGAGATTGAAGTGGCGTTGGAAAATTTGAGACCACTTTGGGGCACGAAAGGTCAGAGGTTGCAAGTTTCGGAACTTGCTGAACTTTCCGTCATTTTTGGCGCTTGGCTTTACGGCGGCGAAAGAACTTTGTCGCATGGACTGGAGATTGAGCGGGTAGCGATAAAGCCGAAGGTCTGGAAGGTCGCCGTCTTAAGCAAAGATGCCCCAATCGTTTTGTTCAGCGCTGAGCGCCACCAAGTTTCGGTGCGGGGCGATGTCCCAGTTCGAACAAGCCTTGTCGGCGGGGCTGAAAAAGTTGCGCTGAGGATTTCTGTCAACGGGTTCGGTCCGCCTCCAAGTTGCGTTTACTTCCGACACGATGTTTTTGAGGAGTTTGAATCCCGCCGTGACGAACTCGCCCAATGTGACACTTTGGTCATCAAAGCACGAGCAGTCACACCCGTGACAACCCACATTGAAGTTGCCTTGATTGAACGAGATGGAACGCCGTGGGGAACGAATGTGCCTTTAAAGACGGAATGGCAGGAAATTCGCTTGCCGCTATCTACTCTTCGCCACTTCGCCCACTGGGGAACCAGCCCGCAAGGGCGTGGCAGCGCGGGTGACCGATTCAGACCCGAAAATGTCGCTGCCGTCAACATTTGCTTCGGAGCATGGCTGTTCCCTCAACACGCATCGGAGCAGCACATCGTTGAGATTGAAGAAATTGCTCTGGTCAAAGCCACGAGGACGCATTCGGGAGATTTTTAACTACTGGCACGAAACGAGAGATGAGCCCTCCAACCTGTCATTCACCGCCACGCTTCTGGCTTGCCTTGATGTCCAACCTATCCCCACAGAAGGGCAACGCTACAAAATTCGCTGCTGGCGTGACGGAAAACGCAACAGATGCCAAGGGCGAAAAGAGAGGGTGTTTTGGAACTCTTCGGACGCCCTACGCAGGCATGGTTTTTACGCTGTGCCGACCGATATCCTGTTAAAGCAGCTATCAACCATGACAAAATTTTAGCCGCGATGCCAATCAGCCGAAAAGGGGTTGGAGAAAATGCACCGTTGGGTTCCCGCCATCGTTCTAACAGCGATTGTGGTGGGCTTCCTCGCTTTGCTGGTTTACTACGGAAATCGCCTACCACCGCCTTGGTGCGACGATGTGTTTTTCATCCAACCGGCAGAAAATTTGGCGCGGGGCAAAGGGATGGGCACACCCGTGTTGGACGACTTAATGCCCAGCATCGCCACCCGCACCTATTGGCAGCCTCCCGTTTACCTTTTGGCATTGGCGGCTTGGGGAAAGGTAGCAGGTTTTGACCTTGCGGCGATGCGTTGGTTCAGCCGATTGGTGGGGGCTTTGGGGCTGGTCTTGTTGTTTTTGTCGGCACGGCAATGGGGTTTGCCCGCAACCGTTAGCCTCTTGCCTGTCCTTTGGGTGAGCCTTGACCTTGTTTACCAATATCGCTCCAACATTGTCCGCATGGATGTGCTCACGGCTACTTTGGTGATGGCGACTTTGCTCGTGTTCGGCAAAGCCTTGCGTAAGGGAGACACCAAACTTTTCGCTTTGACGGGTATCCTTGCCGCCCTCGCTTCCCTATGCCATTTCGTTTCCTTGCCCATCTTGACGGTGCTTTGGAGCACACTTATCGTTCGCCGAGATTTCAAAGCGTTGTCAGCGTTTTTGACGCCGATGCTTTTGGGTTGGTCGTTTTGGCTGGTTTATGCCGCTCAAGATTGGCATGCCTTCCTCACCCAGTTGCGCTACCAATTCGCCCTTCGGGCGGAAATTAGAGCCAACGCTCTCAGGGATTTGCCCAGCCTGCTGGAGTGGCTGATGATGACCCACTGGATGGACTTTTGGGGTATTTTGCTGAGCAACGAACCGCCTTGGATTTTGTTGATGGGAATGGTGCTCGTGGGCGCCGCAGTGCGTAAGGGCATTCTGGCAGGGTGGCAAGTAGCCGTGTTGGTCGCCGCTTACCTTGCAGCCGTCATCGCACCAACGGGAGGGCTTAACTATTTGCCTCTTTTTGTGCCTTTGGGTTATTTGGCAGTCACCCGCATCTTCTTTGCTTCGTTTCAGCGGCATTGGCAACGGATGATCCTTTTGGCGCTTGCGGCTCTTTGGACAGGTTGCCAGTTCCCTCGCTTCTATGAGACGGTGGCGTTCGTCCCTCAATTGGAGGCGGACACCTATCGCTTCTTTCGTGGCTTAGAGCGTCACTTGCCCAAAGGCTCAACGGTGTTGTTGTGGTGTTTTCCAGACCCGTATTTTCATCTGAAACGACATCGCCCTGACATAACAATTTACGAGATGCCTCCTCACCCTTTTGAACCCAATCGCATGCATCGTTTATTGCACCGTTCCGATTATTATGTCTGGGGCGGGATGTTGGAAGGTTTGAGGTTACCCATCCCTGAGGAGGCTGACTATTGGCAAATCCGCTCGCCTTGGTTGGAGAGTTACAAGATTTGGCTCATCCCGCTTCACTCAAGTGACCGAGGGAAGGTGAGGTGAAAAGATGCGGCAAGGTAGTGAGCGATTGGAGGTTGGCAACATAGCCTTGCCATGTGCCGTGTTTTTGCTCGGTGTCGCTGGTTTGTTGAGGTTGGAATGGCTTTTGGCGGGCGGTTTGGGTTTTACTTTTGACGACAGTTGGATTTTTGCCCAGTATGCTCGGAACTTGGCGGAAGGGCATGGCTTTTGCTTCAACATCGGTGAACCCTCCAACGGTTTCACCTCTTTTTTGTGGCTTTTACTGGTAGCGTTAGGATACAAGTTGACGGGAGGGTTTGTCGTTCCGATGAAGGTGATGGGGGTCGCTTTCGGAGTGGGGTGTGTGGTTTTGGCGGGGCTGCTTCTGCGTGAATTGACCGAGGACGAGGGGCAACGGCAAATAGGTGTTTGGATGGTCGCTTTATGCGCGCCCTTGTTGTCGGCATCATTATCGGGCTTGGACACAACCCTTGGGACTTTCACGGCGCTGATGGCTCTTTGGTGGCACATGAGAAATCGTTCCTCGCCGTCAAGCCGTTGGGCTTTGGAAGGGATTTTGTGGGGTATAGCGGTTTTAGCCCGCCCTGAGAACTTGGCTTTGTGGCTGATATGCTTGGGCATCCGAGTAATTCAGGAGATGCGCCTTTACCCTCAAAGGTTTCGGTCGGCGATTGTCTGGCTGATGTGCCAAGTGGGCATAGCATCTCTCATCGTAGCACCATGGATTTGGCTCAACTTCCAACTGGCGGGGACACCTTTCCCAACAACCTACCTTGCTAAAGCGTTGCCGCGCCAACGGGCGGTGGACGACCTTTGGGGTTTCCCGGTGGGACGCATGGCGATGGTGCTTTCAAGTTTGATTGAGTTCGTCTTGCTACTTTTTTCAACTCAACCTGTTGTCGTTGCGTTTTTACTTTGGCGATGGTTGCTTCGCCGACAACCTGTCGCTTTCTCTTCGCTACTTTTGGTTTCCTTTGGGCTGACAGCCATGCAAGCCTTCAGCAACCCATCGGATTACGCCCTTGTCTGGAGTTACTTTAGCCGTTATGTCCTGACCAACTTGTTACTGGGTTTGTTGGGCTTGGCACTTTTGTTGCCCAGTTGGCGCTTAGTTAGAGTTGGCGTTCTCGTGGGCAGTTCCCTTTTCCTACTCGCTTGCGCCGATCTTCACCCTGAACTGGTGAAATTTGTGCGACAGGTCAATGTGCAAGCAGGGCAGTGGGTGAAGAGGAATTTGCCCAAAGAGGAGACCATCGCTACTCATGACATCGGCGCCATCGCTTTCTTCTCAGGTCATCGGGTCTTTGATACGCAAGGGCTTATTCATCCTGAAGTCGTGCCGTTTCTCTGGCAAAAGTTTCCTGGCAGCGATTTGGACATTCAATGGAAAGACGATCTCAAGTTGGTCCAAGCGTTGCGCCGACGGGGCATCCGTTACCTCCTCGCTATCCCCGAAGTTTTCCCATTGGTCGTCCAGTGGCAGGAGACCTTTGAAATGGAAAAGGTTTTCCCGTCGGAAGCGGCAATGCGTAGAGGTCAGCGGTTCATGGGTGTCTTCCGCATTCGGTGGGACAAGATGCGAGCGATGGCGGAGTTAGGTGAAAAGCAATGGCGCAGGTGAGAGTGAGGGGCAAACTTGCCCTTGCCCAACACATTGTTATCGTTGCTCTGTTCTTCGCTTCAACCGCCATTTTTGTGCTGAGTGAGGTCACCAACGGCGGTTTGGGTTTTACTTTTGACGACAGTTGGATTTTTGCCCAGTATGCTCGGAACTTGGCGGAAGGGCATGGCTTTTGCTTCAACATCGGTGAACCCTCCAACGGTTTCACCTCTTTTTTGTGGCTTTTACTGGTAGCGTTAGGATACAAGTTGACGGGAGGGTTTGTCGTTCCGATGAAGGTGATGGGGGTCGCTTTCGGATTGGGGAGTGTGCTGATGGCTTACGCCGTTATCCTGACGCTGACAAGCGATGAGAGACGGGCGTTATGGGGCAGCGCATTGACAGCCCTCTTCCCTCTGCTCATTGTCCACAGTTTGGCGGGCATGGAAGGCAGCCTGTTCGTTTTCACTGCCCTCTTGGGTCTTTGGGCTCACCTGCGTCGGCGAGATCAACCATCACAAAGTTGGCTTTGGGAAGGCGTCCTTTGGGGTTTAGCAGTTTGGGCTCGCCCAGAAAATTTGTTGCTTTGGCTTTTGACAACGGTAGATAAACTACGAGTATGCCGACAAAGAGGGCAAAATCTGTTGACGGCTTTGAGGTGGTTGGTCGTGCAAAGCATTGTCGTCGCAGGATTTCTTCTGCCTTGGGTTTCGCTGAATTGGCAGATAACAGGCACGCCTTACCCTTGCACCTATTTGGCAAAAGTTTTGCCCGTGCGCAAAGTCTTTTACGAGCATTGGGGCGTGGGACGGGGCGTCATTTATGCCCTCAGCGTTGGTTTGGTTTATTGGCTGGGTTACTTGGTCGTTTTATTCCCAACCTTTATGGCTTTTTTGCTTTGGGAAGCCCTTCGCCAACGCTCATTGCTATTGCCTCATCGTTGGTTGTTTGCCGTCGCGTTATCCTTCGTTGGTGTGCAAGTCGTTCAATTTCCCTTCATGCCTTACATCCACTGGGGATATTACGGGCGTTATTTGTTGCCCACCTATTTGTTGGCTGGTCATGCCTTGCTCTGCTCTTTGCCGTTTCGGAGATGGGCTTGGGTTTTGGGGTTGGCTGGAATTTTGGTCGGAGGGGGGGTTATCCTGCCCGAATACGCTGCTAGGGTGAAAGAGACTCACGATTTGCATATCGTCTTCGGTCAGTGGCTGCGACAAAACACGCCCATCGGCTCGGTCGTGGCGACCCACGACATCGGGGCAATCGGTTTCTTCTCCCAACGGCGCATTTTTGACACGCAAGGGCTTATCCATGTGGACATTGCCTTGCAACTGCCTCGTTTGCACCGAGATGCTTATGCCATGTTAGAAGCCATGAAAAAGCGCCGCGTCAGTTACCTTGCTGCCCATGAAAGGTTTTTCCTTGTGGCAGAGCGCCCTGACTTGTTTGAGCCGCTAAAATGCGGATGGGGATGGAACTTGAACGGAGACATTCGGTTTTGCATCTACCGCATTCGCTGGGAGCGATGGAGTTATGAATCGGGTCGTTAGTGCCAGTTTGGGGGCATTAAGATGGAACGCCATTGTGCTTTAGGGGGTGAAACTTTTGAGTAGGCGATGGCAGCCTTATTTTGCCTTCCTTTGCCTTTGCGGAATCTACTTGCTGGCGGAAAAGTTTAGAGCCGGGCAAGTAAGTTTCGTCTCTGATGACGCTTGGATTTTCGCTCAATTCGCCCGCAACCTCGCAGACGGGTTCGGGTTCAGTTACAACCCGGGCGAACCTGTCCCCGGATTCTCGTCTGCCCTTTGGGTTGTTCTCTCTGCCATCGCCTACAAGTTGACAGGACAACTCGTTTTGCCGATGAAGTTGATGGGCATCTTGGCTGGGTTGGGGACTATCGCTGTCGGGCTTAAAATCGCACAGCAATGGCAAACCACCGACGAAGACGAAATCGCTGGTTGGGCTGTCGCCCTTTCCCCTCTCTTGGTCACCGCTTCTCTTTCAGGCATGGAAACAAGTTTGTGGGTGTTTTTGGTCATGTTGGGATTTTGGTGGCATGTTCGGTTTCTGGCTCAACCATCGCCCCAATGGTTGCTGGAAGGCTTCATTTGGGGGATGGCGACTTTGACCCGACCAGAATCTTTGGTCTTCTTCGCCCTTTCAGCGCTTCACAAATTCTTGAAGCACCGTCAAAGAAGTTTGCTTCTGCTCATCGGCATGGGGTTTTTGACCGTGCTTCTCGTTTCACCTTGGGTGGCTTTCAACTTCAAGCACACAGGCACTCCGTTTCCAGCAACTTATCTTGCTAAGGCTAAACCTTCTCAAGTCTATTCCAGCGCACTGGTCAGCATCTCAGTTGGCATCTTGTCTTTCCCTTTTTGGCTGGCAATGAACCCAACAGCCTTTGCTGCTTTTGTGGAAGCGGTCAAGAGGAAATGCAATGAAAAGGATTGGCAAGCGGTTTTCCTGCTGGCGGTCCCGCTTGTGTTCGCAACGATTCGTTTGGTTGTCCATCGCTCCCCGCCCATGACCTTTTATTTCACCCGCTACTACTTGCCAGCCTTAGTTTTGGCGTTAGTTTTCGGTTCGGTTTGGAGCAAGAGATGGAGGAAGTTGCCCCTTTGGATTATCGGTGCGATTCCGAGTTTGATTTGGGTCGCTAACGAACACGGTTGGATGGTTCAAAACACGACTCACATGCAAGTTCGCATAGGCAAGTGGCTGGCTCAAAACACACCACCAAACGCAGTCATTGCCACCAACGACATAGGCGCTATCGCTTTCTTTTCCAAACGGCGCATCGTTGACACCTTCGGCTTGGTTACGCCCGAAATTTTGCCCTTCGTTTACAAGCCTCAAGGGACAGGCATCTTTGGTGCGAACGAGGAAGGCATTTGGGAATTCTTGAAGCGACGAAGGGTGGACTACATCGTCATCTTCCCCAACTGGTATCCACGCCTTTCCCGCCGTCCCGAACTGAAGCCGATCTATCGGGTCAAACTGGCTCATAATGTCATTTGTGGCGGGGACGAGATGGTCGTCTATCAAGTCAAGTGGGAGAGCGAAGGCGATGAAGCGGGTCGTTAGCGTGAGTTTGGGTTCATCTAAGCGGGACAAGAAAGTTGAGGCGGAGTTCTTCGGTGAGCGGTTTTTGATTGAGCGAATCGGAACCGATGGGGATTTGCGCAAGTTCGCCGATTTGCTCCAGCAACTGGACGGCAAAGTTGATGCTTTGTGCTTTGGCGGAATGGACATTTGGGTTCGGTGCGGCAAGCGAAAATATGCTTTGAGGGAAGCGCTGAAACTCGCCCAACTGGTCAAGCAAACTCCCGTCGTTGACGGTTCGGGTTTGAAAGACACGATGGAACGGGAAGCGGTTCATTGGCTTCAACGGGAGGGAGTCATTGATTTTCGCAAGCGCAAGGTTTTGCTCGTCAGTGCCATTGACAGGTTCGGGATGGCTGAGGAACTTTGGGCGCTCGGCGCCGATTTGCGGGTCGGTGACCTCGCCTTCGGTTTGGGTATCCCTATATTGTTGAAATCGCAACGGGTTTACGAAACGCTGGGCGCACTGCTTTTACCGCTGCTGACGCAGTTGCCTATCCCGTTCTCTCGGAGGATGATGACAGGGAATGGATGCCCTTAGGGTTCTCAATCCGATGGCGCCCCTTGCCTCGTTAGACGGCATCGTCTTGCGCCCGATAGCGTTGCCTGTCCGTCCCGATTGGGCAACTATCTTCGGGCGGGATGCCCCTTTGCTGTTGGAAATCGGGATCGGCAACGGCGAGTTCCTCGTCTGGCTGGCGAAACGCCATCCCGAAGCCAATTGCCTCGGCGCCGAGATCGCCCGCGAGTTTTTGATCAAGGCGCGCAATCGCATCCGCAATGAAGGCTTGACGAATGTGCGTTTGCTGCCAATGGAAGGCGGTCAAGCCCTCTCGCGGCTCTTTGCGCCTGAAAGCCTTTCAGGGCTCTGGCTCAACTTCCCCGACCCTTGGCACAAGCGACGGCATCAAAAGCGGCGGCTGGTGGACGAAGCCTTCGCGTGGCTTTTGGCATCGCGCCTTTGTGTCGGCGGCACTTTCGTCATGGTCACTGATTACGAGCCTTACGCGCAGGAGGTCTTGGCGTTCTTTTCTGCTTGCCCTGCTTACGCGCCCCTTTGGGAGACGCCGATGCGTTCCGAACTGTCCGATTACTACGACACCAAATATGCCCGCAAGTGGAAGGCGCTGGGGCGTCCCTTGTTTTACCTCGGTTTCCAAAAAGTTCAGTCTGTCGCCGAACCCGATTGGCTTGCGTCCGTCTATCCGTTGGCTGCGTTGCGAGGCGATGAACCGATGCCGCAAGTGGAATTGTGTGTTGGGCAACCCGTTGATTGGGATCGTCTTTGGCGAGAGGTGCCTCGTGAAGTATTGTGGCGAAGCGAAGATGGCGTCATCGTCGTCAAGGAAGCCTACCACAGCGATGAGCGTTTGCTGTTGGATGTCATCGTCGCCGAAGGCAAATTGACCCAGCGTTTTTTCGTCGTCGTTCATCCGCACGGTCAAGGCATTTTGGTTCGGTTGCACGAAGCCAGCCACGCCGACCCGACGAAAGGCGTCCACCTTGCTGTCGCCCTCATCGCCAAAGCCCTGACGACCTTGCTTCCCGACGCCCAAATCACTCAAACGACTTGCTCGCCTTCTGTTTGGCGGGAGTTGGCGGATGTGAATGCGGGTGGCGGTTCTTCCGAACCGTCGTAAACGCCAACAGTTGGGCGACAGGCGACCATCAAAACGATGCGTTAGGGCGAAGCCCCCGCCAAACTGCAATTTTGCTTGGCTCATTAGGCACTTCCAGCATCGTGGCTATGAATAGCCTCAGGTTTCCTCTACATCCCTCAAAACTCGCTCGTAAAGTTCGTCGCCGAGGTAAAAACCAGAGACCCGTAACGCATCAAGGGACGGCTTTACGAGAGGGATCAACCCTTTCTTTTTGGCTTCCATCAGGACACCGACAGTGCCGACGCAACGCACGCCCAAGAATTGGGCAATCTTCCGCCCGACACGATCATCCATCAACAAAAGTTCCGCCCCGATTTCTAAAGCGAGGGCAATCGCTTCTGCCTCACCGACCTCCAATTCCCTCCGCAACACCCTCACCAGCCAAAGGTTGGCGACGCTTTTGCGCCGAACCCACCCTGCCCTTTCTATCATTGCTGCCCCTGGTTGCCCCGCTCCTTTGACGACAACTTCCTCCCAGACAGATTCGGGCACAAAAACCTCTCCGTAAAGGTGGTGCAAAAGTTCCAGTTGACCAATACGGGCAAGGTGAATGAGAGGGGAAGCGTTACTGACAATGCTCATAGACGCCCTAACCCCTTTAGGGTCTCCAAATCCCGCTCGTATTCGGAGAGGTCGTAAGAGGCAGGGATGCGCCGAAGTGTCAAGAGGGCGATGAATTCCCAGACGGACATCCCTGCCAGTTCCCTCGCCTTCCCGAAGGAAAGTTTGCCCTGTTGATAGAGGGAAAGAGCCAATTCTTGGAGTAACTCCTTAGGCGTCATCTTTGCCGCTTCCAGGACTTCTGACGGGACTTCTAAGGTGACTTTGCCCATCCTTGTCCCCTCCTTCGTGTGGCATTTTATCGCAAAAACTCTCTCTCAGCCCTTGCCCTCACTTTTCCGCCTTTGCGGTGGCTCGGTTCTTGCCAAGCCGAGGCTGTTTTTCCCCTCTCACTCCCCGACAGGGGCGGAGATTTGTAGCAGTCGCCAACTGAAAAGCCAAATGATTGCCATGACCGCTGCTGCTGTCCAGAAGGGGAAGGTGGGGGCGAGGTGAAACCAGAAACCTGCCCACAACGGTCCCAAGATGCGGGCGAGACTGCCCGCACTTTGATAAACGCCCATGACGCTTCCCCGCACTTCTTCGGGACTGCATTGCGAGACGAGGCTGGCGAGGGTCGGCTGTGCCATCGCCCCACCGACGGCAAGGACAGCGAGAGGCAGAAAAAGCCAGCGCCAGTGGGAGACTAATGGCAACATCGCCAATCCGAGGGCGATCCAACCCATCCCGCTGATCACCAATCGGGCTTCTCCGTAGCGTTTCGCCCATTGCCCCACCGCCACCCCTTGCAACGCCCCCATCAGCAAACCTGCAAAACTCAGCAACACACCGACCCGCCATCCCGTCTCTTCCACTCCCCAATGCCAGCGCAAGGGCAAAAAGAGGGGAAGGCTAAATTGCAAGTTGGCGATGGCGAAAGTAGCGAAGAAGAACAGGGCGATGCAAAGGAGCAAGGGACGATTTCGCCAGACTTGATGAAGCGTTGCCCAACGGGAAAGAGGACGGGACGATTGGCGCTGCAGCGGTTCGGGCAAAAAGCGCCAAGCGCCCAGCAACGCCAATGCCGAAAACATCGCCGCCCCAAACCCAACGGCATGAATGCCGCCCAAGCGCCCCAGCAAGCCGCCCAACGCTGGACCCAGCACGAACCCTACCCCGAAGGCAGCGCCAACCAATCCCATCGCTCCCGCTCGCTCCGACGGCGGGGTGATGTCGGCTAAGTAGGCTTGGGCGACCGAGATGTTGGCGGCAGCGATGCCCGCAATCAACCGCGAGGCAAATAGCATCGCCACTGAGTTGGCGGCGGCGAAGAGCAGGTAGCCGATGACCGAGCCCGCCAGCGACACCATCAAGATGGGGCGCCGTCCCACCTGATCCGACAAACTTCCCCACACGGGCGCAAACAAAAACTGCATCGCCGAGTAAGTGGCGAACAAAACGCCCACCAACCATTCGGGCGCTCCCAATGCATGGGCGTAAGGACCCAGTTGCGGGATGACCATCCCAAAGCCCAGCAAATCCAACGCCACGATGGCAAAGAGCAATCGCTTCTCTCGCTCCATCCTCGCAACCCCCGAAAATCGCTGGTGGACGAGACAGCGCCACAATTTTTGCACGCCCAAGGCCGCAACTTGAAAGCATCAACGAGGAGGCACCGATATGCGCGTCGGCATCGTGGACACGGACACTTCGCATGCCGTTGAATTCACGAAGCGACTCAATCACATCGGCATCGCCGAAGAGCAATGGGTGGACGGGGCGCAAGTCGTGGCGGCGTGGACGGCACCATCAGTTATCTTGCCCGAAGAGCGCCACCGCGAATACAACCGCATCCTGCGAGAGGAGTTGGGCGTTCGCTTCGTGGACAGTTTGGACGAATTGCGCAAGGGCGTGGACGCCGTGATGGTGCTTTCGCAAGACGGCAGCGTCCACTTGGCGCGCGCCAAGCCCTTTTTGGAAGCGGGGATGCCTGTCTTCGTGGACAAACCTTTTGCCTGTTCGCTCAGCGATGCGTTGCGGATGGCGGACATCGCCGCTAAGCACAACGCCCCGCTCTTCTCCAGTTCGTCGCTGCGTTACGCGTTGGAGGTGCAACGGGTTCACGAGCAAGCGGCGCAATGGGGCGCTGTCGTCGGCGCCGATGCCTTCTCGCCTGCGCCAACCCATCCGCGCAATCCTGGCTTGTTCCATTACGGCATTCACGGCGTGGAGACGCTTTTTGCCCTGATGGGCAAGGGGTGTCGGCGAGTGCGGTGCGTTTATCACGACGATGGCGAGGTGGTCGTCGGTGAGTGGGCAGACGGGCGCATCGGGACGGTGCGGGGCATCCGCAAGGGCGCTCACAGTTACGGTTTCACCGTCATCTGCGAAAAACAGGTGTGGACGACGACAATTGACACCCGCTTCATCTACCGCGAATTGCTCAAGCGGGTCGTAGCGATGTTCGCAACGCGCCGTCCGCCATTGGACATCGCCGAGACGCTGGAGATTGTCGCTTTCATTGAAGGCGCCCGCCAATCTGCGGAGCAACACGGCGTCCCTGTTGACTTGCCGAAGTTGTGAAGGCGAAGGTGACGGAAGCGATGGCGTTGGTGCGGATGGACAACATCGTCAAGCGGTTTGGTGCGGTGACGGCGTTGGACGGCGCATCGTTGGAAGTTGAAGCGGGCGAAGTTCACGCGTTGCTCGGCGAGAACGGGGCGGGCAAGACGACGCTGATGCGCATCTTGGCGGGTCGTTTGTCGCCCGATGCGGGAGAAGTTTGGCTGGACGGCAAACGCATCACCCGCTTCGCCCCGCAGGAAGCGCAACGGCATGGCGTGGCGATGGTCGCTCAAACTTTCACCCTTGTGCTCCCGCTGACCGCCGACGAAAATTTGCGCTTGGCGTTGCGGGAGCGTGGGGCAATCCGACGGGCGAAAGAGTTCGCCGACGAATTGGGATGGCAGTTGCGTTGGGATGCGGAAGTGGCGGCGCTGTCGGTCGGTGAGCGACAACGGTTGGAAATCTTGAAGGCATTGGCGGTCAATCCCCGCGTGCTGATTTTGGACGAACCGACTTCCGTGTTGACGCCGACCGAAACGGACGCGCTCTTTGGCTTGCTGCGGCGCTTCGTTCGTTCCGACCGAACCGTCATCGTCATCACCCATCGCCTTTCCGAAGTCGCCCAAGTTGCCGATCGGGTGACCGTGTTGCGGCAAGGACAAAAAGTTGCCACCGTTCCTGCGACGACACCGACGGATGAATTGGCGCGGCTGATGGTCGGCGAGGCGATGGTGATTGAGACGAAAATGTCAAGGGAGCGAAGCGGTGAAGTTGTGCTGGAAGTTCGGGATTTGTGGGTGCGGGGCGATGACGGCAGGTGGGCGGTGAAAGGCGTCGGTTTCACCGTGCGGTCAGGAGAGATCGTCGGGATTGCGGGCGTGGATGGCAACGGGCAGCAAGAGTTGGTGGAAGCCATTTGGGGATTGCGCCGATGGGAACGGGGCGAAATTCGGTTCGGGGATGCAAAGGGTTTTGCGATGCCTCGTGAGTGGTGGCGCAATGGTGCGGCGTTTTTGCCATCCGACCCGATGCGGCGGATGGCTGTTTTGGCGTGGAGTTTGACCCGCAACGCCGCCTTGCGTCGGCAAGTGGAAGAGCAAGGCTGGTGGCTACATTGGGCGAAAGTGCGGGCGATGGCGGAAGCGTGGCGGCAACGATTTGGGGTGCGGGCGCCAAGTGTGGAAACTGCCCTTGCCAATTTGTCGGGGGGCAACCGACAGCGTTGGGCGCTGGCGATGGCGCTCGCCGAACCGAAACGCCTTTTCGTTCTCGTCAACCCGACACAAGGTTTGGATGTGGCGTCCACGAAAACTGTCCATGAGTTGCTGAACCAGTTGCGTGCCGAGGGCGCTGCCATCTTGCTGGTGTCCACCGATTTGGAGGAAGTGTTGACGCTAAGCGATCGGGTGTTGGTGATGTTTGCGGGGCAGTTGCGGGAAGCGGAACGACAGCGGGAAATCGTCGGAGCGTTGATGGGCGGTGTGGGTTTTGAGGGGGAGCAAGGCGTTACAATTTCGGCGGCAAATTGACGGAAGGAGGCGAAGTTGGGATGGCGTTACGATGGGGCATCGTGGGTGTGGCAGGCATTGGCATCGCCCACGCCCAAGCCCTGAAGGACATGGAGGGCGTGGAACTTTACGCCGCCTGCGATGTCGTTCCCGAAGCGTTGGAGCGGTTTTGCGCTGAGTTCAACATCCCCCATCGCTTCACCGACTACGGCGAGTTTCTCCGCAGCGAGGTGGAAGTCGTTTCCATTTGCACGCCCCACTTCCTTCACGCCGAACAAACTATCGCCGCTTTGGAAGCGGGCAAACATGTGTTGTGCGAGAAGCCGATGGCGGTCAGCGTTTCGGAAGCCGATGCGATGATCGCGGTGGCGAAACGAGCCAAAGGCAAAGCAGGCGTCGTCTTCCAGCATCGCATGGACCCGACCATCCGCACCGTCAAGAAATTGCTGCCCGAACTGGGCGAACTGGTGCGGGGTTTGTATCAAGGGCACCACTTCCGCACTCAGGCTTACTACGAGCAAGGGCGGTGGCGCGGGACTTGGTGGGGCGAAGGCGGTGGCGTGCTCATCAATCAAGCCATCCACGATTTGGACACTCTCGCCTACTTGCTCGGCTTGCCCCATCGGGTCACGGCGCGCCTCGCCAACTTTGCCCACGAGAATGTGGAAGTGGAAGACATGGCGTCGGCGATTTGGGAGTGGGAGGGCGGCGCCCATTTTGTCGTCCACATCAGCAGCGTCGCTTTCGCCGTCCCATCCCGCTTGGAAATCACGGGCAACAACGCAACGGTCATTTTGGAAGGCGGCGTCGTTCGGTTGGGGCGCTACGAGCCTGCATTGCTGCAATACCTGCGGGAAAGCGACGAGGCGTGGGGGCGACCGAAGGTGGAATGGAGCGAGGTGCCCGTTGACAAGGATGTGCCACGCGGTCATTCCACTGCCATCCGCGCTTTCGCTCAAGCGGTGTTGACCGACAGCGAACCGCCCGTGCCCTTTGAGGAGGGCATCAAATCGCTGGAGTTGATGAACGCCTTTGTGCTCTCGCACTTTACGGGCGAACCCGTTTCGCTGCCCGTTGACCGCGCCGCTTACGATGCCTTGCTGACCGAATTGCGGCAGGGCACGAAACGGTTGCGGTGAACTCAACGGAGCGCCACGAGCAATTGGCGCACTTGTTGGAGGCTTTCGGCGAGGGCGTTGACAGCAAGGTCAATGTGGTCGGGTTGGACGATGAGGGGCGGCTCCAAGCGGATGACACGGGGATTGTTGAGGGTGTAAGCGGTCAAGACACGCCGTTGCAACATCCCCGCCGCCGTCAGCAAAGCGATGTCGGCATCGGCAAATTCCACGCCAACGAGCAACCCTTTGCCCCGCACTTCCGTGATGAAGTCGGCGAATTCGCTTTGCACTTGACGCAACCGCGCCATCAGCAAATCGCCCATTTCGGCGGCTCGCTCGGCGAGGCGCTCTTTTTGCAACACCTGCAAGGCTGCCAAACCAGCGGCGCAGGCTAAGGGATTTCCGCCCAGCGTGGACGAATGGAGCAGCGGGTTATCAAACAGCGGCTCAAAAACTTTTTGCGTCCCCATCGCTGCGCCCAACGGCATCACACCACCGCCCAACGATTTCGCCAACGCCATCAAGTCGGGATTGACCTGCCAATGTTCTACGGCGAAGTTTTTGCCTGTCCGCCCCAAACCCGTTTGCACTTCGTCGGCAATCAGCAACGCTCCGACTTGGTCGCAAATTTTTCGCACCGTCGGCAAAAAATCATCGGGCGGGACGATGACGCCCCCTTCGCCTTGGATGGGCTCCACGATAACGGCAGCCGTCTGCTCGTCCACGACTTGCGCAAGGGCATCGGTATCGCCAAAAGGCACATGGACGAACCAATCAAGGAGGGGCTCAAAGGGTTGGCGGTAAACTTCGCGCCCCGAAGCGCTGAGGGCGCCCAGCGTCTTGCCGTGATAGGCGTTTTGCATGGCGACGATTTTCGGTCGCCCCGTCGCCAAGCGGGCGAACTTCAGGCAGGCTTCCACCGCTTCCGCCCCGCTGTGGCAGAAAAAACAAAACCGCAAATCGCCCGGTGTCAAGGCTGCGAGTTGGGCGGCTAACTCCGCCTGCAATTCGTTGAACAAGACGCGGCTGGACAAAGGCATCTTGTCCAGTTGCGTTTTGACGGCGGCGACGATGGCGGGATGGCGATGACCGAAATTGAGGGCGCCGAAGCCACCGAGGAAATCCAAATAGCGGTTGCCGTCGTGGTCGTAAACCCAAACGCCTTCGGCGTGGCTCTCAACGGCTTCCAAACCCGCAAACTTCATCAGCCGCGCCAAACCTGGGTTGAGGTGTTCGGCATACAAGCGAGTCACCCGCTCGCTCGGTGAATTCATTGTCGCCCACCTCATCGTTGCATCGGCGATAGGAAAAGCGAGGGCAGGAGGCGAATGGTCGGGGTGCCCGGATTTGAACCGGGGACCTCTGGCCCCCCATGCCAGCGCGCTCACCAAACTGCGCTACACCCCGACCGAGTTTGGGGGCACGAGTGACCGACGCAAATTATAGCGTGGGTTGCGGGAAAAGACAGACGGCGACACCGTTTGGCTGAGCCATGCCCGTCCGTAACTTGCGCCGAGTTGCGGAAAGCAAAAGGGTTACGCCGTGAGGACGACAGCGTTAAAATTGCCCGACGACACGGAGGGATGGCCGAGTGGTCCAAGGCGACGGCCTGCTAAGCCGTGGCGGGGTTAAAGCCTCGCCCCCGGGTTCGAATCCCGGTCCCTCCGCCAGCGCGCCCGTAGCTCAGTCCGGAAAGAGCGCTGGCCTGCGGAGCCAGAGGTCCTGGGTTCAAATCCCAGCGGGCGCGCCAAAGGCTTGACAGTTTGGGACTTGACAGTTTTAGCCCTTGCCGATGCGCCCGTAGCTCAGTCAGGACAGAGCACTGGCCTCCGGAGCCAGGGGTCGCAGGTTCAAATCCTGCCGGGCGCGTTTTCCCCACCAAACTCCCTCTGCGCCTCGTCCCAAAATTTCTGCGGTGATCTTCATGGCTCGGAAACCGTCGCATCCCGAAGGGCAAAAGGTGGCAGCGACGAGGCGGACTGCCTTTTGGCTGAAAGTTGTCAGCGTCATCGTCGCTTTCGCCGCTTTTTTGCTTTGGCGGGGTTGCACCGCTTCGTCCCCCGCCAGTAACTCCAATGATGGCAACTCCGCTTCTCAACCCCATCCTGCCGTCAATGCCTTTGATGGGCAACGCGCCTTTGATTTGCTCGTCCAACAGGTCAACTTCGGTCACCGCATCCCTGACACCGAACCGAGCCGCCAAACGCAACAACTCATCGCCCAAAAGTTGCAGGATGCAGGGGCGCAAGTGCTTCGGCAGGAATTCACCGTCACCTATCGCGGGACGACTTACCGCATGGCGAATGTGTTGGGGGTGTTGAAAGGGCGCAGCGACCGCAAGGTGCTCCTTTGCGCCCACTACGACACCCGCCCCGTCGCCGACCAAGACCCCAACCCCGCCAACCGCAACAAACCCATCCCAGGCGCTAACGACGGGGCATCTGGCGTAGCGGTGTTGCTGGAAATTGCCCGCGTCCTGAAAACCCATCAACCGCCCCGCACCGTCGTCTTTGCCTTCTTTGACGGCGAGGATTTGGGCGATGTGGGCGATGGCGGGATGTTTTTCGGCAGCAAGTATTTCGCCCGCAATTTGACCGTCAACGGTGTCAACCTTCGGGCGGAGATGGGCGTTTTGTTGGACATGGTGGGCGACCGCGATTTCCGCAGCACCGACGAAACTTTCTCCCGTCAATTCGCCCCGCAAGTCGTGGACGGCATCTTGAGGGCAGCGAAGGTGTTGGGTTATGGTGGGCTGTTTTTCCAACCGCCCGCCATGAGCATCATGGACGACCATTTGCCATTGAACGAAGCGGGCATCCCGACCGCCGACATCATTGACTTTGACTACCCCTACTGGCACACCTTGCAAGACACGCCCGACAAATGCAGCGCCGAAACCTTAGCGATTGTCGGGCGGACGGTGTTGCAATGGCTGATGACTTTGTGAGGCAATTCGCCCGCAAGGTGATTGGGCATGGCGGTTTGTTGGGCGATTGATTTGGGCACGAGCAACACGACCGTTTGCACCAACCGAGACGGCAGCGTCCGCACCGTGCACTTGCCCGACATCGCCCGAACAGAACCTGTCACGGGAACGCCTTTGATCCCGTCCGCCGTTTGCCTTCTGGATGCGCAAGGCGAGCAAGTGCTCATCGGGCAAAAAGCCATCGCTTACAACTGGGACGGTCAGGCGTCAGGGTTTGCTTTCGGCTTCAAGCGTTATTTGGGCACGGAGAGCCAGCGCCCGTTGGCGCGCTTCGGCAATGTCACCATCACCGCCCGCGATGCTGCCTTTTACTTCCTGCGGGAGTTGTTCAAGGCGATGGAAAATCACGCAGGCGAACCCATCACCGATTTGACCATCGCCGTCCCGTGCAGTTCTTACGAGACTTACCGAGCCGAATTGCTTTCCATCGTCCGACGGTGGCGAAAGCCCGCTGTGTGGTGGCGGGAAATTTGGCAGTGGTTGATGGCGCTTGTGCGACGGCAGCACCCGTCGGCAAAGGGCGTGACTTTCCGAACAGTGGATGAACCCGTCGCTTCGGCGTTGGGTTACGGCGTGAATTTGGAGCGGGATGTGACGCTGATCGCTTTTGACTTCGGCGCAGGTTCGTTGGAAGTGGCGGCGGTGCGCATGGAAGGGGGCAAGGTGTTGGAAACGGGGCGGGCGGAAGTGTTGGCAAAACAAAGTTTGCGCGTCGGTGGCGATGATGTGGATGAGTGGGTGTTGCAAAAGTTCGTCCCAGAACCGTTGCGGGCGTTGCCGACTTACCGTGTGTTGCTCAAGTGGGAGGCGGAGCGGGTGAAAATCGCTGCCAGCAGCGGTCAAACGGCTACCTTCACCTTTCGCGGGCGCGACTTCGGGACGCTGGACTATCACGGCTTGACAGGCTTGCTGGCGGAGCGGGGGCTTTATCAAAGCGTGCAGGAAACGATGGAGCGGTTGATGGCGGAGTTGGGCGAAAAGCATGGTTTGAGGGAGCGGGACATTGACGAGGTGTTGTTGGAAGGCGGCTCCACTTTGCTGCCCGAAATCCGCAACCTTTTGGCGGACATGTTCGGGCGAGAAAAAATCCGCGAGTGGCTGCCCTTTGAGAGCGTGGCGCGGGGCGCTTGCCTGTTTGCGATGGGCGTGCCCGTTGAAGACATCATCTACCACGATTACGCCTTGCGGGTGGCGGGCGAGGGCAACGAGGAGCGGGTGGAGTATGAGTTACTCATCCCGCGCGGGACGCGCTACCCGACGCCCAACGAATTTGTCGTCCGCTACTATGCGCCTGCCCGCGATGGGCAGACAGCGGTCAACTTGTTCATTTGCGAAGTCGGCGGCGTGGCGGGGCGACCCGTAGAGTGGGAGGTGCGAGGGGATGGGCGAAAAATGTTCACCCCCAAGACGGAAGGCGAACACGCTTTTTGCATCTGCCTGAACGAAGGCGATGAAGCCATCCCCCTTGACCCGCCAGGGCAAGGCAAAGGGGCGAGGTTGCGGGTCAGTTTCCGCATTGATGCCGACCGATGGCTGCGCATGACCGTCCACGATTTGGTGCGGAAGGCGGACTTGAAAGTGGACGAACCCGTCGTGCGGTTGCGGTGAGGCAGAAGGCGTGAAGCGGGAAGGAGTGGCAGAATGAGGGCGACGCTTTTCGGCGGCAGGTGACCGATGATGGCGCACCCTTCCGACGAAATGTTGCTGCGGGCGGAAAACGAACGGCTGCGGGAACGGGTGGCGGAATTGGAAGGGCAACTGCAGCGCTTGCGAAAATTCGTCATTTGGCTGGTCAACGGCATCACTGACTACCCCGATTGGTGGGATTTCCTACTGGGCGAGGAACTGCCGTTCTTCCTTCCCTGGAACGAGGCAAGGCTTCCGCCTGACGCCGATCACCCTGCCTGCGACATGGACTCACTCCTGCAATTGCTGCAATACCGCGAGCATCGCCTTAATGCCATCGTTTGCGCCACCTTAGTTCTTTTGGGCGACCCTTCCGTCGTTCCCCACCTGATCCCATTGCTGGGGGAACGCAAGACGCTTTACGACATTCGTTTGTGGGACTTGGCAGGGGGAGCATTGCGATGGTTTGGGGCGGGGGAACTCGTGGATGCCTTTGAGCGTGTCTTGGAGCATGGCGACATGGAGGCGTTGGAACGCTTGCGCCCTTATCGCCAGCCCTTCATTGACGCCTTCCTGAGGGCGCTACGCAGCCCTAACAATCGCCACATCCTTCATGCCTTAAAAGCGTTGAAGGCGTGGAACGCTGTGGAGGCGCTGCCCCGCTTGAAGTCTATGGCACGGTGGGGTTGGTTCAACTTTCCAGAGCGAGTGCGTCAGGCAATCAACGAAACGATTGCGCACTTGGCATCCATCGCCAACTTGCCCCGTCCTGCCGATGGGCAACCGACGACGGAAAATCTTCCGCGCCCCGCAGTTGGAAGCGAGGGAACGACCGACAACCTTCCTCGCCCTGCGGAAATGCCAAAAGAGGCGGGATGAAGTAAAGTCGCATCGGCATCAAAGGTGTTAGGTTGAACGGGAGGTGAAAGGAGATGACAAGGGAGGGGCTGCCGACAGGGACGGTGACCTTGATGTTCACCGACATAGAAGGCTCTACAGTGCTACAAGAGCGCCTCAAGGGGCGTTGGCGATGGGTTATTGAAACTCACAATGCCCTTCTTCGTCAGTGCTTTGAGCGTTTTCATGGCTTTGAGGTCAAGAACCTCGGTGACGGTTTTCTGGTTGCCTTCACCAACGCTAAAGAAGCGATAGAGTGCGCCATCGCCCTTCAGCAAGCCATCGCCCAGCAAGATTGGGGTGAAGAGGTTGGAGAACTCAAGGTGAGAGTGGGAATGGACACAGGCGAACCCTTCACCATTGTTGACGCGCAGAGCCGACCCGACTATTACGGAGTCACGGTGAGCCGAGCCAAGCGGATTTGTGAGGCAGGACATGGTGGGCAGATTTTGATTTCCCATGCAACCTGGCAAGCAGTGAAAGATGCCTTGCCAAAAGATGTGGAAGTGCGGGAGTTGGGAGCGTTTCGGCTGAAAGGATTAGAGGGACGGCAGCAAATTTTTCAGGTCTGTCATCCTGACTTGCCCTATCAGTTCCCAACCCCTCGGTCAATGGAGGCTTATCCCAACAACTTACCGATAGCGTTAACCAGTTTCATCGGCAGAGAGCGGGAGATGGAGGAAATCAAGGCGCTATTGAAAAAGGTTCGGCTGGTGACGCTGACGGGGACGGGAGGTTGTGGAAAGACACGATTGGCATTGGAAGTGGCGATGGAAGTTATGGAAGATTTTCCCGACGGTGTTTGGTTGGTGGAGTTGGCGCCATTGAAGGAGACAGAACTTGTGGTGCAGACAGTGGCGTCGGCTTTGGGAGTGAAGGAAGAGGCGCAGCGACCGCTCCTTGAGACGCTGACAGATTTCTTGAAGCCAAAAAAGTTGCTGTTGGTGCTGGACAATTGCGAGCATTTGGTAGACGCTTGTGCCCAGTTGGTGGAAAGGTTGCTGCAGGTTTGCCCAAACCTGTGGGTTTTAGCGACAAGTCGGGAGGCGCTGAGAATAGCAGGGGAGCAGATTTATCGCGTCCCTTCCCTTTCAGTGCCGAACTTAACGCCTTTGCCTTCTTTAGAGCAATTGATGCAATATGAGTCGGTGCGTCTTTTCGTGGATCGGGCACGACTTGTCCGACCATCCTTTTCGGTCAATGACCAGAACGCATCGGCAGTGGCGGAGATTTGCTATCGTCTGGATGGGATTCCGCTGGCGATAGAACTGGCAGCAGCGTTGGTGCGGGGATTGACTGTGGAGCAAATTGTGGAACGGCTTTCCGATCGGTTTCGGTTGCTGACGGCAGGCACTCGGACGGCGTTGCCGAGGCATCAGACTTTGCGGGCGGCGATAGATTGGAGTTACGAACTGCTTTCAAGAGCGGAACGGGCTCTCTTTCGGCGGTTATCGGTTTTTGCAGGGGGATGGGATTTGGAAGGGGCGGAAGCCGTCGGCACTGGCAAACTGCCTGAAGGAGGCGAAGTGAGGACAGAAGAAGTGTGGGAGTTGATGATGAGGTTGATAGACAAGTCTCTGGTGGTGATGGAAGGGGAAATGGGGCGTTATCAGATGTTGGAGACCCTTCGGGAGTATGGGCGGGAGCGCCTTCAAGAGGCAGGGGAAGCGGAAGAGACAAGGGAAAAGCATTTGGAGTTCTTTTTGGGATTGGCTGAACGAGCGGAGGAAGAATTGCAAGGAGCACAACAGCGGGAATGGTTGGAACGGTTGGAGAAAGAGCAAGACAATTTTCGGGTGGCGCTTAGTTACGGTTTGGAGAGGGAGCCAGAGAAGGCGTTGAAATTAGCGGCAGCATTGTGGCGGTTCTGGGATATTCACAGCAATTTCACTGAAGGACGAAGTTGGTTGGAAAGGGCGTTGGAGAAGGGAATGTCGGCGCCGGCGTCAGTGCGGGCGAAGGCATTGAACGGGGCAGGAGTTCTGGCTTTGCGACAAGGTGACTATGAGACAGCACAGGCTTTGCTTCAAGAGAGTCTGGCAATCCGACAGGCTTTGGGCGATCAACTGGGGATCGCCTCCTCCCTCAATAACCTCGGTAATGTAGCGTGGGTGCAGGGTGATTACGAGCGGGCAAAGGCGTTGTATGAAGAAAGCCTAACGATCTTTCGGACTTTGGGCAATCAATGTGGGGTTGCCTCTTCACTCACCAATCTCGGCAATATAGCGTGGTCACGAGGCGATCACGAGGAGGCGAGGGCGTTGTATGAAGAAAGCCTGACGATCTTTCGGAAATTAGGGAGTCAATGGGGAATCGCCTCTTCCCTTAACAGCCTCGGCGCTGTGGCATTGGTGCAAGGTAATTACGAGCGAGCGAAGATGTTACTTGAAGAGAGCCTGGCAATCTACCGAGATTTGGGCGATCAATGGGGAATTGCCTTTTCCCTCAACAACCTCGGCAATTTAGCGTTGATGCAAGGTGATTACGAGCGGGCAAAGGTGTTACTTGAAGAGAGTTTATCAATCCGACGGGCTTTGCGTGATCAACGGGGAATTGCCTTTACCCTCTACGATCTCGGCAGTGTAGCGTTGATGCAGGGTGATTACGAGCGAGCAAAGGTGTTACTTGAAGAGAGTTTAGCGATCCGACGGGTTTTATTTGATCAGCAGGGAATTGCCTTTACCCTCAACGATCTCGGCAATGTAGCGCTGGCACAAGGTGACTATGAGCGTGCGGAAGCGTTGTATGAAGAGAGCCTTGCGATCTTTCAGGAATTGGGGAGTCAATGGGGCATCGCTAATGCCCTGAAAAAGTTTGCCAAGTTGGCGGGCGTAAAAGGGCAAAGGGAACGGGCGGCGCGATTGCTTGGAGCTGCTGAAGCGTTGCGGGAAGCAATCGGCGCACCCATGTATCTTCCCGAACGCTCTGACTATGAGCAGATAGTGACGGAACTCCGCTCCGCTTTGGGCGACGAAGCCTTCGCTGTTGCGTGGGAAGAAGGGCGGGCGATGACCTTAGAGCAAGCCATCGCTTACGCCTTAGAACATCCCGATGCATGAAACAGGAAAGGAGTGGTTAACGGAGATGCCGACTGTGCGGGTTGGGTTCATCGGAGCGGGCAATATGGCGAACGCCATGCATTATCCGAGCGTCGCCGACATTCCCGAAGCGACGCTGTGGGCGATTTGCGATTTGAACGAGGAGCGGTTGCATCGCACCGCCGACAAATACGCCGTCCCCAAAGAGCGCCGCTACACCGATTACCGACGCATGTTGGAGCGCGAGCCGTTGGACGCCCTTTATGTCATCATGCCCCCGATGGGACTTTGCCCCATCGTCCTTGATTGCCTGAAGGCGGGCAAGCATGTGTTCATTGAGAAGCCACCAGGTTGCAACGCCGACGAGGCGTGGGCGATGGCGGAGGAAGCGGAGCGACAAAAAGTCAAGACGATGGTCGGCTTCAACCGTCGCTTCGCTGCCGTCTATCGTCACGCAAAGGCGAAAGTGTTGGAGCGGGGCGCACCGTCGTTGGCGTTGGCGGAGTTCCACAAGGACATGTTGGGGCAAGGCGCTTACTACGGGATGAGCATCCTTCGGACGGACATCATTCACGCCGTTGACATCCTTCGGGATTTGCTGGGCGAGGCGGTGGAAGTGAGCGGGCAAGTTTGGTCGCGTTATGAGCGTTGGCAAAATTCGCACAACCAGTTCGCGGCGCTGATCCGATTTGAGGGCAACGCCGTCGGCATCTTGCTGGCATCGCGGACGGCAGGAAGCCGTTACGAGCGCTTTGAGTTGCACGGCAAGGGCATTAGCGCTTACATCCGCGCCCCTGAGTTGGCGGAAATCCATCGGCAAAAGGAAGGCGTGGAAACGGTGACGGGAGAGCAACTGACGGGCAGCACCGACCCCCGCATCACTTACGGCTACTTGGACGAGAACCGCCATTTCATCGCCTGCATCCTGAACGACCAAACGCCGCTGACGAACTTTACCGACGCCGCCAAGACGATGGAGTTGGTGGAGCGGATAGAAGCGTTCGGCGGGCTTCCTTTGCCGTGATGGTCGCCTCTACTCCGTCAAGGCGACGCTTTTGACCATTTCCGCATCGCCAGAGAAACTGCTGTTTGGATTGATGTCGCCAGAGCGGACGAAGGCGACGAAAGTGCCCTTGACATACTTGCCCCCTTGCGCTGATCCCTGCCAGTTCACTTCTGTCACTTCAATGGCGACGAAGCCGATGACGTGGAAGTAATAGGAGTTGGGAAAGCCGCCGTGGGTGGGAAAGAGGCTACTCATCCCGCTTCGGTCAAAGTAGCGGTCAAAGACGATGAAGTAGAAGATGGGGCGGCGTCCTTGGTTGACATATTGCTGGCGCTTGTTTTCCAATTCCTGCAACCCTATGGCACGGATGCCAGGGTCGCCCATGATGAAGTCGCCGTCGTTGCCGAAAAGAGAGCCAGCGATGATAGGGTAGGGGTTGCCGTTCAGAATCCAGTCGTTGACATTGTCTTGGCTGCGGGATGGGTTAACTTCTCGGTTGCCGATGGTCGCTTCGTCGGGGTTGTGAATCCACGCCAAGTTGAGCCAACCTGAGTAAGGGTTGGATGAGTCGCCATAGTTGCGGGGGCTGCCTGGCGGCGTTTGCACCGAGACTTGAAAGCCGTCCCAAACCGTCAACAAATCGCCGACATTGGCATTGCGGATGATTTCGTAATGGACGGCGATGGGAATGGTGTCGCTACGGGCGGGCATCGTCTTCAAGTTGCCCGCATTGGCACGAGCGCGGGCGGAGACCAACGCCGTCCGTTGACCCAACACGCCCCCGAACAAAACGGTCTCGTTCCGCTGCACTTGCACTTCCACGCCGTTGGCGCCTACTGGAATGCTGGAACCTGTGCCGTTGGTGATTTCCTGCAAGCGAGTGCTTCCTTGAACGAGCCATGCCCGCGCCGTCGTGTAGTTGGGGGCGTTGGCTTGCAGGTATTGGACAACCTTCCGCCAGATGACCGCTGGGCTGGTCGTGGTGGGGTTCATCGCCAACTCTTGTGCCCCCGCCAAAGCGGCGGCGTCAGCGGCGTTTTGCAAGATGCGGCGGGTGCGATAGAGGCGACTGCCGTCTAACGCTAACCCCAACACCGCCAGCAAGGCGACGAGGCTCAAAACGACGACGACCACCGTTTGCCCTCTTCGCACGGCGTTCACCTCCCGTTGCTTTTTCACCATCTTGCCCCTCCAGTCGTGGCTGATAGCCACTCCAACAAAGACGGGCGACCCGACGCCCAATACGCCTTCGTTGCTTCGCTGATGCCCATTTACGGCAGGCGCATCGTTGCCTTCACGACGATGGGCGTGTCAAAGCGCACGAAGATGGGTCGGAAGGGATAAGAGACGGTCACTGTCACGAAGGCGCCTGATTGAGGCGGGTTGGGCGAATAGGTCACTTGGACGCTCACTTGGTTGCGATCAATGCCCGTCACGGTTGACCGAACGCGGTCGGTGATGCCCGCAAGGTCGTAGGGACGGAGGGTGGCATAGCGCGCCCCTTCGCGGGCAGCGTTGGTCAGGGTGCTGATGGAGAAGGCATAGCGCCCTGCTTCCACCAAGCCTAAGAGCAACAGGACGAACACCGTGAGACTAACCGCAAACTCCACCAGCGTTTGGGCTTTTCGCATCTTTCTCACTGCGCCGCTAACAGCGGCGCCGTCGCTTTCGCCCCAACCGTTAAGTAATTGACGCCGATGAAACGCGCCATGATGGTCGGCACTTGGGTGCGGACTTGAACGGTGACGGGCTGCCCAGGTTGAAGCGGGCTGGGCAAGGTGATTTGGATGTCGGCGTCGCTGAGGGTGATGCCCGCGTTGGCGGCTTCTTGCCGAACGAGTTGGCGGGCGCCAGCAAGGTCATTGGGGTTGCGGGCGACATAGTGAGCCCCTTCCCGCGCCGCATTCGTGAGCGTCACCGACACGATGAGGGCGCGCCCGTAATCGGCGATGCCTGCCAAGACGAGCAAAAGGAACGAGAGCGCTAATGCCAACTCCAACAGGGCTTGCCCCCGTCGCATCAACTCTTCGCCTCCGAGCGAGGTTGTCGCCATTATGCCATGCCCATCATCAGTTTTCACCTGTCGCCATCATTGTAGCGGTGAGGACGATGCTTTTCTGTGACGCCTGTCAACGCCCTTTCACCCTTTCGCCTGACCGATGGCGCTGCGATTGCGGAGCGCCCTTGCGTTGGCTGCCATCGGCAACCTTTTCGCCCGACGCCATCCGTTCCCGCGACGGGACTTTGTGGCGTTATCAGACGATGCTTTCGCTTCCTGAAGGGGCACACCTTGTCTCGTTGGGCGAAGGGATGACGCCCCTGTTGCCGACGCCTGACGGGCAAAGTTGGCTCAAGTTGGAGTTCCTCAACCCGACGGGCAGTTTCAAAGACCGAGGCGCTTCCGTGCTCATCACGGGCATAAAAGCGTGGGGCGTTCAGGAAGTCGCCGAAGATTCGTCGGGCAATGCGGGCGTGGCGTTGGCGGCTTACGCACGGGCAGCGGGCATCCGTTGCCGCATCTTCGTCCCCAAGACGGCATCGCCGGGCAAACTCGCCGCCCTGAAGCGGTTTGGCGCCGACATCGTGTTGTGTGCTGACCGTCAAGAGGCAGCGGAACGGGTGATGGAGGCGGTGAGGGAAGGCGCTTACTACGCCAGCCACACTTGGCATCCCCTTTACCTTCAAGGGACGAAGACGATTGCTTACGAACTCGCCGAGCAACTAAGCGAACGCCTTGACGACACTTTTTCCGTTTTCGTGCCCGTCGGCAATGGCGATTTGCTTTTGGGGCTTCATTTGGGCTTTCAGGAGTTGGCGATGGCGGGGCAAATTGACCGCCTGCCCCGATTGGTGGCGGTGCAAGCGGAAAATTGCGCCCCCATTTACGCGGCGGCGAAAGGCGTTGACTTGCCCATCAAGACGACGATGGCGGAAGGTGTGGCGGTGGCGAACCCGCCCCGTTTGCGCCAAGTTATTGCTGCTGTCACCCAAACGAAAGGCGACATCCTCGCCATCCCCGAACCTGCTATCGCTGAGGCAGTGGACGAGTTGGCGGCGTTGGGGCTTTGGGTGGAACCGACGGGGGCGTTGGCGTGGGCAGCGTGGCAACAAAAGGGTTGCCCACCCAAAAGCATCCTGCTCTTGACAGGGGCAGGTTGGAAAACCCTTCGCCCTTAAGCCTTGTCGCAAAGGCGACCGTTGCGATTTCACCGCCATCATCACCGTGTTTGAGGAGGGATGTTGCGATGGGACGCAAAGGCTCACGGACGAACCGTCCGCAACCTGCCCGCCAGCGGGCAACCCGAAAACCGACCTTGCGTTGGCGCATCTTGTTTGTCGCTTCGGAGATGTTCCCGTTGGCGAAGACGGGCGGGTTAGCCGATGTCATCGGCGCGCTGCCGAAAGCGTTAGCGAAACGGGGGCACGATGTGCGGGTTTTGATGCCCAAATATCGCGCCACCTACGCCGTTGACCACCGCACCGAACGCGTCTTGGATTTGCCCGACATCCGCTTCGGCACTTTCTCGCTGGGCTGCGGGATTGACGCAAGCGATGTGCTCCAACGGGACGGGGGACGAGGGACGGGGGGCGTGACCGTTTATCTCGTGGAGCATTTCGGGCTTTACGACCGTGACCGCCTTTACGGTTACGGCGACGATTGGGTGCGGTTCGGGTTGCTTTGCAAGGTGGCGCTGGAGTTGCCGAAAGTTCTCAACTGGCGCCCTGACATCATCCACTGTCACGACTGGCAAAGTGGGCTGGTGGCTGCCTACTTGAAGACGATGTATCGCAGCGACCCGTTCTTTGCGGGCACGGCGACCGTCTTCACCATCCACAACCTCGCCTATCAGGGCAACTTTGACCCGTCGGTGCGCGAGGCGTTGGGCTTGCCACCCGAAACTTTCCAGATGCACGGGTTGGAATTTCACGGGCAGTTCAGTTTCATCAAGGGCGGGCTTTACTATGCCGACATGCTTACGACGGTCAGCCCCCGATATGCGCAGGAAATTCAAACGGAGCAATTCGGTGAGGGCTTGCACGGGTTGCTGCGCGACCGCGCCCAACAAGGGCGCTTGGTGGGCATCTTGAACGGGATTGACTACGAAGTCTGGAACCCCAAGACCGATGAATTGCTTCCCGCCCGCTACGATGTCCGCACTGTCGGCAAGGGAAAAGCCACCAACCGACAGGCACTGTTGCAGCGGGTCGGCTTGACCGATGGGGGCGAAATGGTCATCGGCGTCGTCTCCCGCTTGGCGCATCAGAAGGGTTTTGATGTCGTCGCCTCGGCAGCCGACGCGTTATTGCGATTGCCCGTTAAACTCGTCGTCTTGGGCGCAGGCGAGCAAGAGCCGTTGTTTGCCGAGTTGCAAAAGCGCTATCCCGAAAAAGTGGCGGCGAGGTTGGGCGTCGTGGACGAGGAGTTGGCGCACCTGATTTACGCAGGCGCCGACGCTTTCTTGATGCCGTCTCGCTTTGAACCGTGCGGGCTTGGGCAAATGATTGCCATGCGCTACGGCACGGCGCCCATCGTTCACGCCGTCGGTGGGCTGGCGGACACCGTTCGGGATTTTGACCCCGCAACGAAGCAAGGCAACGGCTTCACCTTCAACGAACTGACGGTTGATGCGCTGGTCAAGACGACGGAGCGCGCCGTCAGCATCTATCGGGATCGGAAACTGTGGCAAGCGCTGATTCGCAACGCCATGCGGGAAGACTTTTCGTGGGAGAAATCCGCCCAGCAATACGAGGCGCAGGCTTACGCCCCTGCCTTGCGCCTCCGCTGATTAGTTCGGCAGTTAGGAACGGTGATAGGTGATGGCGAAAGGGAAAAGGAAGGTCGTCCGAGAAATCGTCGGCGGCGAGGTTTACGAGTATGTGCCGTTGGGCAAGCACATCGTCAGCGCCAAAGGTGTTTGTGGCGGTCGCCCCACCTTCAAATACACGCGGGTGGAAGTCGCCACCGTCTTGCGCCTGATCGCAGCGGGCGTGAGTGTTGACGAACTGGTCGCCAATTTCAAAGGGCGCATTTCCCGCGATGCCATTGAGGAAGCCTTGCAATGGGCGGCGAAACTTGTTGCCCAGCAAGGGAAGGCGGTGGCGGCGTGATCGTGCTGGACGAACATTTGCTTGGGTTGAGCATAGACCGAGCGATTGCCCGTTGGTATGCGGGAAAAGTGGGCTACATCACAGAGTTGCGCCCCAACACGGTCATCAAGGACGAAGCCATCCCTTCGCTTTTGCGGGAAGCGACGCAACCCACCTTCGTCACCTGCGATGTGGCGGGCTTTTGGCGCAAGATAACGCCACACCGACGATATTGCATCGTTTGCTTTGCCATCTCCGAAGAGCGTTGGCGTTGCATCCCGACCCTACTTCGCCGTTTGTTTCGGACGGAGGGATTTCGGGCGAAGCGGGAGCGGATGGGCAAGGTGGCACTCGTCACCGCCACGACCGTCCGCTTCTACGCCGTCCATCAACCTTCCGTCCAAGAACTTCCACTGGCAGAGTAAAGCGTGGTGACAGGTGATGGCGAAAGGGAAAAGGAAGGTCGTCCGAGAAATCGTCGGCGGCGAGGTTTACGAGTATGTGCCGTTGGGCAAGCACATCGTCAGCGCCAAAGGTGTTTGTGGCGGTCGCCCCACCTTCAAATACACGCGGGTGGAAGTCGCCACCGTCTTGCGCCTGATCGCAGCGGGCGTGAGTGTTGACGAACTGGTCGCCAATTTCAAAGGGCGCATTTCCCGCGATGCCATTGAGGAAGCCTTGCAATGGGCGGCGAAACTTGTTGCCCAGCAAGGGAAGGCGGTGGCGGCGTGATCGTGCTGGACGAACATTTGCTTGGGTTGAGCATAGACCGAGCGATTGCCCGTTGGTATGCGGGAAAAGTGGGCTACATCACAGAGTTGCGCCCCAACACGGTCATCAAGGACGAAGCCATCCCTTCGCTTTTGCGGGAAGCGACGCAACCCACCTTCGTCACCTGCGATGTGGCGGGCTTTTGGCGCAAGATAACGCCACACCGACGATATTGCATCGTTTGCTTTGCCATCTCCGAAGAGCGTTGGCGTTGCATCCCGACCCTACTTCGCCGTTTGTTTCGGACGGAGGGATTTCGGGCGAAGCGGGAGCGGATGGGCAAGGTGGCACTCGTCACCGCCACGACCGTCCGCTTCTACGCCGTCCATCAACCTTCCATCACCGAACTTCCGCTGGCAGGGTGAAACGGCGACGATGGCAAGTTGGGGCAAACCCTTGTGCCCACCAAAGTTGCAAAATTGAGTTGGCAAAATTCGCATCACCGACAAGGAGGCATGCGGAATGCGCAAAGGTTGGTTGGTGTTGGGCTTAGCGGGTGTGATATTGGGCGGGTTGATGGCGCAACCGAAGTCAGCCGTTTCGGTGCGCATCACCGAGCAAACGACGCTGGGACAAATCCTGATGGCACTGGCACGGCGCACGACGGCGCAATTGCGGATGGATGACTTTACGCGCACCTTCGTCAACCGCTACACCTTCCCGCCCCACATGGTTGGCGTGACTGTCAGCGGGAGCAATGCAGGCGAAGTGCTGGCGTTTTTGTTTGGGACGGGTTGGGAAGGGGCGCCGTTAAATCGCGCTTTGCGCCCCCAATTTCCCAACCGCCAACTCGCCCGCACGCCCATGCCTGTCATCGTGGACGGCAAAAAGTTGTGGACTTGCAACAACCCCGCATTCGGTTGGAAGTGGGAGAAGCCGAAGGGCGGTCCGGCGGGTGGCATCATCACCCTTTGGTTGCGGGTGCAACGGGACGGCGATGTCGTCAAACGAGAGCCCATTGACTTGCGCCCCTTAGGCGACGAACTGGCGCTGGACTACTTGCGCGACCGCATCAAGGACTTGACGGGCGTTTACTTCAACATTGACCCCGAATGGCATCAGAATGTCAACTACAAGTTGCTGCCCGAATATCGCGGGATGGTCCTGCCCGCCAACCCCGAAATCCCGCTGTATGTCAGCAAGATGCGTCGGCTGTTCGGCGCCGCCTTAGACAAGCCCCACACACTGGGCGAATGGCTCAGCATCTTTGCGGCGTCGCTGAATGAGCACGCAAAGGCGCGAGGTTGCCTTTGGAAGTGGAGTTGCAGCGGGGGCGAATCGCCCATCTACACCCTGCGTTGCTACGCCCACACGAAGTGACGATGCCGACGGGGGTGCTTGACGATTGCCCAAGCCCTTTGAGGAAGGCGAATGGGTTTTGCTTATCCCGCCTGATTGGGAGCGGGCACAACGGTGGATGGCACGGGTCGGCGAAAAATTTGCGACGGCAGAGGGTGTTTTTGACTTGAGCACATTGGTCGGTCAACCGCCAGGCACGCTTGTCCGCTCCCATCTCGGTCAACCGCTTTTGGCGTTTCGCCCGACGCCCGCCGATTGGGTGCTTCACGCCGTCAAGCGCCAGACGCAGGTGACTTACCCAAAAGAGATGGGCTACATCCTCGTCCGAGGTGGCATCGTGCCTGGGAGTATCGTCGTGGAATCGGGTAGCGGCAGTGGCGCCTCCACGCTGATGTTCGCCTTCGCTGTCGGCGACAGTGGGCATGTGTTCTCTTACGAACGACGCCCCGAATTTTCCGAATTGGCACGGCGCAATGTGGAACGGGCGGGCTTGCTCCACCGTGTCACCTTCAAACTCCGCGACATCGCCGAGGGCTTTGAGGAGCGGGACGCCGATGTCGTTTTTCTGGATGTCCGCGAACCTTGGCTCTACCTCCCGCAGGCGATGGAAGCGTTGGCGGATGGCGGCACGCTCGTCATCTTGGTGCCGACGACCAATCAAGTCAGCGAAACTTTGCGGGCGATGAAAGGGTTGCCGTTGGTGGATGTGGAAGTGAGCGAACTGTTGCTGCGTCACTACAAACCCAACCCTGATCGCCTACGCCCTGAAGACCGCATGGTTGCTCACACGGCGTTTTTGCTGTTCGCAAGGAAACAGCGGCTGGCGACGAGCGATTAGCGAAAGGCGGTGACTGTTAGCGCAAGCAGCCAGAGCCAACCTGCTGACCAACCGTGCCCCGCCGCCCAATAGCCGTGACCAAAAGCGTCAAACATCTCCGCCAGCAAGCCAGCGGGCGTCGTGTGATGCATCACCGCCTGCAGGCAACGAAGGGCAATCGTTTGCCATTCGTCGCCTTGCGCCCTTGACAACACCGATGCTGCCAATCCGAGCCAAAGGGTGGCGGGAGTGCTTGCCATTCCCCAAGCGTAACTATCGCCTGCAAATCGCCAGACAGCCAACCCGCCATCGGGTGTCTCGCGTGTTAGTTCCCGCAAAACCTGTTGCACTGTCGCTTCTCCGATGCGCCGCTCCATCGGATTTGTCAAGTCCAAGATGCCGAAGGGAAAAAGGACGCCCAACACGGAAGCGTCGGGTGTCGGGTCGGGATGACCGTCGGGCGAAAAACCCCGCAGGAAACGGTCGCCCGCCCAAAACTTTTGCAATAGCGCCGCCTTCGCTTGCTCCGCCAAATTGCGCCAATGAATGGCTTCGTCTTTTTTGCCCCTTTGTTGCGCCAACCGACTGCCTGCCCGAAAGGCAGCGATGAAGGTCGCTTGCGTGTAGGTGAACTTGCCCCGAAAGGTTTCCCACAAATCCATGCCCGTTGCGTGGACACCAGCGCTGAGCCGTTGCTCCAAAAAACGCAAAGCCTTCTCCGCCACCGACCAATTTTCCGCCGACGGTCGCTCCCCTTTTTGCCCCAGAACTTCCGCCATCGCCCAAACGACCGCTGCCGTTTGATCCAGTTGCTGGCTATCGTGGTCTTCACTCCACGCAGGCGCCAAAGAGCCATCCAGCCAATAGCGTTGATGGAAAGAGCCATCAAGGCTTTGGGCTTTAGCGCACCAATCAAAAAAGCGCGCCGCTGTGGACGCAAAACCCAGCGACGCCAAAGCGTGGGCGACGAACGCCGCATCGCGACACCAACAAAAGCCGTAGCCACCGCTGGCTTCAAAAGTCGGGTCAAATTCAGGTGCAGCGACGGGAGCGTTGGCGCTTTTGTCCCAAGTCAACCGCAAAGTCCAAAGCGCCGCTTCCAAAACTTCCCGATGAAAGCGTGACGGAAGGGCAGCGCCCGTCGCCAGCAAAGTTTTCGCTTTGGGGTGAAGGTTTTGCGTCCATCCTTGCCACGCCTGCCGATGACGCCGAAGCAATTCGTCAACGGAAGGCGAAAGGGCATGCGCCAATCGGCGCAACACTGTCCGTCTGCTATCGCCAAAAGCGATGACCATCGTCCGTTCCGCCAACCCGAAAGCAGAAAGCGAAAGTTGCCAACCGACGGCGAAAGCGACCCGACCGATTTCCAGCACTTGTCCGTTCAGCCACCCGTCCAGCATGTCGGGTTTGGGATGGTTGGGGGCGTTGGGCAACGCTTTCCCGCATTGCCACATCTGGAAGGGCAAATCGCCAGCGACCCCACACCAAATCCCTTGCCACCACTGGACGACGGCGGGGCGGGGCGTCGGGTAGGGCAAAGTGATGACCTGCACCGCTTGCTGCCACTCGTGCCCACCCAAGGTCAACTCAAGGTAGTGCATCAGACGCAGGCGTTTGGGTTTCCCGTTGAGGCTGCGCACTTGCCAATGGCGCACCAAGACGGGTTCGTCGGGCAGCATGAAATCGGTGACGCTGATGCCCAAACCCAAAGCGGGGCTGGTCAACTCGGTGAAGACAGCGGCTTCGTTGGGCAGGTAACCCTGCCGCTTCTGCCACTCGCTGCCGAAGAGCCACGAAAAGCCGTATCCGTCCAGATACACGCCCGTCAACCCTTCGCGGACATTTTGGGCGTGGTCGCAGCGGGGATAGAAAAACGCCATCAGTTCGCCAGCCAATCCCAGCGTCGCCAAACTCCGTCCGTTGCCCACCATCGCCGTCGGCTGAAACACCGCCATTGCTTTCACCCTTGCCGTGCCCGATTGATCGGAGTGCCAATTATGCAGTCCGTTGCTTGCCGTTGTCGGGGCGGTGTCCGACACCGATGGGATTCACCTGCGTCCACCCCAAAGTCTTGCGCTAAAGTCTGTCGGGGCATCACTCACGGAAAGGAGGCAAAAGCGGTGATGCGTTTTTGGGGTTTAGTGGCGGTTTTGCTCGCAGCGGTCGGGACGATGGCGGCGCAAACGGAACGGTTGAAAGTGGGCAACGCGGTCGTGCAAATCACCCGCGACCGCTACGGCGTCCCCCACATTTTTGCGCCCAGCCTTTACAGCCTCTTTTATGCCTGCGGTTACGCGCAAGCCCAAGACCGTTTGGCGCAAATGGAACTTTACCGACGCACGGCAAAGGGCGAACTGGCGGAGTTGATGGGCGAAGAGGCGTTGGAGCAGGACAAACAGCGCCGCACCCTCAGTTACTCCGAAGCGGAACGGTGGGAGCAATTCGCCGAGTTGAGCCCCGAAGAGCAACTCGTTCTGCGCGCCTTCGCCGACGGTGTGAACGCCTACATCGCTCAGGTGAATGCGGGCAAGCGCCCGATGCCCGAACGGCTCAAGGCGTTGGGCGTCAAGCGACTGCGCCCATGGAAAGTCACCGACACCATCGCTATCGCCCACATGATGGCGCATCGCTTCGGCAGTTCGGGTGGCGAAGAGTTGCGGATGATGCAGTTGCACCTTTACTTGCAAACGCGCTTTGGCGCTCAAGCCACGAGCGTCCTGAACGATTTGGCGTGGCAAAACGACCCGACCTCTCCGACGACGGTGCAAACGAACGGGGCGCGGGACGCGGGGCGCGGGACGAAAAAGCGACAAGGTTCTAACCTCGTCCCCCGCCCCTCGTCTCCCGTCCCGTATCCTTCCGTCCCTCGTCCCTCGTCCCTCGTCCCGTATCCTTCCGTCCCTCGTCCCTCGTCCCCCGTCCCGTTACTTTCCGCCCTGCGCATCGCCGAAGAGTGGGACAGCCTTGCGTGGTGTCGGCGGCTAAGTTTGTTCACCCGTTTTGGCAGTTATGCGATGGTCGTGGCGCCGAAGAAATCGGCGACGGGTCGTCCGCTTTTGGTGGGCGGTCCGCAGATGGCGACGGGCACACCGTCCATCGCCTACGAGATTGCCTTGTATTGCCCGAAGTTTCAGGCAAGAGGCATGACCTTTGCGGGCATTCCCATCGTCCTCATCGGCATGAACGCGCACCTCGCTTGGACGACGACGAGCGGGGCGGGCGACAATGTGGACATCTTCGCCGAGCACTTGAGCAAAGAGAGCCGCTACCGCTACCTGCATCGGGGTGAGTGGAAGCGGATGGAACGGCGGGTGGAACTCATTTTTGTCAAGGGCAAGGACGAACCCGTGCCGTTGGAAATCTTTCGGACGGTGCACGGCGTCGTGCTGAGTTGGGATGAGAAAGCGGGCATCGCTTACGCACGGGCGGACGCCTATCGGGGCAAGGAGTTGGGAGCATTGCGGGCAATTTACGCCTTCCACAAAGCCCGCACCCTCAAAGAGTTCGCCGATGCCTGCCGTTCCATCGCCACTTCCCACAACTTTTTCGTCGCCACGAAAGATGGCGACATCGGTTTCTGGTTTTGCGGGCGCTATCCCATCCGAGCCAAAGGCGTTGACCCGCGCTTCCCGACGCCGGGGACGGGCGAGTTTGATTGGCAAGGGTTTGTGCCCTTTGAGAAATTGCCCCAGCAAGTCAACCCGCCGCAAGGCTTTTTCGCCAACTGGAACAACAAGCCCGCCTCGTGGTGGGAGAACGGCGATTTGCCCCGATGGGGCGCCATCCACCATGTCAAGCGCATCGCCGATTTGCTCGCCAGCAAGCCAAAAATCTCGCTGGACGATTTGCGCCGCTTCGTCGTGGACATTGAAGGCTACGATGTGCGGGCGGACTTTTTCAAGCCCTTGCTTTTGCGCGCCATCCAGCAGTCCAATCCCGATGACGAGTTGGGCTTGGTCGCCGACTTGCTGAAACGCTGGGACAATCAACGCAGCGACGGGAGCGTGGCGGCGACGATTTTTGATGCGTGGTTTGACGCCCTGCAAGATGCCGTGTTCGCCGACGACTTGGGCGACTTCGGTGACTCCCGCTTGTTCCGCACGATCATCCAGCCCAGTTTGCTCTGGTATGTGCTGGCGGATTCGCCGCCTTTGAAGTTGTCGCGGGATTACTTGAACGGCGAAAGCAAAGACGCCGTGATGGTGAAGGCGTTGCAAACGGCGCTGCAGCGGTTGCACAAGGAACGGGGCGAGATTGCCAACTGGGGTTTTCGCAAACCCCTTTGGCGCTTTGACCCGCTCCCGCCCATTCCAGGACCCAATCGGGGCGCTTACATCCAACTCGTGGAAGTGACGAACCCGCCACGCGGGATGAATGTGTTGCCACCTGGGCAAAGCGAAGACCCGAAATCGCCGCACTTCGCCGACCAGCATCCGCTGGCGCTGCGTTGGCAATTCAAGCCGATGGAGTGGCTGCGACCGTGACTGCCGTTTCAACTTTGCGTCGTTTTGCCGCCGACGCTTTGTTGCCATCCGCCATCGGTTTGCTGATGGGCTTGACGGTTGCGGTTGGATTGGGTTGGGTGGCGGGCGCATCGCCCCTTGCGGTGTTGCGTGCCCTCTGGCAAGGGGCGTTTGGGGATCGCTACGCCATCGCCGAAACGCTTGTCAAGGCAACGCCGATTTTGATGGCGGGTTTGGGCGTGGCAATCGCTTTCCGCTGCGGTGTCTGGAACATCGGGGCGGAAGGGCAATTGCTCGTCGGGGCGTTGATGGCGACAGCAGTCGGGACGAAAGCGAATTTACCTGCGGGTTTGCATCTTGCCGTCGCTTTGCTGATGAGTGCGTTGGGCGGGGCGATGTGGGCGGCAATTCCTGCGTGGCTGCGGGTGAAGCGGGGCGTCAATGAAGTCGTCGTCACCTTGCTGCTGAATTTCGTCGCCGCTGCTTTGGTCGGTGCTGCCGTCCATTCGGTGCTCAAAGAGTCGGCAGGCGTGTTGCCGCAAAGCGATTTGCTCGCCCCGTCGGCGCAATTGCCCGCGCTCTTGCCACCCACGCGCCTTCATGCGGGTTTCCCCCTTGCGTTGCTCCTCGCCGTCACCTTGCACTTTGTTTTGGAGCGAACGCTTTGGGGGTTTCGGTTGAGCGCCGTCGGGGCTAACCCATTGGCGGCGGAGACGATGGGCATTGCCACAAAGAAGATGATGGCGATTGCCCTGTTGCTCAGCGGCGCTTTGGCGGGGTTGGCGGGAGCGGTGGAAGTGTGTGGCGTGACGCATCGGCTCTTTGAGAAGTTTTCGCCGGGCTACGGCTACACGGCGATTGTCGCTGCGTTGGTGGCTCGGCTGAATGCGTTGGGGCTTATCCCGTCCGCCCTTTTGCTCGGCGCTATCAACGCAGGGGGCATGGCGTTGCAAAGGTTGCTGGGATTGTCGCCAGCGCTGACTTGGGTCATTCAAGCGGCGTTATTGTTGCCCTTCGCCCTCCGATGGCGCTCTCAGTGACACCCGAACACCCAAGCGCTCTTCCGCACTGGACGGGAGCACATAGCGGGGGACGAGACGGATAGGGTCGTCGGGTTGGGGGTGACGCTGCCATCGCTGCCACGCTGCCTGCGCCACGAAAGTCGCCCTCGGCAGTTGCGGCGTCAAGGGCAAGGCAATCGTTTTGACCGCACAAAGCGAAGACAGCATCGCCATCGCCCCGACGGGCAACACGCCAGTGAAAGTGATGACAGGTTCGGAGCGTCCTTGCAATCGGCGCACTAACTCGGAAAAGTCGCAGGCGAAATCGTCACCATCCCGCTGCAACTTTCCGTCTCGCACGCAAAAGAAAGCGGCGTAAACTTCCGTCGGCTTGCTGGGACGGGAAGGCAAAACGGGCACGACTAACCCGCCTTCAACCCCGCTCGCCGCCATCGCCAGCGCCTCCAATGTCGGCACGCCGACGATGGGCTTGTCCAACGCCATCGCTAAACCTTTGGCGAAAGCGAGACCGACCCGCACGCTCGTGAACGAACCTGGACCGAGGGAGACAGCGATCAAGTCAAGGTCAGAAAAATCCGTTTGCGCCTGTCGCAAAGTCGCTTGCACCAAATCGGGCAAGCGTTGCGTCAGCGTTTGGTAAGCGGACGCACTGACTTCAGCGACGACGCCTTTCCGTTCCGCATCCCAGACGGCGACGCTGACCAATTCGCCTGTCGTCTCCAATGCCAACCATCGCATGCCGTCCCATCACCTTGCCATGTGCGTTTCCCCATCAGGATAGCATCGGACGGTTTTGTTTCGCCTGTCACCTGCCCCTTGCCCATCCCAAAATTAAGCGAGCCCTTTTGGGCTGGTGAAGGTCATGGACAAGCCAACTCGGCAGGAAAGACGGCGACAACGACAACGGCGCACCCGTGCGCTGCTCGTTTTTTACCTTTTGCCCCTACTTCTTGCATTGTCTTTCGCCATAGATGCCTTGTTGGGGAAAATCCATTGGACAGCGCCTTTCGTTGTAGCAGCGACGGTGCAAGCATTGGCTGCTTTCGCCCACTACCTCCGTGTGCTGAAGGAACGAAGGGATTTGCCCGACTGGGTTAACGACTTGGCGGATGCGACGGAAATTGGCTCGGCTTGGGAGCGGGTGAAGGCATCAGGGCAAACGGCAGTGCCTTACCTTCTCCGCGTCGTCCGTTTCCCTTACTTCCTTGATGCTGAGACGGAGTTTGAGGTGAGGTTAGCGCAACAATCGGCAGCCTTGCTTTTGGGTCGGCTGAAAGCGAAAGAAGCCGTCCCCGAACTTTTGAGTGCCCTTCGCAGTCTTGACCCCGATTTGCGCGCCGCTGCCCTTTGGGCTTTGGGCGAGATAGGGGAAACGCAAATCGTCCCCGCCCTTATCCCACTTTTGAGCGATGGGCAATGGGCGACCGTCAGGTGGATGGACGAACCGCCTGAAAGGCAGAAAAAGAGCCAACGGATTTGTGACTGGGCAGCGGAAGCGTTGACGAAGTTGGGCGAAGGCGAGTTGGTGCGGGCTTTTTGGGTCGTCTTGGAAAGGAGCGACAAAGAGGCGCTGAAATTCCTTCGCTCCCATCCTCGCCGAAAAGCCATCGTGGAAGCGCTGACAAGGGTTTTAGAGCAAGCGGGGACGGGCGTGACGAGGGCGTGCAATGTGGCGTGGGCGTTGGGAGAGATGGGGGCGATAGAAGCGTTGCCGAAGTTGCGGAAGGTGGCGAGGGCTTGGCTCACGCCAGAGCGAGTTCGGGAAGCGTGCAAGAGGGCAATCGCCAAGTTGGAGATGCTCAGCCGACTGCCGAGACCTGCCGACTTGACCGCCTTTGCGACGAGCAATTTGCCCAAACCTGCCGACTTGACAGAATTGTCAACGGAAACGCTTCCCCGCCCTGCAACGGCACCGAAAGAGGGTGAGGCGAACGGCAGTGAGTAACTTGTTGCGGGAGACTTTCGCGCAAGGAGGCGAGAAGGTTGCGGGTAGGCATCATCGGTTGTGGTGGGCAAGGGCGCATCCACGCCGCCGCTTATGCGCAATCGCCGAATGTGCAAATCGTCGGTTGCTGCGATGTCGTCCCTGAAAGGGCTGAGCAATTGGCGAGCCAATATGGCGCAAAAGCCTTCACCGACTTCCGCGAGATGCTGACAAGCCTTCGCCCAGACATCGTTTCCGTTTGCACTTTGGAAGGTCAACATGCCGATGCGACCATCGCAGCGTTGCAAGCGGGGGCGCATGTCCTTTGCGAGAAGATGTTGGCTGCGTCGTTGGACGAAGCGAGGGCGATGGTGCAAACGGCGCATCAAGTCGGGCGCTTGTTGGCAACGCAATTCAACTACCGCCACATCCCTTCGGTGCGCTGGCTCAAAAGGTTGCTGGACGATGGCATCTTGGGCGAGCCGTTGCTCGTCACCTTGCTGACACACGGCTATTGCCACCATCACGGGGTTGACTTGCTGCGATTTTTGTTCGGCGAAATTGTCGCCGTCCAAGCGACGCTGCGAGGCGACCGCTCCGAAGCGCCCTATCGGGGTTGGGAGACGGGCATCAGCGACGACTTGCTTTATATCCCGTCACGGGCGATGGGCGCTGTCGTTCAGTTCGCTAACGGCTTTCTGGGCGCGTTGAGCAGTAGCGTCCGTCATCGGTTGGATGACTTCATGTTGGAGTTGCACCTGTTGACGACGAAAGGGCGGGTGACTTTGCGGCGGATGCGTCAAAGCAACATTTGCGGCGAACTGGACACCAATTTGCCGTTAACCGATTTGCCTCCGTTTCCCGACCCTGTGCCTTTTAGCGCCACCTTCGCTCCCAGCGTCCACGCTTTCGTCGCTGCCGTTCAGGGTGAAAGTGTGGACATTGCGACGGGAGAAGATGGCTTGCGGGCGATGGAGGTGGAGCATGCGATAGTCGTTTCGGCTCAGGCGGGCAAAGTCGTGCCGTTGCCGATGGGCGATTAAAGCAACGGCTCTTCTGTCAAGTCCCCGTCTAACGCTTGGCGCAGGCGCGCTTTGCCCAAGACCATGCGCACCTGTTGCTCCACGAATTCGGTCAAGATTTCCTCTTCGCGCAGGACAGCGATGTAACGGCGCAGTTCCTCAATGCGCTCGTCCAAATCGGGAAACTCGTTGATGCCCTTCGCTTTCAGTTCCAGCAACTTGTTCAGGCGCTCTTCCAGTGCCTCGCGCCATTGGCGCCATTGCTCGGCGCGGGGTTGCCCTTCCAGCACTTCGTCCAGCAATCGCTCAAGGAGCGCTTCGTCGTTCAGGTCAAGGGATGAAGGCAGCACAGGTTGATCCGCCATCGTCAAGCGACCTCCGCGCCAGTGATTTTAGGGCGTGACGGGATGAGTAGCGAGGAGGGAGTGACGCCGATATAATTGCGCTGGCGTTGGCGCTCCCACCCTCTCATCAAGAGTGGCGGAGGGTGAACGCGCCCGATGAAGCCCGGCAACCTGCCCGTCGTTTTGGGTAAGGTGCCCAAAGGCGTTGAGTCCTGCGGAAGTCGCAGGGCAAAAGATGAGAGGAGTGGGGCAAAAGGCAACATCGCCCTTACGGTCCCGCTCCTCTCGTTGCGGGAGCGCCCCGCCGAACAAGGAGCGGTGACCGAAGGGTGATGGGTGACGCCCCTTCCGCTCCCTTGTGTCGCCCCGCCCTTCCCCGCTCAAATCCCGCAGGAGGTGGCATTGGATGGCTCGTTTGCAACTGGTGAACGGTGTTACACCTATCGTGGACGAAATGCCTGTGGAAATCGTGGAGCGCAAGGGCAAAGGGCATCCCGACTCCCTCTGCGATGGGGCAGCCGAGGAATTGTCCGTCGCCTTGTGCGAACTGTATCGTCGGGAAGTCGGGGCAATTTTGCACCACAATGTGGACAAAGCCGTCCTCGTCGGTGGGTGCTCCGAAGTGACCTTCAAGGGCGGACGCATCCTTGAACCCATCCAACTGGACATCGTGGGGCGGGCGACTTTGGGATGGAACTCCCGCCAAATTGACCCCAAAGAAGCCTTCCGCGAGCGCATCACCCATTGGCTTTGCCAGCAAGTGCGCCATTTGCGCCCTGAACATGTGGAAGTGAACTTCCGCATCCGCCCTGGTAGCGCCGATTTGCAAGCCATTTTCCGCGACGACGAACGCCCCCCCGCCGCTAACGACACTTCCTTCGCCGTCGGCTTTGCGCCCCTCAGCGAATTGGAGCGCCTCGTCTTGGAGACGGAACTTTTCCTGAACAGCGAGGCAGGCAAACAGCGCTTCCCGCAATTGGGCGAAGACATCAAAGTGATGGGCGTTCGGGATGGCGACACCATCCGCTTGACGATTGCTGCTGCCTTCGTCGCCCAACTCACGCCCGATCGTGACACTTACGAAACCGTTAAGCGACAAGTGGCGCGGTTTGTCGGCGAAGAGTTGGCGCCTCAGTTCACCCGCCGACGGGTGGAAGTTTTTGTCAACACCGCCGACACGGAAAACAGCGCTTATTTGACCGTCACAGGCACCAGCGCCGAAGCAGGTGACGATGGGCAAGTGGGGCGGGGCAATCGTGCCAGTGGGTTGATCACGCCCTACCGCCCGATGACTTTGGAAGCCGTCGCTGGCAAAAACCCCGTCAGCCATGTGGGCAAGGTCTACAGCATCATGACCCACCTGATTGCCCAACGCATCGCCGATGCCATCCCCGAAGTGCGGCAGGTTTACTGCTACATGGTCAGCCAAATCGGCAAACCCATCACCGACCCGCAAGTGGTGCATGTGGAAGTTTGGGGCATCCCTGCCTCCCGCATCGCTTCGGAAGTTAGCCGCATCGTGGACGAAGTTTTGGGCGACTGGCGCTCCATCCGTGACGGCTTCGTCGCCCGACGATGGCGCATCTATTGACAGCCTGTTGCGGCTTTTAGTCCGCAACATTTCAACGGCAGCCACGCCACCATCGGTCAGCCGTCGGCGACCAAATTTGTCATACTTGTCTTTGCGCCAGCCAACGAACGGGAGGCGAGAGGGATGAGTTTGATGGGCGTGGATGTCGGAACGACGGGCGTCAAGGCGGTCATCTTCAATGCCGATGGCGTCATCCTCGGCGTCGGCTATCGCGAGTATCCGCTCATCTATCCTGGTCTGCCCGGTTGGGTGGAGTTGGACAGTGAGCAAGTTTGGCAAGCGACGAAAGACGCCATCCGTCAAGCCCTCGCTCAAGCAGGAAACCGCGACCCCGTAGAAGCCATCGCCATCTCCAGCATGGGCGAAACTGCCGTCCCGTTGGACACGGGTGGCAAACCGTTGATGAACGCCATCGCCAATTTGGACACCCGCGCCGTCGCCCAAGCCCAGCGCTTGGAGCAACGCTTGGGGCAACAGCGCGTCTTTGCCCTGACGGGTCATCCCATTCATCCGATGTATTCCGTGCCGAAGTTGATGTGGCTGAAGGACGAACGACCCGAACTTTTCGCCCGACTTTGGAAATTCCTGTGCGCCCAAGATTTCACCGCTTTCCGCTTGGGCGCTCGCGACCCTGCCATTGATTGGTCATTGGCTTCACGGACGATGGGCTTTGATGTCGTCCGAAAAGTTTGGTGCGCCGAAGTGATGCAAGCGGCGGAGTTGTCGGAAACGCTTTGGGCGAAACCGTTACCAGCGGGGGAAGCCATCGGCAATGTTGACCGTCGGGTTGCCAACGAACTCGGTTTGCCTTCAGGCGTCGTCATCGCAACGGGCGGGCACGACCAACCTTGCGGTTGCTTGGGTTCGGGCGTCGTGCGGGAAGGTGTGGCGATGGATGCCATCGGGACAGTGGATTGCATCACCGTCGCCTTCGCTCAACCCGTCTTGACAGAAACGATGCGCCAAAACAACTTCTGTTGCTACCCCCATGTCGCCGAAGATTTGTATGTGACCGTCACATGGAGTTGGACAGGCGGCATCTTGCTGCGTTGGTATCGCGACACTTTCGCCAGCGAGGAGAAAGCCGTTGCCGAACGGACGGGCGCCGATGTTTACGACCTCATCCTCGCCCAAGCGAGCAAAATCCCGACACGCCTTTTCGTTTTGCCCCACTTCACCCCGACGACAGGAACGCCTTGGATGGACACGCAATCAAAGGGCGTCATCGCTGGCTTGACGCTGAACACGACGCGGGGCGAATTGGTGCGGGCGTTGTTGGAGGGCATCAATTACGAGATGCGGCTCAACTTGGAGTTGCTGAAGGAAGCGGGCATCATCGTGCGGGAAATCCGTGCCATCGGCGGCGGCGCCAAAAGTCGCTTCTGGCTGCAACTGAAAGCCAACATGTTCGGCGTGCCCGTCGCCGCTTTGCAAGTTAGCGAAGCAGCGTGCTTTGGGGCGGCGTTGCTGGCGGGTAAGGCGGTTGGCAAATGGGCGAAAGTCACCGAGGCTGCCGAGCAACTTGTCAAGGTGCGGGAAGTTTTTGAGCCTGACGAAAAAGAGCGTCGCCTTTACGACGAACGCTTCGCCCTCTATCGCCAGTTGTATCCGACGCTGCGGGATTGGCTGCACCGCCTCAGCGCTTTGCCTGCGTGACGACATCAGCGAAGTGTGTTCGGAAATTGAGCCCGATGGGAGGGCGAACCTCCCGGTGAGCCTCATTCCCCTGACCTGCCTATCTGCCGAATTACCGAAATTTTCGGCTCGGCAGGAGCCTCGCCCTCCCTTTCCGAACACACTCACATCAGCGAGAAGGCGAAATGGGCACTACTTGCACCCGAAGGATGCGATTGCCTTCATCCACGAAAACGAGGCGGGCGCGAAAATCGGGCAATTGCTCTTCCGCCACCCACGCATACGCCAGCACGATAACGGGATCGCCGACTTGCACAAGCCTTGCCGCCGCTCCATTGACGCCGACAACCCCACTGCCTCGTTCGCCTTCAATCAGGTAAGTCTCAAAGCGCTCGCCGTTATTCAAGTTCAGCACCTGCACCTGCTCAAAAGGCAGCAAGCCCGCCGCCTCCATCAGGGCGGCGTCCAGCGTCAACGACCCTTCGTAGTGCAAATTTGTCTCCGTCACGATGGCACGGTGGATTTTGGATTTGCACATCAACCGCCACATCGTCGGTTCACTCCCTCGGTCTCTTTCGGTCTGCGATATGATGGGCATGAAGGGTTGGGCGATGAGCGATGCGTTTCGTCAGCGAACGGTCTTTGCCATCTTCGCTGTCATCGGGAAGGCTGACGCATTAGCCTAAGACAAGCACGCCAAAGCGTCAACAGGGAGGTGACGCCAAAGCGATGCACCCGCCGATGACGCTGACCGATTGGTTACAAGTTTGGTGGCAGGCATTGATGGCGGACCTTTGGACAAGTTTCCTCAACCGCTTGGGGCAAAAAGCCCGCGAGCGCTTCCCCGATGCCGTGACCGTCCACGAAGACCTCGTGTATGGCGAAACTGATGGGCAAGCGTTGCGGTTGGATTTGTTCGTCCCCAAAGCGTCGTCCGATGGGCTTCGCTTGGCGACCGTCGTGTTGCACGGTGGTGCGTGGTGTCTGGGCAGCAAAAGGGATGTCGCATGGTTAGGGCATTTGCTGGCGCGGCGGGGATTTGTTGCTGCTTGCGTCGGTTATCGGTTGGCGCCGCAGTTTCGCTACCCCGCCGCCTTGCACGATTGTCAAGCCGCCGTCCGATGGCTTCGGGCGAACGCCGAGCGATGGGGCATCCGACCTGATGCCATCGCTGCCATCGGCATTTCAGCGGGAGGGCATTTGGCGTTGCATTTGGGCTTGCGGGACGACGAACGCTTTGAAGTGTCCAGTCGGGTGAGCCGCGTCGTCGCCATCTTCGCCCCGACGGACTTGACAGCGCCTTACTATGTCGCCGCCGCTGAGAACGACACGCCTTTGATGCCCAACTTCCTGCGGGATTTTTTGGGTGCGCCTTATTCGGAAGCGCCCGAAGTTTGGCGAGATGCCTCGCCGATTTTCCATGTCCATCCTGACGCTGCCCCTTGCTTCCTCATTCAGGGCACTCGCGACCGTTTAGTGCCGCCCGACCAAGCCCTTCGCTTCGCCGAGGCGATGCGGCAAGTCGGGGCGAAAGCCACTCTCGTCCTCATTGACGGCTTGGGGCACGGCTACAGTTTGCGCCCCACCGTGATGCGCCAACTTCATAACGCCCTTGACGCCGCCTTGCTTTTTCTCGTCGGGTCATCGTTTTCCGAAGCCACAAAAAAGACGACCCGTTCGTGACGAGACCTCAAGGGTCAGCAAGGGGCGTTCACCGTCGTTGCTACACCGCCAAATCTATCGCCGTCGCCACAAAGAGCAAGATGCTGACGATGCCGTTGACGGTGAAAAAGGCAGTGTTGACTTTTTGCGGGTTGCCTGGTTCGGCGATGGTGTGTTCGTAAGCGATGAAGATGACGATGAACAGCCACGCCACCCAAAACACCCAACCCAATCCCGCCAATTTCCCGAAAAGGGCTAACGCCAACAGGAAAAGGGCGTGAAGCGTTCGGGAAACCCACAACGCTTTGCGGGCGCCATAGCGCACGACCAACGAATGCAACCCGATGCGTCGGTCAAACTCTTCGTCCAGCGTCGCATAGATGATGTCAAAGCCCGCTACCCAACAAGTGACGGCGACCATCAAAACAATTGGCAGCAACTCAATCGTGCCCTTCAACGCAATCCATGCCCCGACAGGGGCGATGCCCAGCGCCGAACCGAGCCAAAGATGCGACCAATCGGTGAAGCGTTTGGTGTAGGAGTAACCGAACAGCCAAGCCAGCGTCGGAAAGGAAAGGACGAAAGCGAGCCAGTTGAGTTGATAGGCAGCGAAGACGAAAACGAAGGAAGCGATGAGGACGAACGCCCACGCCTGACGCAAAGTCAACTTGCCTGTCGGCAATTCACGGTTGCGGGTGCGGGGATTGAGGCGGTCAAAGTGGAAATCGGCGATGCGGTTAAAGCCCATCGCTGCCGAGCGCGCCCCGACAACAGCGACGACAATCCAAAAGAGTTGCCGCAAAGGCGGCACCCCACCTGAGCAAACCCATGCCGAAGTCAGGGCGAAAGGCAAGGCGAAAACGGTGTGCTCAAACCGAACGAACGAAAGGTAAGTGCGGATGCGCTCCAATGCGACCATGCTCCCTATCGCCCCTCGGATGACGCTGGCGTAACGATTGCCGATGTTCAACGCACCGCTTGCATCTTAGCGCATCCGACGGGCTTGGGGAGCGGGAAAACTTGCCTTTGCCCGTTGCGCTCCAACCGCACTTCGCCACCGACGACGCCTTCCGTTCGGAAAAGTGCTGTGACCGTTTGACCGTCCAGTGGCACTTTCACCCCGACCATCTCGCTCTCCCTGACAAGTTGCACCGACAAAGGTGTCGGTGTGCCTATGCCTGTCCGAAGCACGACGAGGTAGTTGACCGACAAGGGCAGTCCATCGGGGACGATGCGCAACCGATTTTGCTTTCGCCCGCCGGGCAAATTTTGAACGCCGTCCACTTGCAATTTCGCCCTTTCAGGCGACAAGACGATGCCCCACAAAAACGCTTCCTTGTTGGTCACGACGAAAGTGTTTTTGTCAATGCGGACATCGGGGGCGGTAGAAGCCAACCATTGCGTCAGGCGGGGTTGGCGCAACTGAAGGCGGTCAAAGACGATGAGCAAATCGGGACGAACAAACACCACCTGCCGATAAACTTCCCGAACTTCATCTGCCCGCCAGACATTCGTCGCATCCCCCGCCACATAGTCCCAATCGGGTTGAGATGCAAAAGCGATGATGGCGCCCTGCGAAAGGAAGGGGTGGCGGGTATGGGAATGGAGCATCAAGTCGTAAGTGCCAGGTCCTGCATGCCCGCCTGCAAACCAACCCCGATAACTTTCTGGCTCTATGCCCTTGAGCCGAAAATCCCGCATCGCATAGCCCAAAACTTCGGGGGCAAAGCGGTTGACGATGATCCGTTCGCTCATGCGCCCATAGCCCATCGCAATCGCCCACTCCTTCGGCAACCCCTCGCCGATGACGACAGCATTCGCCCACGAAGGTGTCGGCGTGCCGTGATCAACGACATGGACAGGTGTGCCAAAGAGCACCCGACCCGCTTTGAAAATTTGCAGGTGATTGGGTTGCGTGCGGTAAGCGACATCCCTAACGCCACTGACGAAGTAGATGTCGGTCATCGTCGGCGACCAGTCCGATTTGAGGCAGGCAGTTCCTTCCGTTTCAAAACATCGGCTCAACGGCAGTTCGTCCCAACGCTTCTTTGTCGCCTTCAGGTCAACGATGCCCAGCGCCAGCCACATCGGGACGACAAAGTTAGCGCCATCGCTGAAAAGGCGCATCGCCTCTTCGTCTGTTGCGGTTTCCAATTGCCTGATCATCGGCGTCAAGTTCAGCGAAGCCAGTTCCATCGGTTCGCCACAAAGATGGGCTAAAAGCCACCGCATCGGCAAAGTCCCGACTTTGGGGTCAATACCTGGCGTGCCAGGGTGATCGCCTTTCATCCCGCCCTTTGCCAAAAAGCCCTCGTGGTCGTAACGGGGCAGGGCGTAATTGATGTGGGCGTAAAGTTTGCTGAAGGCGTCTTGCAGGAAAGACAAGTCATCCAAAAAGTTGCCCCAAAACAGAAGGCTGCGGGCGATGGAATGGAGGGCACATTGGCAATGCGCGCCCAACCCTTGCCAAAGCATTCCGCCCGTTTTTCCTTGATGCGCTTGAAAGTAACGCAGGTAATTGTCCAGCATGACGGCGTGGCGACGGAGGACCATGCGCATCGTCGGGGTGAGGGGTTCGTCCATCAGCAAGAGGGTTTCAGGGAGCGCCCGCTCCAAAAGCAGCGACGGTCGCAACTGCTCCCGCACCTTCAGGGCGAAAGACGGCTCTAAAGCGATGGCGAAATCGTAAAGCACTGCCAATGCGCCACCGAATTGAAAGTCGCCTTGAAAACTGCTCCAAGCGCTTGCGCTGGCTCGCCCCTTCAGCAACGGCAACACCTTTTGCAGCAACGGTCGCTGTCCATCGTCTCGCGGGACTGCCCATTCGGCGAACAGGCAAGCAATCGCCCGCCATTTCGCCAACTCCACGCCCAAGTTTTGTCCCGTGCCCGTCCAATTGCTCGGCAAAAAGTCAGGGTCGTCCACATGCCTTTCCAGCCACTGACGCCAACGCTGGAATAACCGCCGATGCGCTGTCGCTCTTTCCCGAATGGCAGGCAACATCTCGGCGCGACAGAGCAAACGCGGGTGCGTTAACTTGGGCAACTTGAAAAACAGTCGCTCCAACAGCAATCCGCCCTCATCGCCCGTCAGCCAGATGCGTAAGGTGAACAAGCCCGTGTGGTTCAGGGATGGCGCAATCACCGTTTCCGTCCACTCGTTCGCCTTCACGGCGACGGTAAATTCGCCCGATGCCATCTCCCTTCTGACAGGGTGAAGCACTTGCCATTTGCCTTTGAGTGTTTGCGTGCTCGTCCCTTTGATGCGCAAGGTGAAGCGAACGGGTTCATCGGCAGCAAAAACGCTCACAGGCAATTCGGAAGTTTCGTCGGTTGAACCGATGATTTGCGCTTCTATCGCACCTTCCAATGTCGCCCAAACGAGCAAACCATCCAGACAGGCATAAGGGCTGTGGGCGGTGACGCGCAAAACATGTTCGCCTGCACCGATGCGGAAAGCAGGCGCATTGTGGCGACGGAAGATGTCCGCCAGTTCATCAAAGGGTTCTGTCTGCCAGAGATGGCGGGGTGGGTTGACAAGGAAGCGGCGTTCCCTCGGCGTCAGCCAAATGCCCCGCATCCAATCGTATTCGGCACTGCCGTCCACAGAGAGGGTGATCGTGCCAGGCAAATCGCCTTCGCGCAACCGAGCGGGTTCGTCCTTTCGCTTTGGGTCAGTCACTTCGCTGACATCCAGCCACCGTTCGCCATCCAAGCGGATGGTGTGCATGTTATCGGCAAAAACTTCCCGCCAGCGTCCCTGCCCATCCTGCCATCGGAAACGCTGACGGCGACGGGGCAAGATGGCATCTTCCAACGCCATCGCAGGTGACTCAACGGGTTGCCAATCACCGATGCGGAAAGCGATGGGACGGTAGTGAGCGACAAACCAGATAGGCGCATCATCCAGTTCGGCAGGAGGGCGAAATTCCGAAGCGAGATAGGGCGGTTGAAATTTGGCGACATCGGCATAAATCGGTTCAGCGGGCAACTTCTGCCGTCGCACGACCTCATCGGTGCGGATGTCCACGACGAACACTTCCCGCCCCTTGCGACAAGTGACGAACAACTCCAGCCCGAAAAGGCTGAGGGCTATTGGTTCTTCGCTGACGGCGATGCTTTTGATGGGGCGAAGGGTTTGCGGGTCAAGGACGACAACCCGATGGTTTTGGGCGTCGGCGATGTAAACCTTCGGCGGGAAGCGACGATGCTCAGGCGAATAGACCCGACCAAGGTCAGGCGACGGGAAGAAACTCAAACAGGCATCCACATACTTGCCCAACGGGACGCCAAAAGGTTCGCCCTTGCCCAGCGGTTGACCAGTGGGCATGTAACCGAACCCTCGGTAGCCGACCCAAAAGCCATCGCTGAACGCCGTCATATCCGAAAGGAAACCGCCGATGTCCAGCACGATCGGCTCAGCGTCGGGCGAAAGCGGATGGCAAACGACTTTGCCTAAGGACGGGAGCGTGAAAAAGAACTTGCCACCCGCCACGCAATATCGGTCAGGCAAGGCATTTTCATCGTCAACCCGAAGCCCCAACGCAGCGATGTCCAGCAATGTTTCTCTGGGCGGATTGAGCATCCAGCGGATTTGGAGTTGGGTCGGTTGTTCGCCTGCCTGCACGATAGCCGTTTGCGATTCCACATGGAAGCGCCCATCCCACAAACTGCCAAAGTTGGGGGCACGAGCGAACAACCGCACGACACCGCCCTTGCGCAACGCCCGAAGCGTCTGCCAGACCAACGGTGGCTCGTAAATGTTTTCGGGGAAAACATGCAGCGGATAAAATGCCAATCGGTCGGGCACATCTTCCGTCAATGCTTTTGCGTCGTAAGCCGTCGGCGCCAGCCAAACGACGACTTTGCCCTCTCGCACTTCCACATGGTGCGCACCGATGGAGAGCGGAAGGCGACGCACAAGGTGCAGGGACGGCGTTTCCAAAATGACCAACTCTTTCGCCATCAGGCAGGCGACGAAAAGATGTTGCCCATCCTCCGCCAACGAGTAAGGCATAGGTGGGACGCCCACTTCACGGAGTTTCGCCCCCGTCTCAGCATCCAGCGCCACGATGCGGTTGCCCAACCCATCGGCGACATAGACGCAATGATGCCGACGGTCAACGAGCAAATCGGTCGGGTAGCCACCGATTTCTATGACTTGAACAAGTCGCTCTGTTGTCAAGTCCAAAACGCCGATGCGCCCCGCTTCAGGCGCCGTGAAAAACAACCGCTTGCCATCGCCATCCAACGCATCGGGACCGAAACGGGCAGGGACGGGGAAAGGCAACCGAGTGACGCCTTTCGGGTCGGGATATGCCATCTCAAAAATTTGCAGGAGGCGGAAGTAAGGCAAATAAGACGGGAAGCGCGTCGCTGTCTTTTGCTCACCATGCCACCACCAGAGCGGAAAGACTTGCAGCGTTATGGGGCGGTCGGTGCGAAAGGGAAATTCCAAGACAGGTCTGGCGTGCCCTTCAACGGGTTCCACGAATGCCCCGCCACTCGCCCACTCATGCTGAACGACTATCCAGCCATCGCTTTTCGCCTGCTCCGCTTCCCAGACAGCGATTTTGCCCCCTTTGGGCACGACAAAAAGTTGTGGCTCGCCCATCGCCATCGCCTCCATCAGCGCCATCAACAGGGCGAAACAAAACAGCCTTGAACATCCCAATCCTTTCATCCGCTTCACCTCCCCACTCCTTGCGTCAGCAATTGTCGCCAATGCGAGGTGTCGTTGAAGCGCAAAAGTTGGGGGATGGCGTAACCGTCATGCTCTTGCCAGTGCAGTTCGGTGACGCTGGCGACATCGCAATAAAGGTGGCTGTAAACGGATGGCAACGCCCAATTGAACAGGTGGCTGAGCAAAGTCAGGATCGTTCCCGCGTGGGTGACGAAAGCGATGGTCAAGTCATTGGGTTGCATCACGCGGTAAAGCAATCCGTCCCGAAGGTAGCCGAAGGCAGCAAGGGTTTCGTCAAAGTGGCGGGCAAGTTTTTGCGCCTGCGGGGAAACGAGCGAACCGTAGGGCACGCATTCGTGCCAGTTTTGCGGTTGGGGAAGGCGTCCCGACTTCAGCAATGCAATGGCGACATCAATCCCGTTCCATGCCCATTTGCTCCCTTCCCAGTTGCTGTTGAGTTCCCGCAGCCAATCAAGGGTCTTCACGGGGATTTTTGAGCGTTGGGCGATGTAGTGTGCCGTCACCTGTGCTCGCCCCATCGGACTGGCAAACAGCCAATCCAAACGCACCGAAGCGAGGGCATCCGCCAACGCTTGTGCTTGCCGATGCCCCTGTTCGGTGATGGTGTCATTGGCGTAATCGGGTTCGGCGTGGCGGAGAAGAAAAACTCGCATCCTCTTTCCCCCTACCGTTGCTCGTAAGCCCCCAAGTCAGGCGCTTTGCCTTTCGGTCGTTCGTTGCCTGTTATGTCTGTCTTGACCTCCGTAGGGATACCCTTATCAATGGCAGGGCTATCTGGGCGGAGACGAAAATCCCCTTCAGAGGGGTTGACAAAAAGCGGGTCAGCAACAATGCCGTGTGCTTCCTGTGCCCAACCGCTGTGCTGCCCCGTCTTGGTAGCGAATTCCTTCAAGTCACGGTATTGCCCCTTGTCGGGCGTCCCTGGATTGTATGCTCCGCCCCACTCAATCAAAGGTTTCTCACCGACGGAGAAGTAAAGGTTGTGGTCAAAACGGTTGAGCCGCTCTCGCGCCCATTTTTCAGGGTCGGGAACAAAGGATGGGAGCGGGAAAGTCCAACCTGTCACCCGATGGATTACCGAATCCCAAACTCGCACCTGAAACTCTCGGTTGAAGGCGAAAATGTTGTTGACGACCTCGTTACCCGCACTCAAAACGGCTCTGCCCGCCCCTTCCAATGTCAGACCGTTATCGTTTTCCGCGCAGGTGTTGTGATAGACACGGCAAAAGCCTGATTGCTGTAACAGGATGCCTGAGCCAAAGTGACTTCCCGCACCCTTCGCACGGGTGTTCCGATAGCAAATGTTGTTGGCGATAAGCACCCCGAAGGTCACTTCAATCTGGATACCTGCGTTAGCGTCCGTGTTGTCGTGGATGACGCAACCGATGATTTCGTGCCCATAACCCGCATAGTCAAACCAGATGCCTGAACCCCGATTGAAGGCTGATTTATGGCGCAGGAAACGGACTCGTCGGGCAGCCGCTGCCACTTTCACACCCCCTGCCTCCCAACTTGTGCTGTAGCCCTTCCAATTGTTGTAACTCGTCTCGCAATCTTCAAAGGTCAAATCCAACCCATCCCCTACGCCAATCCCCAATTGCCCATTTCGGTTGAACTGACAACGGCGCACGATCATACTCGCGCAGTTGTCCAGTTTTAGCCCCGTCCCGTTTGCCCATTCCACCGAACAATTTTCCAACAGCCAGCCATAAGCGTTCGTTAGGTGAATAGCACCCTGCTGGGCACGGTTAGCGCAATGCTCAAAGCGAAAGCCTTTCAGGTGCACGAAAGGGGTTAGATAGTCACCCGTCCACAATACGGAACGGATGCTGACTTCCATTAACTTTTCGTTAGGGTTGGCATTTTCAGGCAGCCAAACATAAAGCGCCTTGCCATCCATATCCACCCAGAAAGTCCCTGCCTGCATCTGCTCACGGCGCTCCACTTGCTGAAGAGGCTTCCCATCACAGAAAACTTGCTCCCTACGGAACACAAAATCCCGCCCCGTTTCCCTCCCCAACTTGCCTGCCAATTCCCAACTTGTTTTCCGCCAAACAGCATCGCCCACCTTCTCCCAATCCTTCACGACCTCTGAACCCTTGACGATGACGCTGCCAATAGGTTCGGCAAGGAAGACGATGGGCTTTTGAGGTGTGCCGCCTCGCATCATCCGCACAGCCTCCCGATACACACCTGCTTTGACGATAACCATATCGCCTGGTTGAACGATGGCGGCAGCCTTGCTGATGCTTTTGAAGGGACGGTCTGGCGTGCCTGGGTTGTTATCAGATGCCTGCGGGTGGTTGATGTCCACGATGTAAGTGGCTGCCATCGCCATCGGACAACCGAACAGCAAAACTGCCGACAGGCAAATTGCTCCTTTCATGCCCACAGCACCTACTGCTTGTTGCAGTCCCTTTTCGCCCCATCGCTTGCAAAGGCTTGGGTTCCCTATCAGTCAAGGGTTTGTGTCACCGCCTTGCGGGGCGAGACGAGGAGGGCATTGTTGAGGATGTCGCCTTGTGCCTTCTCCCGCTTGATCCACTTAGCGTGCCCATCCGCAAAGATGAGGTTCTGCCCCTCTTGATGGTGGAAGCCCCATCGGGCGAAAGAGGCTCGGACTGTCGGTGGGTTGTCAGAAACTTTCCAGCCAAAGCCATACCAGCGCCCATCGCATGGACCGCCGTAGCAAGCAGGGGTTGGGTCTTTCATTGGTTCCGCCCCGACGACCGTCACCACCACTTCATCAATTTGGCTCAAAAGGACAGGCGGCGTCGGGAGTGCTCCACCCCCTGCCCAAAGGTGCAATAGCAGGTAATTGCCCATGTGCCACATGCGGGTGGACGGGCAATCAAAGACTTGCTGATTTTTCACATAAGGTTGCAGGGTGCCGTAGTTGTGGATGAGGCAATAGCCTTGCCAACCAGGGGGCGTCCAAAGTTTGTCACCTAACCAATGGATGCAATGCGACGGGTTATAAAGGGGCATCCGCTCGTCGTAATCTTGGGTGTATTGGGCGACGGCTAAGGCGATTTGACGGCTATTGCTCAGGCAAGCCGTTGCCCTCGCCTTTTCTCGGACTTGGCTATACACGGGGAACAGAATCGCTGCCAAGATGGCGATGATGGCGATGACCACCAGCAACTCAATCAGCGTGAAGCCATCCCACCGTCGCCGTGTCATCCCATCGCAGGCAGCGCCCCTTCGCGCTGCAACTTTTCCCGCCATCATCCCGACAGGCTTCATCGCTCCGTCCCCCCTTTTCGCCCTGCCCGTGTTGGCAGGGTAGGATTGTGCCGACGAAAATTTCCGTCATGGTGGGGAGAAGGTCAAGGGCTATCGGCAAAGGCGATGCCAACTTTGCAGGGATGTGCAAATTCGGCATCGTCGCCTTGAAGGGCAAACTTGCAGGCGTCAAAATGGCGAGGCGGTGAAGTTGGTGATGGCACGCTCTCGTCAAGCCTATCAACCGTTGGCGTTGAGTTGGCGGGACTTGTATCGGCTCGTTTACCTCAGGCACGCTGCTGGGTTGGTTGCGCCCAAAGAGTTGCTGGGCTATTTGCGGAAACGATTGCCTTTTCGGGATTGGTCGCTTTGGCGGTTGCGGCGATGGGTCGCCCGTGCGTTGCAAGACCCGCGCTGTGATGCGCTCCTTTCCGTCACTGTCCTTCCGCCCCGTTGTGGGGATTTGGAACGGCATCTTTGCCGTGCGTTGCCTGAAGTCTGTGAAGCCATCATCATCCCGTCCCTTGCCGACCTTGATCCGCTCGCTCAAGACACCTACTTGGGTTTGGCAGCCGCCATGACTTTTTGTCCCCGCTTTCAGGATGGGCAAGGCATCGGGTTTTCAGGTGGTCGGTCGGTGGCAGCGATGGCAATGGCGTTCGCTTCTTTCCTGCCGTCTGACATCGCCTTGCGCTTTTATGCACTTCATCGCCCCAACGAGGAAGTTTTCGGCTTCACGGCGGAAGGCATCGTCAGCGAGTTGATCGCTCGCCGCCTTTGGATGTGGGGTCAAAAAGCGTTCCGTCCGCATCCGACCAATTGGGTCGGCAACCTTGACCCATCAACCGTCAAGCCTGAGGCGTTGGATTGGTGCTTCCTCGCTGTCCAACCCTTGACGGAAGAGGGGCGAAAATTTTCATCGCCTGTTCCGACCCAGAAACCCGTCGCCGAGATGCTGGGGCATCTTTTTTGCCCCGACGGTCTTCCACCTTCTTCGTTGCCGCTTTACCGAGGGCAAACGATTTCGCTGGGCGTGTTGCGGAAGATGGTGCGGGATGGAAGGACGGTCGTTTTGTTCGCAAAGGGCGAGCAAGGCGCATCAGCGTTGTCGGCGCTTTTTCGGGCGCGCTTTGCAGGCGGTCCGCTTTTCAATGCCGTCGTGACCGATGAAGTTTGTGCCCGCAATTTGTTGCGACAGTTGGGCGAGGCTGAACCTGAGCGGGGTGAGAAGGGATGGCAGCGGAAGCGCCAACAGTTTTTTGCGGCGCACCTTCGCTTTGCGGCGACGGAGCGATGCCGAACGCATCAAGAAATTGCCCAACGCTTGCGCCTTAACCCGCACACTGTCGGTCGGTTGCTTTACGAAGCCCAATGGTCGGCGTCTGATGATAAGCCTCTTTTGCGCCTTCAAGTCACCCCACCCTTCCCACAACCGACGGAGTGGTTGGATTGGGAGATGGCATTGCTGCGAGAGTTAGACCTTGCCGAGGTGCGGGTCGTTCAACCCGTTAGAGACGAATGGGCTTACCGAAGCGTTGGGGAAGCGGCAGCGCAGTTGCTTTTGGAATGGCTGGCGACGGCACGCCATTTTTCGGTCGGTTTGGGAGCGGGTCGGGCAGTTCGTTCCTTCGTGGAAGCCCTTCGCTTCCCCCACCTGCTCAAGACACTGCCGAAGTTACAATCGCTCACCTTCTGGGCGTTGCATTCGGGAATTTTTCAGCCCATCACTTTGTCTATCGGGAGTGAACACTTGTTGCATTCCATTGCGATGCGTTGTTTTGGGGCAGAAGATGCGGAGCGGGTGCAATGTCGCCGATGGCGTCCTGACTTGTCGCCTCATTTTGATGCCATCTTCGTCAGTGTCGGGGCGTTAGACGACATGGAGCGGGCATATCTTCAGACGGTGATGGGCGCTCCCGCTGAGCGGATGCGAAGGGCGGTCGGGACGATTCTCAATCAGCCCTTTGACGCCGAAGGGCAAGCGATCCCGATTGACCTTCCTCAAACCGTGACGCTCTTTCCGCTGGAGCGGTTGCAAAAGTTGGCGGGCAGGGGCGTTCCTGTCGTTGCCATCGCTTGCGGGGCTGCTAAAGCGCCTGCCGTCTTGGCGGCGTGGCGGGGCAAATTTTTCAACTGCCTTGTGACTGACCTTGCCTGCGCTGAGCGGATAGCGAGCGAGGAAGGGAGGGCGAAGGGTGAAACGACAGCGAAGAGATGAGGGCGCAAAAGTCTTGTGCCTTTGCTCATCTCAGCCAGCGGTCAGGATGGGGAGCGGCGAAGGGGAGCGAATTGACGGATTTCGGCGACGGCATGGCGGGCAAATTCGGCGCGCTTGCCACTCAACCGCATCCCTTGCTCGGCGACGATGCCCAACCCGCAAAAAACGGAAGCGAGGGCGAAAGCAACGATCAAAAGGAGTAGCCAAGTTTGCCGAAACCACAACGCTATCAGCGAACCCAACAGGGTGACCAATGCTGTCGTGACGCCCATCGCCATCAGACCCGCAAAGGGAGTTCGGCTGTAACGGGCAAGGAAAATGAGCAGGGGCAAATCGTTCAGGACGGCAAAGAAGCGCTTCAAGCCATACTTGGATTTGCCGACGGTTCGGGGGCGATGGCGGACGACGACTTCCGCGATGCGGGCGCCTTTGGCGGCGCAGTAAATGGGCATGTAGCGGTGATGCAATCCTTCCTGAGCAAGGGTTTGCAACACCCACGCCCGATATGCCCGCAACGAACAACCCAAATCGTGCACCCGAACGCCCGTCGCCCACGCAATCAGTGCGTTGGCGATTTTGGATGGGAGGGTTTTTGTCAAGGGGTCTTGGCGCTCCTTTCGCCAACCTGAGACGACATCAAAGCCTTCGGAAAGTTTCACCAGCAACTTGGGAATGTCAGCGGGGTCGTTTTGGCGGTCGGCGTCCATCAAAACGAGGACATCCCCTGTCGCCTGCAAGATGCCGACGGTCGTCGCCACCGTTTGCCCGTAGTTGCCCTTCAACCGAACGAGCACCAATTCGTCCAACGGCGGCAAGACTTCAGGAGCAGTTTGCTCCACTTCCAACGATGTGCCGTCGGTGCTACCGTCGTCCACGACGATGACTTCCATCGGATAAGGCAACTGTTCGGCGACGGTGGCGATTTCCCGCAAGAGGGCGGCAAGGTTACCCCGCTCGTTGTAAGCGGGAAGGATGACCGAAAGGCGTTGCATGTCCAGCCACCTCAGGGAAGGGCAATGCGTTGAAGGACTTGAAAGGGGTTGACTTTGCCTGATGGGGTTGCCAAGACAAAGCCTTGCCCCCGTTCCTGCCACATCAAAAGGTGGACATCGCCGATGACGGTGCAAGTGACCGTCCGACCGTTGAAGGTGAAGCGTTCGCCTTCAGGGGTTTGCAAAGGCAATCGGTCGGCAGAAAATTGGAAGAGCAACACGGGTTGTCCGTTGACGGTCAGGCGATAGAGGGCGATGGGCGTCTTCAGGCATTCACAGATGCCCATCCGTTCTAACCGTCCCCAATGGGGCAAAGCGAGGAATTGCGGGACGGTCGTGTTGGTCCGTTGGTGCAAGCATTCCGTTCCCGCAAAGCAATGGGGGTTCGCTTGCCATTCGGGTGGGGCTTGCAGGTGGCGCTCAAAGAGACCGACGGCGACGGGGGGCGTCATGACAGGCGACTGCCACCAACGGCGGGCAAAGGATGCCGTCAGTCCCGCCGACAACAGCGCCGTCACGATGACCGCCACCACCAAGCCACGCCGTAGTTGTCGGTTAGTTTTCACCGATTGAAGCCAAAGGCGAACGACATCGGTGCGGTGAAGGCGCTGGCGGAGGGCAGCGAGTTGGCGGTAGTAAGCCCGACAGGCAGCACAATGGCGCAAATGCGCCCAGAGCGCTTGTTGCTCCGTCGGCGCCAACTCGCCATCCACCATCGCACTGATGGCTTCCCGCCATGTTGGGCAAGCGACATCGCCCTCAAAGCGTTCCATCGTGACCATCCCTTGATGCGTTTGGTGATGGCTGTCAAACCCAACGCCGTTTGCGGGCGTAATCCCAAAGCAACCGTCGCAAGATTTCCCGCCCCCGAGAGAGGCGGGAACGAACCGTCCCGATGGGCACGCCCAATTGTTGCGCCGCTTCGGCGTAAGAGAGCCCTTGCAAGTCGCACAAGATAACCGCCTCTCGGAAAGCGTCGGGCAGTTTTTCTAAGGCGCGCTCCACTTCCTCATCCAGAACCCGCGCTAACAGGGCATCTTCAGGGGAGACAGCGCTTTCGTCTATCAGCAACCCCGCTTCCTCTTCCGCCATCTCCAACTCTTCCAGCAACCCTTCCAACGAGATGGTCGGGACGCTCCGTTGTTGGTGGCGGTAGTGGCTGATGAAGAGGTTGAGCAAGATGCGCATCAGCCACGCCCGTAAGTTCGTGCCGCGCCGAAAGCGCCCAAACCCTTGAAAGGCGTGAAGTAAAGTTTCCTGCACCAAGTCTTCAGCGCTTTCAGGGGATTGGGTCAGGCGCAAAGCGACGCGGCGCAGTTCGTCTCGCAGGGGCAAAACCGCCGCCTCAAACTCGGCGGCACTGTCGGGGGAAGACAGCCAAGATGCCAGATGAGTGCGTGCCATCACAACTCACCCGCCTTTGACAGCATCGGGATGACCGCCGTCAGCGATGAAACCGCTATAAGCCTGCCACGAACTTTGAACCGACGCAACGCCCTCACCCTTCGGTCATTGAACCGTCGGACATCGGTCATTCCCAACGGGGGAAGGTTCAAAAGTCGTCGGGGCGGGGGCATTGAAGATGGCGGCGATGATTTCCTCAATGGGTGGCTCTTCAATCGTTAAATCCCGCACGGGAAGGCTCGCCAGCAACTCTGCTGCCACCGCAGAAGTCGCTTCTCGCTCCACCCGCAAGGTCACCCGCTGCCCTTGACAGTCCATCACCTCACCCCATCGGGCAAGGGAACGGGGGTCAGCGCCATCGTCCACGATGACTTGCAACACCTTCGTTCGCCCATAACGCCGTAGCAACTCGTCCAAATCGCCGTCGTAAAGGAGATGACCGTGATTGATGACCATCACCCGTCGGCAAAGCGCCAACACATCGTCCATGTAATGGCTCGTCAGCAAGATGGTCGCTTGGGTGCGACGGTTGTATTCGCGGATGAACTGGCGGATTTGCGCCTGCGCCAAGACATCTAACCCCAAAGTCGGCTCATCCAAAAACAACACCTGCGGGCGATGCAACAGCGCCAGTGCCAACTCACACCGCATCCGTTCGCCCAAAGAAAGTTGCCGAACGGGTTTGGAGAGCAAGGGCGCCAAATCCAACAAGGCGACGAGTTCGTCTAAGGCGTCCCGAAAGGCGGCGTCGCTGAGGTCGTAGAGGGCTTTGTGCAAGAGGAAGGTTTCCATCGGCGGCAAATCCCAGACGAGTTGAGAGCGTTGCCCCATGACCAAAGTGATGCGGCGAAGGAAATCAGGATGGCGGCGGAAAGGCTCAAACCCTAAGACCCGCACTTGACCGCTGGTGGGATGGAGCAAACCTGCCAAGACTTTCAGCGTCGTCGTTTTCCCCGCCCCGTTCGGTCCCAAAAAGCCGACGATTTCGCCTTGACGGATGGAGAAGGAGATGCCGTCAACGGCTTTGACGAGGCGATATTGGCGGCGCAGCAAACTCTTGATGGCATTCCAAAGCCCTGGGGCGCGTTCGTGCACCCGATAATGCTTGCGTAGGTCAACGACGCAGATGCATTCTTCCATCCCGCTGACCCCTTGAAGGGCGTCACAACCGATAGGTGCCTTCCTCTTCCTCTTGGCTCTCAAAGACCCGCTTGACGAGGGAGATCAACTCCAGCGGGCTGAAGGGCTTGGTCAGGTAAAGGTCGGCGCCATACTGGTAACCCTGCAACACATCTCTGTCTTGGGCGCGGGCGGTCAGCATGATGACGGGAATGTGGTTCGTCTCAGGGTCGCTCTTGAGCCGCTGGAGCGCCTCAAAGCCGTCCATGCGGGGCATCATCACATCCAAGATGATCAGGTCAGGCTTTTCCGCCTTCGTCTTCTCCAAGCACTCCACGCCGTCATAAGCCGTCAGGACTTCGTAACCCTGCCGTTCCAAGTTGACTTGCACCAGCCGAACGATGTGCCGCTCGTCATCCACGACCAACACCCGCTTCTTCTGTCCGACCGCTGGCTGCTGCATCGGCAATTCACCTCTCTTCATCATCTCGGCAATCCGTGAAAGGCATCGGGCAAAGGGCGCTAAAACTTATAGCACCACAAGGGCGCAACTGTCAAGGAAGCCATCACCCCTTCAACTTCCGCCCAAAACTTAGCATTGCTCCTCTCGCTCCGTCAAGCCGATGACCGTCCCGCTATAATCCTTGCTGCCTTTATCCCCCGAAGAAGGAGGCAAAGGGATGGCAGTTTTGGTCGTCATCGGGGCACAATGGGGCGATGAGGGGAAGGGTGCCGTTGTCCATCGCCTCGCCAGTGAAGCCGACATCGTTGTCCGTTTTCAAGGCGGTGCCAACGCCGGTCACACCGTTATCCACGAAGGCGAACCGTTGGCTTTGCACCTTTTGCCTGTCGGCATCGTCCATCCTCATCCTGTTTGCGTCATTGGCAACGGCGTCGTCGTTGATCCCCACGCTTTGTTAGACGAAATCGCCGCCGTCCGTCAACGGGGCATCGCCGTCACGCCCGAACGGTTGAAACTCAGCGACCGAGCCCACTTGACTTTGCCTTACCATCGGATGCTGGACGCCGCCCGCGAACGGGCAGGCTCTCAACTGCGCTTGGGCACGACGAGGCGGGGCGTCGGTCCGACTTATGTGGACAAGGTAGACCGAGTCGGCTTGCGCGTCGGCGACTTGCGCCATCCCGAACGGTTGCGCGAAAAGTTGCTCATCAACTTTGAGCACAAGCGCGCCTTCTTCAACGCTTTGCCACCTGACGAGCGCCCCGATGTGAACGCTTTGTGGGAAGAGTTGCAACGGATCGCCGAAACTTTGCAACCCTTCATCGCCGACACGGTGACTTGGCTGAACGAGCAAGCCGATGCGGGCAAGCGCTTGTTGCTGGAAGGGGCGCAAGGGACGGGTTTGGATGTGGACTTCGGCACTTATCCCTTCGTCACCTCCTCCAACACGACGGCGGGTGGCGCTTGCACGGGCACGGGCATCCCGCCGACCAAAATCACCGCCGTCTTGGGCATCACCAAAGCCTACACGACCCGCGTGGGCGACGGTCCCTTTCCGACGGAGTTACCCGATGAAGCGCAAACAGCCCTGCGCGAGAAGGGGCGCGAATATGGAGCGACGACGGGACGACCCCGCCGATGCGGTTGGTTTGACGCCGTTTTGGTTCGCTACGCCGCTCAAGTCAACGGCTTTACAGCGATGGCAGTGACCAAACTGGATGTCCTTTCGGGTTTCCCCGAATTGAAACTCTGCGTCGCCTACCGATGGCGGGGCGAAACCCTGACGACTTTCCCTGCCGACGCTTGCGTGCTCAGGGAAGTTGAACCCGTTTACGAAACTTTGCCAGGTTGGGACGAACCGCTCAACGGTTTGAAGGGTTGGCATCAATTGCCCGCCAACGCCCGCCGTTTTTTAGACCGCCTCAGCGAGTTGACCGAAACGCCCATCGCCTTCGTCTCCGTCGGTCCCGAACGGGACGCCATGCTCTTTGCCCCCGATGCTCCCGCTCTGTGGTGATAGCGGATGCGCCCTTACTGGCAAGGGCATTGGCAAAAGGCAGAAAGCAACTTGCGAGCGGCGCGGCTTTTGCTGGATGCAGGGGAATACGCCCCTTGCATCGGCTGCGCCTACTTCGCTGCCTTCCACGCCGCTATCACCGCCCTGCTGAAATGGACGGACTATCGGTCAAAAGAGTGGCGGCACAAAACAGTTCAGGCGGAGTTTGCGGCAAGGTTAGTTCACCGCCGCAAAATGTTTACTGCCGAGATGGTCGCCATTTTGCCTGAACTGCTCCGATTACGCAATGAAGCCGCTTATTCGCCAGACCCTATAAGCGCTGACCAAGCCCGTCGCGCTGTTCGGTGGGCAGAGAAATTCGTCGGCGCTATCCGCAAGCATCTGGGAGGTGTCCCGTGATGGCAGGGGATCGCCAACTGAGCCGAAAAGCCGTTCAAGCCGCTGAAGAGTTCCTTACTGCCTTACGGAAGCGTTTCCCCGACCTCGCCGACAAAGCCTATTACCGACGGGGCGAAGAAGACACCGTGAGCGTTTGCTTTGATGTGCCACCTGACCAAGAGGCTACTATCGTTGAGCGCGTCTGGAAAGCCTTAGCCCCTGTTTCCGTCCAACTCCTCACTCGCTACGGGGAATTAGTGCTCGTCGTCCGAAAGAAGCCTTGGGAAAAACCGCCTAAGGTGCGCCAGCAGCGCATCAAAGGAAGGAGCGACCGAAGCGATGATGCCCGACTTGCTCGCCGAAGCCGTTCAAGCGGTGCGGCAAATCGCCGAACCTGACGAAAAAGCGTTGGCGCTCAGCCAAATCGCTTCCGCTTTGGCGCCCCACGACCGAACGCAAGCGCTGGCGCTTTTGGACGATGCCCTTCGCTTCGTCCGTCAAATTGACGACCCATCGTGGCAACTTTCGGTGCTGCTGACCGTCATCAGTGCCTTCGCCATCGTGGACGCCGAACAGGCTTTTTCGTTGGCGATGGATTTGCCCAGTGAGACGACGCAAGTGCTCGCCCTCACGGACGCCGCTGAACGGCTAATGGAACGCGACAAAGCGACGGCATTGCGGTTTCTGCGCGATGCCTTGCGCATCGCCCAAAGCATTCGCGACCCCGAAAGCCGTGATGAAGCGATGGCAGCCGTCGTTGAAGCGTGGGCGCTCGCAGATGCCGACGAAGCCTTGAGACTCGCCGACCAAATCCGAGACATCGCCCAACGCGCTTCTGCCCTCACCGCCATCGCCCGAACCCTTTCATCCTTTGATGCGTTGCGGGCAAAGGCGGTTGCGCAACAGGCGTCGGAATTGGCGAAGCGGTTGCGGGACGCCGAAGAGAAAGCGATGGTGCTGGACGACTTGATTGAAACGATGTGCGCCCTTGACACCGAGCAAGCCTTGACTCTTGCGGAGATGCAACCGTTTCCTGACCGAAAAGCCGTCGCTTACGGTGTGATCGCCCAAGCCTTGCTCGCTCGCAACGAAACGGAACGGGCGAAAGCGCTGTTGGCGAAAGCCGCTGACATCGCCCGCAAGGTGAAAGACCCCGACCGACAAGCATCGGCGTGGCGCAACTTGGCGACGGTGACGGCGCGGCTGGATGCCGAGCAAGCGCTGAATTGGGCGCGCCAAATTCGTGACCGCGATTGGCGCGATTGGACTTTGGGCGACCTCGCTGCCACCCTCGCCGAGCGTGACCCAGAAACGGCGCTGAAAGTCGCCGAGCAAATTCAAGACGCCCAAGAACGCTCTTCGGCGTTAGCCGACATCGCCATCGCCTTAGGGCGCACCGATTTTTCCCGCGCCCTTTCCTTAGCCCGCCAAATCCCCGACGCTTTCTATCGGGTTCAAGCCCTCTGCCAATTAGCCAACCTCCGCTAATGCCCAGACTTGGGGGTGTTGCTTGTTTTGCTGCTGGAGTGCAATGGCTAAGACAGTGCTGCCAAACTTTTTCTGAGCCCAAAAACAAGGTCGGGGAGAGCGATGAGCCAAGTCAGGACTTTGCCTGCCATCACCGACGATTTGCTTTCCGCCATCGTTCAAGCCTTGCGGGATGTTGATAGCGATTTGGTGTCGGTGGTTTTGTTTGGTTCAGCGGTTTATGCGCCCGACCTCGCCAGAGACCTTGACCTCCTCGTCATCTCCCACAACCCCAAAGAACAACAGCGCTACCAAGACGCTGCCTTGCAAGTGGCGCAAGGATGGGAAGTGGATGTCATCGTCTGCAAGGTGGGGGAGAAGGTGAGAGGGCTTGCGGGAGCGGTGAGAGCCTTCGGGAAAGTTTTGTGGGGTGACGAAAGATGGCTTTGGGAGGTGACCAAAGACATGCCCGTCCCTACTTTTGAAGATGCCCGACGGACGATTGCGGAAGCCGAAATGGACGCCCAAGAGGCGGTGCGTTCGCAAGATGCGTGGCATGCCGACAGTCGTTGGCGCAGCGCTTACAACTGGCTTTTTGAGGCGGTGCGGAGGGGGGCGATGGCGTTTTTGAACACGGAAGAGAGCCGATGGGGTGTCTTGCGGGGGCAATTGCCTGAGCCTTTTCAGGATGAGTTTCGGGAGTTCATCAACGCCTTGCACATTCGTTTTTGGTATGAGGGCGACTATCCGCGTGACAACCCTGAATGGCACTTTCAGACTTGGCGAGACCGCGTGGCACAGTTTATCGCCGACTTAGAGCAATTAGCGGCGAGACAGCAACCGTAAGGGCAACGAAGGTAGCCATGAGGGAGCAATCAAGGGGCGTAAACGATGATGCCACCCACGCGGGTGAAGTCGGGGTCTAAGGAGACGATGGCTTTTATCCCGAAGGATTGAGCGATGGCGATGTGAAAGGCGTCAGTGGGCAGCAGGTTGAACCGTTCCATCAGCCAAAAGGCATCATCAAAGGTGGAAGCGGCGAAAGTCTGCCATGCCATTGGAGCGACAACCCGAAGGGAATTCTTCACCGACTGATGCTGCAACAATTGGCGCAACTGTGGCTCTAAAATCAAGTCGCAAAAGTTCGTGCCCAGTGAAGGAAGCCACACAGTGAACGCAGTCAATTGGCTGATGGCAACCCGAACCCTTCGGAGTGCAGGTTGGATGGCGTCAGGATGACGACGAAAAAACTCTTGCCAATAGAGACCATGCACTCTCGCCTCTTGCTCCAGATGGCGGTGGATGAGGTAGAAGGCAAATTCGTTAAGCGTCCAGTCACTCACATAAGAAACAACACCCGCAAGAAAGAGGCGCATCGCAAAGTTCACGCAAGCGTCGTGTTTGTCATGCTGTTGCTCATGAAAGGCGATAGTGAAACTGGCGTCCCGGTAAAGGTGGTCTTCTAGCGGATCGGCGAAGGAGCGGACGATGGCGGGCATCTTATTGGCGCTCCTTTTCAGGTGGCTCGTTAACGATTTCCCAAGGAAAACCAAGTCGTGTCGGGTCAGATTCGCGAGCGATTTTGAGGATAAGTTCTAACGGCGCGTCTCCGCCTTTGCTGAAGAGTTCCATCGCCTTCATGGGATCAAGGCGTGGGCGGCGTTTGAGCCGCCGAGGAAACAAGGGCGATGGCTTGGGTGTTCGCTTCTTTTTTGGCATCCTTTTTTCGCCCCCTTCTTCTCTGCGGTTTCTCCGCCAAAATTTTAGTGGGCAAAGTCGCAATAAGGCAAACAACTGTTACCCCGATAATGCGAGCACATCAACGGACAAGGACAAAGAAACCCGTCGCAAAAGCGAGGGGACGGCGATGGTTAAAACTTTGGCGCCGATTACAGAAGCGTTGCTGACCAACATCGTCATCGCCCTAAGGCGCGCCGACCCTGAGGTTGTGTCGGTGGTTTTGTTTGGTTCGGCGGTTTATGCGCCTGACCTCGCCAGAGACCTTGACTTTCTCGTCATCTCCCACAACCCCAAAGAACAACGGCGCTACCAAGACGCTGCCTTGCAAGTGGCGCAAGGGTGGGAAGTGGATGTCATCGTCTGCAAGGTGGGGGAGAAGGTGAGAGGGCTTGCGGGAGCGGTGAGAGCCTTCGGGAAAGTTTTGTGGGGTGACGAAAGATGGCTTTGGGAGGTGACCAAAGACATGCCCGTCCCTACTTTTGAAGATGCCCGACGGACGATTGCGGAAGCCGAAATGGACGCCCAAGAGGCGGTGCGTTCGCAAGATGCGTGGCATGCCGACAGTCGTTGGCGCAGCGCTTACAACTGGCTTTTTGAGGCGGTGCGGAGGGGGGCGATGGCGTTTTTGAACACGGAAGAGAGCCGATGGGGTGTCTTGCGGGGGCAATTGCCTGAGCCTTTTCAGGATGAGTTTCGGGAGTTCATCAACGCCTTGCACATTCGTTTTTGGTATGAGGGCGACTATCCGCGTGACAACCCTGAATGGCACTTTCAGACTTGGCGAGACCGCGTGGCACAGTTTATTGACGCTTTGGAACGGATGGCAACGCAACGGTGAGGTGACCGAAGTTGGGTGAAGTTCGGGTGCGCATCGCCCCATCGCCGACGGGCTACTTGCATGTCGGGACGGCGCGGACGGCGCTGTTCAATTGGCTGTTCGCCCGCAAGGAAGGTGGCAAGTTTCTGCTGCGCATTGAAGACACCGATCGGGAACGCAGTAAGCCTGAGTTTGAGCGGGACATCATTGACGGCTTGCGATGGCTGGGCTTGGACTGGGACGAACCCATCGTCTATCAGTCGCAGCGATTGGATTTGTATCGGCAAGAAGCGCAACGGTTGTTGGAAATGGGCAAAGCCTACCCGTGCTTTTGCCCGCCTGAGGAGTTGGAGCGGCGACGGCAAGAGATGTTGGCAAAAGGCATCACGCCCAAATACGACCGACGATGCCGTCGGTTGTCACCCGAAGAGCGGGAGCGGTTGATGAAAGAGGGGCGACCATTTGTCTTGCGGTTTGCGATGCCGTTGGAGGGCGAGATTAGTTTTCACGACATCATCCGAGGGGAAATTCGGTTCGCCAACCGCGAGTTGGACGATTTCATCGTCGTCAAGAGCGATGGCTTTCCGACCTACAACTTCGCTTGCGTCGTGGACGACCATGCGATGGGCATCACCCATGTCATTCGGGGCGAAGACCACATCTCCAACACGCCTCGCCAATTGCACCTTTACGCTGCCTTAGGTTACGAGCCGCCGCAGTTCGCCCACCTGCCGTTGTTACTTGGACCTGACCGAAGCAAGTTGAGCAAAAGGCACGGGGCGGTTTCACTCAGCGAGTATCGGCGGATGGGCATCTTGCCCGAAGCGATGGTCAACTTTTTGGCATTGCTGGGCTGGTATCCGAGAGACCAGCGGGAAATCAAAAGCCGAGAGGAGTTAATCGCTGAGTTTGACCTGCGGGAGGTCAAGGCGTCAGGGGCGATCTTTGACTTGGAGAAGTTGCTGTGGATGAACGGGCATTACATCCGCCAAAAGCCTGTGGACGAACTGGCGCGTTTGTTGGTGCCTTACTTTGCCGAACAAGGTTGGCTTCACGACCCGCCGACGGACGAAGAGTGGCGCTACTTGCTGCAAGTGACGCCGTTGGTGCAGGAGCGGATGCGAACGCTGCAAGAAGCCGTAGAGTTGGCGGAGTTTTTCTACTGCGAGCCTGAAAGTTACGACGAGAAGGCGAGGGCGCAACTGAGCAAGGACGGGGTTGCCGAATTGCTTTCGGAGTTGTCTAACCGACTGGATAAGTTGGCGGAGTTCAGCGTGGAGCGAGTGGAGGAGACGGTGCGACAGTTGGCAGCGGAGCGGGGAATTAAGGCGGCGGAAGTCATCCATCCGACCCGCGCCGCTGTGACGGGACGGATGGAAGGACCGAGCCTTTTTCACTTGATGGCGGTGTTGGGCAAGGAGCGGTGCGTGGGACGGTTGCGAAGGGCGGTCGCATGGTTGCAAAGCGGCGCCCAAAGCGCCGCCACTTGACAAAAGGAGGGGTTGACGGATGTGGCGAACGATGTTGGGCATCGCGGGATTGGCACTGGCGATGGCTTTGCCTGCTGTGGCGCAGGAAGAGCCACAGCCTGCCAACTGGGCTTTTCGCTTGGGCGTTTGGTATCCCAGTTCGGGCACTGTCCGAAATAGAACGACGGATTTCTGGGTTTACTTCGGGGTGGAGCGGAACTTTCCGACCATCGGGACGGTGAGCCTTGACTACAGCGAAGGGTCGGACACCAACAACAAGGTGCGGATGTTCTCGCTGTTTGTCAACTCCCGTCAGCGTTATGCGCCCAAACTGGACTTGCTGGCGGGCTTGGGGTTGGTCAACGCCAAAGTTACCACAGCCGGTGTTGACCGCACCCGCACCCGCTTGGGCGGGACAGTCGGGGTCGCTTACACCCTCACGCCTCGGGTGGAATTTCAGTTGCGCTACCAGGTCGCCGGGTTCAAGGAGGTCAACGGGTTCGTCGCGACGGTGAATTTGCGCTTCTGACCTTTCAAGCCCTTTCGCCCGTCCCACGCCCCTTCGCCCCGTCCCTAACGAAAAGGCAAGGCACAGCGCTGAGGAGATGTGGCGGAGTGTGGGGTTGATCCGAAGGCAAGGAAGCGGTTCAATATGGCGGGATGCCTGTTGATGTTGATTTTGTCCGCCACGCTTGCCAAAGGACTCGCTTGGCGTTCGCCAAAACGATGAGGGGGTCTTGGTCGGGCAACGGCTTGACCTCAAAACTGAGGCTGGGCAACCCGAAGGGGTTGGGGCGGTCAAAGTAGCCGCTGTAATGCAACGCATCCAAAAAGACCCGCACTTGCGGGACATCGTTTTCGCCTTTGGGATAGCCGAAGGGCGGATGCTGGTCGCCGTAAAGCGGGTCGGTAGCGTCCAAGACGCAGTTGCCCACATGCACATGGCAGACGAAATCACCCAGCAATTCCGACAGGCAATCTTCAGGCGTCTCGTTCAGCAAGGGCAAATGGCTCAGGTCAATGAGCAAGCCGAAATGGCGATGGTTTGCCCGCACCCTTTCTGTTAACTCCCGCGCCAAAGGGCTGGGACCGATGAGGGCTTTTTTGTCCACATCGCGGTCAAACTGCTCCACCAAAATCCAAATCGGTTCGTCTTGGGCATGGTCGGCGGCATAAGCGCAAAGGTCGTTGAGGGTTTGGACGAAGGCATTCAGTTCGCCCGCTTCGTCGCCGCCGAAGGGACCGCTCATCAAGACGAAAGCGCGGGCGTTTAAGGTGATGGCTTCGTCAAGACAAGTTTTCAGGATGTCAAGGGCATGGCGGCGCGTGGCGGTGTCAGTGGCGGATGGGTTCAACCGTTCCCGCAAGAGGACGGGCGTCGCCGCAAAGGCACAACTTAGGTGGGCGGCTTCCAAAAGGGCGCGCACTTTCTCTCGTGTCGCTGCATCGGGCATTTTGGTCAACTCCACCAGCGAGAAAGTGTCATCCAGCGCCAACGCCCTTAAGGAGGCGAGCAACCCTTCAGGGTTTTGGTCGGTGTTCGGGAACGCCATGAATTGCACGACGCCCAGTTGAAAGGGAAGGTTTTGCCCTGTCACGCAATCCGCCCTCCTTTTCGTCCCCTTCAGTTTGCCACCCTTTGACCTTGATGGCAAAATTGCCGTCGGTGGTGATGCGGGATGCTGGCAGTGTTGGAGAGCGGGGCAGTTTGGGGCATGTCGCCCTATTTGGTGCGGGTGGAAGTGGACATCGCCCCAGGCACGACCGCTTTCAACATCGTCGGGTTGCCCGATAAAGCCGTGCAGGAGAGCGCCCAACGGGTTCGGGCGGCACTGCGCAATTGCGGTTACGAGTTTCCCAGCAAACGCATCACCGTCAACCTTTCCCCCGCCGATGTCCGCAAAGAAGGACCTGCCTTTGATTTGCCCATCGCCATCGGGATTTTGTCGGCGACAGGTCAATTGCCCCAAACGCCAGAGGGCACGGTCATTTTGGGCGAGTTGTCGCTGGATGGGACGGTTCGGTCGGTGAATGGGGTGCTGGCGATTGCGATGGAAAGCCGTCGGCAAGGACGGTCACGCCTGATCGTGCCCGCCGAGAACGCAGCGGAAGCAGCCATCGTGGATGGCGTGGCGGCGTTTGGGGTGACGAGTTTGCCTGAAGCCGTTCAAGCGGTTTTGGGCGAATTGCCCCCCACACCGCCGCCTAATATCGCCGTTGACGAACCGCATTACGAGGTGGATTTTGCCGAAGTCAAGGGACAGGAAAGCGCCAAGCGGGCGTTGGAGGTGGCAGCGGCGGGCGGTCATTCCGTGCTGATGTGCGGTCCGCCGGGAGCGGGCAAGACGATGTTGGCGAGGCGGTTGGTGACGATTTTGCCCCCCTTGACTTTGGAGGAGGCGATGGAGGTCACGAAGGTTTACAGCATCGCAGGGAAGTTGCCGAAAGGTTGCGGGTTACTGACGGAGCGCCCTTTCCGAGCACCCCATCACACCGTCTCGGCGGCGGGATTGATTGGGGGCGGTTCGTTTCCCAAACCCGGCGAAATTTCGTTGGCGCATCACGGCGTCTTGTTTTTGGATGAGTTGCCCGAATTCCATCGGGATGTTTTGGAAGCCCTCAGGCAACCGTTGGAAGAGGGAACGGTGACGGTTGCCCGCGCCACCCACAGCGTTACCTTTCCCGCCCAATTTTTGCTGGTGGCGGCGATGAACCCTTGCCCCTGTGGCTATGGGACGGACACCGTTCGCCGCTGCACCTGCACGCCCCAACAAGTTCGCGCCTATTGGCGTCGGCTGTCGGGACCGTTGCTGGACCGCTTTGACATCCATCTGGAAGTCCCCCGCTTGACGGCGGAAGAGATTTTGGAGCCGGGGGCAGGAGAACCGTCGGCGCAAATCCGCCAACGGGTGTTGAAGGCAAGGGAGCGACAAAGGGAACGGTGCGAACGAAAAGGTTTGCCCTTCCTTTGCAATGCCCAATTGCCCCCCAAACTCCTTCGGGAAGTTTGCCCGTTGGAGGGAGAGGCAAAAGAGTTGCTGCGGACGGCGATCCAATCGCTGGGTTTGTCGGCGCGGGCGCATGACCGAATTGTCAAGGTCGCCCGAACGATTGCGGACTTGGAAGGCAGCGAAGTCATCCGTCCCCGCCATATCGCGGAAGCCATCACCTATCGCAGTTTGGACCGTCGGTGGTTGGAAGGATGAAGGCGAGCCCTTCAAGGGCATCGTGGCTTATAATTGCCCGACGAAACAGGAGGGAAGGACGATGAAACGCTGGGTCATCGTCGGCTTTGGAGTGATCGTGGGTTTGTCCGTTGCCCAAGTGACGCAAATCACTTGGCTGTTGCCGAGGGGCGATGCGAGCAACAGCGGATTTGTAACTTTGCCTTTGCAACCGCCGTTGGCTGTCCTTTGGAGTTTCATCCCGCCTGAACCTGCCCGCGTCAATCGCTTCCCCCTCGTCCATGATGGGGAGCAGGCGTTTTTGGTGACGCCCAGCAGCCTTTATGCCCTCTCTCTGGTGGATGGGCAACTGCACGAGGAATGGAAGACGACAAACCTGCCCTATGGGTTGACAACGCCTCCTGTCCTTGCTGAGGGGCAAGTCTTTGTCGGGACGAGCCAAGGGGAAGTGTTAGCCTTCAACGCCCAGACAGGCGCCCCTGCGGGAAGCATCGCTTTGCAAAGGACGACGATCAGCGCCTTAGGTGCTTACGAGGGCTTCCTGTTCATCGGCACTTCCGACGGTTTCGTTCACTGTGCGCCCCTCAGCAACCTCACCGATTTGCACAGCCTTCGGTTAGGTGCCCCTGTTACCACCAATTTCGCTTTCATTCCCCAAAAAGGTGGGGCGATTGTGTGTGTCGGGACGGCATCTCGGCTCTTTTTCGTGAACCTGACGACGGAAGGGGGCAAGGTGACCCTTCGGGAAATCGCCCGTCCCCTCCCTCCTGCAGGTGGCTCGCTGACTGACCCCGTTTACGACCCGACGACAGGCACGGTGTATCTGGGAGCGGGAGAAGCCTTAGCCCGCTACAGTCGTTTTGGGCAAACGATGACGCCTGTTCGGCTGAAAGGGAGCGTTCGGGGCACGCCCACCTTAGCCCCCGACGGGACGGTCTTTGTGGGCACCGATGCGGGCAACCTTTACGCCCTTGCCCCTCGTTCCTTATCCGTTCGGTGGCAAAAGACGATGCCGTCGGGACTTCTTGCGCCCTTGCTGTGCACGGGAGAAACCCTTTGGGCAGCAACCTTTGATGGCTTGCTTTTTGGGATAGATGCCAAGACGGGCGAGGTGCGATGGCGCTTTCGGCTGGGTGATGTCAACCCCAATTTTGTCAGCGTCAGCGTCTACGCCCCCATCACAGCGACGCCCTTTGGGTTGGTGGTCGTGGACACGATGGGGCGCGCCTATGCTTTCACCGACGCCCGCTTCGTCCGCGATGCGGCGCCTCCCGCGTTTTACGATGCGACCTTGCAGTTGCTGAGCGCCGAGCGGCAAACCGTCGGTTATCGGCTTTTTGACGATGCCATCACCCCAGAAACTCCGACCATCCCTGGTCGCCCTCCCATTTCCCTGCGGGTGCGCGTCATTGACCGAGAGACGGGCGTCAACGAGAAAACGCTAAAAGCCCAACTGCTCGCCCTACGGAGTCAACCGCCTCGGGTCACCGATTTGACGGGCACTTTTAAAGCGGCGTCAGGCGATTGGTTGGTGAATGTCCACGCCGATAGACCGTCCCAAGAAGCGGCGGGAAGAGTGGTTCGGTTGATTACGCCCCTTGCCGATGGCGAGTATTTAGTCGTCTTGCAAGCGACCGATTATGCGGGCAATACCGCCCGCCAAGCCTTCGCTTTCCGCGTGGACAACACTTTGCCCCCACCTACCCTGCAAACGGCGCAACAAACCCCTGGAGCGCCCGGGGCTCCGTCAATGCCCGGCGGACGAGGCGGTCTGGGTGGTGGCGGTCCTTCAGGGGGCTATTGACTTTAGTGAGGAGGGCACTTCCGCATGGCAACACTCTTGGCAAGCCTTTTGCTCATCGGGTTAATCGTTTACGCGGGCTATTTCGCTTGGCTGAACTCGGTGGCAGCCACCTTTGACCCCCGTTCCAAGATGGTCGTCCTTTACCTTTGGAAGGGCATGACGGCGTTGAGCGGTTGGGGTTGGCAAGATTTGGCAATTCGGGTGCGCCTTTGGGAGTTGGTGCTCTTCGTCGCAGCGGGCGCAGCGGTGTTGGGTTTGCTGATTGGCTGGCGGTTGGGGCGACGGGGCATGCGGGAACGGGAAGACGCCCTTCGGCGCGCCCAAACGGAACTTTCCCAAGCCCGCCAGCAAATCACCCAGTTGCAAGGACAATTGCTGGACGCATACCGTCAGCATGAACTGCGCCTCGCCGCCCTCACCGAAAAGGTGTTGGCAATTACCCGCGCCGCTTTGCCCTCTGCCGAACTGCAAGTGGAAGGGTTGCCTTTGGAAGAAGCCCCTCAGTTGCCTGAGCGAACTCCCCCCGAACCCCCACCATCGTGAAAGGAAGGCGCCAAAGCCTGCCTCGGAGGCGAAAGGAACGATGACGCCCGAAGAGCAACTTTGGTGGCTTCGGCTAAACCGCAGCGGCTTGTCCGTTCAGAACCAGCGGCGATTGCTGGATGCTTTTGGCTCGCCTGCCGCCATCTTCCATGCGTCCGATGAAGCCCTCCTTCGGTTGCCCCATTTCACCGAAGTCCACCTGAGCAAACTCCGTCAAGCCCAACGCAGTGCCCAACCCGAACGCGACCTTTGGAAATTGGAGCGGATGGGGGCATGGCTGTTGACCATCTTTGATGACCGCTACCCGCCTTTGTTGCGCCGACTTCCCGACGCCCCGCCCTTGCTGTATGTGTTGGGGACGATAGAGCCGAGCGATGAACGATTGATTGCCGTCGTCGGCACCCGTCGCCCCTCCGACTATGGACGACGCACCGCCCACCAAATCGGCATGGAACTGGCAGGGGCAGGCGTCACCGTTGTCAGCGGGCTGGCGGAAGGGATTGACACCGCCGCCCATAAAGGGGCGTTGGACGCAGGCGGGCGAACTTTCGCCGTGCTGGGCAGCGGTCTGGACACCCTTTACCCGCGCGGCAACAAAGAGTTGGCGCGCCGCATCGCCGAAAGCGGAGCCCTCTTGACCGAATTCCCGCTGGGCACGACGCCGCAACCTTGGCACTTCCCCCAACGCAACCGCCTCATCAGCGGGATGAGTTTCGCTGTCATCATCGTGGAAGCCCCCGCTGGGAGCGGCGCCCTCATCACTGCCGATTGGGCTGCCGAACAAGGGCGGGAAGTTTTCGTCGTCCCTGGTCCGATTGACCAACCCAGTTTTGAGGGCAACCATCGCTTGCTTCGGGAAGGGGCACGGGTCTTCACCAAGGTCGCCGATTTGTTAGCGGAGTTGGAAATGGAAGCCGTCCCACCAACCCAATTTCAGCGCCAAAGCCAACCGTCCCTTCCCGATTTGCCCCCGCCCGAAGCGGCGGTCTGGCAAGTCTTGACAACAGAGTGGAAGCATGCCGACGACCTCGTGCGGGAGAGCCGACTGCCTGCCAGCGACGCCCTCGCTGCCTTGACCATGTTGGAGTTGAAAGGCTTGGCGGAACGAGGGGACGGCAATCGTTTCCGCCGCTCCCCTCGGTGGCGATAATTTCCCCGCCTAACCAAGACCGATGACCGTCCGATGTCTCGTCGGCGGGGATTGGGTGGTCAAGTCACAGAAGGTGCGGCATAAATTGAGGCATAATTTGAGGCAGAAGGAGATGGTGATAAGCGTCCCCTGAAGGAGGAGGTATTGCCAATGACCCCACAGATGAGCGGTCGGACGGAGGCGCTTAATCGCGAAGAGGAAAGCGAGGTGGTCGTTTACCTTTGGATGTTCTTTCGGCGATGGCCGGTCATCGTCGCCGCCATCTTATTGACCTTAACGGCTACCCTCATCTACAGCCGAGTGACACCGCCGATTTATGAGGCAAAGAGCATGGTGCGCATCCGCAAACCCACCCCTGTGCAAGTCTTTGACTCCCTCCGACCTCAATTAGAGCGGGAGAGCCTTGACCTTAAAACCGCCGCTCAACTGATCACGACCTACCTGACGGCTCAAGGGGCACTGGATTTGCTCCAAAGACCGCCTTTGGCGAAGCGGATGAGCCGCACGACGCGGGAATACTTGCGCTTAATCTCACCCCATGAAATCCTCCAAGTCACCAAAACGACCCCCCTTGAGCCCGACTTGGTGAGCATTGCGGTTCGCCACCCCATCCCCGAGGTCGCCGCCGCTTTCGCTAATGGCTTAGCCGAAGCCTTTGTCCAACGGTTGAACCAAGAGACCCGTGCCGAAGCCTCCGCTGAGCGCCGATTCATTGAGAACCAGTTGAAGGCGATAGAAGGACAATTGCGTCAGTTGGACATCACCATCGCTCAAGTTTACCGACAACTTCGGACGGTGGATGTCAGTGAGGAGACGAAATCCTTGATAGAAGCCCTGCGCACTTTGACGACGGATTTGCAGACAGCGGAATCAGAGTTGCGGTCGCTACAAAGTAGCCTCGCTAAAATGCGCCAAGCCGTCGCCCAACAAAGCCCTGTCCTTTCGGTGGAAGTCCTCAAGGAAGACCCTATCATCACAGAGTTGCAACGACAGTTAGCGGCCGCCCAAGTAGACCGAGCCAATCTCCTCGCCCGCTACACCCCTGACCATCCTGCCGTCCAAGAAGTTGACGAGCGGATCAAAACCCTCATGACTACCATCCGCCAACGGGCGAACCGGGTCGTGAAAGGGGTAGAGACAGTTCCTAACACCCTCTACACCGCCTTGCAACAGCAGTTGATGGAGTTGGAATTGCGTCGCTTCTCTACGGAAGCCCGCCGCCAAGCCCTGTTAACCCTCCTTCAGCAGGTTCAAAAGCAGATGGAACGGTTGCCTGAAGACCGCCGCAAAATCGGCGAACTCACTCGGCGGCTGCAAGTGTTGGAGCAGACTTATACGAACTTGTTAGGGCGGTTGCAAGATGCCCAAATCCGAGAGGCGTCCCGATTAGGCAACGCCGTGATCGCCGACATCGCCACCGTCCCCAAGAGCCCCGTTTCCCCTAACCTTTTCCGCTTGCTGCTCTTTGCCCTCGTCGCAGGGCTGGTGTTAGGGGTCGGCACAGCCATTTTGCTGGAGAAAACCCAAATGACTTTGGAGACAGCCGACGAACTCCGCCGCTTGTTGGATGCCCCTGTCTTGGGTCTCATCCCCAAGACCCGTCGGGAATTAACCCAAGAGCAAATAGTGGAATTGATGCAGTCCCAGCGCCGAACGGCAGAAGCCATCCGCACCCTGCGAGCCAACCTCAAGTTCTTGAGCCGCAAACGCCCCTTCCGCACCCTTTTGGTCACCAGCCTGACCGCTGAAGAGGGTAAGACCTTCCTTGTTACCGCTTTGGGGCTTGCCTATGCCCAAGATGGCTATCGGGTCATCCTCGTGGACGCTGACCTGCGTCACCCCGACCTCAGTCGCCGACTGAAACTGAAGGGAGGAGCCGGCTTGCGAGAGGTTCTGGAAGGCACCGCCTCTTTGGACGAAGCCTTGCAAGCAGGTCCCATCGGTAACCTTTGGGTGCTGACTGCGGGGACACCTCCTCCTTCCCCCGTTGAGTTGCTGGACAGCCCAGCGATGTCCCAAGTCTTGAATGCCCTCAAAGAGCGGGCAGACCTCGTGATCATAGACAGCCCTCCCGTCTTGCCTGTCACCGATGCCGTCGTTTTAGCCCCCCTCATGGACGGTGTCTTGCTGGTCACCACAGCCCAAACGCCTCGCCCCGCCTTGCTCAAAGCCCGCGAGCAACTGGAGTTAGCGGAAGCCACCTTGTTAGGCGCTGTCCTGAACAAAATCACGGGCAAAAGTGTTCGGGGCGGCTACTATTACTACGGCTACTACGGCTACTACTATACCTACTATGGCTCGCCTGATTGAGGACGAGGAAGCCAGAGGGCTCTGAGGGAAAGCCAATTGCCGAAGAAGCCTGAACGGGGTGGCTATGGGCGTTATCGGATTGACCCTTCGGGAGGCGGAGGACGCATGGTTGCCGTGAAGATGACTGGTGCGGTCTATGCGGTTCAGAAGAGGGCTTGGTGGGCGCCTCTCCTTGTGGCGGGGTTAGGGCTTGTCCTCCTTTACCGTCCCCTTCTGCCGACCCTTTTCGCCATCCCCTTGAGCCGCCAAGTGAATGAAGGGTTGGGGTTATTTGCCTTGTTCTTGGCGGCATGGCTGATCTGGCAACGGCGAGCCTTCCTCCAAACGCTGCCTCGCCTGCCCGACCCTCAAGGGCTATGGCTCTTTTCGCTGGGTGCCTTCTTGGCGCTGGTGAGTTATCGGCTTTCTCTCCGCTTCCCACTGGCGATCTCGTTGGCTTGTTTGGTAGCAGGCAGCGTCTGGTGGGTTTTGGGGCGCCAATGGGTTGTTTGTCTTTGGTTTCCCCTGCTCCTCTTAGTGGCGGTGGCGCCGTTTCCTCTGGACTTGGTAGAAGCCATTGCCGCCCCGTCGCAAGCGGTTGCCGCCCGCCTCGCGGCTTTCCTTCTGGGCACCTTAAGCGTTCCCGTTGAACGCCTCGGAGCCACTTTGCTCGTCCGAGGGCACGCCCTTCAGGTCAATGAAACCTGTTCGGGATGGCACCTCTTCTCGGCAGCCGTTTGGCTTTTCCTCCTCCTGCTGTATTGGCAATGCCCTTGCCGATGGGCGCGATGGCTTTTAGCCCTTCCCTTTTTGTTTCCCTTCGCTGTGCTCGCCAATACCCTGCGAGTGACGACGGTCGCCTTCGGGCTTGCTTTCCACCAACGGTGGGTGACTGCCTCGCCTTGGCATGAGTTAATGGGCATCGGTTTCTTCTTATTGCTGGCTATTGGGTTAGTTCGGTGGCTTTCGCCATCCCAGCGGTCGGAGGGCAGCCTAACCCCGCAACCCCTTAGGTGGCAGGGAGCCCCTTCAGGGCGAACCCTGTGGGCGTTGGCGGCGGGGGTTTGGCTGGTTTGGGCGGCAGGGGTTGTGCTCGCAAGGCAAGGGCAGCAATCCATCCCCATTCCCCATCTCCCTCACCTTCCATCCCGTTTGGGCGCGTGGGAGCAAGTAGCGGTTCGTAGCGATGACCCCACCGATGGGGGATGGTTCACCGAGGCAACCTACCGAACCCCTGACGGGGAGGGAATTACCCAAGCCTTCCTGCAATTGCCCCTCAAAGCAACTCATCATCCCCTGCGGTTTCTGAGCCTTTGGCGGGGAATGGGGTATGAGGTGGTCGGCAGCCGCCTCGTTACGGTCGCCTCCCCAAGGCGATTGGTGCCCCTCCAGTTGGTGCGATTGGTCAAGGACAGGGAATGGTTCATCGCTGTCACCTACCTCCATCCAGAGCGGGCAACCCCTTCCCTCGTAGGGGCTCGGTTACAGCGGATGTGGGAGCAATTGCTTTACGGCGTCCCTCGCCCTTGGGTCGCCGTCGGGATTGCCGCCCCTGATGAGCGGACGGCTCTCACGCTGGGGCGGGATTTGGTTGCCTTTGTGGAGCAGTGGTTAGTCAGCCTTGAGTCTTCTTCGTCGGTGCAAGGGAACGGCGGAGAGGGCTTAAGAAGAGTGTCCTTTAGCGGCTGAAGCGATCAGTCACGGGACGAGGGCTGAAAAGGAGGTGCTGGAAGATGACGGGGCGACTTGGTTGGTCGGGCTGGCTCGGGCTTTTGGTCGGTTGGGTCGTCCTCGTCGGGGGAAGGGCGGACGCCGCCCCTTTTGAGCCGGGGCAAATCTTCATCGCCTACAATAGCAACAACATCGGCGTGTTCGCCGACACCATTTCCACTACGGGCAACCTCATCGGAACAATAAACCTCCAATCACTCTCGCCAGGAAGCACTTTCACGGCAGGTGCGACCCTCACGGGAGGCGGTGGGGTCGCTTTGGACGAGTCAGGCAACCTTTATGTGACGGTGCAGAACTTTGAGGGCACGGCGAACCCAGGACTCATCAAGATAGACCGCAACGGCAACATTGTGTGGAAGAGGGGCGGTGGCACGACCGACTATCGGGGTGTCGCTGCGAGTGCCACCTTGAACCGCGTCTTCGTGGCGACAGCGCAAGGCATTGATGTCTACCGCGCCGATGACGGGCAGCGGTTGGCAGGGGAATCATTCGGCGGCACTCTCGCTTTCCGTGACCTTGTCATTGATTCGCAAGGCAATCTCTATGCCCTGCGGCAGGCAGGCGGCGGTCAGTTGGTCATTCGCCGCTGGGAGTCGGGCAATTACACAGGCTTAGGAAGAGTCGTTTTCGTGCGAACGGATTACCGCAACAGCGACCCTCGGGCTCTCACTGTGGATGAGGCGGGCAATCTTTATATCACTCTCAACAACCCAAAGGTGGTTTTGAAGGTGCGCCCTGACCCGACGGGCACAACCGAGGAGACGGCTGACCTTGGGAGTGTGGATGCCTTTTTCTCAGCACCTACCACGGGCACCCTCATCGGCTTGGATTACGACCCTGGCACCCAACGGTTATTTGCCAGCCACACAGGGACGGGGATCGGACAAATTTTGTGGATTGACCGCAACGCTTCGTCAGGGTCTACGATGACCGCTTTTGGTCCCACCAACCTTTCGGGCGTCCGTTGGCTGGCGCTTTACCCGACGCCAGAGCCATCGGTAGCCTTGTTAGTTTTGGCGGGGGGTGCTGCCCTTTGGTGGCGCCGTCGGCAAGGGGGGAGGGAAAGTGTTCATCGCAAGCGAGAATAAAGGGTTAGCCTTCCTGAAGGCGTTAACGCCCTTTGCCCCCTTAGGATTAGTCACAGCCCTGCTCATGGCAACAGGCGGGGGCATTGCCCATTGGATGCACACCCGTCATCTTGGCATGGTCAGCGACTTAGAGGTGCTGGATTTTTTGCAAGTGGCTGCCAACGCAGCGGAAGGGAAGGGGTTCACGACCCTTGTCCTTCGTCCCCTCGTGATGACGCCTCAAACACCCCTTTCCCCGATGCCCGACCTTTACCATCCCCCCTTGCCCTTGTTCGTCTGGGGAGCAATGTTTGCAGTCTTGGGGCATCCTTCCGAGCGCGCCTCAGCCTATTTGGCAGGGCTGTTTTTGGGGCTAACAGCAGCGTTCCTTGCCCTTGCAGCCGCGCGCGTGGCGAGTTACTGGGGGGCTTTCGTAACGGTGGGACTGTTCTTCACCGCTCCTGTGACTTTGCTCCTCGCTGGGTTGGGTCATCCCATCGCCTTGGGGGTCTGCTTGTTCACCATTTGGTTCGTGACCCTCATAGGGCGTCCCATTTGGACGCCCCGCTTTGCCGCTTTCAGCGGTGTCCTGCTGGGGCTGACCGCTATGGCGCAAGGGTTAGCCTTGTTGGCTGTCCCCGCAGCATTGGTAAGCCGTCGCTGGCAGCCCCCTCAGGCAAGGTGGGTCTTTGCCTTCGTCCTGTCGCTCCTTCTGCTTCCCTATGCCATCCGCAATTGGCGCTGGGCAGGGCACCCCTTTTCGCCGCTGAAAGCCTACGCCCTCTTGCGAGATACCCGTCCTTTTCCAGGCGACAGCATTTACCGACATCCCTTTGACCGCCCCCCTTCACCTTTTCGGCTGGCTCGGCACCATTTGCCTGCTATCCTTCACAAGAGCCGAGCGAACCTTCGCCATCTGCTGCAAGTTGGGGAAAGTTGGGGGTGGCTGGTGGTCATCGGGGTCGGCTTGAGCCTAACCTTTTGGCGTCACTGGGCAAGAGAAGGGATGGAACTGCCTGCTACCTTGATCGCAGTCCTTTTGCCCCTTGTCTCCCTTTGCCTCCTCACCACTCGGATAGAGGTGTTCGCCGCCGCTTTTCTCCTGCCTTTGGCTTGCTTCCTGACGGCGATGACAGGGACTGTCGTCGCTCAGACCTTAAGCCTTTGGCGGGGTTGGCAGAGCCTCTTCCCCTCACTCGTCTTGCGGATGTTTTTGCCGACGGGGCTGTCAGGGCTTTTGGGACTGCTCTTATTGGCGGGGCAGGGGCAGGCGGCGGTGAAGTTGGCTCGCTCCCTAACCCCGCCAACCTCTCACCCCTCCCGCACCTCTGCCCTCTTGGGGGCATCGTTGGTTGCCCCTGAGGAGGGGTTAGCGGCGGATGAACCCCGTTGGCTTGCCCTTTATTGGCGTCGTCCCCTCCTCTGGATGCCCTGCCATCAAGGGGATTGGGTTCGGCTGAGGTTAAACCAAAAAATCAGCCATCTTTGGGTCAGCCCGACCGCCTTGTTGCAGGTCGGTGGCGATGCCGACCGAGCGCTTCGGCTGACGCTGGTGGCTGGTCAGCCCTTCTTGAATCGCTTCTACCCAATCGCCCTCCCCACTCGGCAAGCCCTTATCCTCACGCCCTTCCTCACTGTCACCGCTCAACCTATCCCTGAAGCGGAGAAAGTCGCAGAAAGGCAATCCCTCCCTCAGTTGCTAAACAGGATTGAAAGGGCTTTGGGGCAACGAGAGTTTGCCACCGCTGAGCGACTGGCACTGGCTACCGTCCGACAGCACCCCTCCGCCCTTACTTTTTTCACTCTCGGCAGTGTCTGGCAGAAGCAAGGGCGTTGGCTGGATGCCCTTCGGGCTTACCAAGCGGCTTTGGGGGAAGCCCCCACTTTTTTCCCCGCCGCTAATGATTTGGCATGGGTTTATCTAAACCTTGCCGAGCGCCAGGCACATCACCCCCAAGGGAATGTTTCCCTCCTTCAGCAAGCCGAACAATGGGCGAACCATGCTTTGAGGTTTTGCCCTGATGACCCTAAAACCCTCGCCCTCGTTCTGGATACCGCTGGTTGGATAGACTTTGCCTTAGGGCGGACGAGGGGGGAGCGCCCCCAAGTGCGGTGGCGGCTAAGGCGAGCCTTGAAACGGCTCCACCAAGCCCACCAACTGCTCCCTGACCATCCCGACATCCTTTACCACCTGCGCATGGTTTATACCGAACTGGGTCGCCCCGACCTCGCCCAGCGTTACTTGCCTAAGAAGTTGGAGACGCTTGGACAGGGAAAGCGGGAGGCAAAGCAGGGAGAAGACGATTAAACGGGGGACGGCGAGATGAAAGTGTTAGTCTTGACATTGGTCGTGACTTTAGTGGCGCTGATAGGGGTGCGGAAGTGGGCGCTTCGTGTGGGCTGGGTCTATCGCCCTCAGCCCGACCGATGGCAACCCAAGTCCAATCCCCATCCTCGCACCATCGCCCTCGGCGGTGGGCTGGGCATCCTTGCGGCGGTGACGCTTGCCCTTCTGATCAGCCTTTGGCAAGGCAACCTCAGCCCCCTTTGGGCGTGGACGATGCCCCTCGCCCTTGCCATCGCTTTGTTGGGTTTGCTGGATGACCTGCGGGGTTGTTCGGCTCATCAGAAGTTGCTGGCGCAAGTCGTCATTGCCCTGACCACTACCCTCGGAATTACCCGCCTCGCTGCCCTGCCCGACAGCATCTCAGTCCCTTTGACCACGCTGAGTTTAGTGGCGTTGATCAACGCCGTGAACATGATGGACAACATGGACGGAACAGCCAGCGGGTTGGTCACTCTGTCTTCCCTCGGCTTTGCGGCGTTGGGCATCCTGACCGACAATCCTCCCGTCACGACCGTCAGCCTCATCCTTGCTGCCAGCAGTTTTGGCTTCTGGCTCTTCAATAAACCCCCCGCCAGCATCTTCATGGGCGATGTCGGCAGCCTCTTCCTCGGCTACCTGTTGGGCGTCGTGGCGGTCACCGCTTCGCAAGGGCGTTACCCCCATGCCTTCGCCGCCATCTTCGTCCCTGCCTTGATGGTCGGCTGTTTTGTCGCCGACATCACCTTCGTCACCCTCTGGCGACTTACCCATCGGCTTCCATTGATGAAAGGTGACCGAAACCACCTCAGCCACCGCTTGGCAGTTCGCTTTGGAGGGTCGGAATGGCGGGCGAACCTTGTCCTTTACGGGTTGCAATTAGCCTTTTGCGGGGCAGCCTTGTTGGCAGCCATCGCCCCGCCCCTTGGGACGCTCACCATCGTCGGAGTTGCCCTTCTCGTCCTTGCGACTTTGTTTCTCTGCCTTTGGCAAGTCGTTCCGAATTAAAACGGGGCACGAAGGAGGGATGGCAGGATGTCGGTTTTGGTGACGGGTGGCGCTGGGTTTATCGGCTCGCATTTGACGGAAGCCTTGCTGGAACGGGGCGAAACGGTGTGGGTGCTGGACGACCTGTCCACGGGCAACCTGCAAAACATTTGGCACCTCTTTGAGCATCCCCGCTTCCATTTCGTGGAAGGGAGTGTGTTGGACGAAGGGGTGCTGGCGGAGACGATGCGCCACTGCCGCAAGGTTTACCATTTGGCAGCCGCCGTTGGCGTCAAGTTAGTCGTGGATGACCCCTTGCGCACCTTAGAGACGAATGTGCGGGGCACGGAGACCGTGCTCCGATGGGCGCTTCGGCTGGGCTGCAAGGTGCTGGTAGCGTCCACTTCGGAAGTCTATGGCAAGGACACCCGTAACGGCGACAAGTTCCGCGAAGACGACGACATCACTTTGGGCGTTTCCCTGCGCTGGGGCTATGCCTGCTCCAAGGCGCTGGACGAATACTTGGCACGGGCTTATTGGCGACAGAAGGGCTTACCCGTCGTCATCGCCCGCTTGTTTAACACCGTCGGACCGCGCCAAAGCCCCGCCTACGGGATGGTCATCCCCCGATTTGTGCGCCAAGCCTTGGCAGGCGAACCCATCACGGTTTACGGAGATGGCAAGCAAGTGCGCAGTTTCTGCTATGTCGGCGACGCCGTTCGGGCGCTCATCGGGCTGATGGAGACGCCGGGGCTGGAAGGCGAAGTCTTCAATGTCGGCAACGACGAACCCATCACGATTGAGGAGTTGGCACACAAGGTCAAGGCAATGACTGACAGCCCATCCGAAATTGTCTATGTGCCCTACGAACAAGTTTACGGGGCGGACTTTGAAGACATCCGCTATCGCGTGCCTGACATCTCCAAATTGCGCCAGGCGATTGACTACGAGCCGACCGTCCCGTTGGACGAAATTTTGCGGCGGGTCATTGACTACGAGCGGGCACGGCTGGGCAAGACCCCCTCACCGACCCCTTAAGCCAACAAGAAAGCCACCTTCCAAGGTGCCCCAATGTTTCATGTGAAACATTCAGGCGGAATGGCAGCGGCGATTGTAGGGGCGAACGGCGGTTCGCCCTCAAATGTCGGAGCGGCTATCAGCCACGACGGGCACGACGAAAACGGCAGCGAATGGCGAATAGCGAGTAGCGAATGGCGGGTAGCGGATGGACTGTCCGTTTGTTTCACATGAAACATTCTCGCAAATGGGCTCACGATGGCTCGTCTCGGCTAACTTGCTGCACGGGCTCGGTCACAACTTCTTGCACGAACCCGCAATCGGGGCGAAGGCAAACAAGGGTGACCGAGCCGTCCCTTGCTTTCCGCTCCGCCAGATGGCTGCCACAGCGGGGGCACACCGCTTCGGTCGGGCGGTCCCAAGTCGCAAAGGTGCAGTCAGGATAGCGGGAGCAACTGAAAAAGACCCGCCCTTTCATCCGCCCCTTCCGAACCGTCTTAGGCAGCAAGACACCTTGCCCACACGCAGGGCATTGGGCAAGGACTGTGCCGTCTCCCGCCTCCACTGACGGGCAATCGGGGTAACGCAGGCAAAGAAAATACTGCCCGTGTTCGTTCCCCCGTCGCACCATCACCCCGCCACATTTCGGGCACTCCCTCGTCGCCCCCTCTTCCAGCGGGATGAACGCCCGACACTCTGGATAGCGGGTGCACGCCAGAAACGGACCGTAAGCCGACATCTTCAGCCGCATCTTTGCCCCGCAAAGGGGGCAAACTTGGTCGGTTTCCGTGTCGCCCTCCTTATCCATGTGCCGTTCGGCGTGCGTCAGTGCCTCTTTGAACGGCTCGTAAAAGTGCTGGACGGTCTCCCGCCAATCCCGCTTGCCCTCCTCCACTTCGTCCAAGCGTTCCTCCATCTGGGCGGTGAACCCGACGCTGAGCAGGTCGGGGAAAAACTGGACTAACCGCTCGCAGACGAGCGTCCCCAAAGGCGTCGGGACAAGTTGCTTGCCCCGCAACTCCACATAGCCTCGCTTGACGATGGTGTCCACCGTCGGAGCATAAGTGGACGGGCGCCCGATGCCCAACTCTTCCAACGCCTTCACCAGCGTCGCCTGCGTGTAGCGGGCAGGTGGCTTAGTAAAGTGCTGTTCGGGCGTCAACCCCAGCAAGCGCAGCAACTCGCCTTCCGCCAACTCAGGGATGTTGATGCCCTCTTCGCCTTCCTCGTCTTCATCCGCCCCATAGACGGTCAACCAACCCGCAAACTTCAGTGCCCGTCCCGTCGCCCGAAAGAGGAACTCGTCCACTCCCCGCAGCCATTCGGGCGCATCGCCATCGGTGGCGGGTTGTGGGCTTTTCGCCAATACTTCCACCGTCAGGGTGTCGTAAAGGGCATCCGCCATTTGGCTGGCGACAAACCGCTGCCAGATGAGGGTGTAGAGGGCAAATTGGTCGGCGTCCAAGTAGGGGCGCACCTTCTCAGGCGTTCGGAAGACGGAAGTGGGGCGGATGGCTTCGTGGGCTTCCTGCGCTGTCTTGCGGGCTTTGTATTGGCGGGGCTTGGATGGCAGGAAAGCGTCGCCGTAGGTTTGCCGAATGAACTCCCGCGCCTGCTCTTGGGCGACTTCCGAGACGCGGGGTGAGTCGGTGCGCATGTAGGTGATGAGACCGACCGTCCCTTCCTCGCCGATGTCCACGCCCTCATAGAGTTGCTGGGCAATCCGCATCGTTCTTGTCGGCGAAAAGCCCAGTCGGCGGGAAGCGACTTGCTGCAGTGTGGAGGTGATGAAAGGCGGAGGGGGCGTCCGACGGCGCTCGCCCCGTTCTATCCGCAGGACGGAATAACGGGCTTGCTCCAAAACCGCCACAAGGGCTTTGGCTTGCGCTTCCGTCTCAATGACGACGCCTTTGGCATCGGTAGGACGCGCCCCAGCGGCATCGGTGGCTGGCTCTTCCGCTTCCTTTTCGCTGGCGTCCCGTTCGGGCGTCGTGACCTTGCGCTCGCCGACTTGAACGAGGCGGGCGATGAAAGGCGCTTCGCGGTCTTCAGGGGTGAGGGTTGCCGTCAGTGTCCAATACTCGCGGGGGACAAAGTTTTGGATTTCCCGCTCCCGCTCCACGACGAGGCGCAAGGCGACGGATTGGACGCGCCCTGCCGACAGGTTGCGTTTGATTTTCCGCCAAAGCAAGGGGCTGAGGGTGTAGCCGAAGATGCGATCCAACACGCGCCGCGCTTGCTGGGCGTTGACGAGGTTTTCGTCAATGGGGCGGGGATTTTCCAGCGCTTTTAGGACGGCGGGTTTGGTGATTTCGTGGAACTCAATCCGCTTGGCGTCGGGGCGCTTGATGACTTGGGCGACATGCCAAGCGATGGCTTCGCCTTCTCGGTCAGGGTCGGAAGCGAGATAGACTTCCTCGGCGTGCTTGGCGACCTCCCGCAGCCGTTTGATGACCTCCTTGCGCTTGGCTCGGATGACATACTCAGGCTCAAAGCCGTTTTCCAAGTCCACGCCGAACTTGCGTTCGGGCAAGTCCATGATATGCCCCATCGTGCTCTCAATGGCGAACTCACTGCCGACAATTTGCTGGACGGTGCGGGCTTTGGCGGGCGATTCCACGATGATGAGTTTCTTGGGTTGGGTAGGTTGGGGATGGGACGAAGTGCCCGTCCGAGGGCGGGCGGACTTCGCCGCCTTCTGGGACTTCCGCTGTCGCCCCAACGGGATCACCTCCTGTCGCAGGGTCGGCGTTATTTTGCCACACCAAGCCCAAAGGCAAGCCACTGGCGCAGTCGCCCAAGTGTTTCACATGAAACATCGCCCGAACGACCAACCGACACGGGCATGAACAAGCCCATTTGTTTCATGTGAAACATCGCCCAGTGACCGACCGAGATGGGCGCGGGCAAGCCCATCGTTTCATGTGAAACATTCGCTCACGACACGCCGACAGGGGCTTCCGATTGGCAGTAAAGTTTCCGACCGACGGCAGCGGCGACGGGAGCGAGGCGCTCCATCAACTCGCCGAACCGCTCTAAGGTGAGCGATTGGGGTCCGTCCGAGAGGGCTTGGGCGGGATTGGGATGGACTTCCACAATCAGCCCGTCCGCCCCCGCTGCGATGGCTGCTAAGGACATCGGGATGACCATGCTCCATTTCCCCGTCCCTTGACTGGGGTCTACGATGACAGGCAAGTGGCTCAATTGCTTGGCGGCGACGACGGCGGAAAGGTCAAGGGTGTTGCGGGTGTAGGTCTCAAAGGTGCGGATGCCCCGCTCACACAAAATCACGAACGGGTTGCCCCCGACGCAGATGTATTCCGCCGCCTGAAGCCACTCCTCAATCGTCGCCCACATCCCCCGTTTCAAGAGCACGGGCTTGCGCAATTGCCCCACTTCCCGCAGCAGGGTGAAGTTTTGCATGTTGCGGGTGCCAATTTGTAGGATGTCGGCGACTTCAGCGACCGCTTCCACATCCCGTGGGTCCATGACCTCAGTGACGACGGGCAATCCTGTCGCCTCGGACGCTTCCTTGAGCAACTTCAAGCCATCATAGCCCAACCCTTGGAAGGTGTGGGGCGAGGTGCGGGGCTTGAACGCCCCACCCCGCAGGACATCCGCCCCCCGCTCCTTGACGCCCCGTGCGGACTCCAAGATTTGCTCGCGACTTTCCACCGAGCACGGTCCCGCCATGATGATCAGGTGCTCACCCCCGACCACCTTGTCGCGGACGGGCACGAGGGTTGGCTCTTCCTTCCATTCGCGGCTGACGAGTTTGTAAGGGCGCAAGATGCGGATGGCGCTTTCCACGAAGGGTAGGCTCTCCAATTGCTGGATCAATTGCGTTTTCACCTCCTCATCAATGACGCCGATAGCGCCGATGACTGTCCGTTCCACGCCCCGCCAGATGGCTGCTTGATAACCTGCCCGCTCCAACCGTTCGCACACCTCTTGGATGGCTTCTTCGGTGGCGCCGTGCCGCAGGACAACGATCATCGCCAACACCTCCGAGAAAGGGATTGGGACGGCTCAAAGATGGAAAGGCTCTTGACACGAATCCGATATGTGGGTTTATTGAGGGGTGAAGGTCGTGGGCTTGGCGCCGGAGGCTACCGGCGCCAAAAATAAGGGGCGTAAAAGACGGCAACGACGAAGGTTGCGACCTGCCACCTACCGATGGCAGACCGCAGGGAGGGGATAGGGTTACGACTCGCACCTTTTAGACCGTCACCGATCGCACTCATCGTCAGCCCCTCCTTGCGCTTTCAGGGCAACGCCCAATTTGGTCGGCGTCCATTTTGGCGCGCTCTGAAACGGCTGTCAAGAGGCTTGACAGTTCCTGCCTTTTGCCTAAAAATCAACGCCGATAATTTCAGACCCGATGGAGTGTAGCCATGCAGAAACCGAGGACGCCTCAAGGCAACGGGCAAATGCATCATCGTTGGGTTTGGTTTCGTCGCGTGGGTGGGATGGCAATCATGCGACCCATCGCCCCCCAGCGAAGCGATGCCTTTTGTTGCTGCCCCATTTCACTTTGCGACACCGACAAGCACGAAAGGAGGGTTTGTGATGGGTCGCTGCGACGACGATGGCGAGACGCAAAAAATTCGGGGATTGAAATGTCGCGAGTGTGGGGCGTTTTACCCGCCCGACCCCATCCATGTCTGCGAACTTTGCTTCGGTCCGCTTGAGGTGGATTACGATTACGACTTCCTTCGCCTGCGCGTTTCCCGCCAGCGTTTGGAAAGCGGTCCGCCCAACCTTTGGCGCTACAAAGACTTGCTGCCCGTCACGGGCGAACGGTTGGTCAATTCGGGCGCTGGCTTTACGCCCCTGTTGAAGGCGGAGCGGTTGGGCGAACGCTTGGGCTTGCACAACCTGTTCATCAAAAATGACACCGCCAACCCCACTTGGTCGTTTAAGGATCGCGTGGTGTCTGTCGCCATCACGAAGGCGATGGAGTTTGGCTTTGACACGGTGGCTTGTGCGTCCACAGGCAATTTGGGCAACGCCGTCGCCGCCCACGCTGCCCGCATGGGACTAAGGTGCTTCATCTTCATCCCTGCCGATTTGGAAGTCGGCAAAATCGTCGGCTCGCTCGTCTACAACCCGACGGTCGTGGCGGTGAAGGGCAATTACGATGAGGTCAATCGGCTGTGCGCCGAGATTGCATCCACGATGCGCTGGGGTTTCGTCAACATCAATTTGCGCCCTTACTACGCCGAAGGCTCTAAAACGCTGGGCTTTGAAGTCGCCGAGCAATTGGGTTGGCGCGCTCCCGACCACATCGTCATCCCGATGGCGTCGGGCTCGCTACTGACGAAAGTTTGGAAGGCGCTCAAGGAACTGCATCGGCTCGGTCTGATAGACGAAGTGCCGACGAAAGTGCACGGGGCGCAAGCGGAGGGGTGCTCTCCTATCGTTCGGGCGTTCAAAGAGAACGCCGAATTTGTCCGTCCCGTCAAGCCCAACACTATCGTCAAATCGCTGGCGATTGGCAACCCTGCCGACGGCATTTACGCCTTGCAAGCGATGCGCGAAAGTGGGGGCGTCGCCGAAAGTGCCACCGATGACGAAACGATTGAAGGCATCAAGTTGCTTGCCGAAACGGAAGGCATCTTCACTGAAACTGCTGGCGGCGTGACGATTGCCGTGCTCAAAAAACTCGTGGAGCGAGGCATCATCGGCAGCGAGGAGACAGTGGTGGCGCTCATCACGGGTTGCGGTTTGAAGACGCAGGAAGTGCTCACCGACCGCATCGCCCAACCCATCGTCATTGAACCGAGCCTGAGAGCCTTTCAAGAAAGGTTCGCCCGTTTGACTGCTGCGACAAGGTGATGGCGCTTTCAGTGGATGAGGTGAAAAGGATGCTGACGCAGACCCAAGCAGACATTCAAATGAACACGGATTTCAGTTTCTTGCCGACGAAGGGGTGACCTTGATGCCGTTCATTGACCTGAGCGACGAGGAGATTGAGACCATCTACAACGAGGTCATCAAACCGCACTGGGAACGGCATTTGCGAGACAGGGGCGTCACACTCCCACGCCTGAGGAAGCCTGATGGGCAATTCACGAAGGATGCGCTCGTTCTCGTGTATCTGGCTTACGGCTATCCTGAAACTCGTTGGGTGACGAAATCGGAACTGACAGAATTCATTCGGCGGTTTTATCCCGAAACACCCGATGTCCAAGCAGGACGACACTTGGGGATGCAAAGCGGTTTCTTCATCGTTTCAACGAGACGAGGCAATGCAACGGTGCCTAAGGAGTTGAAAGGAGTGGGGGCTTACAGACTCGTCTCTTTGGAACAGCCACACCCAAGTTGGCGTCCTAAGCGCCAACGAGGAGACGAGTTGGATTTTGAAGAACTCAAGAGGCGCTACGGTTACCGATGCGCCACATGCGGCTCAAAGGAGGGGGAGGAGAACTGGCGCTACCCTGGGGTTGTCACAAAATTGCAGGTGGGGCACATGAACCCCCATAAACCGCTTACACCTGACAATGTTATCCCACAATGCGACCAGTGCAATCGGGCAGACCGGGGTAAGTGGGTTTACGACGATCGTGGTCGGGTTGTCGGTGTGGCGGAAGCGCAGGTTGTTATCCAATCCGTTCAGAAAGGTTATCTGACCGAAGACGATCAACGCCGATTGTATGAGTTCCTGCGGGAAAAGTTAAGGCGAGGTGAAGCGACATGAACGAGCCAACGGAATGGATTGATCGGTTGATTTGCGGGGATGCTTTGCAAATCCTGCGGAAGATGCCGTCTGAGTTTGTGGATGCTGTCTTGACTGACCCACCTTACTTCTATGACAAGTTGGACAACGAGTGGAGCCTTGAGCGAGTGGAAAAACGATTGCCCAGCCAACGGGTTGTTAAGCATCTACCGCCTGGCATGAAGTTTGACCCTGAGCAGGGACGGCAATTTTATCGCTGGTTCTTGCGGGTGTCTCAGGAATTGTTGCGGGTTCTAAAACCTGGCGGTTTCTTTTTCTGCTTTTCCAGCCCCCGCCTGTATCACCGATTAGCAGCGGCTGTAGAGGATGCTGGCTTTTGGGTTCGCGATTGCTTCATCTGGCTTTATCTTCAAAGCCAGCCAAAAGCGATGGGATTGCACCATTTCATTGACCGCTTGCCTTTGAGCGACGAAGCAAAGCAGCGACTCAAGGAGCAACTGAGCCATTGGAAGACGCCACAGGTGAAGTCGTGTTACGAGCCGATCTTGGTCGCCCAGAAGCCTTACGAAGGGACTTTTTTGGAAAACATGTTGAAGCATCGGGTTGGCTTGTTCAACATGCAAGTGCGGGTCGGTGATAACATGTATCCTGCCAATGTCCTGCTGGTGGATGGCATCAATGAGGTGATGGACAAATACTTCCTTGTGCCCAAGCCGACGGTGCAAGAGAAGGGTGAGTTTAACGACCATCCTGCCGTAAAGCCAGTGGCGTTGTGCGAGCACTTAATTCGGCTGGCGACGATGGAAGGCGCCGTCATCCTTGACCCGTTCATTGGCAGCGGGACGACGGCGATCGCCGCCAAAAACACAGGCAGGCATTTCATCGGGATAGACATCAATCCCGACTACATCGCTATCGCCCAAAGGCGACTCAGGGAATGGCGACCTAATTTGTTTGAGCAAGTGAGCATCTCGCAATAGCGTCTTGCAAGGAGGGATGGAGATGGCTGTCAAGGTGCGGGTGCCGACGCCGCTGCAAAGTCTGACGGGCGGTGCCGCTGAGGTGACCGCCGAGGGCAAGACGGTGCGGGAACTCATTGACGACTTGGAGCGCCGCTATGCGGGCATCAAAGCCCGCCTTTGCGAGGAAAGCGGGGAAGTCCGTCGCTTCGTCAACATCTTCGTCAACGACGAAGACATCCGCTTCCTGAACGGTCTGGACACGGAACTAAAGGATGGCGACGAAGTTTCTATCATCCCCGCCATCGCAGGCGGTCGGTAACTTCGTCGCCTGTCAAGGGAGGCGAAGGGTCATGGCGACAGCGAAGCGCCGAGTGCAATTGGTCTATCCCAAGCACTTGGTGGACAAGCCGATTTTGTGGCAGTTGGGGCAGCGCTTCCCGCAGGTCATCACCAACATCCGCAGAGCCAATGTGGACGCCGAGTGCGGTTGGATTGACTTGGAACTAGAAGGCGAAGAAGACGACATGGAGCGCGCCATCGCTTGGCTTAAGCAAGTCGGCGTGGAGGTTAACCCGTTGGAACGGCAGGTGATTGAGTGAGTCTGAACTGCCTTCCGTGCTGAGGTGACCGACTATGCCCATCGTCATTAAACTCAACGGCAAGGAGACGGAGTTGGCGGAGGGGACGACCGTCGGGGAATTGTTGGACAGCCGAAAAATTCGGCGGGAAATGGTGACAGTTCAGGTCAACGGCGTTATCATTGACCGCAACCAGTTTGACACGACGCCACTCAAGGACGGCGACGAGGTGGAGTTCCTTTACTACATGGGGGGCGGGACGGCAAAGTTTGTTGAACTCATGCGTAGGAGCGGCGTCAGCCGCGAAAGCAACGGAGCCGACCGAACGGACAAGCCACAAGGAGGCGAACAAAACGATGGCGGCAAGCCTTTCGGTGGACTTGCAGACGGTGCGGGGCGCTGAATTGCTCGTGGAGTGTCTCGTGCGCGAAGGGGTGGAATACATCTTTGGCATTTCAGGCGGTGCGGTCATTGAGATTTGCGATGCCCTTTATCACTACCGCGACCGCATCAAGTTCATCCTGAACCGCCACGAGCAAGGGGCGGCGCATATGGCGGACGGTTACGCCCGCGCCTCGGGCAAGCCGGGCGTCTGCATGGGCACTTCAGGACCAGGTGCGACGAACCTGATCACAGGCATCGCCACCGCCCAGATGGACTCATCGCCGCTGATCGCCATCACGGGGCAAGTGCCCAGTTACAACATCGGGCGCGACGCTTTTCAAGAGACGGACGCTTTCGGTTTGACGATGCCGATTGTCAAGCACAGTTACATGGTGCGCGACCCATATGAGTTGCCCAAAGTCGTCAAGGAAGCCTTTTACATCGCCAGCACGGGACGCCCCGGTCCTGTCCACATTGACATCCCTCGCGATATGTCCCGCAACCCCATTGACCTGAGCAAGGTGGAGTTTCCCGAAGAGGTGAACATTCGGGGCTACAAGCCGACCATTCGCGGGCACCCGTTGATGGTGCGGCAGGCGGCGGAACTGATTTTGCAAGCGAAAAAGCCCATCCTTTACATCGGCGGGGGGACGGTTTGGTCGGGGGCTGAAAAGGAAGTGCGGGAATTGGCGGAGCGCTGCCAAATCCCTGTCACTTACACCCTGATGGCGAAGGGTGTTTTCCCCGACAACCATCCGCTTTGCACAGGGATGCCCGGCATGCATGGGACGGTCGCTGCCAACTTCGCCCTCAACTTTGCCGACTTGGTGATTTGCGTCGGGGCGCGCTTTGACGATCGGGTGACGGGCGATTTGAAGGAGTTCGCCAAGTTCGCCAAGAAAATCCACATTGACATTGACCCCGCTGAGATCGGCAAAAATGTCAAGCCCGATGTCCCCATCGTCGGCGACGCCAAAACGGTCTTGCGGCAATTGCTGGAACTTTTGCCGCCCAAACGCCATGACGAATGGCTGCGGCAAGTGGACGAGTGGAAGCGAGAATTTCCCCTCGTTTACGACCGCAACGGTCGGCTTAAACCGCAGTATGTGCTGGAAGTGTTGGCGAAGGTGACGAAGGGCGAAGCGACCATCACCGCCGATGTTGGGCAGCATCAGATGTGGGCGTGGCAATACTACCCCTGCCATCGCCCCCGCCAAGCCATCACAACAGGCGGTTTGGG
>Ga0079992_155843_pt1 | contig 113716 bp, 96 predicted proteins | sample FaiFalFF_MnMetaG_3_FD_69197 | JGI IMG/M metagenome (GOLD analysis project Ga0079992, IMG submission 69197) | Freshwater microbial communities from Yellowstone National Park, Wyoming, USA - Fairy Falls B (FF_Mn_B) MetaG (SPADES assembly) (version 2) | ecosystem: Environmental > Aquatic >...
ATTACCTTGATGTTGGGCTGCTGGATATACCTGCCTGAGGCGCTCCCGTAGCATACCTGTTGTGATACTACTTCCCACGCGGCCATTGATCCCTCTTCCGTCTTGCGCAATGTCGGCGTGTACATACTCAGTTTTGAATCTATCTGATTCAATAGTAATCGTATAGTATGGCTTCCCGTTATAGACATTTATCGAAATGTAGTGATTGCCGGAATGTGCTGCATAGACAGGCTGATCCTGCCCATTACCTGGACTACTGCAACGATCCCCTCGTTGAGGGTTTGCTAAATAGAAATCTGCGGCATACTCACAACCTAATCGATCATGGACGAACTCACTCAGGCGATAGGTCTGTACATGCCAGAATGTTCCGCTCGCAAAAGGTAAACGCAGGGTTGCCAAACTCTCATTTTCTGGGTCGTATTGCCACTCACCGGAAAGAAAGCTGCGGTCGAAAACATTCAGATCTACCAGAAGGTTATGAGGCTCAGTGGTAGTAAGATAGGCATCTTCCAGAAACTGCCATCCAACGCGACGGGACCAGCCTCCAAATCGAGGTTGTTCACGGAAGAAACTCCAGTCTTCAACATTTCGCCAGCGTGCTTCCCAGAGAGGAATGTTATTGAAATCTATACTATTATTTGTTATTAAATTCCAGTAATTCTGATTAGTATAAATAACAACTCGCAAACCATAAGCTCTAGCCCTTGCGATTGCATTTTGTATTCGCGCTACGGGGTTAGTACCTACTCCCCAGCCTTGAGGTAGCTCGACATCGATTGCCAAAAATCTCAGATTCCCTACTAAGTTGTTTCCAATGGCACTAATTGCTTCATCCACCTGTTGGGCTCCAGTGGTGCTGGAATCGTACTTCAGAAGACAATATGCTGCTATCTGCATCCCTGCGCGTAACGCATTAGTTATTTGTGAAGAGGCATGTGGATTTCTACTAATTCCGCCCCAAGCCTGCACAATAACAAATTCATACCCCAACGACCTCAGAGCCTGAAATTGTTCAACGCTGATTGGACCAGAGTAACTTGAGACATCTATTCCTACTGCAAGATCAGCTGGTGGTTGAGGATGTACTGTAAAGAAATCTGCTGCCTCCGAAAAGGGTCCCCAACCCGCTTCATTTCCCGCGCGCATGTTCCATCGGTATAGTCGTCCAGGCTCAAGGTTTTGCGGCAGGGTGTAAGATGTACCCGTGATAGGCGAGTTAAGCTGATCGCTGTCGAAAACCAATTGACCGCTTGCAACATCCTTGATGTAGAGACCATATCGCGTAGCTCCTGCGACAGGACTCCACTCAAATGTGGGTTGGATACTCACGCCTGCTGCTCTATGTCGCGGAGACCTAAGCGTTGGTGCTTCTCGTGGCGGTTGTTGTGATTGTCCCACCGTCAAGCGCACCTCGCGTGTGGCGTTCCCACAACCGTTGGTCGTGTTCGTAAAACGCACCGTGCAAGTGTACGGTCCTGGCGGTAGGCTGTTGGCGTTGTCGTTGAGCAACACCCTGACGGTCGTAGACTGACCCGGCGACAGCGTGCCACTGGACTGCGAGACCGAAACCCAGTTGCAGTCGACCGATACGCTCCAGTTCAGACTCTGCCCACCCGTGTTGGTCAAGATGTAGTCCTTGCTGGAAGGACTAAAACCCCCTTGCGGCCCACTGCTGGTGAGCCCGTCCGTCGGCAACACCTGCAGACAAGGGTCGGATGGAGAAGTAGAGGGCGGTTGCGTGAATCGGTTCCTCGTCCTATCCTTGCAGTCTTGATTGCCAGCGTGGTCGCGGGCACAAATTTCAATCTCCCAAACGATATTCGAACCCGTGGTGTTGGGAGGAATCGTGTAGAGCCTTCGATAATTGTACGAGCAAGGTGTTGAGCCTGAAGCTGACTCTAGATCGACAGTCGCCTCAAGAGAATTGTTCTTGTAAATGCGCGCAAACACGCTCGCTACCCCACAACAGGCGTCCGAAACGTAGGCGTAGATATTGATAGCGCCTCCGCTTGCCCCGACACTGGGCGGGTCGATACAAGCTGAGACAGTGGGTGGCTCTCGGTCGCCGTTGACAGTGAGAGTTCCCGCATTACAGCTTGCCTCCAGGTTCGCATTATTACGGGCACGAATGATCACAGTACAGTTCTGGTTGGTGGTCGAGCAAGGGGGAGCTATGTAGGTTCCCTGATAGGTGTTGCCACTTGTTCGGGACATTTCGACACGGGTGCCACAGACATCTGCCCAGACGGATGCCACGCCACTCTCGCTATCGGTAACATCTGCGGAAATCATGGCAGTGCTACCTACACAGATAGAGGAGGGCGACACGCGACAGTTGGAAAGGTTGGGCGGCGTGGTATCACCACGGATCGTCAGGCGCACCTCGCGTGTGGCGTTCCCACAACCGTTGGTTGTGTTGATAAAACTCACCGTGCAAGTGTGCGTTCCTGGCGGCAGGCTGTTAGCGTTGCTGTTGAGCGACACTGTGACGGTCGTATACTGACCCGGCGACAGCGTGCCACTGGACTGCGATACCGAAACCCAGTTGCAGTTGACCGATACGCTCCAATTCAGATTCAGCTCACCCGTGTTGGTCAAGATGTAGTCCTTGCTGGAAGGACGAAACGGACCCCCTTGCGATCCACTGCTGGTGAGCCCGTCCGACGGCGAGACACTCAAACAACCTTGCTGAAAGTTTCTCGTTTGACGATTGTACCATGCGAAGTAGACACCAGGAGGGTTTCCATAGGCTGATACTGCAACACTGTCTGGGCTCCAGCCGATGGTACCATCATCCCACCGAACACGCCACCAAACTGCGCTACTTGTAGAAACGGGCTGATCTGGAAGCGTCCAACCCATACTGCCGAGATACTTATATCCTTGAATACTGCCCCCTGGAGAGCTACAAACCGGAACAGAAATATCGTTAAAGATCCTTACGCGCCAAGACCTGTTTCCGGTGCTTACATCAGGCCGGGCACCAATACCAGGCATTGGGTAAAGCAAGCGATACCCATCAGATAGGCGTTCAGCCGTCCAAGTAGTACCATATTGGGGACTGTTATTTACGAAGTACCTTCCTTCGATATTCCAACCAGAGAGAGACACACAAGTTCGACTTGATCTCGCGATACCTTCCTGACCGGGGCGACGCTCTCCAACGACATTGCAGTTGTTAATATCTCGCGCATTGCTGGCACCATTGGAGGTATTGTAGTTCCACTCGAGAGCAACACGATCGCCCGCCTGAATCGTATATTGCGCCTGTACTGAGGCGGGCAGACAAATCAGTACTGCCCAAAGGGTGAAAACAATTTGCCCCAAGTTGCAAGTTGGTTGTTTCATCGTTATCCCCGCTTAATTCCTACCGAATCCGCCCCTTAATGTTGCAAGGGGATCGGCGACCGATTTTGCTAATCGGTATTAACATTTCCGCGAGGGAGGTGGATTTCCCGCGTTTGCAAGTTGCAAAGCAGGCGAAAGTGGGGTATAATTTCTGTGTAAAAGGCGAGGTGAACGCTATGCGCGTCCGCTTTACTGTTCGGGACGATTTGGAAGCGTGCGTTCAAATGGCGCCGCAGGTGTTTTATAACGAGGCACTGCGCGACGCCTACATCCAAACTCTGGATTCGCTGTTGGCATCGGGTCGCGCGCTCTCGGTGGTGGTCGTGGATGAGACGGATGAACCTGTCGCTTTTGGACTTTCTGTGTTCGTCTCGGATAGGTTGCGAGAGACCATCTGCAGCGGTCAGCACCATATCGGTTACTACCTGCTAAATGGATACCAGCAACGGGGAGCAATTTTGTGTGCCCGACAGCCCAGGGAGATCGAGCGGGCACATCAGGGTGATGGACTTAACTTGCTGGGTTTCTACGGCTGGCGAAATGACATAGAGCCTGTGCAGATGGAAAGAGTTCGGAATCTGTTGGGGGAAAGCTTCCTCCATCTGCATCGTGGTTATCATCTCAAATCGTTTCTGAAGGAGATTTATGACAACCCTCAAGATCCTCAGAAATCCGAGCGGCGCTTTTACCGAGAACTTGGATGTCAAGTCTATAGAGAATGTAACAGCTATACCGATGCCAAGTTCAGAAATGCCTACGCACCTTCTCTGGTCGGAATAACCCGACACCTGGCAACCAGGCCAGAAAACAGGTGCCATATGACATCGCTGCTTTTCCGAGCAGGTAGCCCGGCAATTCACATCCCTGCACGCCTCCGTAGGGTCGCTCAGATTGAGTTTGTTCTCAAGCAATGCTTTCATACAGATATAGCGCATCATCATAAGCGACTATTTTTCAGAAATAACAATAATAATCATAATAATATAAACTACAACAATATTTTCAATATTTATATGTATAAACTTTTCCAACGAATTCGGTCTCATCTTCGCCGTCAACAGCCCCTCCTTCGCTTTCGAAGAGACCGTTTCCACGAACGCCGCTATGTTGAGCAACATCCGGAGGTACTCTATCCGTTGGAGATTCACACACTTTTCTATAATCATCCTGAATTAGCCAGGAGCTATGCGCTTCCCCTTTGAATGGACTGACCACCCCCTCCATGCCATAATAGGGGTGTGAGTGGGATAAGCAAAGCGGTTGTGCCGATGGCAGGGCTGGGCACGCGCCTCTACCCTGTCAGCATCGTGCTGCCAAAGGGGTTGATGCCGTTTGTGTTGCCCGATGGACGCCTCACCACCGGGCTGCAACTCATCGCGAACGCCTTGCTGGACGCCGGCATCGAACAGATTGGGCTGGTGGTCTCACCCGAACAGGAAGCGGTCTACCGCCAGTTTTTGTCGGGCGATTCGGCGCGGTATGGTGCTGCCCTTCAGCGCAGGGCGGAGTTGCACGCGGCGTATGAGGCGTTGCAACGGCTCAACGCCTGCATCACCTTGATTGTGCAGCCGCAGCCCTACGGCTTTGGGCATGCCGTGTGGTGTGCGCGCGACTTTGCGCAGGGTGAACCCGTGCTGGTGATGCTGGGCGACCATATCCCGCTGGCGACGGGGTCGGTGTCGCCTGTGCAGCAGGCGTTGGCGATGTATGAGCGGCTTCGGGCGCCGCTTTATGCGGTCTATCGGGTTCCGCTGCATGCGGTGGAGCGGTATGGGATTTTGCGGGGCGAGCCGACCGAGGAGGCACGGCTCTATCGGTTGCAGCAGGTGGTGGAGAAGCCCACGCAAGCGTTCGCCCAGCAGGCGTTGCGCACACCCGGCTTGCCCGAAGGCGAGTTCTTCACACACTTCGGCATCTACTGCATGCCCGCTGCCTTGTGGCGAGTCCAAGCGGAGATTGCCCGCGATTATCAGCCGGGCAGGGGCGAATGGTATCTGGTCGATGCGCAGCAGCGGCTGCTGGAGCGGATGCCCGCCTATCTGCTGGAGGTGGAGGGCAAAATGCTCGATTTTGGCACGCCTACGGAGTATGCACTCGCTTTTCGCACGCTGATGGGACAGTAGGGGCGCACCGCCGTGCGCCCCCTACTCAATCACTCACCTTCAGCACGCTCAAGAAGGCTTCCTGCGGCACTTCCACTGTGCCGACCTGCTTCATGCGCTTTTTGCCTTCCTTCTGGCGTTCCAGCAGCTTGCGCTTGCGCGTGACATCGCCTCCGTAGCACTTGGCAATCACATTTTTGCGGAACGGCTTGATGACCTCCGACGCAATCACACGGGCGCCGATGGCGGCTTGGATGCGCACTTCGAACTGCTGGCGCGGCACGACCTCTTTTAGCTTTTCCACAAGGGCGCGGGCGCGGGGATAGGCGCGTTCGCGCGGCGCAATAAAACTGAGCGCGTCGACCGGCTCGCCGTTGAGCAAAATGTCGAGCTTGACCAGGTCCGCCTCGCGGTAGCCCGCCGGCTCGTAATCGAAAGAGGCGTAGCCGCGCGTGCGCGTCTTGAGCTGGTCATAGAAGTCGAGCAGGATTTCGCTCAGCGGCAGGCGATAGTAGAGGATGACGCGCTGGGGTGTGGGGTACTCCATTCGGATGAACTCGCCGCGTCGCCCCATGCAGAGTTCCATCACCGCGCCCACATACTCGGCAGGTACCATCACGGTTGCATTCACGATAGGCTCCTCCACCCGCTCTATTTTGGCAGGGTCGGGCCAGCGCACCGGGTTGTCAATCTCCAGGATGCTGCCATCTTTGAGAACGATGCGATAGACCACGCTGGGCGCCGTGGCGATGAGTTCCAGCCCGAACTCGCGCTCCAGTCGCTCCTGCACAATCTCCATGTGGAGCAGACCGAGAAAGCCGCAGCGGAAACCGAAGCCGAGTGCGGCGCTGGTCTCCGGCTCATAGGTGATAGCGGCGTCGTTGAGGCTGAGCTTCTCCAGCGCGTCGCGCAGGTCGGGATACCGGTCGCCCTCCACGGGGTACAGCCCGCAAAAGACCATCGGCTTCACCCGCCGAAAGCCGGGCAAAGGCTCCTTTGCGGGGCGCTCCGCCGAGGTGATGGTGTCGCCCACCTGCGCATCCTTGACCGATTTAATCCCCGCGGTGAGGTAGCCCACCTCCCCCGTATGGAGTTGCGCGGCGGGGCGCAATTCGGGTGTGAAGTAGCCCACCTGCGCCACCTCAAACTCCTTGCCTGTGGACATAAACCGAATGCGGTCGCCCGGCTTAACGCTGCCATCCACCACGCGCACATAGGCAACTACGCCCACATAGGGGTCATAGTGGGAATCGTACACGAGGGCGCGCAGGGGCGCATGCGGGTCGCCTGATGGGGGCGGGATGCGCTGCACCACCGCTTCCAAAATCGCTTCGATGCCGATACCCTCCTTCGCGCTGGCGAGAATCACCTCCGAGGGGTCAATCAGCAGCGCGTGTTCCATCTCCTCCTTGACCCGCTCCGGGTCGGCAGCAGGAAGGTCAATCTTGTTAATCACAGGCACGATGGTCAGCCCCTGATTATAGGCGAGGTTGGTATTGGCGATGGTCTGCGCCTCCACGCCTTGAGAGGCGTCCACCACCAGAATCGCACCCTCGCACGCCGCCAGACTGCGCGAGACCTCATAGGTGAAGTCCACATGTCCGGGCGTGTCGATAAGGTTCAGCTGATAGGTGTGCCCATCGCGGGCGCGATAGGTCAGGCGCACGGCGGTCATCTTAATGGTGATGCCCCGCTCGCGCTCCAGCTCCATCGTGTCCAGCACCTGCTCGACGCTGGTGCCGGGCGGGATCGCGCCCGTGAACTCCATCAGCCGATCCGCCAGCGTGGACTTGCCATGATCGATATGTGCGATAATGCAGAAGTTCCGAATGAACTGCTGATTGCCCATATAGGGAAATTGTACCTGTTTCTACGAGCTGGCGCTGGTGTAGTGGCGCAGGGCGAAGCGCCAAAAGAGCCGACTCAGCACGAAAAAGGCGAACGCCCACGCCGCCGCAAACAGCAGAAACGCACCCGACGCCTTGCCCAGCAGGGCTTTCGCCGGGATCGTCGCCAGAAACGCCACCGGCAACACATAAGTAAACAGCCGACGCAACACCGCATCGAACACATCGGTCGGAAATCGCCCAATCTGCGCAAATACCTCCGACAACACCCACAGGTTCTCCACTCGCACCAGCCAGATGCTCAGCGTCATCATCATAAAGTGAAATGAGTAGAAAATCAGCCCGCCCATCCCTATCATGCCCAGATAGAGCAGGATGTTCGCCCAAGACGGCACATAGCCCAGCGACAGCAGCGCGTAGATGCCCAGCAGCACCGCCACCAGCAGCGAACCCAGCTGGTCCAGGTTCACCCGCCGCAGCGAGAGCCAAAACTGCGAATCGACGGGCTTGACCAGCACAAAATCGAGCGTGCCCTGCCGCACCATCGTCGGCAACTCCGATAGCCCGAAATAGAACAGCGTGGTGATGAGCGCATCGAGAAAGTAGAGCGTGGCAGCCAGCACCAACGCCTCCGGCTCCCTCCAGCCCGCTATCGCCTCAGTGTGCCGATAAATAATTTTGAGCGTCAGCAAGAAGAAGCCGAGCCAGAGCAGATTGAACAACACCTTCGCCCAGAAGTTGGCACGGAACTCCATCTCGCGCACCAAGCTGGTGCGTAGGAACATCCGATAGAGGTTGAGATAGAAGCGGAGCCGTTTCACATGCCCACCCCCGTATACTGTCGGATGCCGCGCCGCCACAGGAACCATCCGAGCAGGCTCGCCATCCCAATCCAGAAAAGCTGCCCCGCTAAGCTCAACCAGAGCGCGTCACCCCCCAACTTGCCCACCGCAATCTCCACGGGGACAGCCGTCGTGTAGCGGAACGGCAGCACAAACGCCAACCCTTGCAACCAGCCCGGCATCAGCCCTATCGGCGCCACCCAGCCCGAAAGCAGCAGCATCGGCGCATAGTAAAGCGAGAAGACACTCTGCGCCTCCTGCAGCCAGAACGCCAAGCACGCCAGCGCAAACGCCATCAAAAACGACACCAGATGCCCCAGCAGCACACTCACCCAAAACCAAACCCCCAGATTCAAAGGCGACAGAGCGACCATACGCCCATAATAGAGAACCGCCAACAACGCCACCGGCACAAACAGCACCATGCGCAACAGGCGCCACGAGATGTTGCGCGCAAACAGCATCCAGAACACGGGCACCGGGCGCAACAGCCACTGCGACAAAATCCCCTCTTTAATCTCCCACGCCAAATCCCACATCAGATGGCTGGTGATAAAGTTAGAGACGAGCGCCATCACCACATAGTAGCTGACCATCTCGCCGGGCTGGTAACCGCCCAACGCCGCACGCCCGTTGTAGGCAGAGAGCCATACCAGCGGCATCACCAAGCATTGCACCACATCGGTCAGCATCCAGATGAACGCGCTGGCACGGTAGGCAAGGCTATCCTCCATATAGATGCGCAACAGTGCCATCACTTTGGGCAGCAAGCGAAGCATCATGCCGATTCTACCCGCTTGCATCGGGTACACTTGATGCGTGCGGAACAACGAGGTAGCGCATCTGCTTTATGAGTTAGCGGATTTATCGGATTATGTGGGCGATAGCCCGTTCAAATCGCGTGCCTATCGCCAAGCGGCGCGGTTGCTGGAGACGATGCAGACCCCTATCGAGACCCTCGCGGAACAGGGGCAGGAGGCATTAGAGGCGGTTCCGGGTATCGGCAAAGCGATTGCCGAAAAGATTCGTGCCTACTTGGAGACAGGCGTTATCCCGAAACATCAGCAGCTGCTTGCGCAGGTGCCGCCGGGCATTCTGGAGGTGATGGCGGTGCCGGGCATCGGTCCGAAAACGGCTCGCCTGCTGGCAGAGCATCTCGGTGTGCGCGATCTGGAGAGCCTGCAACGCGCGCTGGAAAGCCCGCGTGTGCTGCAACTGCCCGGCTTCGGCGAGCAGAAGCGGCAGCGGCTGCTCCATCTGCTGGATTTGGTGAAGAAGTCGCGGGTGCGTCGCCCGCTGGGGTCGGTGCTGTGGCTGGGACGCGAGCGACTGGAATGGCTCCGCCAGCTGCCCGGCGTGCGCAACGCACTGCTGGGCGGTTCGGTCAGGCGCATGCAGGAGACCGTCGGCGACCTCGATTACCTCGTGGCAACCGAACAGAACGACACCGTAATCGACGCCTTTCTGCGGATGCCGGGCGTCATCGAGGTCTATTCGCGTGGGGAGAACCGCGCTCAGGTTTTTCTCAGCGATGGCTTGCAGGTCGATCTCAAGTTAGTGCCACCCGATAGCTGGGGCGCGGGGATGCTCTATATCACAGGTTCCAAGGCGCATTCGATTCGGCTGCGTGAGCGTGCCATCGAGCGGGGACTGAAGCTTAATGAGTACGGCGTCTGGCGAGGCAGCGAGCGTATCGCCAGCCACACCGAAGAGGAGGTCTACGCCGCGTTGGGCTTGCCCTGGATCCCGCCCACCCTGCGCGAGGATCAAGGCGAAATCGAGGCGGCTGAGCGCGGCACGCTGCCCACCCTTATCCAATTGGAGCAGGTGCGAGGCGACCTCCAGGTTCATTCCACATGGTCGGATGGACGCAGCACCATCGAGCAGCTGGTGCGAGTCGCCCAAGAACTCGGCTATGAGTACCTTGCCCTGACCGACCATATCGAAATGCTGGTCTGGCATGGAGAGTTGCGCGAAGTGTTTCGGCGACGCCAGCGCGAAATCGAGCAACTGAATGAGCGGCTGGGTGGCAAGCCCTATCTGCTCAACGGGCTGGAGGTCAACATCGAAGCCGATGGGCAACTCAATGCGCCCGACGACCTGCTGCGGCACGCCGATATTGTGGTCGCAGGCGTGCATCATGCCCATGGGCAGCCCGCCGATATAATGACCCGTCGCCTGATTCGCGCGTTGGAGCATCCCGCTGTGCAGATTCTGGCGCACCCGACAGGAAGACGGTTCGGCAAGCGAGAATCAAATGAAGCGGATTGGGAGCGTATTTTTATGCGTGCAGCCCAGATGGGGAAGGCGATCGAGGTGAACGGCTACTACACGCGGATGGATCCGCCCACGCCGCTGGTGCGCTTGCTGAACGAGAGCGGCGCACCCGTCGCGCTCAGCACCGACGCCCACACAGCCAGCGACCTGCGCTATATGGAGTTGGCAGTCGGGCTGGCGCAGCGTGGCTGGCTTCGCCCAGAGCGCATCCTCAACACGCGCCCCCTGCGGGAACTGCAGGCTTGGCTCCAACACCATCGGGAGGTCAGAGCATGATTGTTCGCGCCTTTGTGGACCGCATCGAAACGCTGGAGGGTGGGGATCGCATCGCCGTGCTGGTCATCCGCTGGCGAGAAGGCGATTACTTCACATGGCTTGTACCCTTGGATTGGCTGCCACCCGAAACGAAGGAAAGCGACTGGCTCGAAGTCACCTTCGAAATCGACACGGAGAGCAAAGCGCGCACCCAGCAAGCCATCGAGCAGGTGATGAAGGAGTTGAAATCGAGCGATGGGGTATAATCTGAGGCGATGGCGCGTCGTCAGGGGGCGGTTGCCGCACCCTGAAACCAGAGACTCTTCTGACCCCAGCAGGGGTCCCGAACGGTCCATAGGAGGGTTATGATGGTCAAACCGAGAATGTACGAGGCGATGGTCATCCTGCCGGGCAACACCGAGCAGGACACGGTGGACGCCCTGATCGAGCGGTTCCGAACCCTGCTCGAAACGCAGGGCGCAACGGTACACGAAGCACGCATCTGGGACAAACGCAAGTTTGCCTACGAAATCAAGCATGTGAACGAGGGCATCTACCTGCTCTTCCGCTTCGAGGGCTTGCCAGCAGCAGCCGAAGAGCTGCGGCGCGTGCTGGGCATCACCGAAGCGGTGCTGCGGTTCCGCATCTTCCGTCTGGAACCGGAGGAAGTAGCAGCGCTTGCCCAAAGATAGGGGGTCTATGATGAACTACAATCGTGTGATTATGGTCGGTCGCCTGACCCGCGATCCAGAGCTGCGCACCACACCGGATGGGGTCTCGTTGGTGCGCTGCCGCATCGCCGTTAATCGTCGCACAGGTGGCGAGGAAGTGGCGGACTTCTTCGACTTTGTGGCGTTCCGCCAGAACGCCGATTTCTTGGCGAACTATGCCACCAAAGGGCGGCTGGTGCTGATAGAGGGGCGCCTGCAAAGCCGTTCCTACACCGACCGCGAGGGTGTTCGCCGCAAGGCATACGAGATAATGGTGGATCGGGTGCGCTTGTTGGACCGCGCGCGTGAAGCCGAGCCTGAGATGCCTGTCCAAGCCGCTGTAGGCGCGCCCGGCGCGGCACCTGCCACCCCGCGCGCCACACCGCCTCCACCTGAACCCGAAATATCCGAGGATCTCGACCTCCCGGAGGAGTTTTTAGAGGAGGATTTCGAGGTGGAAGGCGATCCATTCGAGGAAATGCAGTGAGAAGCGAGGAGGTCAGCGATGGCAATTGAACCCCTGGAGCTGGAAAAGAAGGAACTGGATGACGAGCTGGAGCTTGGGGCGAAGATACGCCGCGTGCGACGCAAGCGCAAAACCTGCGCGTTCTGCTTAGAGAAGAAGCCTATCGATTACAAAGATGTGGCGCGCTTGCGCCGCTACATCTCGGAACGCGGCAAAATCTTGCCCCGCCGACAGACCGGCACATGCGCCAAGTGCCAGCGTCAACTGGCGCTCGCCATCAAGCGGGCGCGCGAACTGGCACTGCTCCCCTACATCGCCCAGTAAAACACAGGGATGACACACCCATTGGATGAGCAGGGACTGCTCCGTGCCTTAGACCCACACGGCATGATGGCGCTCACGCTCGATTTCCCCAAGCAGTGTGAGCGCGCGATGCAACTCGCGCTGGAGTGGACGCTGCCGCCGCTGCCGCGTGAGCCACGCCTTGTCGTCATCAGCGGCATGGGTGGCTCCGGCATCGGAGGCGACTACCTGCGTGTGCTGTTCGAAGCCGAGAGCCGCTTGCCCACACTGGTCGTGCGCGACTATCACCTGCCCCGCTGCGTAGACGAGCATACACTGCTGTTCGCGGTGAGCTATTCAGGCAACACCGAGGAGACCCTCGCCTGCTATAGCGCTGCACGCGAACGGAATGCCATGATAGTCGCCCTCTCCAGTGGGGGCGAGCTGCAAGCACTTGCCCAGCGCGATGGCGTGCCGCATCTGCCCATCCCGGGCGGACAACCACCCCGCACCGCACTCGGCTACCTCTTCCTGCCGATGCTGGTGCTGTGCGAACGCTGGAATCTGCTGCCCGATATGGAGCCGGCACGCATCCGCACCCTGCAACGACTGGTGCAAGGGCGCGATGGCTGGAGCGTTCACATCGCCTACGACCAGAACCCCGCCAAGCAACTGGCGCAGGCTTTGCACGGTCGAATCCCGCTCCTCTATGGCTCGGGCGACTATCGCGCCATCGTCGCCACACGCTGGAAAGGGCAGATTAACGAGAACGCCAAACAACACGCCTTCGCCAACACCTTCCCCGAACTGAACCATAACGAGATTCTGGGCTGGGTAGGTGCAACCCAACAGGCAAGCAACTTCAGCGTGGTGGTGCTGCGCGACCCCGACGAGAGTCGCCAGACCCGCACGCGCGTCGAAGTCACCCGCAACTTGGTGGGCAACGCCGCCCAATGGCACGAGGTGTGGGCTGAAGGCGCCAGCCTGCTCGAACGCCTGCTTACACTCACCTATCTGGGCGATTTCGTCAGCCTCTATCTCGCCTACTTGAACCGAGTCGATCCCTACACTATCGACTATATCGACCTGCTCAAGGCGGAGCTGAAAAAGGTAGCCAAGAGCGAACCGTAGGGGCGTGGTTGCCGCACCCTGAGCGAAACGGAGGGCAGAAAGTATGGCAGCAGCACATCATGCATGTGGAGGCTTGTTGCTTTCGGAGACGCATACCGACGCGGTGATGTACACCTATCGCGTGAAACAGGTGTACCAAATCGCGCAGACGAAGTACCAGCACGCCATGCTGGTGGAGCTGGCAGGCTATGGCAAAACCCTCTTTCTGGACAATAAGATACAGTCGGCACTGCTGGACGAATATATGTTCCACGAGCCGATGGTGCAGCCGGGCATGGTGACCCACCCGAATCCCCAGCGTGTGCTGGTCGCCGGGGGCGGTGAGGGAGCCACCCTACGCGAGGTGCTGCGCCACAACACCGTCCAGCAAGCCGTGATGGTCGACATCGACGAGCAGCTGGTGCGCTATTGCGAGCAATATATGCCGGAGTGGCATCAGGGCGCCTTCAGCGACCCGCGCACAACGCTCCTCTTCGACGATGCCCGTCAGGTCATCGCCCGCTATCGCAATCAGTTCGATGTGGTCGTGTCGGATTTAACCGACCCGTTGGAGGCGGGACCATCGCAATATCTGTTCACGCGTGAGTTCTACCAGATGATTTACGACGCGCTGACCGATGAGGGCGTGTTGACCGTTCAGTCAGGTGCAGGCGACCCGCTCTATCCCTATCTGTATGGCTGCGTGGTGCGCACCCTGCAAGAGGTCTTCCCCATCGTACGCCCCTACTGGTCGTTCGTGGCATCGTTTATGCTTCCGTGGGGCTTTGTGCTGGCATCCAAAAAACATGACCCGCTTGGGCTAACCCCTGACGAGGTGGCACATCGGTTGGAGACGCGCGGCGTGCGCGGATTGCGCTACTATGATCCGCACACCCATTTCGCGCTATTCGCCATCCCTCCCTATTTGCGCGAGGTGATTCAGACGGCGCGCGTGCTGACCGATGCGGAACCGTTCGCGTGGGAGGCATAAGGAGTGGGCAGTGCGTGCCCAGAGAGTGGCTCTCATCTGCCTCTGTGTTGCCTGCCTCCTGACCGCCTCCCTCGGTTTCGCTTGGTCATGGGAATCCCCCCTCACCCCCGAAGGGGGTGGGAGGATTCTCCCGCAGGGCGAGCCGCTTACGCTACGAGCGCAATATACTCGCGCGGTGCGCCAGCCCGACGGCACACTCCTGCTGGAAGCGCGCGGCGCGGTGGAACTGCTTTATGGCACGCGCCGCCTGCGCACCGAAGCGCTGCAACTGGATACCGCGACCGCTTTGGTGCAGGGAGAAGCCCCTTTCGAACTCATCACGCCTGAAGGCTGGTTGCGCGGGCAGAGCCTGACCTACTTCTACGAGCAGCAGCGCGGACGCTTCCGCGCGGTTGAGGCGGTTCTCTATCCTCCGCGCCCACGCCGCACAGCGGACATGTTCACCCCCATAGGCGGGGAGGGTCTCTCTATCAGGCTGCGGGCGCAGGCGATGGAAGGCGACCTGCAGCGATTCGAGGCACAGAGCGTATGGGCAACCACCTGCGAGCGTGATTCACCCGATTTTGTGGTGGAGGCGGCGCGGGTGCGCTTGATTGGCGGGGCGCGACTACGCCTGTTCAACGCACGGCTACGCTGGAAGGGACGCACTTTGCTCAATGTTCCCGCGCTGACCCTACGTCTGCGCGATCGACGCGAAACGCTGGAGCTGCCCAGCCCGACCTATCATCCCGATACGGGGCTTGGGGCACGCTACCAACTGGAGCTACCGCTCGGCGAACGCACGCTCTTTGCCCTGCACGGCGCCTTCTATCTGCGTGCAATACCTGAAACGCGCCTTGCCTTTGCAGCCGCCCTCACAGGCGACGCGCCCAGCCTGACCGAGCCGGAGCTAAACCAACGGCTCGAGTCGAACGCGCTCTATAACCTGCGTGTAAGCCCAGAGGGTGAGCGAATAGCCCTGCGTGAACGCGCCACCACGCTGCGTGTGGAACATGCTGCCGAAGTACGCCCACTGTTCGCCCGCGCGGCACGGCTGCGCGTCTCGCGCCCCGTCGAAGTGGCGATTAACTCGGCACTCGCTTTCGGTGAAGGAGCTGGGGGGCTAACCCTGCGTTTCGGCTCGATGCGTGAGCGATGGGACAATCAGCGCACACCCACCCTGCAGCGATGGGCAGTGGAGACCGAATGGCTCCAACCCCTGACGCAACGCGAGTCGCTCGAAATCAGCCTGCACTTGTGGGCAAGCCATCTGCACTACTCCAACGGGGACAAACTCAGCTGGTTGCGCCCTCAAATCGAGCTGCGCTATCAGCCCGACAAGCGTTTGGGTCTCATGCTCGGCTATGCCCTTGCGCGCACTTGGGGCAGCACACCCTTTCAAGCCGACCGCCTTCCCGTAAGGCAGGAGCTTGCACTGCGAGGCGAGGGATTGTGGGGCAATCTGCGTTGGGGCGTCTTACTCAAGTATGACCTTGAGCAAAGCGAGCTGTTCGATGTGCAGTTGTTCGCGGGCTGGCGCCAGCACTGCATCGAGCCGTTTCTCTATTGGCGACGCTCGCCCGGCGTGCTGCTGTTCGGCGTGCGATTAGTCAGCCACTGATAAAGCATCGGCTGGATACCGTGCTGCTAATCTTCTGAATCCCAGCGGCTGGCGAACTCGCGGATGGTTTTCAATAACTCGATGAGCCGCTCCCCACGCGGGGTGAACTCATACTCGACGCGCGGGGGCACCTCCGGATAGACCTTGCGCCGGATTAGTCCGAATCGCTCCAGCTTGTGAACCCGCTCGTGCAGCACTTTGGCAGTCAAACCGGGCAGAAAACGCTCCAGTTTGCCCGGTCGGTTGATTCCCTGCGCAATCGCGTCCAAGATAGCCAGTGTCCACTTGCACTTCAGAATGTCAGTGAGGCACTCATAGACCTCCGCATGGGGGTGCCCGCGCATTTCACCCATGGTGATCTCCCTCATGATACAGATTTTCGCGTCTCAGGGCTTGATCAGGAATGCAAGCCCCGTGTAAGCCTCTTTGTACGAGGTTTTGAAGCACCCGTAGCGCATCCTCGCGTGTACGCACCCAGTAGGACAACGCATCCACAGGCTCGGTGGCAAAAAATATCCCTTGCACACCTACTGGCAGATTCACGGGTTCCTCCGGTACAAACACCTTCCCGTCAAATCGGACGCGCACCATCACCGGCATGTTTTCCATTATACCATTCGCCCTATGGAGATACCGCCTGCAGCAGCTCGCGGGCGTGCTGGAGGGCGGTTTCGGTCGGCTCGCCTGCCAGCATGCGCGCAATCTCGCGGACGCGCCGCTCACCTGAAAGCGGCGTCACGACCACATGGGTGGTCTCGCCTTCCGCCACCTTCTCGATGAGCAGGTGGTGATGGGCGCGGCTGGCAATCTGGGGCAGGTGCGTCACGCAGATAATCTGGAAGTGCTGGCTGAGCTGTGCCAGCTTCTCGCCAATGTAGTGGGCAGTGCGCCCCCCCAGCCCCACATCGATCTCGTCGAACACGAGGGTCGGCACAGGGGAGGCTGTGGCAAGCACCGTTTTGAGCGCGAGCATCAGGCGCGACAGCTCGCCGCCGGAGGCGATTTTGTGCAGCGGGCGCGGCGGCTCGCCCGGATTGGCACTGAACAGGAACTCCACCGCATCGATGCCCGTGCTGTCCATCGGCTTTGGGGTGCAATTCACAATGAACTGGGCGCGTTCCATCGCCAGCTCCTGCAGATGCTGCAGCACTTGGGCGGCGAACTGGGCAGCGCCTGCCCGGCGTCGTGCGCTGAGCTGCTCGCTAAGCGCGTGGGCATGGGCGCGTGTCGCTTCGAGAGCCTGCTCCAGCTCCTCGCGCCGCTCCGTCTGATGCTCCAGCGCGTGCAGTTTCGATTCTAACTCTTCCGCGTAGGCTAAGATGGCTTCGATGGTGTCGCCATATTTCCGCTTGAGCCGCCGAATCAGCTCCAGACGGGCAATCACCTCTTCCAGCCGTTCGGGATCATATTCGATGTTCTCGGCATAGTGGCGCAGGAGGCGCGCGCTCTCCTCCAGTTGGGCGACTGCACCTTCGAGGGGTTCCTGCCAGTCAGCAACTGATGGGTCGATGCGGATAATGTCTTGCAGGTGGCGTGCAGCTTCAGCCGCGCGGTCATAGGCTCCCCCCTCCCCCATCAGGCACTCATAGGCGGCGTGCGCCAGCGTAAGGAGCCTTTCGGCGTGGGTCAATCGGCGCTCCTCGGTCAGCAGGCTCTCCTCCTCGCCCGGTTGCAGGTGCGCTTTCTGGATTTCCTCGCGCTGGAAGCGGTAGAGGTCTATCATCTGCTCGCGTTCGCGCTCGCGCTCCACCAGCGATTTCAGTTCGCTTTCGAGCTGGTGGAGCTGGCGGAGCGTCTCACGCACTTCAGCACGCAGCTGTAGCGTCTCCTCACCCAGCCAGCGATCCAGAAAATCGAGGTGGCTGCCGGGCTTCAGCAGCAATTGATGCTCGTGCTGACCGTGCAGGTCGACCAGCAGGTCGCCGATGGCTTTGAGTGTGCCAAGCGGCACAGGTTGGGCATTCACCCGCGCGATGGAGCGTCCGCTTGCCTGCACCTCGCGTGCGAGATAGAGCAAGCCATCCTCTGGCTCGATGCCCAGCGTGTTGAGCGTGGCGTGCAGCTCTGGTTCATCAGGGAGCTGGAAGATGGCGCTGACACGCAAGCGTTCCGCCCCTGTGCGGATCAGGGTCGCATCGGCGCGCTCGCCCAGCACCAGATTAAGCGCACTGATCAGGATCGACTTGCCCGCGCCCGTCTCACCCGTCAGCACATTAAAGCCCGGCGCAAAGGCGATATCCGCTCGCTCAATAATCGCCAGATTCTCGATGTGCAGCTCGTGCAGCATCGTGAAAGAGTCTACCTTCGAGCAAGTTTGCGCCTGCTTGATTTCTGGTTGAAGTTAGCAATCCTCACAGAGGTTGCGCAGCCGATTTACCCAGTCCGCAAAGTGTTTGCATTGCTGCCGCATTGCTGGTAGCCCAATCTGCTTGGCGATGCTAATTCCATCGACGGTCTTTTTATAGCCTGCGCAAGCATTTCGGATACGATGTGAGGGAGGGGTGTTTTCGTTAATATCTTCCGGCTTCCGACCGCGAAGCCTTTTAAGGGCAGAGCAGTTTGCGTTGCCTTTCGATGACAGGTATTTAATGAGAAGATTAATATCGCTGAATAACAAAGCTTCAAACTCGTGAAGTGAGAGATAGGGCAAGAAACGCGCGTTGTTGATATCCTGCGCGAAGGCATTTTCTAAGTGCTGAACTTTCTGCAGTGCATTCCAGTGTGGGTTAAGCTGATTTTTACCAGGAAAATCATTTGGCAGTCCATAATAGTCCAGCATGGTCGTCACGGCGCATGCGCTGGTATCATCTAACAGTTTCAGCACTTGGCTACGAATTTTGGTGTATGTGCTGACACCGCCCTTATAGCTCTGTCCCGAATGGGTGCGCCTCGTTTCGAGAATAATAGGTTGCAAATAGCACTGCTCTCGTGGGAACTCCGCTTGAAGGACATCCGAAACGAATCGTTCCTCCGTCTGCCCTTCAACCAGAATGTAGATGCGTTTCATCGAGGTGGGCGACCCCCTATCAGGTTTTTCTCCCACAGTTCGCCGATGGTATAGTCTTTTAGCCAAGCCTCTAATCGCTCAGGCGAGAGGCGTCGGAACTCGCTACCGTTGCCGTGTCGCTCAACAACGATGATCTCGCTCGGTTCAAACTGATTCAGCAGTAAGGGTGACTGAGTAGAGATAATGAGTTGTGTATGTTGGGATGCGGCTCGCATTAATTCGCTCACGACCGTAATGGCAAACGGATGAAGCCCCAGCTCTGGCTCGTCGATAAGGATAGTGGAGGGTCGCCATTCAGGAGGCTGTATCAGGAGAGTACAGAGACAGATGTAGCGGAGGGTGCCATCTGATAGCGCATCTGCGCCAAACACAACCTCCGAACCGCTGGCTCGCCAGCGCAGCAGAATCCGATCCCCTGTCAAGGGTTCCAGCACAAAATCATGTAAAAAAGGTGCATTAAGGCGCACCACTTCCAGCAAGTGTGCATATTGCTCGGCATACTCCTCGCGCATCCGATAGAGCATCGCTGCTAAATTCCTCGCGTCATGGTGGAGTTGGATGTTATCATGAAGGTAGCCACGCTGTTTCACGGGAGCCGATGGCGAGGTGTCATGGAAATGGTACACCCGATACGATCGGAGGCAATCGCGTACATAGCGAGCGATCCCGTAATCGGTTGGATTTTCAAACGCCAATTCGAGCTGCGAAAGCACGCTCTCGAGTGCTCGAACATGCCCTGCCTGTGTATAAGGACGGGGAAAAAACTGGCGATCATGGAACTCGACGAACTCCTCGTCGATAATCAGGATATCTCCGGCAGCCGGGATTAAACGGCACTTATAGCCATTGGCAAGTTGTTCTGAACGCTGAAAGCGGATGTGAATTTCTATCTGCTGGGTATGCTTCCTACCGTAGTGTAGGAGCGCATCGGCACCTCCTGAACGCGCCACAAAGGTTTGTAAAGAGCCATCGGCAAGTGCCTGAAGGAGTTCAAACAGGCGCAGCAGATTCGACTTGCCTGCACCGTTGGAGCCTATCAGCACATTGAGGCGGTCAAACGATATTTCCGCCTCCTTGAGAGAGAGGAAACCCGCCACTCGCAGCGACTCTATCTGCATCTACGCTTACCCCTTCAGCAATTATACCCTGAGCGAAGCCGCATGCTTCCAACAATTCATGGGTTTGAGGCTGCACAAGGTGCAACATCAACTGCGCGAGCCAGGTTCACCCATCGCCCCCTCCGTAGGTTCCCCCCACTGCGTGAGGGGAACCGCGCATGGCACACTCGTTCGGTTCCCCCTGCCTGCATGGGGAACCTACAGAAAGGGGGTGTCGAATGCCCGCGTTTTGGTGAAGTTTGGCTGGACGGGTGATGATGATGCCTACCAACCCGATGACTGTTGAGGAGCTAAGGTAAAATAGCCTTCGGTCTCGTCTATCCAAGTGGGAGGATAGGGGGCACTATGGACTATGTGGAATGATAGAGGGCACTATGGACTATGATGTGATTGTGGTGGGGACCGGTCATGCGGGTTGTGAGGCGGCTTTGGCAGCGGCACGGATGGGCTGCCGCACGCTTGCCATCACGCTCAACCTTGAACGCACCGCCCATATGCCCTGCAACTGCTCCATCGGCGGACCGGCGAAGGGGCATCTGGTGCGCGAGATCGACGCGCTCGGCGGGCAGATGGGCATCAACATCGACCTGACCCTCACCCATATCCGCTTTGTGGGCACGGGCAAGGGACCCGCCGTGCGCACCCTGCGCGCCCATGCCGATAAGTCGCTCTACCCCGCCCACATGCTCGCCACCCTCAAGGCGCAACCGGGACTGGAACTGCAGGAGGGAGCGGTCGAGGAGCTGCTGGTGCGCGACGGCATCTGTTGCGGCATCCGCACCGCATCCGGCTTGGAGATAACGGCGCGCGCTGTGGTGCTGACCACCGGCACCTTCCTGAACGGGCTGTGCCATATCGGGGAGAGGAAGATTCAGGCGGCACGCTTTGGCGACCCGCCCGCCACCGGCTTAACCGCTGCGCTGAAGCGGCTCGGCTTCCGTATCGGGCGGTTCAAGACCGGTACCACCCCACGCATCGATAAGCGGAGTGTCGACCTGTCGCGCTTGGACGAGGTGCCTTCCGAGCCGTGCCCACCCTTCTCCTATCTGCACGACCGACTGGAACCGCCGCGTCCGCTGCTTCCATGCTGGCAGACCTTCACCAACGAGCGCACGCACGCGGTAATTCGCGCCAACCTGCACCGCTCCGCAATGTATGGTGGGCATATCATCGGTATCGGACCGCGCTATTGCCCCAGCATCGAAGACAAAATCGTGCGCTTCCCCGATAAAGACCGCCATCCTGTCTTCCTGGAACAGGAATACTGGGACCGGGATGACCTCTATGTGCAGGGCATGTCCACCAGCCTACCCGAAGAGGTGCAACTGGAGTTTCTGCGCACGCTGCCGGGGCTGGAGGAGGTCGTGATGCTGCGTCCGGGCTATGCAGTGGAATACGACATGGTCTATCCCGACCAGCTCTATCCGACGCTGATGACCCGCGCCGTGCGGGGGCTGTTCCTGGCGGGGCAGATTAACGGCACCTCAGGCTATGAGGAGGCAGCAGCGCAGGGGCTGGTGGCGGGCATCAACGCCGCGCTCTATGTGCAGAATCGGGAGCCGTTGGTGCTGGATCGCGGCAGCAGCTATATCGGCGTGCTGATCGATGACCTGGTGACCAAAGGGGTGGAGGACCCCTATCGCATGCTCACGGGGCGCGCCGAGCATCGCCTCCACCTCCGCCACGATAACGCCGACGAACGCCTGACCCCCATCGGACGCCAAATCGGGTTGGTGGACGAGGTACGATGGCAGCGATTTCAGGCGCGTCAAGCGCAAATCGAAGCGGAACTGGCGCGGCTCGAACGCATCGAGATAAGCGGCAAGCATAACGCCCAACTGGTCGCGCTGGGGGGCACACCCGTGAACACACGGCTCACGGCGCGCGAGTACCTGCGTCGCCCTGAAGCCACCTATGCGATGCTGGCGCAACTGTTCCCGCCCGATGTGCCCGTGCCACCTGAGATTGCCGAAGCGGTCGAAATCCGCGTCAAATACGAGGTCTATCTGCGCAAGCAGCACCAGCAGATTGAGCAGATGCGCAAAATGGAGGAGTGGCTCATCCCCGCCGATCTAAACTATGAGGCGTTGAGCGCGCTCTCGCGCGAGTCGCGGGAGAAGCTGATGCGGGTGCGCCCACGCACGCTGGGTCAGGCAGCGCGGATTCCGGGCGTGCGCCCCGCCGATATCGCCTGCCTAATGGTCTACCTCACCAACCGCCCTCGCAACGGTTCGCCAAGTCAAGCAGACACAACTTAAGGGGACGGCGCACGGGAGCGGGTAATTGCCACGCCTGCCATCTCGACGATGGTGCCCGTGGGGGGCAAACGCTTCGCCACGCGCACATGTACCCGCTGCACAGGCGGGAACCGCTCCAGAATCGCTTGGGCGAACCGCTCGGCAAGGGTCTCCATCAGGCGCACCGACCGCTCCGAGCCTATCTGCTGCACCAGTCGCGCCACAGCGCCATAATCCACTGTCTGCTCCAGCTGATCGGTGTGCCCTGCAAGCGAAAGGTCCAATTCCAACACCAAATCCACCCGATACCGATGCCCTATCTGCTGCTCGGCATCGGGCACGCCATGATAACCGTAGAACTCTATCCCCTCAATAAACAGCTGGTCCACAACCCGATTGTACCCGCTGACACAGGAGAGGGGGCTGTGGTGCGGAATCAAAAGGGTTGTGATGAAGGCGGTGGTGATGGCAGGGGGCGAAGGCTCACGGCTGCGACCCATCACAGCGAACCATCCCAAGCCGTTGGTGCCGGTTTGTAATCGCCCGATTATGGAGCATATCCTATTGCTGCTGCGCGCGCAGGGCATCACGCAGGTGGTTGCCACCCTGCACTACCTGGCGGACGCCATTCAGGGCTATTTCGGGGATGGCAGCGAGTGGGACATCACGCTGACTTACTCGGTGGAGGATACCCCGCTGGGTACGGCGGGCAGCGTGAAGCAGGCGGAGGCGCTCCTGCACGATGACACCTTCTTGATTATCAGTGGTGATGCCCTAACCGATGTGCGCCTGCAGCCCGCGCTGGAGTTCCACCGAGAACGGGGCGCGCTCGCCACGCTGATATTGGCGCGTGTGCCCAACCCGTTGGAGTTCGGTGTGGTCATCACCGATGAGACGGGACGCATCACCCGCTTCCTGGAGAAGCCCTCGTGGGGCGAGGTGTTCTCCGATACGGTCAACACAGGCATGTATATCCTGGAGCCGGCAATTTTCGACTATATGGAGCCGGGCAAGCCCTATGATTTCAGCCAAGATTTGTTCCCGATGTTGCTGCGCGAGGGCAAACCCCTCTATGGCTATGTGATGGGCGAATATTGGAGCGACATCGGCTCGCTCCAGCAGTATCGCGATGCGAATCACGATTTGCTCACCCGCAAGGTCAGCCTGCCTCTACCGGGCGTGGAGCAGATGCCGGGGGCTTGGATCGGCACGGGCACGACGATTGAACCAGGGGCGCAGATTGTGCCGCCTGTCTGCATCGGGCATCATGGGCGCATTCGGAGCGGCGCAACCGTCGGTCCCTTCACCATCATGGGCGATAACTGCATCGTGGAGCCTGACGCTATCGTGACCCACAGCATCATCTGGGACGGGGCTTATATCGGCAGGGGCAGCCACTTGCAGGGCGCCATCGTGGGCACAGGCGTCACCATTAAAGAGCATGTGGAGGTTCAGGAGGACGCCGTGATTGCCGACCGCTGCCATATCGAGCGCGATAGCGTGATTCGCACGCGCGTCAAGCTCTGGCCCGACAAATATATCGAGCGTGGCTCGACCGTGACGATGAGTTTGGTTTGGGGGGCGCGATGGCGTGGCGCGCTCTTCCGCGAACTGGGTATCGAGGGGCTGTCCAATATCGAGATGACGCCCGATTTGGCGACGAAGTTGGGCGCGGCATATGGCTCCTCCCTCGCACGGGGAAGCACGGTGGTGGTGGCGCGCGACCCATTTCGTGCCTCCCGCATGATTAAACGGGCATTTATCGCGGGGGTGCTGTCTACCGGTGTCGATGTGCTGGATTTGCGGGCGATGCCGTTGCCCATCACGCGCTTTACTATCCGCACCGCAGGGGCAGCAGGGGGCGTGAATATCCGCATGGCGCCACACAACAGCCGCATAACCCTGATGGAGTTTCTCGATCGGCGTGGTGCCTATCTGGCGCGTCGCCACGAACGCAAGATAGAGCATCTCTTCTTCCGCGAGGATTTCACGCGCAGCGACCCCGATATGGTGGGCACCATCCACTTCGCTTCGCGCGCAATTGAGCAGTATCAGGATCAGTTTTTCCAGCTCCTTCGTCTGCCGTTGGGCGGGCAACGGCTGCGCATCGTGGCGGACTTTGCCTTCAGCCGTGTCGCCGCCATCTATCCCACCATTCTGGGGCAGCTGGGCTATGAGGTTATCTCCCTGAACGCCTATCCTGACCCGTCGCGCGCACCCCGCACGCCGGAGGAGCATCGCACATTCCTGAACAATCTGGCGCAGATTGTCCAAGCGTTGCAAGCCGATTGCGGCGTTTTGATGGAGCATGAGGGTGAGCGACTGACCGTGATTGATGAGCGTGGACGCACGATAGAGGGCGCGCAGTTGCTGGCGGTGTTTGCTCGCCTCATGGCGCAAGTGCATCGTAGCGGGCTGATGGTGGTGCCAGTGCATGCGCCCTCCGTGATCGAACCGTTGGTGGAGCCGCTGGGCGCTCAGGTGCTGCGCACGCGCACCGATGTGCGCTCGCTGATGGCAGCAGCGGTGGAGCATGAGGCGGAGCTGCTGCTCGCAGGCGATTTGCGTGGCGGCTTCATCTTCCCCGCGTTCCATCCGGGCTTCGATGCGATGTTCGCTTGTGTTCGGTTGCTGGAGAGCGCGCAGCAGGCAGGTTTGAGCCTTGCCGAGGTGGTGGAGCAGATACCGCCTTTTGTGCTGCGTCATCAGAGTCTGCCATGCCCGTGGGAGCAGAAGGGGCGCGTGATGCGCCAAATGGCACAACGGGTGCAGGGGCGTGTGGAGACCCTTGATGGGCTAAAAGTTCACACCCCGCACGGCTGGGCGCTGATATTGCCCGATGCGTCCGAGTCGCTCATCCACCTCTATGTGGAGGCGGGTTCAGAAGCCGATGCCCAGCGCCTGCTGGAGCAGTACGCTGGGCTGATTACCGAGACGCTGGCTCAATAGCGCGGGTCGTGATGGAAATGGTGGTGGGTGGTCAACCAGCGGATGGTGCCGCTGCGTGAACGCATCACGACCGAGTGGGTGATGGCGCCCCAGCCCGTGTAGCGTACGCCTCCGAGCAGGTTGCCCCCCGTGATACCCGTCGCCACGAACACCACATTGCCCCAAGCGAGGTCTTCAAGGGTCAGCACCCGATCGACATCATCGGTGCCGAGCAGTTGGCGGGCGCGCTCGCGCTCCTGCTCGTTGCGGAACACCAGGCGCGCCTGCATCTCGCCACCCATACAGAGCGCGGCAGCAGCCGATAGCACGCCCTCGGGCGCACCCCCGATGCCCATCAGCACATCGATCTCGCCGTTGGGGTCCAGCGCCTCCAACGCCAGCGATAGGTCGCCATCCGACACCAGTCGGATTCGTGCCCCAGCCGAGCGGATTTCGCGAATCAGCTGCTCATGGCGTGGGCGATCCAGCATGCCAACCGTGAGGTCCTGAATCTCTTTGCCCAGGCTTTTGGCGATGACCTTCAGGTTCATGCGGGGTGGCAGCGTGATGTCGACGGCGCCTTTGGCAGCGGGCCCGACCACCAGTTTATCCATGTAGATGTCGGGTGCGTGCAGCAGGCGTCCCTCCCCTTCGATGGCAGCCGCGACGACACTGATAGCGCCTGGCATGCCGTTCGCCACCAGGTTGGTGCCTTCCACGGGGTCTACGGCGATTTGCACGCGGTAGCCGTTGCCGGTGCCCAGCTCCTCGCCGATGTAGAGCATTGGCGCCTCATCGCGCTCACCTTCACCGATGACGACCACCCCGCGCATGTCGATATCGGACAGGGCGCGTCGCATCGCTTCGCACGCCGCCTGATCCACGGCGTGGCGGTCGCCTTTGCCCACCCAGCGTCCCGCGCTGAGTGCAGCGGCTTCGGTCGCTCGCACGAAGTCCATTCCGAGATTGCGGTCCATAGCCATCTTCACCTCCTCGCATCGTTGCGTTGTTTAGCTCAGTCAGACTGGTCAGACATGTCGGACCGGGCTTCATCGCTTGGGTCGGAACTGCGGTTTGGGCAGGTCTTCGGGTGGTTCGGGTTTGCGCTCCCGTCGCGGTTCGCCTTGAGGTGGGCGTGGGGGTGCTGGGCGTGGCGGTCGCGGCGCGGGTGGCGTTCCCCCTGCGGGGCGCGCTGTCGCCTCGCCACTGGAGCGCAGCGTCTCCAGCGTCTGCTCCAGCCCGCGTGCGGTCAGGTTCACGCGCCCCAGGCTGTCGATCTCCTTCACCCGCACGCGCAGCAGGTCGCCCACCTTGACCACCTCATCGGGGCGACTGATGCGCCGATCGGTCAGATCGCGCAGTTCGACCAATCCCTCCTTGCCGGGCAGCACCTCCACGAAGGCGCCGCGCGACATGAGCCGTGTCACGCGCCCCACATAGACCTCGCCCACCGCCACCTCTTTGGTCAGCGATTCGATCATCTGGCGGGCACGCTCTCCCGATTCGCCATCGGGCGCCGCGATGAACACCTTGCCCGTTTGCTCAATCTGAATCTGCGCTCCTGTTTCCGCAATAATCTTCTTGATGGTGCGTCCGCCCGGACCGATGACATCGCCAATCTTGTCGGGGCTGATTTCCATCACGAAGATGCGGGGGGCACGCGGCGAAACCTCAGGACGCGGCGCCGGGATGACCTCCAACATCTTTTGCAAGATGAAGAGTCGCGCCTCACGCGCACGCTGAAGCGTCTCGGCGATGATGTGGCGTGGCAAGCCCGGTATCTTGAGGTCCAACTGGATGGCGGTGATACCCTGCTCCGTGCCTGCCACCTTGAAGTCCATATCACCACAAGCGTCCTCCATGCCCTGAATATCGGTCAGCAGCGCATAGCGGTCCTCGCTTTCGAACACCAGTCCGGTCGCGATGCCCGCAACGGGTGCTTTGATGGGCACCCCGGCATCCATCAGCGCGAGTGTGCTGCCGCAGACGCTTGCCATCGAGGTGGAGCCGTTCGATTCCAGCACCTCCGAATAGAGCAGGATGGCGTAGGGGAATTCCTCTTCGGGCGGGATCATACGCATGAGGGCGCGTTCCGCCAGCATGCCATGCCCAATCTCACGCCGACCGGGACCGCGCATCGGGCGCACTTCACCCACGCTGAACGGCGGGAAGTTGTAGAAGTGCATATAGCGCTTGGTTTCTTCGGCGGTCAGAGCGTCCAGAATCTGGGCTTCGTGGAGGGCGCCCAGCGTGCAGGTGGTCAGCACCTGCGTTTGACCTCGCTGGAAGAGACCGCTGCCATGCGTGCGTGGCAGGATGCCGACGGCGCAGCGGATTTCGCGAATCTCGTGGGGGGCGCGCCCATCGGGACGGATGCCCTCCGCCAAAATCATGTGGCGTACCTGCTCTTTTATCACCTCGTCGACTGCCATAGCGAGTTCCAGTTCGCGTCCCTCGTAGGGCGGGGGCGAGTCGGGGTCGGCAGGTGTATTCATCTGCACCACGATTTCCTCTTTGAGTTGTTGCAAGCCGGCTTCGCGTGCCACCTTGTCGGGGTTCAGAATCGCCTCGCGCAGGCTTGCGCCCGCAAAATCGCGGACCGCCTGCTTCAGCTCGGAGCTAACCAGATAGAGGGGCACCTCCGCCTTCGGCTCGCCCACCTGCTGACGCAACGCCTCTATCAGCGCAATCACCTTCTGGTTCTCCTGATGAGCGAGGTCGATGGCTTGCATCATCAACTCTTCGGGTATCTGGTCGGCGTCGGCTTCGATCATCATTACATGGTCGGGTCGGCTGGCGACCACCAGCTCCAAAGTGGATTGCTCGCTCTGCTCATTGGTGGGGTTGAGAATCAGCTCGCCGTCGATGCAACCGACTCGCACCGCGCCCAGCGGACCGTTCCATGGGATGGGCGAGATGGTCAGCGCCGCGGATGCGCCGATAAGCCCCAGCACCGCCGGCGGATGATCAAAGTCCACGGAAAGGGGCAACACAATCACCTGTACCTCGTTGCGCATCCCTTTCGGGAAGAGGGGGCGGATAGCGCGGTCTACCAGTCTGCCTTGCACGATCGATTCATCCGAGGGTCGCCCGCCGCGCTTGACGAACCCACCCGGGATTTTGCCCACGGCATACTTGCGCTCCTCGAAGTCGACCACCAACGGGAAGAAATCGATATCGGTGCGTGCATGGGCGCTCATGGTGGCGGTGACCAGCACCACCGTATCACCGTAGCGTACTACCACGCTGCTGGTCGCTTGGCGCGCCAATAGCCCCGTCTCCAACGAGAGCGTGCGTCCGCCAATCTCGGCGGATACAAAACCATATTTGTCCATTCAGTTCGACCTCCCTCTCAGTATTGCGCACGCAGCCCCAGTTTCTCCACGAGGGCGCGGTAGCGCTGGATGTCCTGCTTCGCCAGGTAGTTGAGCAGCTGGCGTCGCTGATTGACCAGCATCACCAACCCACGCCGCGAGTGGAAATCCTTGCGGTGCTTCTTCAGATGCTCGGTCAAATAGTTGATTCGCGCGGTCAAAAGCGCAACCTGTACTTCGGGCGAACCGGTGTCGCCCTCGTGACGCCGATACTCCATGATAATCTGCTGCTTCTCCTCTGGTGTAAGCGGCATAGTTCCGATACCTCCGTCTTGTCATTTGGTTTTCCTCAGCGTATCGGAGGGGTACACTGCCGCTTTGGGGAGAGGCTCGCAGAAAAGCCCCTGCACAAAACGACAGCGTAGCCGCCCTCCGATACGCACTAAGAGTATACCCGTTTCGGCAACGGCTGAATCAAGGGGGATGGAGCGGGCGTTCAATAAAATACGGTCAGGATATCGAAGCTCCAGCGACGCGTGGTTGCTGACCAGGAGAGTGCCAGTTCACGAAAGCCCAGCCGATAGGCGATGGTGTAAGTCTGGTCGCGCAGGAGCGAATCGCCAAATTGTTGCCAGGTGATGCCGGTGCCCACACGCCAGAGACCACTCAGTCGCCACGAGAGGTCGCCTATCAGGCTGGTGGCGTTCCGATCCAGCGAACGGCTGAGGTAGGCGGTGGCAAACAGGTGGTTGCCCGCTGCCCAGTTGAGACTGCTGGACAGGCGATGCTGCCCCAACATGTTCGTGCCGAGTGGGTCTTGGGTGTAGTCATAGGTGAGGGTGATGGCGCCCTGATGACCCAGCGCGCTGGAGATTCCCAGCGAGCCAAGCAGTTCCCAGCCAGCGTTAGGTAGCCTACCCATAAATCGTCCGACCGTGAGACCGCCTGTGAGCGTGGTGCGGCTATCGAGCGACAGGGGCACCAGGGTCCAGCGCATGCGCAGCCCCACGCCTTCGCGCCGCACCGTGTCGCCATTTGCCAAAATGGTGCGCGAGCGACTGAGATTCAACGAGACGCTCTGGCGTAGGGGCCAGCCAGCCACCTTGCGTGGCGTGCTTTCCAGATAGAGGTCGGTGCGCAAGGTGCGCGCGCTGCTCCCCTCCCAGAAGGTGCTGCCCGATAGGGTCAACCCGGCGGAGTAAAGGCGCGCTTGGTGAGCCAGTTGGGCGGAGGCGAACAGCCCCTGGTGCGCGGGCGAGTCGAGCCAGAGGTAGAGTCGGGTGGTGCTGGTGAGCGGCTGATGATGGCGCCAACTCACACTCCAATCGCTTCGGGTCAGGCTGGCAAGGGTGAAGCTGCCCTTCCCCAACCCGAAGCGATACTCATGTTCCAGGTCGAGAAACAGCCCACGCGCCGTGCTGATACCACGCCCGCCGCGCTGCGCCGTGCGCAACCGCAACGCTCCCACCTGATTGGGCTTCAGTGCATAGTAATACGGCAGGTCGAGGTAGAGTTGCCCACTCTGCACACCGATCAGGGTGTCGCTGCCCAGCCCGCCACCCCATAGGCTGTGTGAATAGAGAGGCAGGCTCATCACGCGCACCGCACCGATATAGAAATCGGCGCGATGGAACTGGATACGCTCACCCGGGTAGAACCAAATCTGCTCCGCCTTGATGACCATCTCCGATTGCGAGATGTCCGCGAACTGGAACAGCGTCGGGGGCACTGGCTCCTGAATCGGCGTGGCTTGGGCGCCCTGCAGTCGCATCACCTGCCACCGTCCGTCGCGCTCCGCCACACCGTAGCCCTCACCGATGCGTAGTTGAAAGGATAGCTCCTCGAAGTCCATCGTGGCGGGTCCGTAGTGGAGCGTGGCGTTGCGCGCTTTCACGAGCAGCTCATCCACCAGCAGCTGGAGGTCATCCGCTTCGATGCGCACGAAGCCGTATTGCACGGCAGCGCCTCGCTCTTTGCCGCTGGCGGCAATCACACGCTGCTCATGCGCGTAGGCGAGGTAGTGGCGAGCCGTGACCTGCACATAGTCGGTGGCGTTTCGCAGTTCGCTGGCGTCGCGCACCATCAGCACCTGGGCTTGTCCGACCAGCCCCTGCCCCAGCACGGTGGCGGTGATGAGGGCGACGCCGGGCAGCTGGCTGGCGATAAGCGTGGCGCGTGCTACCCCCCCTTCTGTTGGCACAATCCCTTCGCGCAGGGTGCCCAAGGTCGTGCTGAAAGCGACCTGCGTGCCGTCAGGCACTGGCTTGCCCTGTGCCGTGCGCACCTCGGCTGTGAGCGTGACGGAGGAAGCGCCATCCGCAACCACAGCGGTGGGATAGACCATCAGGCGAATGGTGCCCGACCCACCATAAGCCAACAGGCAGAGCGTCATGAGACACCCTGCGGCTGTTAGCCGTGCAAACGAGGAAGAGAGCGCAATCCTCATGCATCAGAATTGAATCAAGCGGATGCCAACGAGAATGAGCAGCCCAAAGAGGGAGAAAGCGGTGCGCTCCTGCCGGCGGGCGGAGGGCTTCTGCGCTTTCGGCTGCTCGGCGGGAGCAGGAGGGGTGAGGCGTTCGCGCACAGCCGCTCCCACTTTTTGCGCCACATCGGCTATCGCCGCGATATAGGCGGTGTTCGGGTCATCCGAGGTGGCGCGTCCCTGACCCGTCTCAGCCAGCGAAACCACGACCGTGCTATCCGACACCTGCACCAGGTCCATGCTCACAGTAATGGTGGCACGCTTCGTGTTCGCATCGTAAGAGAATTCAGCGATACTGCCTGCCAGCGCGTAGTCCACATCCAGAATCTGCCCGATACGGGCGGAACGCCATGTGCCATCTGCCTCCTTCACATTGAAAGGCGGGTTCAGGCGGTCGCGGCGGAGGCGGTTCTCGTCCAGCGCACGGCGCACCGACGGGTTCGTCTCCTTAAAGCGCACCACATAAAGCCCGGGAATATCTTTGAGTTGCGCATACAGCGCGTTTACCAGCTCCGTGTTAAGATTAAAATCTTGGGGTGCTTGCACGCCACTGCCTATTTCGAAGGGGAAAATGACCAGCTCGCGCATCTCCTGACTGGCGGCGAGCGCCATCAACCCACTCAGCAACACTCCCAGAAGTGCCGTCCTTTTCACCGAGTGTTCCTCCTTATTTTGGGGTGGGGGGCAGCCGGATTAGCTGCCCCTTGAAAGTTCAGCGTGTGATGAGCAACGGTCGCACGGCGCGTGCCACCTGTCCTTCCGAGTCGCGCGCTTCGATCTGCACCCGATAGGTGCCGGGTGGCACGGTGCGTCCTTCGTTATCGCGCAGGTTCCACACGACGGTGTTCACCCCGCGGGTGGCGGCGCGTCCGCGCTGCAGGTTGGCAATCACGCGCCCATCTGCGCCCAGAATCGTCACCTCGGTCTGGGCATCCTGCGCCAGCACATAGGAGATGGAGACGCTGTTGGCGCCGCGTCCCGCCGTCCCAATGTTGATGCTGGTGATGAGAGCGCCGCCGCGTGCCCCGCGCTCCACCGTCAGCGTGAAGCGGTTGCGCCCGCTGGAGGTGAAGCGGTATTCGGGTGTATGGCGCAGGTCCACCGTCCGTCCGGTACTCTGGTCGGTCAGGCGCAGGCGATAGCTGGCGGGCACGGTGCGCACATTGGGCGCGCGCAGGCTCACCTCCTCCCCCGCCGGTGCCTCCACCAGCAGCTCGAAGGTGTGGCGCGTGGCAGATGCAGGACGCACATCCTGCATCAACGGCGTGTTCGTGCCTGGCTTCAGCAGGGTGAGGCGCACAGGCACTTCCGCTAAGGGGGCGGGCGGTTCCTCCACCTCGCCTGCCGAGCGACCTGCGCTGATGCCGATGTAGTTCTGGGTGTCTTCCCCGCGTGCCGTGCGGGCAATCAGCTGCAATCGCCATTCACTGGGGCGATTCAGGTTCTCACCCGTCGGGGAGCGCGGAAGCCCGCCAAATCCCGTGCCTGGCATAAACACAGGCGGGAAAACCAGATCGATGTCGTCGTTGCACTTAATCCAGTAGCCGCGGTGGGGAATCAGCGGCGTGTTGGGGTCAGAGGTGAACTTATACTCACCCGAGAACTCATCCCAATAGTAGAGGACACCGCGAATGACGCCGCGTTGGGCTGCCTCGAAAAAGCTGAGACTGTTGCGCGGGTCGCTCGCGCTCACCACCACAATCTGCCCCAGTATCAGAGGATAGGGATAGGGATTGCCTATCTGGTTCCAGCCGCGGCTCAAGCGGATGGGCGTACTCTGCGTGAAAACAGATTGCGGGAAAGTCAGATTGCTCATCGTGATATTGGTGCCCTCGTTCGGCAGGTAGAGCCAGAAGCCGATACCGGGCTGAAGCGTGTCAACGGTCTCATACACCTCCCGTGTGGGATTCCAGCGTTTTGCCAGGTAGGTGCCCTCGGGCAGCCCCAGCACATCTACCAGAGGTGCCGTGGTGTTAAACGGTATCGAAATGATTTGGAAGCCGCGCTTCAGCTCTCGGTTAGCGGTCGCCGAGATGAGAATGGTGCGGCTAACCGTTTTCGGTGGAGCGGGCGGCGCGTTCACCGAGACGCGAATCGTGGCAAAGCCCACCGCCCTCGGGTCGGCAACCACACGCCAGCGCACAGCGCTCGTGGCTTCAGGGCGGATAATCGAAATAGTTTTGGTGCGCGACTCCCCTGGCGCCAGCGTGATGCCGCCAGGCAGGGACAGGTCCACCGTCACATTGCGCAGATCGACCTCCTTGCCCACCACATGGAACATGTTGGTGATGGAGGCAATTACCTCAAACACGCCGCCGTTTGCCAATTGGGCAAGGTTGCGCTGGTCCGGCTCGATCACTGGGAGCGTCTCCACACCCACGCCAATCGGAGGCTGCACATCGAGGCTCACAGGCGTTAGCGTGATATAGAAGACGAACTTCCGCTCCTGCCCCGGCGCAAAGTTGCGTGGATTCACAAACAGATTGATAGCAACATCCTCGATAAAGGCGTCGGGAAAGAGGATCGGCTCCCAGAAGGCGGGATTGTCCAAGACAGGTCGTCCCTGCACAAAGAACCAGGTTCCAAACACCAAGCGGTCGATAGGGGTGGCATCTTCGAAGCCGGCGGTGGGGCGCAAGATATAGCGGGATGCCCCAAACAGGTCACCGCGTGCTGCATAGAACTCCACCGCAGGGGGCACTTGTACACCCCGCAAATCGGTATCGACCCGAATAGGGCGTTGCCCAAGCACATAGACATAGGGGGGAAGCGAGGCGCCGTTTAGATCCACGCCCTCCTCCACGCCCACTTCTACATCGGATCGAAGACACGCCGCAAGTGAGGCAGGCTCTGTGCCCGAATTACGCACGGTCAATTCGATACGCGCCACCGACTGAATCAGCTCGATGCGCATATCGGTCTGCCAGCCTTCCACATACCACTGTCGCCGGATATAGACCCCGCTTGCACCCGGCCAACTCTTGTCGAAGGTCACATTTGGGGCACCCTGCGACCGACCCCACACGAATGTGCGAGTTTGGTTATTGCGTCGCTCTTGCAAACTGATATAGATACCGCCGGGGAAAACCGCCCATGGGTAGCCTGAGGTCATGGCAATATCGCCATCGCGGAGCAGGCTTGTGCCACCCGTAGTACCCAGCTGAATGCTACCCTCTGCTTGGAGCGTGATACAAGGTGAACGCTCAAGGGGGAAACAGTCAGTGTTCCACTGAATGGTGCCTCTAAGCCCCAAGGTAGCGCCCAGCACCCCATTGCTAACATTGATGAGTCTATAGTCGTCGCTGACAGGTCTCTCGGCACACCGATTGTTTTGGAAACAGCAGCAAGGCAGGCTAAAGGGGTCGTAGACACGCTGTGCCTGTAGCGCGGTTAGGTTTATCAGCCATGCCAGCACGCTCACAATCCATCCAAAAGTTCCGAATCGCTTCATCGTCTCACCTCCGTTAGCGCGTGATGAGCAGTGGTCGCACGGCGCGTGCGACCTCGCCCTCCTCGCTGGTTGCCACAATCTGAATCTGATAGGTGCCGGGTGGCACCACCACACCCTCATCGGTGCGCCCATTCCATGTGATGGTATTCAGTCCAGCCGAGCGCGTTCCACCTGTTAGACGGGCGAGCGTCCGACCCGCTGCATCCTGAATCATCACCTGCACGGTGGCGGAGGTATTGAGGGCATATTGAATGGTGACCTGATTGCCACGCGTGCTGGCGACATGGAGCTGGGTGATACGCAGCTGGCTTAGACGAGCGGGTTGCGCCTCGATCACAAATCGCCGCCGACTGTTCTCATCGGTGCGGAAGGTGTAGGCGCTCTGGCGGTTCATCGAGATGCGCTGTCCTGTGAGGCTATCCACCAGGGTCAGGCGCATGCCGGGTGGCAGCGGCACCTCCTGCTGCCAGTGGAGCGTGACCTCGGCGTTGGGCTTATCGCTGATGATCTCCAGCTCCCAGCGTGTCGGGCGCTTGCCTGCCCGACGCAGGTCTTGGGCAAGTGCGGCGCGGCTGCGCGGCTCAATCACCCGCAGCTGCACATAGGATTGGAAGACAGGCGGTTTTTCCACATCCTCACTGCCCATCTCATCGCGGGCACGGCTACTGGTGCCGATGAAGTTATTGGCATCTTCTCGGTCGCCGCTGCGGGCAATAAGGCGCAGGAGCCACCCATCGCGTGTCTCGGCTGACACGCGCGGGTTGTCCGACTCGTCGCTCCGGCTGCGCGTGGTGCCCAGTGGGGGCACGATGAGCGTGCAAGGTTTCAACACCCGGATCCAGTGTGCTTGCCACGGCAGCAGCTCGCCCAGTGGAGCAGTGCGCCAAGTGTATTCGCCGGTTAGTCCGATATAGCGGTAGATTTGCGGGCGGAGATACTCTTTGTCTGCCGCTTCGAGGATGCTGAGTCGCTGTCGGACACCTGCCTGCCCCTCCACCTCGATTTCGCACGCGCTCCACGGCACGGCATAGGGGAAGGGGTTGCCTATCATGTTCCAGCCCGGCTCCAACGGGATCATATAGGCGGTGTTCGGGTCGATGTATTCATCCCCCACGATGAAGGCGGGTGTGTTGGTGCGCAGGAAGTAGCCCAGCCCGCGCGGCGGGGTCGGAACCGCACTGCCCTCGGGACGCACATTCACGCCGGGCGGGTTGAAGCTGGCTTCTGGCTCGCGTGTGCCACTGCCCGAATAGCGCGCATAGCGTCCCTGTGAAGGCAGATAGCGTGCCAGGATGGCATCGGCGCCGAAAAGCTCTTCGGGCGTGCGATCCACCCGATAAGGTGTGGCGAACATCGCCAGCCCTGCCGGCTGCAGCCGCGGACGCACGATAATGTTGGAGGTGGCGGTCGAGGTGCTTCCATCCTGCCCCACTGCCGTCACGGTGAACTGGAATCGCCCCTCGCCGGGCAGCACCAGCTCATAGCCAATGATGGTGATGGTTTTACCATCGGCGGAGACTGCGGCAAAGGAGCGCCACTGGTCGCGCGGGATCTCCTCACCCATGAAGAAGAGCCGAATCTGGTCCAATTGGCTACGGCGCACCACCACATGGATGCGGATGCGCTTCGTGTCGGTGAAGGTGTTATCCGTAGGGTTCACGATGGTCACGCTTGCACCGCCCAGCCCGCGCATGGCAGCGCCCACATCGATAATGCCCCAACCCAGCTCGGGGTCAGGCACTGTGCGCCCCATCGGGTTCGCCGTTTCTTGCAAAATTTCCACAGCCGGTGGAATGGCATCCCGGTTAGGGTCATGCACCCGCACACCCGCCGAAAGCACTAATGCCACCGCCGCGCTCACATAGGGTGAGGCAAACGAAGTGCCTACATTGTACTCATAGCGTCCGCCAACTTCAGTGGAAAGAATCCCATCGCGGATACTGCTCTGGAAATCGCCCCCTGGAGCTGCCAAATCAATGCGCTCATAGTTCGAGTAAGAGGCTTTCAATCCGCTGGGCCCAACTGCCGAGACCCGCACGACATTCTCAAAATCAGAAGGATAAAAGCCAAGTGACGTATTGTCATTCCCAGCGCCACCGACGGGAACAACTCCATTCTGATACATCTGCTGAATTAGATTGTCCTCCTGGGGGTCAGGGAAATAGCTACCGAAGCTCATGTTAACTACATGAATCGCGTTTCCTGCACGAACTGTGTCGATGATATACTGCATTGCCGCTAAGATGCTGGCGCGTGGAAGGAATATATCCTGGCTGTTCGTTTTCAGGGCTACTACCTTTACACCTTCCCAGCAGAGTCCTGCAATCCCGATGCCGTTGTTGGTGCTGGCAGCAGCAACTCCCATGACGGCGGTGCCATGGGAAGAAGTGGCTCCTGGGCCAGGGTTGATATTTTCGTCAGGTGAACCGGGGTTTTCAAAGTTGCGCGAAAGGGTGTCGAAGCGATCCTTTAGGTCTGGATGATTTTTATCAAAATTAGTATCGATGATAGCAAGGCGGATACCCGCTTGCCCTTTTTCCGTATCCCATGCCTCCGGTGCGCGAATCATGGTCAACGCCCACTGCTCACCGAAGCGTGGATCATTAGGTATATCGCAGGCGCGAAGGCGGATGTGAGGGCGAATATAGAGAATATCCGGATCGGTTTTGACCCGCTCGATCGCCTGCTGAACCCGTTCCAGTAAAATGTCGGCTGCCACGCCTTGCTGGTTGCGCAAGCGCAGCACATAGGTGTCGGGCACGCCGATGGGTTGTAAATCGGCGTTGATGCTACTGGCTAATGCGCGTGCCTTCTCGATGGCGGTGCCGGGGCGCATCGTTAGCAGAATCTCGCCCGGCACCACATCGTTGGGTGTCAGGGTCTGTGCCCAAACGCACCCGATGAGAAGTATCCAGCCAAGTGCCAATCGCCACATCGATCTCATTTTACCTATTCCCTCCCAACAAGGCTTGTTCTCCGATAGAGTTTTGACGCTCAAATGGGGCTGCCGTTTCAGGATGCTGTCCTGAAACGGCAGCCGGCTTCTGCCGCCATTAGGGCGGGGGTGGCAGCTCTTGTGTGGTGAACTCGAACGGTCGGCTCCACACATAGCGTAGCCCGCCCGGTCCGGGGATCGGGCCGGGGTTGTCGTTCAGGTTGCGTGCCCCCACGCGCCAGTAGAGCGTGACGCGCCGTCCCACCAAGCCCAGCCGCGCCAGCAGGGCGGTTTCGATGTTAATGCGGTTGGGTGGGCTAACGGGAGTGCCACCGACTGCCGTGGAGGGTATCTCCTCCGAGACAAAGGTACGACTTCGGTCGCGGAAGGTGGGGTCGGTGGAGACCTCGATGCGGTAGGCATTTGCCCCTTCCGCTGCCAGCCAGCTGAACAAGATCTCTTTCGGGTCCACATCCTCGCTGCGCTGGACAGGTGTGAGCAGCTGCACGGGGGCAATCACGGTGACTTGCCCAGATTGCACGCGGTCTGACAGTAGCCACCAGAGAACCTGCTGTCCACCGCCACCTCCTCCGCCACCGCCACCACCGGCGACATCGCGCAACTCACTATAGACAAGCGCGATCTGGTAGGTGTAGGTGCGTCCGGGTGCGACGCCTGGCGCCGGGTTATCTCGCTCAAGGGTCTCGAGCTGGAGATCCGATGCGCCCTCACGCGGCAGACTGGCGTAGCTTAGCACACGGGGTACTGTGGTGTCGATAAACCAGTGCTGATTACCCGGTACCACGCCCACGGGGATCCGGTTGCCGTTGTCATCGATATCGATAAAATCGGAGCGAAAGATTTGCCACTGAAACTGGTCCCTTACACTTTTGGCAAACAAGTTGGTCTTCCATGAGATGCGCACGAATGGTTCGAAGTTGCCATCGGCGCCTGCTTCGGCAATCACATCTTGCGTGGGGGTATTGCCCCCTGAAGAGGCGCGTGCCACGCCGAAGGCAATCAGTCCCAGAATCAAGATGGGACCGAGGGCACGCAGCGCCTTGTTGCGCTCGGCGCGGGAGCGCGGCTCCTCTTTGACCACCTTGCCAGCCTTCACTTTTACGGCGGGCACTTCGAACACGGCGCGTGCCTTGTCCTCCGTCTGGATGCCGCGCAGCGATTCGATAATCACGCCCACCGCATCGCTATCGGAGACTTCGGTGATGCGGATGCGCCCCACCGCTTCGCCGCCTCGAATCACAATCATTTCCATACCGGGCTTCAACCCGCCCCGAATACCGCGGTTGAGCAGTACCTCCTTGCCCGCGCGGGTGGTCAGAACGGTTGCCTCCGGAATGGTGTAGTTCAGGATGGTGCGCACCGCTTCGAAGGCGGCGTTGCGCACCGCCTCCAGCACCAGCGTATCATCGTCGCCGCTATAGCCGGGGCGTGGATTGCTGAAGCCGGTCACGACCGCCCCATTGACGGGTTCACCCGAGGCAATATCGATGACCTTCACGGTCATGGTGACTTGTGCCTGTTTCGGTGAGCCGGTGAAGGTAATCGCTTCGATATCGCCTGCCACGATCGACTCCAGTTGCAGGGCGCGTCCCAGTCGCAGGTAGCCCGTTTTGCTCAGGGGTGGTGCGATATCGAGGTCCTTCAGCTGCTGTTCGACCTCGCCGCGCGCCAGCACCTCATATCGCCCCGTTTTCTGGAACTCGCCTGCTACGGCATCGGTGGCGGCACGGGCGATGCTCGCGCCACCATAGCCGCTCTTGTTTTGGAAGTCGATGACGGCTATGCGTGGCAGCGTCACCAGTTGCGCCTGTGCGGTCAGCACGCTCAGGGGCTGCAGCAGCCAGACGAGGAGCATGCTGACAGCACCGACCATGCTCCAGCGTTTTGCCCGAATCTGTCGCTTCCTTCTTCTCACTCTGGTCGCTCCTCCTTGTCTTGGTCTATTTTCTTCGCTTGTTGACTCTCTCCTGCTAAGGGTAGACGCGACGGTCCACCCTTTCCCTTATCGGGTCAGGAGGATGGTCGTGACGGCGCGCGCCACTTGTCCGTCCTCGCTGACCGCTCGAATCTCGACGGTGTAGGAACCGGGTGGCAGAGCGATACCCTGCTGATCGCGTCCATCCCAGCTGACCTGCTGGACGCCTGCACTGCGTCCCGCTCCGGTCAGGAGTTGTCGCACCCGTTTGCCACCTGCCAGCACATTCACCTCCACATTCGCTTCTCCTGTAAGGGTGAAGGTGATGGTGCGCTGGTTGCCGCGCCCACCGCTGACCTGCACATTGGCGATTCGCAGCAGCCCTGCGCTGGATGCCATCTCGATTCGGAAGCGGCTGACACCGCTCTGGGGGCTGCGGAAGGTGTAGGAGCCACTGGTGCGCAGATAGCGGCGTGCGCCTGTCTGCAGGTCGACCAGCACCGGGTTCACCGAGCGTGGCAGCTGGTGGATGTTGGGCCAGCGCAAGGTGATTTCGCGTCCGGGCTGGGTGGTCTCCACGGTGAACTCCCAAGTTGCGCTGCGGCTCGGCGCCTGCACATCCACGCCATAGTATCCACTGTGGGCACCCCAGTTGAGGCGCGGCAGGCTGATGTACACATAGTCGCTCCCAACAGGAGGTGGCTTCAGGAGGTCATGCGCCGCATCGTAGCCGGGCGACGCGCTGCGCGAGATCCCGATATAAGCCTGGTCGATTAGCTCGCCCGATTGCACTTGCAGGGTCAGCGTCCAGCCAGAGGATGAGGGTAAGGCAACACTACGGCTCGATGCCGACCGCGCGCGTGCTGTCGGCGGGATAATCAGCGTGGTGTCCTTGTAAGCATAGACCCAGTAGCCTTCCCAGATTTTCATGCGGCGGGTGGCGTTGTAGGTGCCGAAGGCGTAGCTCCAGAGCGCGTTCGCTATAATCTGCTTGCCCACCGCTGTCGCATTCGACACGGGCGTGTTCGTGTCGGGGTCGATCACTTGGGTCTGCTCCCAGTCGATGTCGAAGCGGAACGGCGTGCCGATGAGGTTCCAGCCACGCCGCAGCGAGATTTCGAAGTTGCGGCTCTCATCGGCGGGAGTGCCTTCGATAGCCAACGGCAGGTCCTGCGTGGTCTCGATGAAGTAGCCGCGCCCCAGTGCGAACCGATTGGCAGGCGCATCGGGATAGAAGATATAGCGCCCGTTCCCCGTGTCCCAAGTGAAGAAGCGGAAGTTCGGGAAGCGGCGCTGGTCCGGTGGCACATCCAGCAGGTCTGCCACATCCTGCACATAGTCGAAGGGAGCGGAGACCAGACTGCGCCCGCGGAAGAAGGTGCGCAACGGCTGCGACTTGAAGTCAGGCACAGTCGTGGTCTGGTTGGGCTGCACGGTAATCGTGCGGCTGGGTGGCTCGAAGGTGAAGCCCGTCTTGGATGGGCGAACCTCGTAATCGCCCGGCTCCACCGGGTCGAGGGTATAAGTGCCATCAGGATTCGTGGTCGCCGTGTAGAGCGGGTTGCCGCCAAAGAGCAACTGAATGGTGACGCCCGGTTCGGGCGCACCGCCATATTTCCGCACGACCCGCCCCGTGACGCGACCCGGTGGCAGCTTCGCCAGCTGGAAGTTCACCTCCACCTCGCCCTCACGCGGCACGGTGACGGTCTGGGTGTTAGGAGCAAAGCCCGGTGCGGTGGCTGTCACCTGATATTCGCCGCCCGGCACCTGGAAGCTGTAGTTCCCGTTCGCATCGGTGAGGGCAGAGCCACGCTCCACATTATTCGCAACGGCGAAGACACGGGCGCCCTGAATGGGCTGCCCGTTATCGGCGCGGGTGACGCGCCCGCGGATGGTGCCCGGCAGCGGCTCCAGCACGAAATCTTCGGGTAGCTGGGTGGTCTGACCCGACTGCACCTGAATGTTCCGAAACACGCCATCGGGCTGCGGGCGCACAGGCGGCAGTGTGTAGCCTCCCAGTGTAAGCGCCACCACCTCCACATTCCAACTGCCCACCGGCACGCGCGGGATCAGAAAAGTACCGTCGGGATCGCTCAAAACCTCCAGCCGCAGCTCAGGATCGTCCACATTCGTGGCGCGCACCACGGCGTAGCGCACAGGCTGATTATTGATGTCTATCACACGCCCGCTAATCTGCCCCGGCGGCACTTTCAGCATGACCAGGTTCACTACGGCTTCTTCTGCTACCAGAATGATAGTCTCAGGGTGCTGCACACGATAGCCGGGTCGGATCGCATCGACGAGATAGAGTCCCGCCTCGATGCCGAAGATGGTGTACTCACCTGCTGAGTCGGTGATGGCATAGCCCACCTCCACCGCGTTCACGCTTTGTGGTAGGATGCCCGTCACACGCACCAGCACGCGGGGCAACGGGTTATAGGTTCGGGTTTCGGGGTCATATTCCAGCACACGCCCACGCAGGATGCTGTGCGTCATCCAGCCAAAGGCGTTATGTAGCACCTTGTTGCGGTAGGCGTTGCACCACATGACCCCAGCAATTTGCTCATATCCTGAATCAACCCCTTCAAGCCCGAAGGCGAAGTAGACCATCTTCGATTTGGTGGCGGTGTTCTCGAAGTAGGTGCCTGCCCGCTGACGCGGATGAGCCAGTGCGCCCGGATTCCCATAGCGATAGGGTGCGCGCTGAGGTGGGTCTGTGGTTATCGTGTCAATCCAGATTTGGTTCCACGCGGCATCGCTGTAGATAGGCGGCTGCCCTGGTGGGCTTACTCGATAAATAATGCCATCTGGCGTCATACCGCCCGGGTCGGCAAGCCAGAGTTCGAAGGGTGCGCGGCGCGTACCCCCTTCCAGGATAAACCAGATGGGCATACCACCCGGATTGTACGCGATGGGATTGGGATCGCCAGTATCGGGATTGGTGGTCAAATCATCGGGTCCCGAACCACCTGTAGCGGTCAGTACATGGCGTAGCCGTGCGAAGGGGATGGGCAAGAAGGTATCCTCTGCCGTGTCGGTGTCGAACTGAGCTTGCAGAATCTGCTGGAGGAAGGCGTTGGAGACACCGCCAGCGAGGCTTAGCGCCCATGCCACATCCGCACCGCTCACGAGCAGTCGCCCCGACGATGCCAGGTAGCCCCGCAGCACGGTTTGTACCTCCGCATCTAAGAGGTGTCCCGGTCCTGCCCACACATTCCCCGTGTAGGGGCTTACCCAGAACACCACGCGCTCCGCATGGAGCTTGTCACGGAAACCTCCTCGCAGGTCGGTCGGCTCTCGCTCCGTGCGTGGCAGATAGCCTGCCAGCACCGAGGGCGTAATCGGATTGCGACATTGCACCCGCCAGATGTTGTATCGATTACCGTAGGTCGTATTGGAACCCAGCGTATCGGAGCGAATGGTCGCCAGCAGGACATTCGGACTGGGAATCGCGCCATCCCCAATGATGAAAAGGTTGGGCGGGTTAATCGTTACATCGTATGGAGGCTTCCCTGTGGGGTTGTCGGTCCAGTAGCTCTCCACCGGCTCCCAGGTCGGGCGCGCAATAGTGAAGGGACCACCAAGGGGACCGACGCGAGTCTGCACAAACATCTGTCCGGCAGCATAGTCCGAGACGAGCAAAATTTTATGCTCACCCGTGATTTTCTGAGTGGTGAATCCCGATATATTATCATAAATAAACTCGTTGCCGTTGTTATCGCGTACAATCACATCGACATAGAAGTCGCTGGGCACAGCAGGGGTGCGCCATGTGATCTCCCACCAGCCCGACTGGGTGGGATCGGGATTATTGGGGTCCTCCGGCACATAGCGCAACGCGAGGCAATCTTCGCGTCGCCCATCAAAGCCCAGAAACGCCAGCACATAGGGATCCTTGTATTCGTAGGTTTCCGGGTGAATGGCTTGCTGACCAATCTCCAAAAAGTAGGGAATTACAACATTTTGGTCTGCAACTACTTGACCGAAGAGAAGGTAGATTTTATGCTCCAGTCCCTCAGCATCCTGCTCCGCGCTATCAGGGTCCTTGAACTGCACCAGCACCGACTCGACCCCACTTTGGAAGTCGACCACGCGCACCCGAATGCGCACCTCCTCCTCAGGGAAAAGCTCCTTCGGGTGCACAACGGGCAGGATTTCCATCACAGGGGGTGTGAGGTCATAGACCAACGTTTCCCATAGGTCGTGCGGACCCTGATTTTGAACATCGTTGAGCCGCGTGGAATGATAGGCCACTCGATTGCGCACCAGAATCGCACCTGTGGGATACTGGGCACCGGCAATCAGCTCTGGGTCGCCCGGATAGTTCGGACGCGCCAAGGCGGGGGTGCTGGGGTCTATGGTGATGGACAAAGCGACAGCACCCAGTTCCTCACTGATAGCCGTTCCTATCCGATAGATGTCGTAGATGCGGGTCGTCACATCGACCTCGCTGGTGGGGAAGGCACGCTGGCGGCGCCCCTGATTGTCGAGCGATTTGCGAGTGGAGGCAAAAAGTAGGATGGTCGAGCCATCCCGGTCAACTTCCCACGACGGTTGACGATCCAGTGGGCGGTTGTTGTTATTATCCACAAAACTTGTCCACTGAACCATGTTGTTCGGGTTCTGGGCATCCAGTATATAGATATAACTGTATTCATAGCCGTTCACTCCCCGCTTGGCGCGCACAAAGGCGATACGCTGACCATCTGGTGACCAGGCCGGCTCGATGTCTTCCTCATCGGCAGCGGGGAAGGTCAAGCGGCGGAAGAATCGACCGTCATCGAAGGGGCGACCGTCGGTGCGTGCCATGTAGAGGCGAAAGCGGCGATCGGCTTCTGTCTCACCCGGCTCGAGGCGATTCGAAGCAAACACCACCAGATTGCCGCCCGGATTGAGAGAAGGACGGAGATTCTGGGTTCTGCCATCGTTGTCAGTGGTCAGCACGATGCGCTGACGAGTAAAAAGATTGCGAATGATAATATTATAACTGCCAGCAGCGGAACGGGAGGCATACGCCAGGATCGACTCGTTCTGGGTCACGCTGGGCTGGATTTGGGATGAAAACTGTTCATCCGGTGTGTCGCCCGTCACCTGCACAAAGTTGGTCAGCTCGGCGCGGGCAATATCACGCCCGTCATCTAAATCGCCTCGCCAGATGTGGTAATACGGTCCGGGATTGGTGAGCCGACCGTTCGCATCCACACCGGTCGCATTGCTGGCAAAATACATGCGACTGGCACGCGACACATAGACCGGATGCAGTTCATCGGTGGGCACATTCGTCAGGTCGCGATCCCATACAGGCGCACGGCTAAGCTGACGCTGCGGCGATTGGCGCCATTGATGGAACAGTTGCGGGTTAAAAAGCCCGCTCTTTTGCCACTGCAACGGTCCACCGATCAGGTTGAGAGGTGGTGCCTCCCGATAGTTTTGGCGCGGGATCGTGCGTGGACGCTCGTTCGGCAGCAGGTTCCGGCTGGGGCGGGAGCGATAAAACTCTTCCCATGGACGCTGGCTTCCTGCCTCCTGCCCCGAAACCGCTGCTCCAATCATCAGTCCCGTCAATATCAGCCACCATCGTTTGACCACTGCTGTTGAACCTCCTCTTCTCCGCCTAAATTGTTTCAACAGGCAGGGCGTGTCTCCTGCCTGCTTTTTTGACGGCTAAACCCCGCCATAGGTTGCACTTCAGCAGGTGCTTCCACCCCGTAAGGGCTTATCAGTATACCCCATCCGAGTGAAGGGATGTCCAAACGCGATCCACTTGTCGCGCCACCTCGGTGAGGGAGCGGTGGGTGCGGATAACCCAATCGGCGAAGGGGCGTTTGGCGCGAGTGGGCAGTTGCGCCCGTAGAATCTGGCGAGCCAGTTTGGGCGGCACACCACGGGCAAGCAGCCGCGCACGCTGCAGCGCAGGGGTCGCCTGAACCACCACAATCCGGTCGAACTCGCCTTGCAAGCAGACCTCGATAAGCAAGGGCACTTCGACAAAAACGACAGTTGCGCTGGTCTCTTTGAGCAGGGTGCGCATCGCTTCGACGACTGCCGGGTGCAGCAACTGATTGAGCCGACGACGACGGCTTGCTTCGCCGAAGGCAATTAGCGCCAGGCGTGTCCGATCCAACTCGCCATTCTCGCCCCGTATCGCTTCTCCAAACTCCTCGACCAACTGGCTCCATAGGTCCGTCCCTGGACGCAGCAGCGACGCCACGATGGCATCACTGCTGATGGTATGCCCTCCCCGCTGCTGGAACAGCTGCAGCACGGTGGTTTTGCCTTCTGCAACGCCCCCCGTGATAGCGATTCGCAGGGGGTGAGCCGTTTCTGCCCGCCCCTGCAATAAGGGAGCAACCAGTTGCAATGTGCGATTCATTCACCGGGCGTTTGCTCCTGTTTGCGGGTGGCGGCTTCGTCTCCCGCCGATGGGGTTGCGGGCTGTGCTGCCTCTTGGTTTGTTGTGGGTGCAGCAGAAGGCGTCTCGCCCGTGCCGCTTTGCGTTTCGGAAGTGTCGCTGGGCGTGAGGCTCTGCTGGATTTCCTGCAGTTGGGACTGGAGCCGTTCGGCGATGGTGAAGCCGCTGGGGCGCGCGGCATGGCGTGTGCGTGCGTGTTCCTGCACGGCGCGTTGCTCCTCCACTGCCCGCACGCTTAGCACCATACGGCGGCGTCGCGGGTCAATCTCCATCACGCGTGCTGTGACCGTCTCACCTGCCGAGATCACCTCCTGGGCAGTGCGCACCCCACGCTTGCTGGTCAGTTCCGAGAGGGGAATAAAGGCTTCCACGCCTTCGGGCAGCTTGGCGAAGGCGCCCGTGCGCTCCACCCGGGAGATGGGCAGCTCCAGCACTTCACCCTCGCGATACCGCTGTGCCACTTCCTGCCATGGGTCTGGCAGCAGTTGGCGTCGGCTGAGCGCCACCTTGCCGCGCTCCGGCTCCAGGCGAATCACCACTACCTCGATCTCCTCCCCGATGCGAAGTGCCTCGCGCGGATGCTCGATGCGCGTCCAGCTGATTTCGCTCACATGGAGCAGCCCCTCATAGCCGCCGATGTCCACGAAGGCGCCATAGCCGCTGAATCGCTTCACTTTCCCTTTGAGCCGTTGACCGACCTGCAATTGCCGAAAGATTTGCTCGCGTCGCTCTCGCTCGGCTTGCTCCTGCTGGCGGCGACGTTCCTCTTCGGCTGCCTTGTTCGAGGCGACCGCTTTCCGTTTCTCGTAATCCAGATCGATAATCTTGATGGGGAGGGTTTCGCCAATGAGCCGATCGAGATGCTGGGGCGGCAGCTTGCGGGCAATAAGGCTGGCGGGCACGAAGCAGCGGATGCCGATATCGACCACCACGCCACCCTTGACCCGCTCGGTGACCATCGCCTCCAGCGTCTCCTGCCGCTCGTACGCCTCCACGATGCTCTGCCAGAGGCGTTCAAAATCTGCCAGCCGCTTGGACAGCACCGGAGCGCCCTCTTCGCCATGCGAACGCACCACCATGACCTCAATCTGGTCGCCCACCTGCACCACCTCTTCGGCGGAGCTGACCCGCTCTTGCGAAAGCTCAGACAGGGGGATTCGCACCTCGGTCTTCGTGCCCACATCCACAAGGGCGCCCTCGCGATCGACCTGCACAACGGTTGCCGACACGATTTCACCCTGCTCGAAGGAGCGGAAGCTCTGCTCGAGGGCTTCCTCCATCGTGATATCCTCCACAACCGGCTGGTCACCCGACTCGGATGGCGGCGCAGCCGTCGGCTCGAAGTCTGTGCCACTGACTCCACTTGTCGGTTCGGTCGGCGAATCAGCCGTAGCCTGCTCGCCTATCGAGTCGCGTTCGCTCGTCGTTTGCTGGGCGATGCGCGTCGTCTCCTCAACGGGTTGTTGCTCGTCGTTCCACATGTCGGTCTCTACCTCCTCGTAAGGCGTATCAGTGTACGATTCGTTGCGCGATTTCCGATTCCTGCTCGATTCGGGCGGGTTGTGCCGATTCCTGCTGGCGTCCTCCAATCCAGGTGCTTTCGACCTGCTGGCGTTCGCGATTCCAGAGGAAGAAGTCGGCGTCGGCACCTGGGCGCAGCGTGCCTTTGCGCCCTTCCAGCCCTAATGCGCGCGCCGGATTGGCACAGCAGAGCATCGAGGCGACCATCAGCCCGAAGGTCTGCTCACAATGGCGCAGGCAGGTATCAAGCGCAATCGTGCTGCCCGCCAGCGAGCCGTTTTCCACCAACCTTGCTGCACCCTTTTGCACCACCGCCGCGTGCCCCCATAATTCGAAGCGATAGCCCTCGGGCATGCCAACGCCCGTCGTGCCATCGGAGATGCAGAGTACCCCTTCCACGCCTTTCGCCTGGATCAGCAGCCGAGCCGCCGCGGGATGCGTGTGGATGTTGTCCCAGATAAGCTCGGCTTTCAACTCCGGGTGAGCCAGCACAGCGCCCACCGTGCCCGGCTCCCGATGCTGAAACGGGCGCATGGCATTGAAACAGTGGGTTGCATGGCGAGCGCCCAGATCGATCGCCCGCGTGACCTCCTCATAGCGCGCATCGGTATGCCCTATCGAAACAATAATACCCTGATTCGCCAGATAGCGGGTCAGCTCAAAGCCTCCCTCGATTTCGGGTGCGAGGGTCACGAGGCGCACCTCTTCCAGCAGCGAACCCAGCTCGCGCTCCAACTCCTCGACGGAGGCAGGTCGGATAAACTCAGGTGGTTGTGCCCCCGCACGCACCGGGTTGATGAACGGTCCCTCTAAGTGGCAGCCCAACACCTGCGCTCCGTCGGCGCCATGCCGGCGCACCGCCTGCGCGGCGCGCACCGTCGCTCGAATCGCCTCCCAGGGCGCGGTGAGGGGCGTCACTAGGAAGCCCGTCACGCCATATCGGGCAAGGTGGCGCGACACCGCCTGCACCGCCTCAACCGTGCCTTCCATCAGGTCGCGCCCACCACCGCCATGAATGTGGATATCGATCATGCCGGGCAGCACGGTGTGGGCACGCGCATCGACATCGGGCGGCTCGATACGGCGCACCTCACCCTTATTAAAGGATTCCCAAGCCACAACGCGCCCGCGCTCTATCACCAACGCGACATCCCGATAGAGCTGCCCGTCCGTCACCAGCTGCCCACAGAAGACTCGAAACGCGCTCACCAACCCAGATTTTACCCTTTTAGCCCTCTACCTCCGCGGTTCTGCCACGCCTTAGCCAGCGGAGCAGGTCGTCCACTAAGGTGTGCATAATGGGGATGTCGACGAGGGTGAGGATGGTGCCCATTAGTAGCCCGCCGATGACCGCCGTTGCCAACGGCTGGTAGGCATCCGTGCCCATCTTCGGGAAGAATGCCACGGGCGCCAGCGCCGCGATGGTCACCATCACCGTCATGAGGATCGGGCGCAAGCGGTCAACACAGCCCAGCACGACCGCCTCATCGCGCGGTATCCCCTGCGCCCGCAACACCAGGATGAGGTCAATCATCAAAATCGCCGCTGTGATGTCCATCCCCGTCAGCACGATGATGCCCAGCAACGAAACGGTGCTGAACGCCTGCTTCATTAGCCACAGGAAGATGAACACGCCCGACAGCTCCAACGGCAGGCTGAAAATCATCTGCAACGGCTGCAGAAAACCACCGAACTGCGCCACCAGCACCAGATACATCAGAAGCAACGCCACGAGGAAACCCACCATCATGCGGCGGAACGAGTCCATCATCTGGGTCATGTCGCCGCGCACCTCCATCCCATACTCGCGTGGCGGCCAGTTCAGCTGGGTCATCGCCTTCATCATCACATCCATCGCCACATCCATCGACGGGCGCGGTGGGAACGGGAGTTCGGCGAGAGCGGTATCAGGCGTGCCGTTACCGTCGGTGTCGAGACGAGGTGGGTGGTAGTCGCCCTTGCGGTAGTAACCCATCAGGCTGACCACTCGACGCAGCCCGTCCCGTTCGATGAGGGTCGGCGCAACGCTATATTCCACACGAGCCACAGCTTTGAGCGGCACGCTCTCCCCCTGCGCGTTGACCAGCATCAGCTGCTCCAAGTCGGTCGGATGCAGGCGTTGCGACTCCTCATAACGGATGAGAATCGTGGTTTGACGCCGATTGGCATGGTCCGGGAAGCGGTAGAATTGCTGGGTATAGCCCCCTTTGAGGGCATAAAACGCTTGTTGGGCAATCTCTTCGGCGGTCAGCCCCATCTGCGCCGCTTTGGCGAGATCGATGCGCAGTCGCCAGAGGGGACGACTAAGCGACCACGAGGTGCCGGGCTGGAATAGGTCGGGCACCTGCGCCTTCGCGATTTTGAGGCTCTCCTCCGCCAGACGACTGGTCAATGCAAAATCGGGACCATAGATGAGAATCTGAATAGGAGCGGCAGCCGTTGCCATCACATCCACACCCATCTCCTTGATTTGCAGCAGGCGAATGCCCGGAATGGTGGCCATCGCCTCCGCCTGAATCGCATCGATAATCTGCCAGATATCGCGCTTGCGCTCATCTTTGGAGGTGAGCGTTATCATGGCGGTGGCGGTATTCTCGCGCATCGAGGCGTAGCCGGTGAAGTAGGCGCCCTCGTAATAGCCTGGTCCCCCTTCCGCCCCCACCTCCCACGACACATGGCGAATCTCAGGGTATTTCTGCACGATTTGTTGCAGTTGGCGCACCGCGCGTTCGGTCGCTGCATAGGAAGTGCCCGGCTGCATCTCCAGTCGCAGATACGCCTGCCCGATATCGCCCAGCGGCATCATCTCGCTTCCGATAAAGTAATAAAAGCCGAAGCCAACCACCAAAGTCGCCAGAATGCGCATCAGGTTCGCAAAGCGATGGCGGAGCAACCAACGAATGAGCCGCGCATAGCCCTGCTCCAGCCGATCCAAGGCGCGCTGAAACGGCAGGATGAGCCACCGTTCCAAGCGCGTGGGCTGCTCTGAAACCCCTTGCAAAAAGCGCGAGGCAAGCGTGGCAGTGAGCGTCATCGAGACCAGAAACGACGCCAGCAGCCCGAAAATGAGCGGCCAGACCAGCCCAATAAACATCTGCTCCACGATGCCGCCAGCAAACAACAGCGGCGTCAGCGCCATCACAATCATCAGGGTACTGGCAGCCACCGAGCGACGCACCTCGGTGATGCCGTCCACCGTCGCCTGCACGGGGTCTTTGCCCATCCGCATGTGGCGCCGCACCGCATGCAGGTCGATAATGGCGTCGTCCACCAACCGCCCAATGCCAAAAAGCAGCCCAATCAGCGTGCTGGAATTGAGGCTCATTCCCATCGGCACCAACGCCAGAATCGCCATCGCCATCGAGGTGGGAATGGCGGTCAACGCAATCAGCGTCATGCGCCACTCACCCAAAAAGAGCCACACCACCACGCCCGCCAACAGCACCGCCAGCAGCAACTCCTCCCACAAATTGCGCAGCAGCACATCCACAAACTCGGCGTTATTGTAGGCGATGCGGAACCGCAGACCGGGATAGTCGCGCTCGACCGCTTTTAGCTCCTTTATCACCGCCTCGATGACACGCGGTGAGCTTGCCCATGGGTTCTGCAGAATGTTGACGGCAATCGCCTCATCGATCTGCCATTTCCCATCCTGCTGCCACTGATGGAAATAGCCGCTGCGCTTCTCGTCATAAGTATCCACCACCCGCGCCACATCGCGAATGCGCACGACCCGATCTCCCACCGCCTTGAGGGGATAGTTGGCCACTTCTGCGGCGTCGCGTGCGAGGGTGTCCATGCGTACAATCTCCTCATGCTCGCCTGCTGTGAGCCGTCCAGCGGGCGCGGCGAGGTTAAAGGCATCGACGGCACGCTGCACATCCAGAATCGAAAGGCTGTAGGCGGCGAGCCGATTGCGGTCCACTATCACCTGCAACTGGCGCCGATAGCCTCCGAAGACCGACACGGTGTAGATGTCACCACTGGTGCGCTTGAGCCGGTCCGCAATCTCATTTTCCAGCACCTGCCGCATACGCGTGGGTGTCCAGCGATGGTCGCCTGTCACCGCGATGGTCAGCACCGGCAGGTTGAGCGGGTCGATCTGCAGCACCCACGAGGGCTGGGTATTCGCACCCTGCATCGGCAGGTCATCCTGCACAGCGGTCATCAACGCCTGCACCTCGGTCAACTTCTTCTGCATGGGCGTGCCATAGGGGAACTCCAACACGACGATGCTGTAGCCATCCTGCGTGGTGCTGCGGATATAACGCACGCCCGCAATGCTCGTCATGCGCTGTTCGATGGGTTTGGTGTAGTAGGTCTCCATATCTTCCGCGCTCAAGCCAGGCGCCCGTGTCACGATGCCGATTTGCGGGCTTTCGATGTAGGGCATCATGCGGCGCGGTAGGTAAGCCACCACCGCCCAAATGGCCAGCACGATCACGGCGGTGTAAAACGCCAGCACCGCCGATGGATGGCGTACACTCCACTCAATCAGATTGAATCCGCGACTTCCCATCGTTCACCTCGCATGGTATAATAGTTCAGTTATGCGGGAGCTACTCATCAAGGTAGAAGAGCAAGACTGGGAGCGGCTGCAGTATCTGGCAGAGTGTCGGCAGGTGATGCCAGAGGAGTTGGCTCGCGAAGTGTTGAGCCAATGGCTGCAGATGACCGAAGAAGATTGGCAAAAGCGTATGGAGCAGCTTTTGCAAGCCTTTCGTCGCGTTTCCCAGCACCTTTCACCAGAAGAGATAGAAGCGGAAATCACCGCTGCATACGAAGAGTATCGCCAGCAATGCGCGCCGTGATAGACACCAATGTCTGGGTATCGGCAGTGCTGAACCCTCACGGTGCGCCTGCACAAGTGATGGATGCCTTCCGTAAAGCGCGGTTTATTGTGGTGCTGAGTCAGCCACTTTTGGATGAGCTGCAGCAGGTACTGGCACGACCCCGCCTGAGTCGGAGACTGGCTTATAGTACCCAGATGGTGCAGGAACTGGTTGAGCTGCTTCGTGCAAGAGCCGTCTGGGTCAAAATACATGGTGACATATCTATTTGCCGCGACCCACACGATAACATGGTTTTGGAAACCGCCATACTGGGGAAGGCAGAATATCTCGTCACGCGCGATGATGACCTCAAGCGCGACCTTGAGCTGATTCAGAAAATGGCGGAATGGGGCATCCAAGTCGTCAGCGTCCAACAGTTCCTCAAACGACTCAGCCCACGATAAGCATAGTATCATATCCTCCGCGCTCAAGCCAGGCGCCCGTGTCACGATGCCGATTTGCGGGCTTTCGATGTAGGGCATCATGCGGCGCGGTAGGTAAGCCACCACCGCCCAAATGGCCAGCACGATCACGGCGGTGTAAAACGCCAGCACCGCCGATGGATGGCGTACACTCCACTCAATCAGATTGAATCCGCGACTGTCCATCGTTCACCTCGCGTGGTATAATCATTTGTATACGGGAACTATAGGATGGGGTGAAACCGTGCCCAAGCTGACAATCGAAGTGGATGAACAGGCGTGGCAACAACTTCGTGAGCAAGCAGAGCGCCAGGGACTAACCCCTGAAGCGCTGGCACAACAGCTGCTCTTGGGTAAGTTACAGATGCCAGAGCGGAGGGCGCGTAGGCAAAACAGTGCCAGAAAATATCCAACGGAGTTGCAGCTACATGAACAGCTCTGCACGGTAGCAGCCTTGCCCCGAGGTTCGCTCCAGCGTGTCTTTGCCACACTGAACCTTATCCATACAGCGATCCCTTTGGACATCCCACCCCCCTCACGAGAAGAGGTAGACGCATATCTGCAGCAAGAGCGTGCCTCCTGGGAGGGTTCAAACGGAGATTGGGTAAGATGACGCGAATCTATTTGGATGCCAATGTGATTATTTATCTGGTTCAGAACACTCCAAATGCCCTCCAGGTTCGCACCTATTTGCAGGCACAGCCTACCCCTATACTCTGCTCTAGCAATCTGTCGTTGCTGGAGTGCCTGGTGCTGCCCTTTCAGCAAGCAAATCGGCATCTGCAGCAGCGGTTTTTCACCTTTTTCCAATCGTTGGAACTGATACCTGCTCGCCGTCAGATATTCGTGCGTGCAGCACAGATTAGGGCGGCGACGCGGCTGCGCACTCCCGATGCTCTCCATCTTGCATTCGCCAGCTATGGCAAGTGCGATGTGCTGCTGACAGGTGATGCCCAAATCGGGCAGAAGTGGCAACAGTACAGCCCGAGGTATCGCTATCCCATGCAAATCGTTGTGATTTGAAAGAGGCGCGCTCAATGCCTGTGCCCTCCCTGTTGCGGTGGGGTTGGTTGGGACGGTGGCGGGGCAAGTTGAACGGGTCCACGGTGGCTCCACTCGGTGGGAAACACCGGGTCGCCGTCCACAAGGTTGGCATAGCCGAACACAATCACCTGCTCGCCTGCCTGCAGCCCCTGGAGTATCTGCACGCGCTCGCCATTCGATAACCCCGGTTGCACCGGTCGCCGACGCGCCACATATTGGGCAGGCTGTTCCTTCGGCACAAGGTCCATTTTGCAAAGCGGACAGATGCCCGGCTGATTCTGCTCAATCTGGGGGTGCATCGGGCAGGTGTAGGTAGTTGGTGTATGCGCATGTGGCTGGGGCGCCTTCTCCATCACCCACACATAGGGTCGCTGGAACTCATCATATTGCAGGGCACGCGTCGGGATGGTGAGCGCAGGCGTGGCGCGCGGGAGTAATCCGATACGCATCTCCGCATATTCGCCGACCACCATACGCCCATCGCCATTCGGTAGGATGGCTTCCACAATCATCGTGCGGGTGGCTGGCTCGGCTTCGCGGAAAATCGCGCGGATACGAGCGGTGTAGAGGCGGTTCGGCTCAGCATAGCGGCGAATCCAGACCGGGTAGCCCACACGCAGTCGCTGTGCATCCTGCTCCGCCACTTTCGCCTGCACACGCACCTGCTGGGTGTTTTGGAGCTTGAAAACGGGCGTGCCCGGCTCCAGCAGGGTGCCCGGCTCGGTGATTCGCTCGGTGATAACACCCGGATTGAGCGCGACGAGACGCGTGTACTCAACCTGGAGCTGGGCGGTGCGAACACTGCCTTGCTGCGCCTTGATTTGTGATTCGGCGCGTTGCTGGCGGGCACGCGCCGCTTGCAAACGGGCGTTCGCCGCTTGCAGCTCCCGCTCGGCAGCCTGCACCGCGGCGTCCGCACGCTGCGCGCGGGCGCGCACGGCGTCTCGATTGGCTTTTAGCTGTTCGATATGCGCTGTATGAAAACGATGCGCCGCCTGAGCTTCCTGCAATCGCTCCTTCGCTTGGGTCAACTGGGTAGCCGCCGCTTGGGCATCGCGCTTGGAGACGAAGCCCTTCTGTAGCAGCGCTTGTTGCCGCTCCGATTCGGCGCGCCAATACTCGACCTCCGCCTGGGCGGCGCGAATGCGTGCGTGCGCCTGCTCCAATTCCGCTTGAGCGGTCTCCAGCTCCGCCTCAGCAGCCCGCAGCATCTGGTATGCTTCCTCCATCTCTGCCCTTGCTTGCTGAAGACGCGATTGAGCCGCCTCCCGCATCGATTCGGCTTCCTGCACGGATGCACGCGCCTCCTTGAGTTCGGCAAGAGCAGCTTGGAGGTTGCCTTGGGCTTCCTGTGCCCGCGCCTCATATTCCGCCGGCTCAATCAACGCCAGCACCTGTCCGGGGCGTACCCGATCGCCCGGATAGACCAGCGTGTTGAGCAGTTTGCCTGTGATGCGGGCGCGGATAATCTCCTCGTTATAGGCGCGGATGGTGGCGGGATAGGCGACCGTCGGCATGAAAGGTTTTCGTTGCACCTGCTCCACTCCCACGGGAAATGCGCCGCGTGGGGGGCGCATCACGCTCATGTCCATGCCCTGCGCCTCGAGCGGGGTCATCGCACCCGGCGGACGCTGTGTTTGCACGACCCACCATGTGCCCCACGCCAGCATCCCCAGCAGTGCGAGACTCGAAAGCGCGGGAAACCATCGCTTCACTTGCTCGCTTCTCATGTTCACACCCCTTCGTTCCATCGTGGGGGCAGCATCCCGATAGGGGTGCTGCCCCGTCGCTCAGTGGTGATGCTCGTGGTTGCGTGCGCCATCTGGTTTGGCTGGCGCTATGGTGCCGCCGGCTTGCTTCACCGCCTGCTCTATCTGGGCATATCGAACGGTGGCGTCGGGTTTGAAGGCAATTAGTAACTTCCCGCGCTCCTGCTGCACCTTCGCAATCCCCTTGACCTTCTGAATGGCACCTGCCACCTTCTTCGCGTCGCCCTTCGCAAGCGTGAGAAGGAGCCGCCCTTCATACTGCATGCCGGAGCGGGGTCCCATCGCGTGCGGGATTTTCGGCAGTGTTAGTACAACCTGTGAGAGCGCGACCTGTGCCTCGTCATAACGCACTAACGCGATACCCGTCTTGAACTCCAGCTCAGCGGACTGCACACCCTGAACCTTGCGCAGCCCCTGCTCCACCGGCTCGACGCAACCCTCGCAGTGAAGCCCCAGCACCTTGATAGCCACTGTGCGCAGCTCCTGCTTGGACTGTGCTTGCAGTAAGCCCGCTCCTATCAGCAACGCCAATGCACTTGAAAGCGCCCAGAGAATCCTCTGTGTCCTCATGCTTGTTCCTCCTATGTGAGATTGAGCCGATGCCCGTCACACGGGCACGCAAACAGAATGGGATTTCGCTTGCACCGCTGCACCATGCAGCGAAGACAGATAGGATTATATACTCACACAGGAGGGGCGCGAGGTATCCTGGGAGATGAAACAGTCTGCGAGTGGATCAGCAGGGGTTGGATGGGAAGGGGATGGCAACGGGAAACAGCAGCGCTCTGCTCCGTTGGAATAGGCAGGATGGCGACCAGCCCTTGCGCAGGCAAAGGCGGTTTAGCAGGCAGAAGCGCGGATGGCAGCGTGCTTGCCCGACAGAGCGTGCAACGATTGCAATCACGCGGCTTTTCAGTGGTAGGCGCAGCACATTGCGAACCGGTTGCAGCCCTCTTGCAGCAGGCATGGCGCAGCGTGGGCTGGTGGCATGGGCAACGACGCGCCCAAGCCGACCCCAGCGGGACAAGCCCTAACCAGAGCGCCAGCAGCCATAACGCTACCGCGCGCAACCCTATCCATCCATGCTTGCCCATCCAAACACAGTATACCCCATTTGCGCATTCCTGCCAAACCCTCCAAGCAGGAGAATATCATGGTTTGGGATATACTCTTTTCGAGCGTGCGAACAATCAGCATACCTAATCCCTGTGAATGGAGGTACAACGATGATGTGTGGACGAACATTAATCGGTTCCGTAATGGGGCTTGCGCTGCTGATGCAAGCCAGCGCCCAGATCGTGCCTGACCTGGAAAGGGGTGGCTCGGTCTTCTGGAAGTTCAACAGCGGGCAGTACGAAATCACGGGGGGTTACTCGGCTTCAGGCGATGTAACCGCGGGCGATCCTCTGGAGTTCACCTTCGCTGACCTCAACGACGATGGTATCGCCCTGGATGTGCGCCTAAATGTGCAAGATCTAATCCCCAATCTCGGCATCAATTACTCCATCGACCTGATTGCCACCGTCCTTTCGGATGACGGCAGCACGGCGGTTGTGCGCTGGTTCGCCAGCGACGACCCGAACCGATGCGAAATGGTCGAAATAGGCGGTGTGACCGTGCAAGCACTTGTCACGCACATCGAAGGTGCGCTGCAAGGCATTATCACCCGCATCCCATGTCAAGACAACCCCTACAATCCCGATTGGCGCATGGTCTCCCTGTTCATCAACGAGAACGGCGGCGATGCGAACAACTACTTGCGTGCCGAAGGCTATCTCTTTTGCATCCAGCAACCAGCATCTTTTACCGTGGCACGCATCTTCAATATGGACTGGGATGCATACGGTGGTGGTCCCCTTGCTGGCGATGTGAACCAAGATGGCATTGTGGACGATGCCGACCTGCTTGCCGTGCTGTTCGCCTTTGGGCAGACTGGCTCTGGCTTGCCAGAGGATATAAACGGTGATGGGGTGGTGGATGACGCCGACCTCCTCACCGTGCTGTTCAACTTTGGCAGCACCTGTTAGTTGCTTTGGTGTCCCCCTGCTACGCTCAATGGAACAGGGGGACACTGCCCCTCACCCTATCGGGTACAATCCCACAGGCGGTTCTTAACCACCGCATAATCACGCGTCGCCCATCATAGGGGCAGGAGAAGAGAACGATGGACGGACGAATCACACGCAGGGAACTGCTTCGGTTAGGCATGGCGGGCGCTGCCAGCGTGGCGCTGGCGCCTTTTGCCCCTCCGCAACGGCGTGCGCGTCGCACGGGGCAAGTGCGCAACATCATCTTTATGGTCGCAGATGGCATGAGCGCGGGTGTGCCCTCGCTCGCCGATGAATTCGGCAAATTGGTGCGCGGCAAAGGCTCGTTCTGGCATCAGCTCCTGCAAGACCCAAACGCCACGCTGGGCTTTTTCGACATGGCGTCGCTCGATTCGCTGGTGACCGACTCCTCGTCGGCATCTTCGGCTTGGGGCAGCGGCAGTCGCATCTTCAACGGCTGGGTGAACATGCTACCCGACGGCACACGCCTGACACCCATCGCGCACATTGTGAAGGCAGCAGGCAAAAAGGTGGGGCTGGTGACCACCACGCGCATCACGCACGCCACGCCAGCGGGCTTCGCCGCTGTGCAACGACGACGCGATGACGAAGATGAGATTGCGCCCCAGTATCTCGATGTGGTCGATGTGCTGATGGGGGGCGGATTGCGCCACTTTGATCCCACTCTGCGCCCCGACCGACGCGACCTCATCCGCGAATATACGCGCAAGGGCTATACTTTCTGGAACCAACGAGCACAAGTTATCAGCAACGAACGACCCGATAAGGTGCTGGGGCTGTTCTATAACAGCCATCTCCCCTTCACGCTGGACCACATCCATTCGGATGAGCTGAAGGGGGCTGTGCCCACCTTGGCGGAGATGACGCGCAAGGCGCTGGAGATTCTCGCCCGCTCCTCCGAGGGCTTCCTGCTGCAAGTGGAGGGCGGGCGCGTGGACCATGCCGCCCATGCCAACGATGCCGCTGCCATCCTGTGGGACCAACTCGCCTTCGATGACGCTATCGAGGTGGTCTACCAGTTCGCTGCCCGCCGCGATGACACCCTGGTCATCATCACAAGCGACCACGGCAACTCCAACCCCGGCTTGAACGGCATGGGCAACGAGTATCGCCAGAGCAACGCCTGCTTCGAGCGGCTCGCGCTGGCAAAATGCTCCTTCGAGCAGCTACCACGCCACCTGAAAGAGCAAAAGCCAGACGCCGTGCGCGAAGTCATCAAGGAGCAGCTCGGCATCGAAATCAACCCCGAGGAAGCGGAGGCGATTGCCAACGCACTGGCAAACCGCATGCCTCCCATCTGGAACCGCCAACATCAGAACCTCAACGGGCTGCTGGGCGAAATCTTGAGCAACTACAACGGCATCGGCTGGACCGGCACCAGCCATACCGCCGATTATGTATGGCTCACCGCATTGGGTGCAGGGCGCGAGGAGTTCCATGGGCTAATCCGCAACACCGACGCCTTCTATAAAATGCTCAAACTGTTCGGACTGTCGCACAAGAACCCCTCGATGACCCCGCAAGAGGCACGCAAGTATCGCGCCCACCTGCCCGAATCAGAGCGACCCCATTGGGTATAGCGTTCATCCCACAGCAGGCAGGTCATCCTGACCTGCCACATGGACACGGTTGCGACCGCGCCGCTTGGCTTCATACAGGGCGGCGTCCGCCTCGTACAAGAGCGTCGCTGGCGCGCTGCCATGCCGATAGGAAGCCACTCCAAAGCTGGCGGTGACAGGCGCATGGGGATTCGGGAGCGCCTCTATCTGCTGACGCAATCGCTCCGCCACCCGAACCGCCTCGTTCAAATCGGTGTTGGGCAACAGAATCGCGAACTCCTCGCCCCCGTACCGTGCCACCACATCATACGCTCGCGCAGACCGACGCAAAAGGGACGCCACCTGCCGCAGCAACTCATCACCCGCAGGATGACCAAACCGATCGTTAAATTGCTTGAAATAATCGATATCCAACATAATCAACGAGAGCGGCTGACCGTAGCGCTCCGCCATCTGCACCAAGTTCATCAACGACTCCTGAAAGGCGCGATGGTTGTGCAAGCCTGTCAAGCCATCGGTGATGGCTGCCTGCGAGAGCAAGGCGTTCATCGCCACAAGCTCCTGATTAGCGGTTTCCAACGCTTGATAAGCCTGCTGGAGCTGCTCATAGAGCTGTTCCAACTCCGTTTTCTGCTTCTCAATCTCGTTGCGCTGTTCCTCCTGCTGTTCGAAGGCGGACTGCAGCTGGTCCGCCATCAGGTTAAAAGCGCGCGCCAGAATGCCGAACTCGTCGCAGGCAGGATACGGCACACGCGCCTCCCACATCCCCGCCGCCAATCGATGAACCGCTTTGAGAAAAAGCATCAAATGGCGGCGTAGCATCCAGAGGGTGACGGCAGTGGCAACAAGCGTCATCAGCAGTCCTGCCACCACCAGATAGAGCATGGCGCGGCGAGTGGCACGCTGCATAGCCTGCACCTGAACAGGGGGGGTACTGACCGTCAACCAGGCGACAGGGGTACCGTCGATCCCGCGCAGCGGCGTGCCGAGCGTCAGTTCATCACCCGATTCCTCCGCCCACACCTCTTCTCTGAATCCCCCCTCACCCCGTCCCTCTTTCCCCTTACCAAGGGGGGAGAGGGTGAAGGGAGTAGGGGGATTCACTACGGGCAGGATGCGCACGGTGCTGGAGAGCCTCCCCCAGAGACGCGCTAACTGCGCCTGATCCAACCGCTTCGCAAACATCAACACCCCTGCCTGGGGTTTGGAGTAATTCTCACCCAAGATAGGCGCGTATGCCACCATGTAAAGCGTCCTTTCGGCGCGCAGAAAGCCCATCCCACTGGAACCTTGCAACGCCTTCTGCAGCAGCGGATTGTCCGCCTGCTCCATTCCACGCACCGGCTCGCCGCCCCGATAAAGCACCTGCCCCCGCATGTCAAAAATCAAAATCGCATTGAGATAGAAATGGGGTGTCGCCCAGTCGAGGATGTTGACCTTGATCCATTTATGCTCACGGTGAAGCATGGCATCGCGAAACTCTTCCCAGACGGAATAATCTTCGCAGGTGCGTAGCAGCTGATGGCTCTCCTGATCCAGCAGCACTTGCGCCGCTTTTAATTGCTGCAGCAAGGTAAACCGCTGCTGCTCTGCCAGCGCCGTCCGCATGGAGTAGATGCTCACAAACAGATAGGGAAGGAGGAGCAGCGTAATCACGAGGAACATCCCCATCGCCAAACGCTTGCCGATGGGGATTCGTGCCCACCTGAGCCACAAGCGCATCTGGGCGTATCTTGCCAGACCCCGCAAAATCAATCGCCACCGACTGCCCATAACGCTCTCCGAGTGAGGTTATTCCATATCGAGCGGTATAATTTCAAGCGTGCGATTGGAGCGGCGCGACTTGCAGAAATGCATTCACTGCGGCTTATGCCTGCAGGCATGCCCGACCTTTGTAGAGACGGGGGAGGAGGCGGAGTCGCCGCGTGGACGCATCTATCTGATGCGAGCGGTGGTGGACGGTCGGCGCAATTGGGCTGAGGTGGCGCCTCATCTCGATGCCTGTATGGGCTGTCTGGGCTGCCAGACGGCATGCCCGTCGGGCGTGCCCTACGGGCAGCTAATCGAGGCGGCGCGTGCTGAACTGGAACGCCATGCGCGCTCCCCCCTTCAGCGATGGCTGCGGCAGGTGGCGATTCGGGGCTTCACCACGCCCACACGCCTGCACCGAATGCTTCAGGTGGCACGCCTGCTGCACCTGAAGCGTGTGCCAGGGTGGTTCGCCCGACTACTCGGCGCGCCTGAATCGGCGGTGCGGCTGCCCCCGTCCGACAGGTCCGACCTGCCCCACTTCCCAGAGCGAGTCCCCGCTCATGGGAGGGCGCGTGGGCGTGTGGGACTGCTGCTTGGATGCGTGATGCGTGTGCTGTTCCCACAGGTGCATCGTGCCACCATCGAGATGCTGACCCGCTGTGGGCTGGAGGTGCTTATCCCGCGTCAGCAGGGCTGCTGCGGCGCGCTCTGGGTGCATAACGGCTATCCCCAACACGCGCGGGCACTGGCACGGCGACTGTTCAAGGCATTTGCCGAGGTGGATTATGTCGTGGTCAACGCAGCGGGCTGCGGCTCCACGATGAAGGAGTATCCGCGCCTTTTCGAAGGCACACCCCTGCAAGAGCGGGCACAGGATTTCAGCGGCCGTGTGCGTGATGTGAACGAACTCCTGATGGAGCTGGAGCTGCCACCGCTGGAGCAACCTGTGCCGATGCGCCTAACCTATCACGATGCCTGCCATCTGGTGCATGCGCAGGGTATTCGCGAACAACCCCGCCAACTGCTGCGCCAGATACCCGGTGTGGAGCTGATCGAGATGGAGGGTGCCGAGATGTGCTGCGGCTCGGCAGGCATCTACAATTTGCTGCAGCCGAAGCTGGCGTCCGCTGCCCTGAAGCGCAAGGTGGAAGCCATCTTGGCAACGGGCGCCGAGGCGGTGGTCAGTGCCAATCCGGGCTGCACCCTCTGGATTGCGCAGGGGCTTGCCGAAGCGGGACACCCACTGCCTCTCTATCATCCGGTGGAGCTGCTCGCACGCGCTTGCACACCCGCCCCATCCGACCGAACCAACCAGTCCGACTTGTCCGACCTGTCCGAATCAACCTATCATGATGCGCTTCGAGCGTGAGCGTGCGCCGCGCTGGCTGCGGCGCTGGTGCCCGAACGAGTATGTGGAGCGCGTGACGGAGATTGCACCCGAATCGCTCCAAGCGCGGCGCATTCGCGCCCTGCTGCTCGACCTGGATAACACGCTCACCCCCTGGCGCAGCCGCGAAGTGCCCCCAGAGGTGGAGGCTTGGGTCAAGCGCATGCAAGCCGCTGGGATCGCGCTCTGCTTCGTCTCCAACACGCGCAACATGGCACGGCTGAAATGGCTGAGCCAGCGATTAGGCATTCCGTATGCGCGAGGCGCGATGAAACCACGACGCGACATGCTCCGACGCGCCCTCCAGATGCTGAATGTGCCCCCTGAACATGCTGCCATCGCAGGCGACCAACTCTTCACGGACATCTGGGGCGGCAATCGGCTCGGACTCTACACCATCTGGGTGCATCCGATGCACCCACGCGAGTTTATCGGCACCAAAATCAGCCGGATGGTGGAGCGATGGATTCTGCGCCAGATCGAACCCTATCGACAACAAATGTAGGGGCAGACCTCCGTGTCTGCCCTCTGCCCGATGCCGAGACGCAGCTGGTGGGCGTGCTGGGCTATCCGGTGCGCCATTCGCTGTCGCCCGTGATGCACAACGCCGCCTTCCGCCACCTGGGGCTGAACTGGGTCTATCTGGCATTTGAGGTGCCGCCCCCCTCGCTGCCCGATGCGCTGCGCGGGATGCGCGCACTGGGTATTCGGGGGCTGAACCTGACCATCCCGCACAAGGAGGCAGCCGTGCCCCTTATGGACACGCTGACGCCAGACGCGCAAGCCATCGGCGCCGTGAACACACTCTATTGGCATCAAGGGCAACTCGTGGGCGACAACACCGATGCGGCAGGCTTCCTGCGCGCATTGCAGGCAGCGGGTTGGCAACCGGGTGGACAGGCGTTGGTGCTGGGTGCAGGCGGCTCGGCGCGCGCCGTCGTCTACGCCCTCAAAAAAGCCGGTTGCCGTGTCGCCATCGCCAATCGCACCTTGGCACGCGCCCAGCTGCTTCAGCAGGCATTCGGCACCGAGCAGGTGCTACCGTTGGAATCCCAGGCGTTGCGCCCGCTGATGCCCACCGTGCAGCTGGTGGTGAACTGCACCTCGCTGGGGATGGAACCCGCATCCGACGCGATGCCCCCCGTGCCGCTCGACGCACTCCCCCGCGACGCGTGGGTCTGCGATTTGGTCTACCGTCCCGTGCAAACGCGCCTGCTGCAAACGGCGCATCAGCTGGGCTTGCGCACCGTCGACGGGCTGGGCATGCTGGTGCATCAAGGCGCCCTCGCCTTCGAACACTGGACCGGTCAACCCGCCCCTATCGAAGTAATGGAGCAAGCCATCAGGTAGTTGCCCCTACACCCATGCAGGACGCTTGCCGGGGAACGGGAGGGAACTCGATAATGTTCCAGAGAGGTGAGGTTGTTTTGGTTCGCTATCCTTTCTTCTTATCCCATGCGGATATCCCAATCATAGGGAATTTCGGGTGTGTCATAAGGTAGGCGGAACTCGTCGGGTTGCTCCCGATTGTACGGCTCTGTCGGGAAATTAATCAAGAGCGACGGCTCCACCCCAATCGTTTTATAGCCATGCGCCACCTGCGGTGGAATGACCAGCAGAATGGGGTTCTGTTCGCCCATAAAAAACTCGTTAATCAACCCGTAAGTAGGGGAATCGGGACGGCGGTCATACAACGCTGCTTTAATCATGCCCTTCACCACCACCCAGTAGTCGGTCTGCTTTTCGTGCCAATGCCATGCGCGGATGACGCCGGGATAGTTGAGCGACACATAGGCTTGCCCGAACTTCTGGAAGATAGGGTCATCGGCGCGCAGCATCTCCATTAGGAAGCCACGCTCATCCACATGGGGCGTCAATCGCTTAATCTGCACACCCACAATCAAGGGCTTTTCGGCTGTCATATTGCCATCATACCTGATTTATGAGCTGCCGAGATGGGGACGAAAGGCACACAGCCACTTGTCCTTTCCTGCATGCCCTCGCGCATCGCTCATCCCCTTGCCATTCATTTTTCTCAATTGCCCGCTCTTTTCCTGCCCTTTAAAAAACCAGCGGGGAGTGTCCCGCACTCCCCGCCTTCGGTCGCTCCGTCTTCAGACTGCCTTACTTCGGGACGACATTCCGCGCCTGCAAGCCCTTCGGTCCCTGAACAACCTCGAACTCGACTGGCTGCCCCTCGTACAGCGTCCTGTGCCCCTGCATGTTGATAGCGGTGTGGTGCACAAAGACTTCACGACCGTCGTCGGCTACGAGAAAGCCGTAGCCCTTCTGGTCGTTGAACCACTTAACTTTGCCCGTAATCATCACTAACCTCCTTCCGGGTACAGATGGACGGGTGACCACCTGCCCCGCTTGTGATACAAAGGGATTATACCCCATGGACCACGCGATTCCTGCTTTTTCAACGCCGATCCGGGGTTTTTGCAGGAATTGCAAGCCCGCAAGCGAAACGAAACAGTGTGATGAGCAGACCAATCGGCAATCGAACGGGTCAACAAGGGCGTACATCCTGCTGGGTACTGGGCGGACTGGGCTGCCTGGGACTACTCATTCTGGCGTTTGTCGGTCTCTATCTGCTGGGACGCGCATTGCAACAGAGCTTCAGTAGCACCTTCCAGCAAGCCCAGCAGATGGAGATGAAGGTCGAACCGCGCCTGAAATCGCTCTATCAAGCCATTCAGCGGTATGCGAGCGACCACAACGGCAAATATCCTCCTAATCTGCAGGCGCTCGCGCCCAAATATATCGCCCCAGAGGCGCTGCAGCCTATCCCTATCGATGAAAAAACCCAAGTCAAAATCCTCTACAAGCCGCCCAAGCCCACCGATCCGGGGGATGTCATCATCTTGGAGCATCAGCCGCCTATCGTCTTCCGAATCAAAATGTTCGGCGAGTCGGTCGAGACCCATATCACGCTGCAGGTTCAGAAGGACGGGCGCATCGTGCAGTTTCAGGAGAGTGTCAGCTCGTCGGGTCAGCGCCGTGTGCGTCAGCGTATCCGCCCTGCCACACCGTAAGCCGAGATGCGCAAGCGAATCGGCATCCTGTGCGGGCTGGGATTATGGAGCGTGCTGATGGCGCAACCGCTTGAGCCAAGCGTGCCCATCGAGAGCGTGCAGGATTGCTGGGCGCCCGTGCCCCAGGAGCCGGTGCTGGTGCCGCCACCGAAAATTCGGTGGCGCGGTGAGGGAAACCCCTTTATCCTGCCCGCTGACCAGAAAGTGCCGATAGCGATGGAGGACGAATCGTATCGTCTCGCTGCGGAGGCACTTGCACGGGAATTGGCGCGCTATGGGCTGACCGCCACGATTGCGTTGGGAGAATGGCAGGCGGCGCGTGGCATCTTTCTGGGCGGTAGCCGCGCGCTCCAGCGGCAGTTCCCCGTGCCTGACCGACCGGGCGCGTATATGCTCAAAGTGGAGCCAGAGCGGGTGTTGCTCATCGGGCGATTCGCGGAGGGCGTCTTCTACGGCGTCCAAACCCTGATGCAGCTCCTGCAGCCCGCTCCCAACCGCCTCCAGATCGACCCGCTTACTCTCATCGATTACCCCGATATGCTGTTTCGGGGCGTGCATCTGTTCGGAGGCACGCAGCCGGAGTTCCATCGTCGCCTCATCGGCAATCTGGTGGGGCATCTCAAGTTCAACAAATTGGTGGTGGAGTGCGGCTACAGCCAGTGGGATGCCATCAAGCCCGCTTGGGTGGAGTTCTCGGTGCCGAAGGCGAACCTGCGCGAAATCGTCGCACTGGCACAGGCGCACTATCTGGAACCCATCCCGCTGCTGCAATCGCTGGGGCATATGTCTTGGGTGTTTCGCAACAATGCCAATGTGGAGCTGGCAGAAGACCCCGAAACGCCGTGGGCGATTTGCCCCCGACGCGAGGCATCGAAGCGGTTGCTGCAACGGCTGTTCGATGAGGTGCTGGAGATTTTTCCGCGCCGCGCCTTCCATCTCGGATTAGATGAGATTACGCTGCGGGGACGATTCCCGTACAGCCCTGAATGTCAGGGTGCGACCGTCGCGCAGCTGTTCAGCGAACATTTTCGCTGGCTGGTGGGCGAGCTGCAGGCGCGTGGGGTGCAGGAGGTGATGCTCTGGAGCGATATGCTGTTGAGCCGTGAGGAGGCGCACGATGGCGCCGCCAACGCCGCCGATGCCGACGCCGCACGCTTCACACGCGAACAGGTGCTGAACGCTGTTCGGGAGGCAGCGCGCAACGAGGGGCAAGCCCCCCTCCTCCTGCGGCTGTGCGACTGGCACTACACGCCCACCGAACATTATCGCAGCCTTGAGGTGCTGCGCCGCGCCGGCTTCCAACACCTGATTGCGACCACATGGTACAACCCACGCAATATCTACACTTTCGCGCAAGCGGCACGCCAGCAACGCATCGACGGCTTGTTGCAAAGCACTTGGGCAGGCTACTCGCTCACCGAGAAGAGCCTGCGCGACGCCCCAGAGCAGTTTATCGCCTATGTGTTGGCGGCTATCTATGCATGGAACGGCAACGCGCCACCGCCTGACCAGCTCCCCTTCGATGCGGAGTGGTTCTTCTACGAGCGCTACAGGCGCGAGCAGCTGCCTTTGCAGCCCCAGTCGGGCTTTCTGGTCGATCTGCGCCCGATTTACAACCTACGCTTGAGCGAGCTGGCACCGTCGCTGTCTGCGCCACTCCCCACGGGGCGGGCACGCCTGCAGGGGTATCTGTTCCAGCTGGCTGACTCGCCCGAATCGCCGAACGCGCTGATGTTGAGCAGCACGCAGGCACCGGGCGAGCCGTCACGCTACCCACGCGAGGTGGTCATTCCGCTGGCGCAGCGGGGGCAGGTGCAGACCCTTTGCCTGTTGCACACCACGGGCTGGCAAGCGGAGCGCAACGCGGAGGTGGCACGCTATGTGCTGGAGTATGCCGATGGCACGCAAGCGGAGCTGCCCCTGCTCTACGGCGTGCATGTGCGGGCATGGAACGACGCAGGCGCCGCCATCGAGTCGCCGCCTATCTGGAGCCAGCCGACCGCTGACGGACAGCGGGTGCGCCTCCGCCTGCTGCGCTGGCACAATCCCCATCCCGACAAAGCGGTGCGCGCCCTCCGCCTGTCCACCACCCACCCCACGGCAGGCTATATGCTGCTGGGCTTGAGCGCAATCGGGAGCAACCCCCATCCGCGCTGAACAAACGCGCGCGGCAAATCCCTTCCCTCCCAACCCCTGCGGATGTTCGAAAATCAAGGACAGTAGCATGGCATGGATGCTAATCGCGCCACAGGGTTTGCAGCGGCGACGCCCACAGCCCCTCGCCGAACGGAACCTGCGTCGCGCCCAGATAGAACACGACGCCCCCTGCCCAACGCTCGCCTACCCACGCGCGAAACGCGCGCAAGTGGCGAAAGTCGCTCGTTTGCACCGTCGCCGACGCCTTCACCTCAACGCCAAACAGCCTGCCCGCTGGGTCTTCCAACACGAAGTCCACCTCCTGCCCTTTTGCCGTGCGCAGATGGTACAACTGGTAGGTTTCTGGGGCGCAGGCAATCTGCTTCAACAGCTCCATGCCGACGAAGTTTTCCAGCATGCGCCCGCGCAGCAGGTCGTCTTCGGCGAGGCGCGTCTCCGTGTAGTTCAGCAGCGCCAGCGCAAGCCCCGTATCGTTGAGCATCACTTTGGGAGACTTGAGCAACCGCTGACTAATGTTCGCATACCAGGGTGGGACGCGCACGACCACCATCAGCGTCTCTAACAGCGTGAAGTACCGTTGCAGGGTGGAGTGCGGGATTCCCGACTCGCGTGAGAGGTTGGCGAGGTTCAGTATCTGGCAGGTCTGCGCCGCCAGCAGACGCAGCAGGCGCGCCATATCGGCGGCGCGCTCTATGTCAGCGAGTATCTGCACATCGCGCGTTAGGAGGGTGTCGGCATAGTCGCGGAGCCAGAGCTGACGCCGACGCGGGTCTGCGATGGCGACGGCATCTGGGTAGCCGCCTTGCGCCACCCGCGCCCAGATGTCGCGCAACGGCTCGTAGGTCGCCATCTGGAACGCACCTGTGAAGGCTCGCGTCAGCCAGTGCGGTTGCGTGCCCTCCAATTCGCCTTGTGAGAAGGGGTACAGCGTTAGGGTCGCCATGCGCCCCACCAGCGCATCCGCCATGCGCGGCAGCGTGAGCGGGTTCGCGGAGCCTGTCAGCAGGAACATCCCCGCCTGACGCTCGGCGTCGATGCGTCGCTTGAGCGGCAGCAACAGTTCAGGCGCGCGCTGCACTTCGTCCACCACCGCGCCGAGCGGCAGGTTGTCCACGAAGCCCTGCGGGTCGGCTTGCGCCGCTTGAAGAGTCTCAAGGGTATCCAGCGTGTAGTAGGCGCGCAGCACGCCTGCGTTGATGAGCTGCTGCGCCAAAGTTGTCTTGCCCACCTGTCGCGCCCCGTTCAAAAACACCACAGGCGCAATCGCAAGCCGTTCCAGAACCCGTTCCGTGAGATGGCGAGCTATCATCATGGGTGAATTTTACCCACGCGATGGGTAATTTTCACCCACTCAAGCATTCTCTCTTCGGAATCCCCACAGCGGCGGGCGCGTCCAGAGCCACTCAACCTCCAGCCAGAAAGAGGTGCTGCTCAGAAGGAAACTCCCTTGCAAGGCGAAGCGCTTCGTTCATCAGACGGGGAGTGAGGTAGAAGCCTACTGCTTGAAGCTCCTCCAGAACCGCTCGGACACTCTCAAGGTAGCCCTCGCGCTTTGCACGCACGATCACGCCTATAGTCCCAATCACGGACACGCCCAGTCGTTGTGCCCACAGTCTCCCTTTCCTATCGTCGATAATCAAAAGATGCTCCGTTTCCGAAGCTAAGGCGATTGCTTCCGCCTCGCCCGCGTCGACGACTGAGTACAACAGCCGAAGCAGGGACTTGTTTTGTGGCGCTTGCACCTGAAGCCAATCCGCCTGAATGTTAGTCTCTTGTGCAACGGCAGGCGGGATAAGCACCGCCCCGAAGAGTTGGGGAAGCAGGTTCAGGCGCTCAATACGGCTTAGGCTAATCAGGCAAGCGCTGTCACTCACCGCTGGCGCGTTCACCGTTCAACCTCTTCCCGTAGCTCTTCAGGCGAGTAGGCAAAGGCGGGCGCGCCGTACTTGCCCAGCAATTCCATAAAGGCAGGTTTCGAGTAGCCTGCCAGCTGCGCAGCTTGCCCCAGCGAGAGCCTGCCCATCTCGTAGAGCTTAATTGCCAGCAGCAGACGCGCCTCTTCAGCGTCTATCTCCGTCGGTAGTTCCACGACAAGCGTTGTCATCGCCCTGTATTATATCTCACGCCAGCCCCTGTCTTCTCGGCGTCTCCCCCAGCGACGGGCGCGTTCACTGCAAGCCGACCTTGAGCCAGAAACCCTCAGGCTCACCCTCGCCCTGCTCCAAGTCGTCCAACACGCTTCTTATCGCCAATTGCTGTTTGGACTGGCTCCCCCACTCTTGCCGCACCACGCCCTGCCCGCCTTGGGCACCTTGCTCTATCGCCTCCAGACCCTTCCCGAAGCCCGCTGGTCGGATCGAGCAGGTGTTTGGGCGTGTGCAGCGTGCGGATGGGAGTTATATGGGCTGTCGGCGTGTGGCGTATGGGATGGTTCGCGTGTGGGGTCAGTTGGGTTCCCCCTGCAGGCAGGGGAAACCGAACCGATTGGGTTCCCCTCACGCAGTGGGGGGAACCTGCAGGAGGGGGGCAAAAACCGCATTTTTCGAACACCCTCAGGGGTTGGCAGAGGGTGTTCGAAAAATGGCTGCTCCTGCGTGGTTTTTGATAAGGGTATACACCAGCCACTCTTGTTCGGCGCGCCGAAGGGGCTTTTTACAGGCAGAATCCCCCCACTCCCGTACCCTCTCCCCCCTTGCTCAAGCGGGGAGAGGGCTGGGGTGAGGGGGGATTCGAGTAGTCCTCGCTGCTTCGGCGTTTTTGGATCTACCCGATGTACCCTTATCAGACCTAACGGGAGCAAAAATCGACCCCATTTTCGAACACCCTCTAACCCCCCCTTGACAAAAGGATGCGGCGCGGGTAAAATTTAGCCACTCTAAATATGAGGGAAGGAGGAACGGCGATGCAGGCAGATGCGAATGTGCTGGTCTCGACCGACTGGGTGCAGGAACACCTAAACGACCCCGCGATTCGCATCGTGGAGGTGGATGTGGACACGACGGCGTATGAAACGGGGCACATCCCGGGCGCGCTCGCCTTCAACTGGCAGACCCAACTGCAAGACCCGATTCGCCGAGATATTGTGTCCAAAGCCGACTTGGAGCGGCTGCTGAGCGAGCTGGGCATCGGCAACGACCACCTCATCGTGCTGTACGGGGACAACAACAACTGGTTCGCTGCCTATGCGTTCTGGCTCTTGCGCCTCTATGGGCATGAGCGGCTCGCGCTGATGGATGGCGGGCGCAAAAAGTGGCTGGCAGAGGGGCGCCCCGTCACGACGGAGGTGCCGCGCTATCCGCGCACCGAGTATAGGGCGAAGGAACCCGACCTGAGCCTGCGTGCCTTCTATGCGCAGGTGCGCGAACGCCTCGGTCAGCCCACTGTGGCGCTGGTCGATGTGCGCTCACCCCAAGAGTATACGGGCGAGATTCTGGCGCCGCCCGGCTTGATGGAGACCGCCCAGCGTGGTGGGCATATTCCCGGCGCACGCAACATCCCCTGGGCGCTGACTGTGCGGGAGGATGGCACCTTCAAGTCGCTGGAGGAGCTGCGCTCGCTCTATGAGTCGCAGGGTGTCACGCCCGACAAAGAGGTGATTGCCTACTGCCGCATCGGGGAACGCTCCTCACACACCTGGTTCGTGCTGAAGTACCTGCTGGGCTATCCGCGTGTGCGCAACTATGATGGGAGCTGGACCGAGTGGGGCAATATAATAGGCGCGCCCATCGAGCGGGAGGCACCCCCAACGGTGCAGGAGGGAGGTGGCAGCGCACCCTGCCCGCCGGGGTCGTAAGCGCTATGCCGCCGACTGAAGCTGGGTGTGAAGATAGTGCCGCAGCTGCTCCCACTGCTGGAGAAGCTGCTGGAGCGCATCGGGAGCCTTTTCGAGCTGAGCGGAACGCCCCATCTGCTCCAGCGTGAGCGCACTGGCGGCAAACGACTCGGCACCGATCGAGCGCGCGCTGCCTTTGAGCGTGTGGGCGGCATGCTGCAGCGCGGCGGCATCGCCTGCCTGCACGGCTTGCTCCATCTGGGCGAGAAGCCCCGGCACGAGGCTCAAAAAGTCGCTCAGCAGTTCGGCGATAAACTCCCTATCGCCACCCGTAACTTCGTTCAGGTAGTCAAAGTTCAGCATCACCTAACCTCCTCGCCTGAGGTGGCTCGAAGTGTAATTCCAGTGCCTCACGGAGATTCTCAAGCGCTTCTGCCTCTGTTCGACCCTGGCTGGCAATATCCACTTCCAGGCACTGAGCCACGAACCAGTTGCCTTCCTGCCAGACCGTTGCTGTAAAGGTGCGTTTCATCGCAATCCACCTCACATAGGGGATACCTTATCAGGCGGCTTGGGCGGTGGTTGGCTGGAGCCAGCGCGCCAGGGTGCGCTTCAGCTCGTCGGGTTTGATGGGCTTGGCAAGGTAGTCATCCATCCCCGCAAGCAGGCACTGCTCCCGGTCGCCCTGCAGCGCGTTCGCTGTGAGCGCGATAATAGGCGTTCGCACCCCATGGGCGCGCAGCCGACGCGTCGCCTCATAACCGTCCATCTCTGGCATCTGGCAATCCATCAGGATTAAATCATAGGCATTCGTCGTGGCTTTCTGCACCGCCTCGACGCCATTCGTTGCCACCTCCACCACCAACTGGAGCTTTTCCAGCAGGCGCAGCGCGACCTTGCGGTTCACCTCGTTATCTTCCACCAGCAGCACACGCTTGCCCGGCGGGACGAGGACCTCGGCACTTTCCATCTCGCCCGTTTGAGAATCGGGCAGCTCCGCAGTCGGCAACGGTAGATCAACATAGAAGGTGCTGCCTACACCCAGTTCGCTTTCGACGCCAATCTGCCCCCCCATCATCTCTGCCAACCGCTTGCAGATGGTCAGTCCCAGCCCTGTGCCGCCATATTTGCGTGTGGTGGAGCTATCTGCCTGGGTGAACGGTTCGAAGATAGCGGTCAAGCGGTCGGGTGGGATGCCGATGCCTGTATCGCGCACGCCCAGATAGATACCCTGCTCATAGGCACGCGAGGGCGACACCACCACCCGTATCTCGCCCTGCTCGGTGAACTTGATGGCGTTGCTGATGAAATTCGCCAGAATCTGGCGCAGGCGCACCGGATCGCCCTGCACCACCGCTGGGGTCTCAGGCGCAATCTGAAACGCCAGCTGCAAGCCCTTCGACTCGGCACGCGCTTGAAACAGGCGCACCGTTTCGCGCACGGTGTCCTCAAGCCGCACGGGTACGCATTCCAAATGCATTTTGCCCGCCTCGATTTTGGAGAGGTCCAGAATGTCATTCAGCAGGTTCAGCAGGTAATCCGCGCTGGCGCGCAAGGTAGTGAGGTAGTCGCGCTGCTCGTCGTTTAAGGGAGTCTCCATCAATAGCTCCACCATGCCCAAAATGCCGTTCATCGGGGTGCGAATCTCATGGCTCATGTTGGCGAGAAACTCGCTTTTGGCGCGACTGGCGGCTTCCGCTGCGACCGCCATCTCCTGCGCGTGCAGAATCTGCATCTCCAGTTCCATGTTCATCTCGGCGAGGCGCAGCTCGGCACGCTTCCGCTCCGTGATATTGCGTACCAACGCCAGCACCCGATCGGGCGAATAGGGCACGAGGCGTGCCTCATAAAATTGATGCCCGATAGGGGTTTCCATCTCATACTCCAGCGTGTACGGCTGACCCGTGTTGACCACTTGACGAATCCCAGCCAACGCATAATCTGCTAATTCGGATGGAAGAAAATCGTGAACGCTTTTGCCAATTAGCTGTTCGGGCGGTGCCAGCAGTTCACTTCCGTCATTGGCATACACATGGTGATAGATGCCTTCCTTATCCAGGATGAAGAGCAGGTCGGGCAGCGCGTTCAGAATTGAGCGGCTATAGGCTTCGCTGGCTTGAAGACGCTGCTGAATCGCGAGGTATCGCCACCAGCCCAGTGTGACCAGCACACCCAGCAGCGCCGCCAGCGCGACGGAGAGTATCAGTCCACGCCAGAAGGCGTGCCGAGCGGCAGCAAGCTCCTGCTCATAGCGCTGCATGGTCATATCGATGCCCACTGCGCCCCGAACGCGCCCCTGCCTATCCCGAATGGGAGCGTAGGCACTCCAAAAAGTGCCCCAGCGGTCAGGGGTCGCAGCGGGATCGGCTTGGGGGCGTCCTGTGCGCAGGGTGGCGAACATTGCGGGCGTCGCCTCCGGATACTCCTCCCACAGATAGGATTTATCGTCTACGCCGTCGCCGTCGTGGTCGCCCGGTGGGGTAGGGTCTAACAGAAAGTAGATTTTGCCGTTGTGCTCGGTGAAGGTGTAGACATAGCGGATATCGGGATAGAGCCGTTGGAAGCGGGCGAGCGGTTCCACAGCGCGTCGGTAGCGAGCGGTGTTCTCCTCGCCCTCCCGAAACCGCAGGTGCTGGTCGCCATCGACCAAGAACGAGGCGGCAGCAGCCAATCCCAGCAGGCGCGCCTTCACCTCCGAATCGAGCGCGTGCTGCGCCTGACGGTAGAGAACATACTGCCCGACGGCAGCAATTGCCACGATAGCGATCGCCACCGCCAATCCCAACCCTGCTGCGTGCAGCCCGGCTGCTGCCCTCCGCATACAGGGAGGTTATTCCACATTTTGCCCTCCGATTAGATGGCTGTCCCGGTCAAGCGTCGGCAGGCTTCGCGATATTTTTCGGCGGTCTTCTGCACGATTTCGGGGGGTAGGGCGGGTGCAGGTGGCTGCTTGTTCCAGCCAATCGATTCCAGATAGTCCCGCACGAATTGCTTGTCGTAGCTGGGTTGGGGTCGACCGGGCTGATAAAGCGCCGCATCCCAGAAGCGCGACGAATCGGGAGTTAGCACCTCGTCGATGAGCAGGATACGCCCCTGTGCGTCGCACCCAAACTCGAACTTGGTATCGGCAATGATAATCCCGCGCGCCAGCGCGTAGTCCACCGCCTCCTGATAGAGTCGCAGGCTCCAATCGCGCAGCTGGTGGGCGACCTCCGCGCCCACTATCTGCACCATCCGCTCGAAGGAGATGTTCTCATCGTGCCCAATATGCGCTTTGGTGGCGGGGGTGAAAAGTGGTTGGGGTAGGCGGTCCGATTCGCGCAGCCCGCCGGGCAGACGCATGCCGTACAGTTCGACGGAGGCAGCATCGGCGGACGCAGCGGCGGTATACTCTTTCCAGAGCGAGCCAGCAAGGTAGCCCCGCACCACGCACTCCACCGGGAACGGTTTTACCTGCCGCACCAGCATCGTGCGTCCCTCCAGCAGAGGGCGGTAGGTGTCCCCATCGGGAATGCCTGCCTCGCGAAGCGCGTCGGCAATCGCCTCCCAATCGGTGCTGATGAGATGGTGAGGCATCCACGCCTCGAAGCGGCGAAACCAGAACGCGCTGAGCGTGGTTAACACGCGCCCTTTGTCGGGAATCGGGGTCGGCAGCACCACATCGAACGCCGAGAGGCGATCGGTGGTGACCATCAACAGTCTATCGCCCAGCGCATAGGTATCGCGCACCTTCCCCCGCCCATAAAGCGGCAACGGGAGCTGCGTTTCCATTACCGTGTGGACGCTTTCCATATCATTCCTCCATATCATTCCAATGGAGCGTAGCAGATCCAGACGGGGCATGGCGCGTGGCGCATCACATAGGCGACCGTGCCATAGCCCAGCGGGTTCTCCATCGGCAGCAGGTGGCGCCGATCGGTCATCACCAGGAGAGTGGCTTCCACCTCCTCTGCCTCGCTGACCAGCCCGCTGCCCGCATCGCGTGCCTGCACAATATCGGCTGCCGCTGCCACCCCTTCACGCTCCGCAATCTGTTCGCCCTCCATCAGTATCTGTTCCGCTTGCTGCAGCCCCGCCGGCTCCGCCACATCTACCTGCTCGGTGAAGGGCACGGTCAACACATAGACCAACCGCAGATGGGCGCGACTCTGCTTCGCCACGCGGCAGAGCCAGCGCAACACGCGCTTATCCTCCTCCGTACCCCGATACGCCATCAGAATCGTGCGCACCGAACGCCCCCTTTCGACACCTCCTGCGCGATTCCTGTCATCGCTCCAAGAAATAGCGCACGGTGGTGACGACCACCTTCGGCTTGCGCATCAACGCCAAGCGCAGAATCCACGCCGACTGATTATGCAACAGGTGATGCCACCATTTGCGCGGATAAAACTCTGGAATGATGACGGTGAGCTGGTCTAACCGTTCGCGCTCGATGAGTTCGTCGATGTAATCTTCGATGGGTTCAATCAGGGAGCGATGCTCCGAGTCGATGATTTTGAGGGGGATGTCGGGTACATACTGCTGCCATTCGCGCAGGAGTTTTTCGGCAGTGGGGGTCACCAACTGGAGGGTGGCTTCCTCGCCTTTGGTGCGACGGAGCACGCGCCGATAGATAGCAGGCGGGCGCGGGTCCACATTCACATGGAGCGCTTCGATTCGGTCGGGTGAGGCAATCTGGCGCGCATAATCGAGCGCCTGCAGCACGCCCCGATGCACACTGGGCACCAACACCAGCACCCGATGGCGTCGCTCACCCGGAACCGCTTGATAGCCCTCCGGACGCAACTGGGCACGGATGTCCATATAGTGCCCATGAACCCGATACATCAGGTAAATCAGGATACCGATGGACACCATGGTCACCCATGCCCCATAGCGGAAGTTCACAATCAGTTGGGTGAGAAACACCAAGCAGGTCACCAGGGAGCCGAAACCGCTGATGAGCATCTTGATCTGCCAGTGGGGTGGGCGCGTGCGCAGAAAACGCCGCGCCATGCCCGCCTGCGACAGCGTGAAAGAGATGAACACACCCACTGCATAGAGCGGGATCAGCGCGTGGGTGTCGCCCTTGAAGTAGATAATCAGCAGCGCGGACAGAATCCCCAGCAGCAGGATGCCGTTATTAAACACGAGACGGTCGCCCAGATTGGCTAACTGGCGCGGGGCAAACCGAGCATTCGCCAAGATGGAGCTAAGGCGGGGGAAGTCCATATACGCCGTGTTGGCTGCCAGCACCAGAATCGCCATCGTCGCAACCTGCACCACATAGTAGAACCACTCGAAGGGGGTGCCTTCCAGCACGGCGCGCGCTAAGCGCGAGGTCAGCGTCTCCACAATCTCGCCATGCTCCACACGCGGCGTGATGTGAAAGTGGAAAGCCGTGTAGGTGATGCCCAGCACCAGTCCGGAAAGGATGAACGCCATCAGCAGCAGCGTGGTCGCGGCGTTGCGCGATTCGGGCGGCTTGAACGCCTGCACCCCGTCTGAAATCGCCTCCACGCCCGTCAGCGCCGAGCAGCCCCGTGCGAACGCCATCAGAACCAGCATCGCGCTGAGTGTGGTTGGCTCGCCCGGATAGGGTGGATAGGGCGGCACAGGCGCATCACCCGTGAACCCGCGCCACAAGCCCAGCAGGATGAGAATCGCGAAAGTCAGCACAAAGCCATAGGTGGGGGGCGCGAACACCGCACCCGATTCGCGCACCCCGCGCAGATTGATAAGGGTCATCAACGCAATAAAAAGCACATTCAGCAGCACGCGGTAGGGCAATAAGGCGGGCAGTGCCGACACAATCGCATTCACGCCCGCCGCGATGCTCACCGCCACCGTCAACACATAGCCCACCAGGAGCGCCGCTGCCGCAAACAGCCCCCAGAAGGTGCCCAGATTCTCACGCGCCACATTGAACGCGCCCCCTCCCTGCGGATAAGCATACACCGTTTGGCGATAGGAGAAGACCACGATAAAGAGCAAGGCAACAATCGCAAGGGAGATGGGAACCGAGAGCGACAGCCCCGCCATGCCCGCTGCCCACAGCACCATCACCATCTCTTCGGTGGCATAGGCGGACGAAGAGAGCGCGTCCGAAGCAAATACTGGCAACGCCAGTAAAACAGGCAATCGCTCATGACGCAATCGGCGCGTCAGAAGCGGCTCGCCCACCAGCAACCGCCAAATCCGACCCAGCATCTACTCGATAAAAGAGTATACCCCTTTGTTGATAGACTCAGGAGGGGAAATCCCCTAAAATCCACAGGTAAGTGCCCTCCGCTGTATGGAAGGATGCCAGAAGAGGCGGATGGTGGAGCGGCAAGCCAGTTGCCATTCGCTTCGAGACGGCGCAGGGGGTCTATCATGCGAAATAACCGAGCGGTGCAGCGGGGCTTTACGCTGCTGGAGATTATGGTGGTCGTTTTCATCCTGGGCGTTCTGGTAACGATTGCCGTGCCCAGCTGGATGAATGCGCGGGCGCGTGCGCAGGCACGCACATGCTCGGCGAACCTGCGCCAGATTCATCAGGCGAAGGAGATGTATGCCTTGGCGAACCGGTTGCAAAACGGTGCCCCTGTGCAGATGAGCGACCTGGTGCCGCAATATCTGCAGGCGGAACCGTTCTGCCCAGCAGGCGGTGGGGCCGCCTATACCGTGAACCCTGTCGGCACCGACCCCACCTGCCCCACCGGATTGCCCAACCATACCGTCCACTGGGGAGGAGGACCATGAGGCGATACCGACAGCGCGGTTCGGCATTCGTGGAGATACTGATTGCGGTGATGCTTGCTGCCTTACTGGTGTTGTCCATCACCGCCATAACGCCCACAACTACCCGCATGCAGACGCAAGCCCAGCAGTATACCTACGCTACCAACCTCGCGCAGACCGTGCTGGAACGCATTCGGACGCTCGATTTCAATCAGATTACCTTCACGGGGCTTCAGGGAGAGGGATTGGCACAAACGCTTGTGCTGGATGAGCCGAACCACTTTATTGCCAGCTTTACCACGATTACCACACCGGGTGGGGGCACGATTAATCTGGGGGCGAATCTGCGCAACGGCACCGGCACCATCGAGGTGTTCAACCTGACCACGAACAATAACATCGCCATCGGGCTGAAAACGGTTTTCGTCACGATACGCTGGCAGGAACCTCGCACCAATCGCTGGCAACAGGTGCAGGTAGCAACGAGCGTCGCCAGCTTGCAGTAAACAGTCTGACCCGTCCGACAAGTCGGACAGATCGAACAGGGGAGGGATGCGACCAATGAGGAGCAAACGGAGCCGCACACGCGGCTCGATGATGCTGGAGCTGGTCATCGCCAGCGCGCTGTCGGTGATGGTCGTCGCGCTGCTGGTGGTGACGCAGCTTGGCGCGCTGCGCGCCTATCAGCGCGCCCTGAATCAGAACACCGTCAATCGCGGCGCCTATAATGCCCTGCGCGAAATCCGGGGTCTCGCGCAGCAATCGGTTCAGGCATCGGTGGGTGCAGGCGGGACTCAGCTCACCCTCTTGCCGCCCCAGCGTGATGCCAATGGTGCCATCCGACTGCCTGTCCAGCCCGACACGGCGAACCCCATCACGCTTACGGTGAACTTCGCCGCAGGCACATTGACACTGGTGAGCGGGGGCAACTCGCGCGTGCTGCTCACAGGCATCTCCAATCGCACGCCACAGGGCAATACCTATAGCCCCTTCGCCACACGCCAGTACGCGCCCGGCGTGCTGGCACTCCATGTGCGGCTGAGCGTGCGACAGGGCACCAACACCACTGCCACCACCGCCTGGTTCGAGGAAACCATCCTGCTGCGCAACCCAACGGGACAGTAGGGTTTCACTCTGTCCGACTTGTCCGACTTGTTTGACCTGTCCGAATCGGCTCTGGGGAGGGAAATGGCATGAGAAGAAAACATTCGCAGCGTGGGAGTACGATGGTGACCACCCTCATCACAGGGGGACTGACCATCGTGACAGCGACCGCTTATCTGGAGATAGCAACGCAGGATCTCCGCACCGCCAACATGCGCATGCGCGAGGTCATCACCCAGAATCTGGCGGAGGCAGGGCTGAACGCCTCCATGCAGCAGCTCTGGCGTGAGTTCAAAGTGAGCCAGCGATTCGACACCTTCGATAGCACGCTGCGCGATGCATCGCCCAACAACCCAGCACGCACTTGGAACGGCGTACTGGGCACCGTGGGCAACTATACCGCCTCGGTGATTGGCTATCAACAGGTCGATTCCTACACACGGCGCGTCACCTTGCGTGCCGTCGGCTGGCAGGATCGCAACGGCAACGGACGACTGGATGCCGGAGAGCCACGCCAAGTGCTTGACCAAACCTTCGATATGCAGCTCTCGCGCTCCGGCGTGTTCGATTACGCCTACTTCGTGAACAACTATGGCTGGATGTACGGCTTCGATAATGAGAACCTGGTGGTCAACGGCGATATGCGCTCCAACGGCGACTTCGAGTTCCGCTGGGGTCGTCCCACAACCAACGGCACCATTATTGCGGCGGCAAACGATAAGCTCACCCCGCGCGCCAACGGCTATATTATCGTGGAAGGCGGAACCGCCCCTCGCCAGTGGAGTACCAGCACTTACATCTCGAGGCAGACCAGCAACTATCGGGGTCAGGGTCCCTACATGCGGCAAGGCTACTCCCCCTCCACACACGGTGCGATAGGCAGCAGCACCTTCAACGAGTGGCGCGACTACCTCTACGAAGCCACAGGACAGATGGTGGGTGGCTCGCCGTTTGGTGCTGTGCTGGCGGATTCGCGCGGCACGCGCCGCTTCGACGGCACCGTGCTGGATAACCGCCCCACTCGCGAGATGGTGCTGCCTAACCTGAATGACCTGAACTATTACCTCAACCTCTCCCGAACATGGCGCGACCCAAGAGCCACTTATCGCGATGGCACGGCGAACCCCTACTACAATCAGGAGGCGTTCGTGGAGGTGTGGAACCCCAGTCGCAACCGTTATGAGCGCATCTCCACAAACGGCGTGATTAACGGCAGCGTCGCGCTCATCGGCTACAAGAACTATCCCATCCGCATCCACGGACCCGTGACCGTCACACAGGATGTGGTTATCCGCGGTTATGTGGAGGGGCAAGGCACTCTCTACGCGGGACGCAATGTGCATATCGTGGGCGATATTCTCTACAAGAACCCGCCCGACTTCCGCGGCTCCAACTTCAACACCGTGCTGAACTCGGTGGAGAAAAAGGACGCACTGGGATTAGCCGCGCGCGGCAGCATCATGATGGGCAACACGCGCCGATTCAGCGACCCTTATCCCTTGCGCTATATGACGCCTCCCTTCACACGGGGTCGCTACGATGAGAACGGCAACTGGATCCCGCCGTTTAACGCGCTGGAGCGCGATGAGACAGGACGCTACCGCTATCAATCCGCCTATGGAGCCGCCGACCAAAGCGATATCGAGCGGCTCTCCACCCAGATCGATATCGACCAGGACGGCTCCATCAGTACCGATGAGCGGGGCATTTCGCGTATCGATGGCATCCTCTTCACCAACTTCGTGGGCGGGGGAAACCTCGCCACCGATGGGCTGGGATTGACCATCAACGGCACCATTATTGCCAAAGATGAGGCGATGGTGCTGTGGAGTATTCCCATGTGGCTGAACTACGATTGGCGCATCCGCGAGCGCAGCCTCGACGACATGCCCCTGATCAATATCGAGCTGCCTCGCGTGGCTTCCGTCCGCCGCATGGCATGGCAGCGTATCTATTGAGACGCCCCTTGGTTCCCCTCGCGCAGCGGGGAGAGCCAAACCCATACACGGTTCCCCTCGCGCAGCGGGGGGAACCTAAAGGAGGGGGGCAATGACGAACTTCGGTTGTGCGATTGGTATTAGAGGGAACATCTGGGAGGTGATGAGCCGATGAAACCGTTTTGCCGAGCGATAGCGAGCCTAATGGTGTTAGGACTGTTCGTCGGGAGTTGGGGCATCATTTCGGAGGGACGAAGCCCGAATGAGCGACCCGATTGGTGGAAGCCGTATGAGCATGCGGCACCCCTTCAGCCGACGCCGCATGTGGAGAAGCCCGTTGGGCATGTGCCGCTGGAAGTGGACGAAGCCGTTACGCGCCGTGAGTCGGCGGGCGTGCCCGAAACGCTGGTGATTCAGCCGCAGAGCGGGAGCGCGTCCGTGAGCGGTTTGCCGCGCACCATCGATGGGGCGCAGGTGATGGAGCAGGCGACGCGCGATATCGAACGCCAGCGCACCGCCTTCTGGCGCCCCATCGCCCTCTTTGGGGGCTTGCTGCTGCTAAGTGGTGGTGCGGTGTTCGGCTTGCTGCGCTGGCTGAGTCAGCAGGTGCCAGAGCCGCCGCGCCCACGCCGCCGACACTTCTAAGAACGCTCGTTCACCCTGCGTCCGCTGGTGCGCACCTGCCCCGCGGGCGCAGGGGGCAACGCCCGCACCGCCAACGCCAACGCCATCACCAAATCGTCGTGGAAGCCATGCGCCGCTTCAAAGCGCAACCCGTTCGGCGTGGTCTCCATCTCGAAGTGATACAACTCCTGTAGCAACGCCATATCAGGCAGCAACTGCAACCGCGCCTGCTCCAGCATCAACGCCAGCCCCTCCACCAGATGCTGTTTCACCGCTCGGGTGAAAACCACCCCCTCCACCGCTGCCGGCACCGCTTTCTGCAACGCCTCCACCAACGGGTCGCCCAGCCCCGTGCGGTCGCACAGCACGCGCTGCACCCCATACTGGGTCAACAACTGCGCCAGTCGCTCAATCTGTTCCGCCCAGTCCAGCCCTTGCCAGCGACGGCTCTCGAGCATGCATGCTGCCTGCTGGGAGCCTTGCAGAATCGCCACAGCTGTCCAGTCGCGTGCGCGTGCCCAGTCCACACCTGCCACCACCTCACCCTCGTGCTGAATCGGCAGCATGAGGGCGCGATCCACCCACTCGGTGCGAAACACCTGCCCCGCATCGTCCAGAAAGGCGGCGCCATACTCCACTTGAAACTGCCGCTCGCTCATCAACTGGGCTTGTATCAGCAGGGTGGCAGGCGATAACAGCGGGTTATGCCATGAAGGGCTGCGCATGCTCCAAATCTGCCGATTGCCCTCCTGCCCCTCGCGATAGAGGCGATAGAAATAGTTTTTGCCCCGTGGGGTGGAGACCAGCGCGAGGCGTCCGCCCGTATCGCTTAGCATCGGCAGCAACACCTCCATCACAATCGCTTCCGGCACATAGGCGGCTTCGTCCACCACGATCAGGTGCGCTTTGCGACCGCGCAGGTAGAGACCGCCGCGCGCGATGGAGCGCGCCCAGAGACGACTCTGCCCCAAACGCAACACGGGGGCTGGGCTTCGCCGCATGAGAGGTGCCTGCTGACACTGGCGCAGCATGCCTGCCACACGCTCAAACGGAATCAAGGCTTGTTCCATCGAGGGCGCAACGAGCAGAATCTGCCGCGGGGCAGGTTCCAGCAGGAGGGAGGCGATTTCGGCAGCGATGACCTCCGTCTTGCCCCATCGCCTGCCGCACGCCAGCACCCGAATGGGCGCTCGCGATTCCAGAAACGCACGCTGCCCTGCATGGGGATACCAACCCACCAACATCCCAGATGCCACTCCTGCAGAGGAAGCCAGCAGCGTGCAGGCTGGACAACCGTCGTCGCTATCGGATGTGGAGGAGATAGGCGAACCCCAGCGCGCCCAACACCAGCAACGCCAGAATCGCCAGCATAATCAGCCAGCCCACCAGCCGCACCCATCGCCCTGTGGTCGCGCGCCGCTCGAAAGGCACTGGTTCGTCGCGCTTCCGTCGGTCGCGCCCGAACAGAAACACGAAGTAGTAGTGCCCGAAGGGGAGGGGAATGGTGCCCCGAATGTCCACCAGATGCCGACGATGATAGCGATAGAGTGCGTCCTTCAGCTGGCGATACTGGTCGGGGGTGAGCGAGGCAATCAAGTCGGCTGGCAGCGCGTTCAGCAGGTGCTGGATATAGAGGTCGCGCGGTTGCTCCAGCGGTGTCCCCTCGCTAAACGCTTCCTGCAACAGGCGCAGAGGCGGACGCTCCTCCTCAAAGTGTTGGGCATCGGGCAGTGTCATCCTGCTCTCTATTTTCGGCAGAACGGCTCGCCCGGTTCAGCCACACAAAAGCGACCAAACCCGAGAGAATGCCGATAAGCATCCCCGCCACCACATCCGAGGGATAATGCACGCCGCGATAGATGCGCGAAAGTCCCACCAACGCCGCCAGCAGCCAGCCCAACCAGCCCAGCCAGCGAGCGCGCGCGCCCCGCACCATCAGCCAGAGCCAGCATGCCAGCGCGAACGCCGTGGCGGTGTGCCCCGATGGGAAGGAGTGGGCAAAGATGCGCTCATCGGGCGCCAACAACACATCGGGCAGGTTCGACGGACGCGCGCGAGGGAAGAGATGCTTAAGCAACTGCGCCGTTGCCCCACTCATCAGCCACGCCACAAAACCGGGCAGAAACACCCGCCGCCAAGGGCACCCCACGCCATCCGCTCGCCGCCTCCAGCGTAAGCCAAGTGTCGCCCCAAGCAGCAACAGCAGCTGCACCCAGCCCAACCCCAAACTTGTGAACAACCACATTAGCGGGCTAAGCCACGGATGATGCAACCCATGATTAATCGCGTAAAAAACCTGCCGATCCAGCTCCTGCAGCGTCTCCATCAGCGCACAGCCTTCACCTGCCCGTCCGCAAAGGCGATATTGTTCAAGCGTATGTGGCGAGGCGGATTGGGCAGGCTGGTGACGGGGTCATGCGCATTCCATGCCAGATTGGACGAATCGTAGAGCAGCGGTATCTGACTCGGCATGGTGAGCCGGCTCACTTTCTGGCGCGAAAGGCGCACATTCATCGCATAGCCGAAGCCCCGCCCTTGCGGGATAGAAGGACAGCGATATTGGTCAGAGGTCTTCACATAAGGTCGAATCAGGTCGCCCCATCGAGAGGCAACTGGGAGCTGATCATTGTAATCGTTCGCGTACACCAACTGGGCGAGAGCTAAATCTTTCAAATTGTCCATGCACTTCTCAAGGCGCGCCATTTCGCGTGCCTGACTAAAAATGGGGAACAAGAGAGCGGGCAGAATGCAGCAAGCTGCCAGCAAGCATACTCCACCCAGCACCAGCAAGATAATGAGTCGCACAGGATTGCGTCCGCTTTGTACGCTCATAGCGCCAATATCATACCCTTATTCGCTGATCCAGGCGGGTGCTTGGATGAGGGTGCGCTGACGCTGGAGAAACTCTCGCACCACCTGGGCGATAGAGCGTCCTGTGCTGGTGCTGATCTGTTCCTTGCTCCAGATACGGAAGTAGCCCAAGGCACCGCGTGCCAGCGGGGCGGTGGTCGCCACGCGATAGGTGCGCTTCGGGTCGAGCTTCGCGCCGCTGATGAACACGCTCTGGATGCGTTTGCCCGGCTCCGCCTTGGGGTCGAAGCGGACCTCTGCCCCGGTCAATTGCAGGAAGGCGTTGTTCTTCTGGGGATAGAGTTCGATAGAGCGTTCCAACGCCTGGAGCAGTTGTTCGCCCGTTAGGCTCAGCACCACCACCTCATCTTCGGGATAGCGTACCGCCTTCAGCAACGAATCGACGGAGAGGGAGCCAGCGGGGAACTGAACGCTCTCATCGAAAAAGGCGGCGCCCAGCATGCCAATCTCGGCGCCCGTTGCCGAGCGCATCGCCTCCACAATAGTCTGGGCGACGGGATTCGCCACTTCCCCCACATTCTCCATCGAGACAGGTTTGGAGAGCGACACGGCTTGCGTTGGAGGATAAGCAAGGGACACGGCATGCCATGCCCTTACGCCTGCCGCGACGCTCCAACTCCCCATCGCGAAGACAGCAATTGCTATGCTTAGCCAAACCCTCATGGCGGTTCCACTCACTTTATATCTACGGCAGATTGGCGCGAAGCGTTCCAGCGCAGGTAGGCTTCGATGAAATCGTCGATCTCGCCGTCCAACACGGCTTGCACATTGCCCGTCTCGTAATCGGTGCGATGGTCCTTCACCAGGGTGTAGGGTTGCAGCACATAGGAGCGGATTTGGTGTCCCCATTCAGCGGGCACCACCTCGCCGCGCAGCTGCTGCATCTTCTGCTGTTGCTGACGGCGATAATATTCGGCGACGCGGGCAGCCAACACCTTCATCGCGACGGCGCGGTTCTGATGTTGCGAGCGTTCGTTCTGGCAGCTGGCTGTGATGCCTGTGGGCAGATGGGTGATGCGCACGGCAGACTCCGTTTTGTTCACATGCTGACCTCCATGCCCACTGGCGCGGTAGGTGTCGATTTTGAGGTCTTCGGGATTGAGTTGGATTTCTGCCTCCTCCACTTCGGGCATCACTTCGACGAGGGCGAAGGAGGTGTGGCGCCTTTTGTTGGCGTCGAAGGGTGAGATGCGCACGAGGCGATGCACGCCATGCTCCGATTTGAGCAAGCCGTAGGCATACTCACCCTCGACCAGAATGCCGACGCTGGCATAGCCGACGACACTGCCCGGCGTCTCGTCCACGATTTCGGTGCGGAAGCCGCGCTTTTGTGCCCAGCGCAGGTACATGCGCAGCAGCATCTGCACCCAGTCGCAGGCTTCGGTGCCGCCTGCGCCCGCGTCGATTTCCAGAATAGCATTATGGCGGTCATACTCGCCGCTCAGCAAGGTGAGCAGGTCGAGTTTTTCGACCTCGCGTTTGAGAGCTTCCACCTGCGCGGCGATTTCGCGAGCGGTCGCCTCGTCATACTCCATCTGGAGCAGGCTGAGCCATTCGGCGCACTCTTCCGCTTGGGCAACCAGTTGCTCGTAGGGTTCGATGCGCCCGCGCAGACGCGCCATCTGCTGCATCACCGCCTGGGCATGCGCCGGGTCCGCCCAGAAGTCGGGGTTTTCGGTGGCGCGTTCCAGCCGAGCCAGTTCCGCCTTCAGCCCCTCGATGTCAAAGATGCTCCCCGATCGCCTTCAGGCGTCGGCGAGCCTCCTGCAGCGTCTCATTCACACTCCGCAAGTCCTGCATAGTGGTCTCCATCGAGTCGGTCGTTAAGCCAGATGGCGTCGGATGCGCTCCTCAATCACATGGCGTGGCAGCGCACCCACAATCTGTTCCACCACTTGCCCGCCCTTGAACAGCAGCAGGGTGGGGATGCTCATAATGCCATAGCGAATCGCCAAGTTCTGCTCTTGATCCACATCGACCTTTAGCACCTTGAGCTTGCCGGCGTACTGCACTGCCAGCTCCTCCACAATCGGCGCAATGAGCCGACATGGACCACACCAAATCGCCCAGAAATCGACCAGCACTGGCGTTGGCGATTGGAGAACTTCCGTTTCCCATTCGCGTTCCGTTACCGCTTTCGCTGCCATCGTTCCCTCCATTTGAGTGCGTTTTGGGCAGATTGCCCCATCCAGAGCAGATTATACCCGCCATCTGGCGCAATCCTTATTCGCATCGATCTCGTGGTTGAGTGCTGGCACCTGTCGCAGCTGTTTCTTACCTTAGACGCCACCACACGAAGCGACCACTGGAACGCCTAAAGCGTCGCTCATGGCACCACCGAATGTTCCGGGCGAAGTCAGCGTCTGCAACCAACCTGCGGTCGCGAGGAACGACATTACGCACGCGCTTATCAGCAGTTTCGCCCCAAAGCGAACAGACCACCTCATCGCTGTCCTCCGTTGCCTTGCTGCTATGGATTCACTGTGCAAGGCAACGCCCCTGCTCTGTTGCAAAGAGGGAGCCCAGCCATCGCGAAGGAGCCGTGCATCGGTTCGATCTGGATGTTGGGGCGGAGCAGATGTCATTGCAACAGGGCAAGACAGTCTCTTAAACCTGCACCAATCTCCAACTTTCTCGCCGTACTTGTACGCAGGTAGGCGCGGTGGGACGCGAGAGCAGGAATTAATCCGTCGGCAGCGAATGCAAAGTGTATGCGCGTGCAACCCGTATTGGCACAGCCACTTGCCACTCTGCAAGTGGACTGTGAACGACGTTTGGAAGGAATGATTCAGGCTTCGCTACGCGGAGTTAAGGCGATGCACAAGCGAGGCTACCGTCGTTGGTATGTGATGTATTCTGGCGGTAAGGATTCCACCGCTGCGCTAGTGCTTACGCTTGAAGCTCTCAAAGACACGAATGCTTATGTAGAAGTTCTCTATTGTGATACGCAGCTAGAGATTCCGACATTGCACCAGTTTGCTAAAGGATTTCTGCAATTTCTTTCAAATAAAGGCGTCAAGACTACTGTCTTAACGCCCGACCCCGAAGAGTCGTTTTGGGTCCAGATCATTGGGAGGGGTTACCCAATGCCCCACAATGGTTTTCGTTGGTGCACGGCACGGCTCAAGGTGCGCCCTGTAGAGCGATACCTGAAAACGCTTGCAGTGCAAGGGTCGCAGGGGCTTATCGTGACGGGCGTGCGGTTCGGCGAATCGGACGCGCGCGACCTGCGCCTGAAGCTCTCCTGCTCGCGCGGGGGGGAGTGTGGGCAAGGCGTTTGGTATGAAGAAAGCATGCGACTCGGACTAGGCTACTTTTCGCCGATTGTGATTTGGCGCGAATGCGATGTGTGGGACTTTTTAACTTTCATCGCCCCAAGTTGGGGCTATCCAACGGCTGGGCTGAGCGCGGTCTATCAAGGGCGCGAGACGCGCTTTGGTTGCTGGACTTGCAGCGTGGTGTCGCAAGACAGGACGATGCAAAAAATCGTCGCCGTCGACCCGCAGTGGCGTCCCCTGTTGGAGTTTCGGAACTGGTTGGTCATGTTTACGCGCGACCCTGCCAATCGCGTTTACAAGCGCGATGGCTCACCAGGACGGCTGACGATGGCAGCGCGGAAAACAGTCCTCATGCGACTGAGGGAGCTGGAAGAACAACTTGGCTTGCATTTGTTGTCAGCAAGTGAGTATAATCTGATTACGGAGCTGTGGAGCAATGGTCAGTATCCCGACTACTACTAGGAGGTGAGGTAGCTATGCCTTACATCGGCGAAGCAAGTAATCCGTTTGGGCTTGACGACTTCCTTAAACAAATTGGGGAAGAGGACTTTGAGCGCTTGCGTGAGATAAAAAAACTTATTGAAAAATTAGCAGACGATTTAAACGAGTCCGATGTGCGAGAGGTTAGCCCGGCGCAGTCCCATCGAAGGCTTATCACTGTTGCTGTAGATGGAGGAAGCTCACTAATCTTTCCCCAGCATCGAGAAATTAGCCTGGGAATGGTGAGGGTCTGTGCCTATGGTAGCGATTTACGGTCCCAGCCGAAACCTGCTATTGTAGTTATAAAGAATCACGAGGTATTCGATATATTGCGATCGGATCTAAGCGCCGAAGATTTGAAAAATAAAAGACATCAGTATATCGACGCACTCTTTAGCCGGTTCCCCTTGAAGGAGTTTAGCGAGCAAACAGGAATCAAACGCGAAGATCTAGGCGAATACATTTATAAAGATTTAGAATCTTTTTCAAGCATTGTAAGAAGCGTTTTGGAGTGGGCATATATAGTCTATATTGCTGAGAAGTATAAAGATTTCAAGGTTGTATTGGTACGCGATGGAAGGCTTGAGCAGCACGGTGTCAAGCAAGATTTTGTTAGCAAACTCAAGGCATACTTTGATCGCAATAAGACTTACATTGTCGGCGTTGTGAAGAGTACCAAATTAGTGCGCGAATTTGTTGCAAGCTCTGTTATCCAGCGGTGGTTGTCGTGCTTTGCGGGGGAATACCCAATCTACTTCAAAATCCCAAATAGTCTGATGGAATACACTTTTCGTTTCGAGAGGCAGTGGAATCCCGAATTTGACGAAAGTTTTGTCTTTGGATACCGATACTTAGGCAAGTTTCTTACTGAAACTTTTCACCCGATGCAGGCGGTCATAACCTTCGATATTCCGTGGTACCTTGACAGCGACTCTGAAGCCGTTGCAGAAATCGTTAGTACTTTGTTCAAGCACCGCTCTGTATTGTATGGTGGTTCCATCTCGGCTGTTTCGGAGGCGCATGCGCGTGCCTCAATCGACTCGAGCATCGCTCGCACAATCGAGGCAGAGCTTCGAGTAAGGATAGAGAGGGAAACAGGCTTGAAGATTCCAGACTGGGAGGTATAGAATGGAACAGCAACCAATAGGCTTTGTTGTGAACATCTACACGAAGGACGGAAAAACCTACCTGACAGTGGTTCTCAACTACCGCGAACTGCGGGACAATCCCCTTATGCTGGGGGAATTCGTCCAAGTCAGTAGCGGAAAATACCACGGGGAAGCGACAAGGATCAAATATTTGGGTATGGTGACAGCCTCTGAATACCGCCCTGTAACATATAACAAACACGCTGAAGCACTCGCGTTGAAGAACATAAACGATTTGGAGATAGATGAGCAGATGGCAAAGAATATAAATTTCTTGCACTATGACATCGTGCTGCTGGGTGAGTTCGAAGACAGTGGGGTCAACCTCTCTTTCTACCCCTCAACGCGCAGGGTACCCTCCTTGCTGGATGTTTGCGTATACCGCATACCTAATGACCTGCTTCAAAAGCTCGTGAACTCCAGCATAGCCTCACAGTCAGGGAGCATAAATGCTACCTTAGGTCATCTTCGGATTGGCAGTAGCCATAAGGGCGAGGTTCGTGAGGTAATGAAGCAGGTCGATGTATCTAACTTTCACGGGCGCCGAACGGCGAATTTCGGCAAAACAGGATTGGGAAAGAGTAATGAAAATAAGGTTATACTGTGCTTGCTCAAGCACCATTTTCCTGAGATGGGGATGCTTATTTTCGACCTAAACGGTGAGTACGCTCGTCAAGAGACAGAGGGTACATCAATGGGATTGATTGATGCTTTCGAGAAGATGGGCGTAAAGAATCAGGTAATCTGGCTAACCAACAGACAGGTCCCTACAAAAACGGAATACTACGAAGCAAAGCCCATCAAAATCAATTTTTTCAAGGAGCCATATCTTGCTATCGAGCTTGCATACCAAAGAGCTTTGATGGAGGGAGAAAGACCCCCCCAGTACCTTGAGGCTGCTCGTGAAGGCTTGAACCCAGAGACAGGTGATTGGACAGAAGTATCGAATAAAATGGCATATGTGTATGGCGCGCTCATAAAAGCCGGTCTCAAGCTCCCAAGTTCCCAACTGTTTGTGAATTACGATATAGATAGATATGATATTTCTAAAATTTCTGAGGCAGAACGGCTTTTAGGCAAATTGTCCGAAAAAATGCAGGAGAATAATCGGCAAAGAAGAAATGGTGGTGACACTGCAAAAGGCGGTGCCCGAGATCTCTTTCAGTGGGCGAAGCGTCTCTCTTTCCTAAAGAGCCTACACACTCCAGAAGAGTCAGGCGACTTCTTCTCGCTCGCAGTTGAAAAGGCGATAGAAGGAAAGGTGGTAATTATCGACTTACCCACAGTCAGTCCCGAGCTGGTTGAGTTCCTGAGTGTTCGTTTGGCAGCACGACTATTCAAGGAGGCTCTTAGGCGATACTCAAGTGAACAACAGAAGAAGACAGATGTGCTGATTGTGATCGAGGAAGCGCATAACTTGCTTCAAGACCCGTCGGGAGTCTTCTACCGTATTGCTAAAGAAGGGCGCAAATATGGAATTGGAATGCTCTACTCTACCCAGTCTCCCAGCGCGATACCTTCTGATATTCTCGCGCAGACAGAGAATTTCTTAGTCAAGCATGTCAGCAGCGAAGAAGATGTCAAGGCGCTGAAGAGGGCGAAGGTTGCTTTTGCAGAGCCAATATCGGACTTTATCCTCAACGAACCAGTGATTGGGCTTTCGTATGTCTACATGGAGCCTTATCAGCCTTTTCCCGTTCCTGTGCAGGTGCGCTTGCTGGATGATGTCGTTAAGGAGCTCGCCGATGCCCACACTTTAGGCCACTGCCAGTCGGCGCGAGGGGACACGGGAGATTATTCTCAAGGTGGTGAATGCATCTGACCGCCCGCTGGAGATGGAGGTGCGCCTGCAGGGGATTCAGGACTTGGCGTCCTGTGCGAAGGCGATTACGCTTACGGGCGATAGCCCCGACGACGAGAACTCGCTGGAGAACCCGACGCGCGTTGCGCCTGTCGAGCGCGCCATCGAGGGCGTTGCGCCGTCGTTCCACTACACTTTCCCGCCTCACTCGCTGACCGTGTTGGTGCTGGAAGAGCGATAGCAAGGTGAATGGGAGAATGCCAATCGCCCCAGCATCCTTCACAAAACAGCGGCGGGGGAGACCCAATAGTATGGGTGCTAATGACCCGCTATATGGTACAATCCCGGTGATATGGAAAAGGTGTTGATTACGGGAGGCGCAGGGTTTCTGGGTTATCATTTGGCACATCATTTCAGCGAGCGGGGCGTCCAAATTGCCCTGCTGGATATCGCGCCCTATGAGGAGTCGGAGTATCCGCCTGGTACCGAGTTCTATCGGGGTGATGTGCGTGACCGTGAGGCGGTGCGTCAAGTGATGGAGCGAGTGCGCCCACGCTGGGTTATTCATGGTGCGGCAGCGCTCCCCCTCTGGAAGCGAGCCGATATCTTCAGCACGAATGTGGAAGGCACGCGCATCGTGCTGGAAGAAGCGTTCCGAGCAGGCGCGGAACGGGTCGCCCATGTCTCCTCGACCGCCGTGTACGGCGTTCCGCTCAAGCATCCGCTGGAGGAGGATGACCCGCTGGAAGGCGTCGGACCGTACGGGCAAAGCAAGATCGAAGCGGAACAGGTCTGCCTCGAGTTTCGGCAAAAGGGTTATGTCGTGCCCATCATCCGTCCCAAGACCTTCATCGGACCGGCGCGGCTGGGCGTGTTCCAGATTCTGTATGACTGGGTGGAATCGGGCGCGCGTATCCCGATGATTGGCAGTGGGCGCAACCGCTACCAGCTGTTGGAGGTGTCGGATCTGTGCGAGGCGTACTGGCTGGTCTGCACCGTCGACGCCGCGCAGGCAAACGACACCTTTAATATCGGGGCGGAGCGGTTCCAGACGGTGCGTGAGGACCTCCAAGCGCTCTGCGACTTCGCCGGCTCAGGCGCACGCCCCATGGCAACACCCGCTGCCCTGGTCAAGTTCATTCTACGCATCTTGGAACGGCTCAAACTCTCCCCACTTTACAAGTGGGTCTATGAGACCGCTGACAAGGACTCCTTTGTCTCGGTGGAGCGGGCAAAAGCGAAACTGGGCTGGAGCGCGCGCTACAGCAACGCTGAGGCGCTGATTCGCTCCTACCAGTGGTATCTGGAGCATGCGGCGGGGCTGGAGATAGGCACAGGCGTCACGCATCGCGTGGCGTGGGAGCAGGGCGCGCTGAAACTGTTCAAGTGGCTGCTGGGCGGTCGTCGAAAACGCTCCATGCACGCCTCCGCGCGCCCATGAGCCAGCCAAGTGCCACCAGCACCCCGCTCACCCCCACTATCCAGTCGCCCCAGCGCACATAGGGGGTCAGCTCAGTTTGCAGCGTAATCTCCTGTTGATTGATGACGCGCTCAAAAGGCGGTAAGCGAACTATCTTGCCATCGGGCTTGATAATGGCGCTGATGCCCTGCGGTGCGCAACGCACCACATAGCGGCGTGTTTCGATTGCCCGCAAAACGCAAAACGCCAGATGTTGCTCCAACGCTGCCGTGCGTCCAAACCACGACTCGTTCGAAAGCACCACCAGCATGTTGGCGCCCTCCCGCACCAGACCGCGTGCAATCCATGGATAGGTCGATTCCATGCAGATGACCACGCCGATGCGCATCGGGTCTACCTCCAAGGGTTTCAGCGACCGACCGGGCAGCAGGTCGCGCTCCACCACACCAAACGCCCGCAAAAAGGGCAGATAGTCGCGCAGGGGCACCGCCTCGCCCAGCGGCACCAACTGCACCTTGTCATGGTACTGCCATTTGCCAGTTGCGGCGAATAGATGGGCGGTATTGGTGTACTGGCGGGTCATCGGGTTGCCAATCCGATAGCCCCCAACCAGGAGGTTTACCCTGCCGGACTCCGCCAGTTGCTGCCAAAACTCGAAGGCTTCTCGTGAATCGGGCATCGGATATGGCTCCAGCGATTCGGGCAGCACGATGAGATCAGGACCGCCCTTATGGGCTTGCTGCACCAGCTCGGCGATTTGCTGGCGGATAGGCACCCATTCCGAGGGGCTGTAGGCGCGTGCCAAATCGACATTCGGCTGTACAATCGTCACGCTCACCGTTTCACCCTTTATCGCCCCTATAGACCACCCACGCCCGATGCTATAGCCCAACGCCAGGCACACCCACCAGAAAGCGACGGGCGATGGTGCATGGCTTGCATCGTTTCGGAAAATTGCCAGCAGGAGGGCGCCCAGCAGCGTATTCCACAGCGCAATCAGAAACTCCACCCCCCAAGTGCCCACGATGTCGGCTATTTGGAGCAGTGGGGGCACGCGATAGAGCGCAACGGCGAAATGACCCCACACAAAAGCGAACGGTCCTAACCCGCGCAGCCACTGACACAGCGTCCACGCGGCTGCAACGCCCAGCCAGCCCAACCAGGTATTCTGTGGCATGCGGCTCGCCACCACGCCAAACAACCCCCAGAAGAGCGCGCTTAACCCCGCCACCGCCACCCACCCTGCCATCGTCAACCAGAAACTGCCTGTCTGCAAATTAATCAAATAGGTCAAGGGGAAGCCGACCAGCAGCCCATAGGTGAAGCCCCACCACCAGCCAATCCCGAACCCGACGCGCATCGGCTTGCCAGACAACACACCCAAAAGGGGAGCGGGTGCAATTAGTATCAGCCACCACCAACTGAGCGGTGGGTGCGCCAGCGCACTCAAAACCGCCGAAAGCCCCACCAACCAGAACGGCATAACCCAAAGTATACACAAAACCGTCAAAGTCCAACGAAGCAGCTATCGAGCTAAACGGCTGAGTCGTCGAACAGTTCGAGCGCCGCGTTGGTCCATCGGGAAGGGATCGGTTCGGGTATATTATAGCCACTTGGTGAAGGATGGAAGGCGTTCCGAACGATTTTACATGCTGCACCAAAGACGGAACGCCCAATGGGTCTACGGAGGGAGACATTGAAGCCGAGAGAACAGGCTGGGCAACTTGAGCGGGTGCGCAACGCGCAACTCGGACGCTCCATTCGGGCTGCCCTGAGAGATGCCTTGATTATCTTTGTGGCGTTGGTGCTGGCGGTCGGCTTAGCGAACGATTTTCGCTATCAGGTGGGCGACCGCACTTTTTTGACGACTGCTGCGCCGCTGCTAATTTTGGCTGGTTTGAGCCTGCTGCTTGTAAAGGGACTCTATCGCGTCCATAGCCGCTATGCCGGCTTATCCGACCTTTTCGGTCTCATGCAGGTGAGCGCGCTGCTGACCCTTCTCTATCTCCTGCTGATGTTGAGTGGTCGGCATCTGTTGCAACGCGATTTTCGCTTGGCAGAGCCGGTGCTTTTCGGCGGTTTCGCGATGGGCTTTCTCGCCTTCTCGCGTGTGGGGCGCCGCCTCTACGATTGGTACCGCGCCAGCCTGAGGCATGGGCAGGCACAACGCAACACCTTGATTGTGGGAGGCGGCGACGCCGGCGAGATGTTGATGCGTGAAACGCGGCGCAATCCCGACAGCGAATATCGGGTCGTCGGCTTCGTGGATGATGACCCCAACAAACGCCACATGCGCATTCACGGATACCCCTGCCTGGGCACCACGGAGGACATTCCGCGCATCGCCGAGGCATACGGCGTGCAGGAGATTATTATCGCCATCCCTTCCGCCACAGGGGAGGTCATCCGTCGCATTTTCGAGCGGTGTCGCCAGACCAAAGCGCGGGTGCGTATCCTGCCTTTTATCCCCACCCTGAATGAAAGCGGTGTGCATCTCACCCAAATCCGGGAGGTGCATATCGAGGACCTCCTGCGTCGCCAACCGGTGCATTTCAAGATGAAGGTCATCTCCGACTATGTAGAGGGTGAGCGCGTGCTGATTACGGGTGCAGGTGGCTCCATCGGGAGCGAGCTGGCGCGCCAAGTGGTGCAGGTCGGTCCTGCCAGCCTCATCCTGCTTGGCAAAGGGGAAAACAGCATCTACCAAGTGGAGCAGGAGATAGTTGCCGACTTCGGCTATGAAGCCCGCTGCATCATCGCCGATGTGCGCGACGCCTCCCGAATCAGCAGCGTGCTGCGCCAGGAAAAGCCCACCTTGATCTTCCATACCGCCGCCCACAAGCATGTGCCGCTGATGGAGAGCAACCCCATCGAAGCCATCAAAAATAATGTGCTGGGCACTTGGGTCATGGCGGAAGAAGCCGTGCGCCACGGCGTGCGCAAATTCGTGTATGTCTCCACGGACAAGGCGGTCAAACCGGTCAGCATTATGGGCGCAACCAAGCGCGTGGGCGAAATGATTGTCAGCGCGCTGGCGCAGCAAAGCGAAACGGAGTTCGCCATCGTGCGATTCGGCAATGTGCTGGGCAGTCGCGGCAGCGTGATTCCCACCCTCCAGATGCAGATCGAACGCGGCGGACCCGTGCGCATCACCCACCCGGAGATGCGCCGCTATTTTATGAGCATCGCCGAAGCAGTCCACCTCGTGCTGCTTGCAGGCGCACTCCCCAGCAAAGGCGATATCTTCATTCTCGATATGGGCGAACCTATCCGCATTCTTGATATGGCGTATGACCTCATCCGCCTGTACGGGCTTGTGCCCGAAAAAGACATCAAGATTATCTTTACCGGCATGCGTCCGGGCGAGAAGCTGCATGAGGAGCTGTGCTACGCAGAGGAGGATTTGGAGCCGACGATCCATGAGAAGATTCGGCGTGTGCGCAACGGCAGCGCACCTGACTGGGAATGGCTGCGCGGTCAGCTGGCTCTGCTCATGGAGCTGTGCGACAAGGAGCAAGGGGACGAAGCGCGTGCCTTCCTCATGGAACTGGCGACTGGGCGCCGCATGCCCAGCACCCTGCCCCAGCACGGGGTGGTGCAAGCATGAACGCGCGGCGGATACTCTTAACCCTCATCGGCTGGTTCCTCCTGCTGCCCAGCCACGCGCAGCAGCTGCCGCCTCGCGATGACCCCCTCTATGATTTACTGGCACACTGCGCGCCCACACCCAGCACGCTTGCCCGCATACCACGCAGCCTCGACGAGTTCACTCTGCCACCCCGCCTGCAAGAGAGCGGCAAGACGATTCTGCACTGGCGATTGAACGATGCCGAGCAAATGAAGCCGAGGCAGGGCGCGCTCATCATCACGCTGAACGGCTTTGGCTATCCTGCCCAGAGCAACTGGATGACCCCGGCAAAAGCCAGCTATCGCGTGGTAGGAGTCTGGGCACTCAGTGAGCAGGCACTGCTGGAGCTGGTCTGGAGCGATGCGGCGCGTCGCGAGGCAAGCCATCCCACCCTTTATGACACGCTGCCCCTTGCCCGGCTCACTTTCCGCACGGGCGAATGGGAATGGCAGTTCGGGCGGGCGAACCTGCGCTGGTCGGGCGGCTACAGCGGCGCGCTGCTGGTCAACGACGCCATGCCCCCTGTGCCCTATGCGCGGGTCGCCTTTCCGCTCCGCCTGCCCCTGCTGGGTACATGGCAGTTCGAACAGTTTTTTGCCCAGTTCGAGCAGCAGGATCAGACGATCTGGTGGAGCGGGCGTCGCCTCACCCGCACCCTCAACGCGCGTTGGAGCCTCTCCGCTGCGGAAGCGTTCAAGGCGTTGCGCCTACCCGATGGCGCCATCAGCCAACTGGTGCCTTTCTACCTCTATCAGAAATGGATGAGCAACAAGGACATCGGCTCCGGCTGGTTCAACTACCTCGCTGAGGTCGGCATCCTCTATCATCTGAATCGCACCGACCGCCTCTACCTGTTCTGGCTGATTGACGATATCCGCGCGCCCGACTTTCTGGGCGGTCGGGGCGCCAATACGCCGCGCAAAGTCGCCACACTGCTGGGCATTCGCTGCAACCCCACACCCGACACGCGACTCATCCTCGAAGGCGTACTGACCGACGGCACCGAGAATGGCGGCACTTACGGCGCCGCAGGGCACGACCCACGCTACGCCTACTTCTATAACGGCGTGCCGATGGGACATCCCTTCGGTCCCAACCAACGGGGGCTATATGCCCGATTCGAGTGGGAGCGGAACCGATGGCTCATCACGATGGAGGGCTGGAACATCGGGCTGTTCCACGATTTCCTGCCCGGCACACGCGGCTACCAATTCGATATGCAACTGGGCTATCAGCTCTTGCGCAGCGGTATGCTCAGCTTGCGCTATCGCACACGCCACCTGCGGCAGTTCGACCTGCCGGACGCCCGCTGTGGCTGGTGGCTCCAGTGGAATCAGATGTTTTAAACCCCCCCCTTGCGCAGGGGAGATTCGAATCTAATCGGTGCGGATGTCGCGCCGCCAGCGGATGTGCCCATCCAGAAAGAGGCGGTTGCGCCCACCCCGATGCACCGCTTTCCCCCGCAGTTCCGCTGGGATGCTGCCGATGGTGCGGGGGAAATAGGGGTCCACGGTTAGTTCCACATCGCTGACCCCCTCCGGAGGCTCGTAAAAGGGGCTTGGGTTCGCCTGGAGGTCTGCCACCGCCTGCTCGGGCGTCTTGCCCCAGAAATTGTCGGGCGGCACGGGGTCATCGGCACGGTCAAATCGCCACATCCAGTAGCGGGTGGCACGCACCGGCTGCCTCGCATCAAACGGCTGCCGCACCTGCACCGCTTCGCCCAACGCGCTTCCCTGGATGCTTGGGCAAGACCAGATGGCATCCTCCCGAACATACGGCTCCAGCACCACCGCAGCCCATCCACAGCGCGGGTCCGAGGGCGGCCAGCCACTCCACCCACGATAGCCACCCGGCAGGCTGAGCTTCAGGTCGCGACGGTCGGGCAAGCGATCCTCATAGTCATGAAGGTACAGCCACATCGCCTGGCCCATCTGGCGCAGGCGATGCCCACACACGCTCTGACGCGCGCTCTCCCGTGCCTGCGCCAGCACCGGAAAGAGAATCGCCGCCAGAATCGCAACAATCGCCAGCACCACCAGCAGCTCTATCAGGGTAAAGCCCGCGCGCTTTCCCCTCAACCTGTCTGACATGTCCGACCTGTCTGACCAGATCTGCAACACCCAGAAGCATACCCGCTGTCGGGTATGCTCCATGCCGCCATGATCGAGCGATACACAACCCCCGAAATGCGTGCCATCTGGAGCGAAGAGAACAAATACCGCACCTGGCTGGAGGTGGAGGTGGCGATTTGTGAAGGGCTGGCGCACTATGGCTACATCCCGCCCGAAGATGCCAAGACCATTCGCGAGAAAGCACGCTTCGATATTGCCCGCATTGCCGAGCTGGAGCAGATAACCCGCCACGATGTGATGGCGTTCGTACTGAACCTTGCCGAGAATGTGGGCGAGGCTGGTCGATGGCTCCACTTCGGCGTCACCTCCTATGATATCGTCGACACCGCACTTGCCTTACGCCTGAAGCAATCGGTGGAGCTTATCCTGCAGGCGTGTGAGGCGCTCATGGGCGAAATCGCACGCCTAACACGCGCCCACCTCCACACCCCCATGATAGGGCGCACGCACGGCATCCATGCGGAACCCATCACCTTCGGCTTCAAACTGCTCGGTTGGTATGCCGAGATGGCACGCCACTGCCAACGGCTGCAGCGCGCACGCGAGGAGATAGCGGTGGGCAAAATCGCCGGCGCGGTCGGCATCCACGCCCAGATCGATCCGCGTGTGGAGGAGTATGTGTGTGCCCGACTCGGCTTGACGCCCGACCCCGCTGCCACCCAGATTGTAGCACGCGACCGCCATGCCACCCTCATGGCACATCTCGCCACGCTGGCGGCTTCGCTCGAAAAGTTCGCCACCGAGATTCGCAACCTGCAACGCACCGAGATACGCGAGGTGCAGGAGCCTTTCGCACCAGGTCAGACCGGCTCCTCCGCCATGCCGCACAAGCGCAACCCATGGAACTGCGAGACCATCAGCGGGCTGGCGCGTGTGGTGCGCGGCAACTTGCTGGCGGTGCTGGAAAGCGTCGCCACTTGGCACGAGCGCGACCTCACCAACTCCAGCGTGGAGCGCATCACCCTGCCCGATACCTGCACACTGGTTCACTGGATGCTCACAAAGTTCACCGCCATCCTCCAAGGGCTGCTCGTGTTCCCCGAACAGATGCGACGCAACTTGGAGCTGCTGCAAGGCTTGCCCTATAGCGAGCATGTGATGCTGGCACTCATTCGCGCAGGGCTTTCCCGCGAACATGCCTATCGGCTGGTGCAACGCAACGCCGCGCGTGTGTGGGAGGAGGGCATCACCTTTCTGGACGCACTGCTACAAGATGAGGAGGTTCGCACCCATCTGAGCGAAGAGGCGATTCGGGAATGCTTCGACCTGAACCACCATCTGCGCCATGTGGAGATTACACGGCAGCGAGTGAGGCTTGACCACTAAAGACCACACCACAAGGGTTATGGGTCAGGCTACCCTGCAGCAGGTGGATGCTGTAGCATGTTCGTCAGCAGCCGTTACCAAAGTGAAACAGCACCAGCAACAGGTCGTTATCATCCACGCGAAGATCGCCGTTAACATCACCCCCCAGTGCGCCATTTTGCCCAAAGAAATGAAGCACCTCCAAGAGATCGGCGTCATCTACACAACCGTCATAATTCAAATCACCCAGTACAGGTCGCATCCGCACCACCTCTATTGTGTTATCGGCATATCGCAAAACGAGGCGTGTGCCATCGTCACTCAACTCTGCATCTTTAAGAGGCGCAAGCTCATACCGCGCCACCCAAGTCATCTCGCCCGATAACGAGTGTGTGTAAACCATTCCCTGAGTGGGCAACGCAATAAATCGTCCTGTATCACCAAGCAAAATAGCATCTTCAAAATATTCTTCATAAATCTTTTGCCAATCAGAGGTTCTATAAAATAGCACAATTCCTTCAGCAACCACTGCCAGATAGCGATCGCCAGAAATATAGCGAACATGTCGAACATTGGAAATTGGCAAAATTTCTGAATAAATCAGCTGACGGGACGAAACAGAATAAATTTGAAGACGGGTTTGATTCTCATCCTGTATAGCCAGAGCAAGATAACCACCATCATCAGAAAGAGCTGCAGCTTTATTAGGATTGGGAATATCGAGCCGCCAGATGACATTCCCACGACGAGCATTTCGCAACTCTATATAGTCTAAGGTGGAGACAAGCACAATCTGATTATTCTTACTAATTTTTAATCTAATAAAGATTGGATTGATTAGCACATCTTCCCACCAAAGCGGGCGCAAATTTTGCAGATTATACATTATCATGTATGGCACACTAACGCCACTCTCAAAGACGATAGCAAAAAATAGTGTGGAATCATATGAAAATTCGCTAATCACTCCACAGCGAAATCCTCTACAGAATGATGCAACCACTAAGCCATCTGAAACACGAACAAGTTGAAGTTGAGGTGTTAGCACCCATTTTTTGTCTCTTGAGAATTGTCCAACATATGGCACGGTGCGAATAAAGCGACCCTCTGCATCATAGACATAAGTGTGTCTCCCTGTATAATCATGTTCACCCACGCTGAGCCAAACCTCGCGTGTGCCTGCACGGAAACCTTTTAACCGCCACTCGCGCGCAACTATCCCCTCATGTCGCAGAGTCGATAGCGACCAACGGTCTACATGTCCTCGGTTGCCACTTGTGTAAAGATAGGGTCTCGCAGGGTCAAACTTTGCCCATCGTATCGATTCAACATGGTCAGGTCTTATTAGTTCGCCCAACAGTTCCAGCGTCTGGGTACGCCAGAAGAAGACTCGGTTATCAATTACGGTAGCGAATAAATCACCTGTAGGGGCAAGTACTATCTGCTCCACTTGCTGGTTAAGAGGTGCGTTGACCCGAATCATGGTATTGGTTTGCCAGTTCCAGCGTGCAAGCTGACCTTCTGTTCCACCGAGCAAAAGTTCACCACTTGGGGTGAAGAGGAGTGACTTGACAGGGAAAGGCGGATTATAGGTTCCCAGATGCGTTAGGTCACTCACTCTCCATAGAGAAATGCTGTTGAAACAGCTTACCGTTGCCAGCACTGAACCGTCAGCAGAAAAAGCCACATCACCCAAGCAACTAAATCGATCAATCACATCCACCTGGAACCCCCTCACAAGGACGACACCCTGTGAGCCTAAAAGCGCAAAAACACCATACTGCGGTGAGGGAACCACTTTATATCCCGTCAACAGCGGGTACGAAAGAAACGGATACCATCCAGGGGGTAAAAAATCGTTTGGGCTCAAAAAGCGGTAGAGTGTCAAGGGCGTATTATGCCCTACCCATACAAACTCATCTAAGTTAGGAAGGAAGCATACAGAGTTCACATAGCCCGCGCGATTATCAGGAACTTCTACCTTCCCAGTCAGCAGATTCCAAGCCTTGGTATATTCGCTGTCGACGGTTATCAACCACTCTCCACTTGGTGAGATGTCGAAAATCACCTCACCCTGATGACCGTAAAGACGGTAAACAAGGTTCGGCTGTGCCACTATTGTGCCCACTGTCAATCCGACAGCAATCATCAAAAACACTGCCTTTTTCGCCATTCATCACACTCCCTGACACTATTGTACCACCAGCTAAGTCCAGCAGCCCCTCTCCCGCCATGCGGCAGAGGGGCTGGGGGCAAGGGCTAACACCCACTGCCGAAGTTGAGCAGCACCAGCAACAGGTCGGCGTCGTCTACCACTCGGTCGCCATTCAAGTCCGCTGGCAGGTTCGAACCCGTGTTACCGAATGCTAACAGCACCGCCAGCAGATCGCTGTCATCCACGCAGCCATCGCCGTTCACATCGCCCTGGCGCCGCGCAAAGGGATTACGTGCCAACACAAGCATCCCATCAAACTGCCCATACGCAAACAGTTGCCCGTTCGGTGAAAACTGAACATCCCCGACACCAGTTGTCTCTTGGTCATATGTCCGTAGTAGCCTCCCGTCTGACACGCTCCACAATCTGATGGTATTGTCTAGACCTGACGACACCAGCAATCTACCATCTGGTGAAAAGGCAACGCTTAGGACATAATCCGTGTGCCCTATGAGGGTGCGCACCAACGCCCCATCCGACACACGCAACAGCTTGATTATTGTGGATTCGAGTGCACCAGTAATCAAGCTTCCGTCAGGCGAAAAGGCAATCTCGAAAAATGCACCATCACCATCAATGGTGAGCGCCAGTCTCCCATCCGACACATGCCACAACACAATAGCAAATAAGGGGTCAATACTCCCAGCTGCAACTAAGCGCCCATCAGGCGAAAAAGCAACGGTTGAAGGTACCTCCATATCAGGATATGTCAGGGTCCGCACCAGTGTCCCATCCGATACCCGCCGCAATTCGACCGCAAAGGCACGACTCGCAGCAATCAGGTTCCCATCGGGTGAAAACACAGCATCGTAGTAATACGTGTTTCCTATAGTTCTTATCAGTGTCCCATCTGACACACGCCACAGTTTAATCCGACTTCCGGCCGACACCAATAAGCGCCCATCAGGTGAGAACATGACACCGCGGCAGTTTGTGCTCTGCGGCAGGCTACGCACCAGCGAACCATCCGAAACACGCCACAGCTTGACATCATTACCCACTGACGCTAGCAAGCTCCCATCTGGGGAAAAGGCGACGCTGATGGTCTCAGTGGTGTGTGCCGATTGCATCCACACGATATCGGGACGACCTTGCCCGAAGGCAGCCGAAAAGAGAATCCATGCCGAGTATATCCACAGCCAGGCCGTTCGAACGCCCAACGGTACAAAAAGCCCGATCCGATTTGTTTGTCCACGCATCATTCTCACCTCTTTGTCTCCTACTTCGCAAGGGCTTGAGGGACTGGAACATCCGTTCTGCCTCCTGCTCCTTCCAACCAGATGGCGCATTTTACCTTCGACATCGCCCGCTCGCCATCTGTTTGAGATTTCCTCCGCCCCGCAATCGATTACACTCCCTATTATACCCCATTTTTGGGCATTTGTCAAGAGGTGAGGAGCGTGTTCGCAAACTGAGTTATTGTACCTCCCTCCTCCAGGTTCCCCCACTTCGTGAGGAGAACTGAATGTTCTATTGGTTCCTCTTGTGAAGCGTGGGAGAGCCAGCGTGGCGCACAAAAACTGAGTTCCCGAACACCTTTGTACCACCCCTTGACAGCAACCTTCCCTATGGAGTATAATTCCTTATGGAGAGTGATTATCAGCATGAACGACTGGAAGGCAAACCATCTGGTGGAGGGTTTGAAGCGGGCGGGGCTGCGCCTGACCCCTCAACGCGTGGCGATTTGCCGCCTGCTCGCCGAAAGCAAGGATCACCCGACCGCCGGGATGATATATCACGCCCTGCTGCCTCAGTTCCCCACTTTGAGCCTGGCAACGGTCTATAAGACACTGGAGGTGCTGAAGCAGCTGGGGCTGGTGCAATCGCTGGGCGACGCAGGCGACCGTTGCGAACATTTCGATACCGACCTCACGCCCCATATCAACCTCGTCTGCATGCGCTGCCATCGTGTAAGCGACTATCATGACGACACGATTCGGCAAATAGAACAGCAGCTGGCAGCCCGTTCGGGCTATGAGATTCAGGGAGCGCGTATCGTCTACTACGGTCTGTGCCCCGACTGCCGTAATGGAGAGACGAGCGTGCGTTCGCCTGCTGAATCTCGCCTTGCGAGTGGGGGAATTCGGCACGGTGAAACCGTTGCAGGAGGCAAATCGTGAATTGGATACGCTGGCTACGGAAACGGATGGCGGAGTCGGACTCCTGCTCCGACGAGATGGTGCAAGCGATGGCGCAGCAGCCCGCCATGCAGCGCATGCGCTATGACTACCAGCAGAACACGGTCGAAGTGGAATATGATGCGCGCCGTGCCGAGGCGGCGGAGGTGCAGCGGAGTGTGGAGCCGTTGCTGCAGGAGTTAGGCGAGCGCATCCCGACCTGTGCCCTGCGTGACCCCCAGCAAGGTATCTGCGATGCATGCTCCAAAATATCCACCTCCCCCGAACGGAACGGGGCGGAGGCGACCGATCGTGCGCCGCACGGCAAGCAGTGGCGACTGAACGGCTTTCTCTTTCGCGCCCAGTTCGATGGGCGGGTGCTAACGGTCGAGCGGGTGCAGCCGCCTCCTGCCGACGAGGCATCGCTGGATCGTTTCATCCGCCGTGTGAAAGCCATCGAGCGACCTGTCCCGCTCTGGCGCAGTCGCGCCTTCTGGGAGCCGGTGCTAACGGGGCTGAACCTGCTGATGCTGCTGCTGGGCTGGTTGTTCCATACCCTCGGCGCGCACAGCCTTGCGACAATCGCCTATGTGGTGGCGTATCTAACGGGGGGCTATTTCGGCACGCTGGACAGCTACCAGCTGCTGCGGGAGCGGCGCATCGATGTGAACCTGCTGATGATTCTGGCAGCGGTTGGTGCCGCGCTGGTGGGTGAGGTGGCAGAGGGCGCCATTCTGCTGTTCCTCTTCTCGCTCTCCAATACGCTCCAGAGCTTTGCCCTCATGCGCAGTCGGCGTGCCGTGCGCGCCCTGATGAGCCTCCAGCCCGATCTCGCCACTCGCTTGACCCCCCAAGGGGAGCAGGTCGTGCCCGTGGAGGAGCTGATGCCTGGCGAGCGCGTGCTGGTGCGCCCCGGCGAGCGTATCCCCACCGATGGCATCGTGCTGCGTGGCGAATCCCATGTGGATCAATCCCCCATCACGGGCGAGTCGATACCCGTGCATAAAGCGGTAGGCGACCAGGTCTTCGCCGGCACCATCAACACCAGCGGAGTCCTCGAAATCGAGGTGCTGCATCCCATCAAGGAGACTTTGTTGCACCGCATTTTGCGCCTTGTAGAAGAGGCGCAGGAGCAGAAAGCGCGGGTGCAGCGTTGGCTGGAGCGATTCGAACAGCGTTATGCCCTTTTCGTGATAGGTGCATCGGCAGCCGTGGGGCTGGGATTGCCCCTGCTGGGTTGGAGCTTTCACGAGGCGTTTTATCGCGCGATGACCTTGCTGGTGGTCGCCTCACCTTGCGCGCTGGTTATTAGCACTCCCGCCACTTTGCTCTCTGCCATCGCGAATGCTGCCCGACATGGCATCCTGTTCAAGGGTGGGGAGCCAATCGAGCGATTGGCGAGCGTCCAAGCCATCGCCATCGATAAAACGGGCACGCTGACCGAGGGCAAACTGGTGCTAACAGACATCGTGCCGCTGGGCAATAGCTCGGAGGCGGAGTTGTGGCAGTGCCTTCTCGATGTGGAGTCGCTATCGGAGCATCCACTGGCGCAGGTGTTGGTGCGCGAGGCGCAGGCACGCGGCTTTCAACCACGCCCTGTGGAGCATTTCGAAGCGTTGCCCGGCAAAGGCGTGCGCGCCCGCTGCAACGGGCAGCAGATTTGGATAGGCAACCTGCGCCTGTTCGAAGAGATAGGCGTGCCGCCCGAGGCGCGCCAACTGCTACAGCAACTGCATGCGCAAGGCAAGACGGCGATGCTGGTCGCCCTCTCACCGCTACAACAGGAATCCCCCCTCACCCCCGCGGCGACACGCTTTCTGGGGGTGGTGGCAGTTGCTGACCAGGTGCGCCCAACGGCTGCCCCTGCCGTGCAACAGCTGAAGCAGCTCGGCATCCCATGCATCGCAATGCTTACAGGGGACGCGGCACCGGTGGCGCAAGCGGTCGCCCATCAAGTCGGCATCGAGCGCGTCTATGCCGAACTGCTGCCCGATGAGAAGCTGCAGGTGCTACGCCAACTCGCGCGGGAATGCGGCGCGGTGGCGATGGTGGGCGACGGCGTGAATGACGCACCTGCACTGGCAGCCGCGGAGGTGGGCATTGCGATGGGTGCCGGCACCGATGTCGCCCTGGAGACCGCCGATGTCGCTCTGGTGGGGAATGACCTGCTGAACCTACCCTATGCCGTCGCGCTCAGCCGTCAAGCGACGCGTGTCCTCAAACAGAACATCCTCTTCGCTACAGGGGTTATTGTGGTACTGGTCATTTTGACCTTTGCAGCGGGCTTGCGACTGCCTTTGGGTGTGGTGGGGCACGAGGGCAGCACCCTCATCGTTGTGCTGAACGGCTTGCGACTGCTCACTTTTGCGCCGCCCGCCTCCCGAAAGCGCGCTGTTGGGTAAGGCAAAGGGCATGCCGAAAGTGGGGGTACAATAAGGGCATGAGAGGGTGGGCTGTGTCGGCTGTTGTTCTGCTGCTTATGGGGCTGGGGAGCTGGCTGGCATATAAGCGATTCTTTGAAACTCACACGATCACACGCCACATGCAGCCCGGTGAGCAGTGGACCTACACCGTCACCCACATCATCCAGCTCGATGGTCAGCAGGCGACCCTTTCCTATAAGGTAGTGGATACGGTGCAACAGGTGCAGCCTGATGGGCACGCCCTCGTGGAGCGCGTGCTCCAGATCGACCCCGATACACTGACCCTGTTGCAGCGCAGCAGCGGTCCGCTGGGCACCGTGGCGCCGCGCAGCCGGTGGCGATGCGCCCCTGACGGCAGCGAGACACCCATCGAGCCGACGAACGCCGCGCTGTTCCTGGCGGTCGCCAGCCAAGATGTCTATCCACGGCAACCCGTGCGATACGGACAAGAATGGGCACGCACCAACACGACAGGCAGCCTGAAAACCCGCATCACCAGCCGCTTCGAGGGCATCGAACGGCTGCACGAAACGGAATGCTTCCGTATTGTCAGTCGCATCGAGTCGCTCCCCGGTTCACTGCCCGAAGCGGAAGGTACCATTGTGGCGCATATCGATCGGCAGCATGGCTGGGTGCGGCAAATCGTGGCGACGCTCCAATTCCGTGCAGGAAGCCTTCAGCCGCGGGTAGAATTTAAAGCGCAGGGGCGTCCCACGGCGGTTTCGAGCCGCACCCCCTAAACACCAGGCGCCCGAAACGAGGGGTTCAACGATGGATAGCCAGAAGCGATTGTGTCCCGTCTGTCAGGTAGCGTTGGTGCCCCAGACCCATCTGGGCATCACCATCGATGTATGTCCCACCTGTGCCGGCATCTGGTTCGATGCCGACGAGCTACCACGCCTGCGCGAGATAGACCCGGCGATACTGCCGCGCTTAGACCATCTGTATCAGCCGGTGGTAGAGCGGTATGAGGGCACAGGCGAGCGGCTTTGTCCCGTCTGTCGCGTGCCGATGTATCACTATAACTACCTCTACACCAGCAACATCACCTTGGATAGTTGCGACCAGTGTGGTGGGGTCTGGGTTGACCATGGCGAGCTGGTCAAGATGGACCAACTGGCACGCGATGCGCATGCGATGGAAATCCCACCCGAAACGAAAGCGCAAATAGCGATTGCGCAGATGGAAGCCGAGTCGAAAGAGGCGCAGGAGCGCGCCCGCTTCTGGGAAGGGCTGTTCTCCTTCCTTCGTGCGCGTCCCCGATTCCCTATCTAACATGGAACCGCTTCCCGAAGGCATCTACACGGCACTGATCACTCCCTTCACCGCCGAGGGTGAGCTGGATGAGCCACAACTTGCACGCCTGCTGGCATTTCAGGAGGCGGCGGGCGTGCAAGGCGTGGTGGTCGCTGGCTCCACAGGTGAAGGTCCTTCGCTGAGTGTGCCCGAAAAGGTCGCCCTCTATGAATTGGCATCGCGCACGCGGGGACAGCTGCGCATCATCGCCGGGATTCTCAGCTGTAGCCTGACCGAGGCGCTCTACCTGGCTCGACAAGCGGCACGCGTTGGCTGCGATGCCCTGATGGTCGCCCCGCCCTTTTATTATCGCGCGCCGCTGCAGGGGCTGATAGCCTTTTACCGCATCCTGCTGGAGGCGACGGAACGCCCCCTCATCCTTTACAACATTCCCCAGCTCTCCCGCACGCCGCTGCCCGTCGCATTGATTGAGGCGCTGCTGCCGCACCCCAACTTGCTGGGCATCAAAGATAGTTCGGGCGACCCTGAGATGCTCCACGCCTACCTGCAGTTCACGCCGCACCTGAAGATATGGGTCGGCGAAGAGAAACTGCTGCTGGAGAACCTGCGACGCGGTGGCGCAGGCAGCATCAGCGGGTTAGCCAATCTGGTGCCGGAGCGGCTGGTGGCGACTTTCCGCGCGTTTCACGCAGGGCGCGACGCCGAAGGATTGCAGCAGCTTATCGACGAGATAGCGGATGCGGTCGATGCCTTCCCCGCACCGGCTAACTTCAAAGCCGCGCTCACCCGACGGCAGATGCCCTTCTGCCATGTGCGCCCACCGCTGTGCGACCTGAGCGAATCGGAACAACAAGCCCTCATGCGCGCGCTTCAACCCTATCTCTGAAACAGGAGGAGATGCCGATGCAAATTGCCTTTTTTGACCTGGAGGAGTGGCAGGCAGATTATCTCCAAGCGGGACTGCAGCAGTTAGGGCTTGCGGAACAGGTGCAGGCACACTACAGCACCGAGCATCTGACACTCGAAGATTGCGCCCGCTACGCCGCTTGCGAGGCGATTGCCGTCTTCGTTTGGACAAAAATCACGCGCCCCATTCTCGACGCCCTGCCCCAACTGCGCCTGATACTCACCATGTCCACGGGCTACGACCATATCGATCTCGACGCCTGCCGCGAGCGCAAGATTGTGGTGTGCAATGTGCCCCATTATGGGGAGAACACGGTTGCCGAGCATACCTTTGCCCTTATCCTGTCGCTGTCGCGCCGCCTGCGTGCGGTGCCAGAATGGCTGGCGCACCCGTCGCGCAGTTTGGCGGAGCTGCGCGGCTTCGATCTCTATGGCAAGACGCTGGGTGTCATCGGGGCAGGCAATATCGGGCTGCATGTGATTCGGATTGCGCGCGGATTCGGCATGCGCGTGCTGGCGTATGATATAAACCCGCACCCGCTGTTGGCGGAGGTGTTGGGCTTTACCTACACCGACCTCGACACGCTGCTACGCGAGTCGGACATCGTGTCGCTCCATGTGCCCGCCACCCCCCAGACTCATCACCTCATCAATCGGGAGACGCTGCGCAAGATGAAGCGGGGCGCACTGCTGATTAACACGGCGCGTGGCTCGGTGGTCGATACGGAGGCGCTGCTTTGGGCGCTGGACGAAGGGATTCTGGCGGGCGCAGGGCTGGATGTGATTGAGGGCGAAGAGTATATCAAGGAGGAGAGCGCGCTCTTGCGTGCCCCTGTTGCGGAGCAGACCCTGCGCAAGGTGGTGCAGGCATACCTGCTGCTGCGCCGAGAGAATGTGGTCTTTACGCCGCATATCGCCTTCAACAGCCACGAAGCCGTGCGCCGCATCCTCGACACCACCCTCCAAAACCTCAAAGCCTTTATAGAGGGACAACCACAAAATGTCGTCCCCTGACAGACTTTAGGAGGGATTTCGGATGAGCTACGGTTGGTCAGGTGAAAAGGTTCGGCTGGTACCGCTGGATAAAGAGAAGCATTTTGACAACGCACTACGCTGGATGAATGACCCCGAGATTACACAATGGACACTCATAGGCGACTTCCCACTAAGCCGATTAGCCGAGGAAGAGTGGTTTGAGCGCGTGATGCGTCCTAATGAAAAGGATGTGGTTTTCGCGGTTGAGACTTTAGAAGGCGAGCATATCGGCTTTACAGGTCTGCATCAAATCAACTGGCGACATGGCACAGCCATCACGGGAACAGTGATTGGGCGCAAAGAGTTATGGGGCAAAGGCTACGGCTCCGATGCCATAAAGGTGCGCACCCGTTATGCTTTTGAGGTGTTGGGACTGCGCCTACTCATTTCTGAAGTGCTGGACGGCAATGTCGCATCGCTGAAAATGCTGCTGAAAGCGGGCTATCAGGAGGTGGGACGCATCCCCCGCCGCTACTGGAAACGCGGTGCCTACCGCGACGCCATCTTGTTGGTTATCGAACGCCCTGTAGAATAGCCCACTGTTGCCTTCCAGGTCACCCATCATGCGTGGGGGTGGGCTACCATCGCGACTTGGCTCGTCCAGGTGTACCTCCGTACCGAACTTCGGCTTGGCGAACGGCAGGTGCGTGCTGCCCCGCGCCAAGATATGCAGGTAGTTCGCACTGTCGCCTTCATACTTGTGTGGAACGCCCCCCAAGGCTATAGCTCCATCTCCACCTGCTCGGCGGGTGGGGACAGGCGGGTCGCCTGCGCCACACCCATCAGCAACGCCGCACTGGGAATCTGAAACCCATGACCCGCCAGCAGCTCCCCAATCGTGCGAATCTGCAAACGCGGAATCTTCAGGTTGCCAAGCGGCGTGGTGTAAAAACCTGCCTGATCCGCCTCGTGGCGCATGTCCTGCGTGGGTGGCTCCAGCGTCACAAAAAGCCCCAGCGTCGCTTTCTCGCGCTCCATCACACCCCGAAAATCGCGGATGTCCTTCACGCCCACACGCCCGCTCTTGACCTGTATCACCACCTTCTTGGGGTCGCTCTTGTCATCCTTGAAGTAGAGGATGCCGTCGATGCCCGTATCCTTGCCCTTCTTCTGCTGAAAGGGTCGGGCGCGCGGGATGAGACCAATCGCCCATTTCTGGAACTCGTCGCGGTCTTGCTGTGCCAGCGCACGCGCCTCGGAAACCGTGGTCGGCTCGCCGATGACCCTGTAATCGACACCCTCTTTGAGGTCGAACATATCGCTGAGGCGGTACTTGATGAGTGCAATCGCCAGATGGGTGATGTCGATACCGATCCAGCGGCGGTTGAGCTTCTGCGCCGCCACAATCGCCGTGCCACAGCCACAGAACGGGTCCAGCACCGTGTCGCCTTCACGGCTGGAGGCTTGGATGATACGCTCCAGCAGCGCGAGGGGTTTTTGGGTTGGGTAGCCAAGACGCTCGCGGGCTTGGGAATTGATAGGGGGTATATCGGTTATCACATCCTGTATCAGAACGCCCTCACTAAGGTATTTCTTGAAGCGCGGAAATCCCTTTCCTTGGGCAGGCCAGTGAATATAGCCGTGTGCATCGAGTAAGTCGAGTTTCTCTTGAGTGGTCATCTGTAAAGCGCGTTCCTTTCCCACTAACTCCTCAACAATCTTTCGTGGAACAGCCCAGTGTCTGCCCAACGCAGAAGGATCATAGCCACGCCACGGCTTTCCAGAGTCGCCTGAAGTGCGCCCTGCTCCTGTTAAGTCAGAAGGCATATATTTACCTCGCGTATCTGCGAAGGTGTACTTGCTTTCTACATGCTTTGTCTCGTGAGGCTGAAAGACGGTGTTCCACTGATAGTCTTCCGTCTTTGAGTAGAAGAGGAGAATATCGTGGACATCTCCCCAGCGTTTCGCGCCGCTATGCGCGCTGGTACGCTTCCACACAATCTCGTTCCGAAAGTTCCGCGCCCCGAAAATCACATCCAGCATCACCTTCAGGTAGTGGCTGGCGGTGGGGTCGCAGTGCAGATATAAACTCCCCGTCGGCTTCAGCACCCGATGCAACTCCACCAAGCGCGGCGCCATCATCACCAAGTACGCCGTCAGGTCGTTGCGCCCCAGCGTGCGCACGAAGCCCTGCACCAACTCCACCAGAGCGGGCTTGGGACAGGTCTCGCAGAACTCCACATAGGCGCGTTCGCTCCACTGCCAAGTGTCGGTGAAGGCTTTGATTTGGGCTTGGGCAGGTTCGCCCGACTGCTCGCGAAACAGCAGGTTATAGTCGCGCTGGCTATTGAAGGGTGGATCCAGATAGATGAGGTCCACGCTCTCATCCCCGATATACTTCCGCATCACCTCCAGATTATCGCCGTAATAGAGGATGTTCTCGGGCATGGCAGTCGAGATTGTACCTTGCTGCGCAAGCCCTCATGAGGGTTCGCCGTGAGCTTTTGGGGTATACTGCGGATGTGTGAATCGCTATGGTGCAACGATTGATTCTCAGGAACTTTCGCAGCTTCAAAGAGGTGGATATGGAGCTGCGTCCGCTCAATATTGTGGTAGGAGCCAATGCATCGGGCAAGACGAATCTGGTGCAGGCGTTTCGATTCTTGCGCGATATAGCAAGGCACGGTTTGGAGAACGCGGTTGCGTTGCAGGGGGGAGCCGAGTATTTGACCAATCTGAACTCACCCGGCGCGCGTGAGTGTCATATTGAGATTGTGTTCACTCCTCACTTGACCCTCCGTCGCGTATCCACCGATCGCTCGCAGCAGGATATTAAGGTGAATGAAGTTCGCCACTCCTTGACGATACGCACAGTACGAAGGACAAATTCAGCGAATATTGTTCAGGAGCAACTGGAAGTACGATACATATCAGGGGTGAATCATGAGAACTTGCTACTCACACGCGAAGGCAGAACCGTTCGCATCGAGGCATTACCATCTACACTATATAGCCTGTCTTCGTTTAAGGGACGCCGCTTGAGATTAGGAGTAAACCCAAACACTTCACTGATGTTGCCTGCGTCGCTGTTGTCGGGGTTGCCACCTTCCTTCTATGATGAGAGCATCGCGATTTACGACTTCTCCCCCAAACTGGCTAAGCAAGCGGTCCCCATCTCCTCACATTATGCGCTGAGCGAAGATGGCGCCAATCTGCCACTAATTGTGCAGCAGATTCTCCGTTCTCCCCGCGGGCGTGAGCGTTTATTGCGGCTGCTTCGAATGGTTCTCCCGTATATCAAGCAGCTATTGGTAACCACGCCTTTTGGGCAACATGTGTCGCTTCAGATACAGGAGACCTACTTCGACAGGCGCACGCTCCCTGCCGCGCTGCTTTCGGACGGCACCGTGGAGATGGTGGCGTTGATTGTGGCGATGTTTTTCTCGCCTTTCAACCCACAGCTTTTGATATTCGAGGAACCTGACCGCAACCTGCATCCGGGGGTGATGAGCGCGTTGATGGCGCTGTTTCACGAAGCGTCTGAAAATACACAGCTACTGATCACCACTCATAATCCCGCGCTGGTGCGTCAAGCCGAGGTCAGCGACTTGCTGCTGATTGAACGCGATTCAGAGGGGAATTCCGTCCTCAAGCGTCCCGCTGATAGTCAAAGCGTGCGAATCTTCCTCGAAGAGCAGTTGGGGTTAGACTATCTTCTCACACAGAATCTTCTGGGCGCATGATGGCGAGTAGCTTTCTCCAGATACGCTTGTTTGTGGAGGGGTTCTATGATAAAAAGTTTGTGGAGCGAATACTTGCGCCACGCCTGAGCGAGAGATATGCGGTGGTGCAGATTCACGAGTACGCCTGCGCAGCCGACGAGACATTGCGCAACCACTTCAAATCGCTAACAAGAATGCCCGACACATGCTTTTTCATCTTGGCAGATTACGACATGGGTCCTTGCCTGTCAGCCAAGAGGCAAGCTTTACAGCATAGGTTCGAGCCGCTGCTCCAGCCCGAACAGATACTGATTGTTCGCCAGGAGATAGAGTCGTGGTACTTGGCAGGGGTGCCCGCAGAGAACCACTTCAAAGTGGAGATACCAAACAATGTGGAGACTGTTAGCGAAGAAAAGTTTCGCGATCTGTTTGCAACTTGGTGTAAACGCTATCGTACAAATTATGCGATTTTGAGAGATGAGATATTAGAGATTTATGATTGGGACTTGGCTCTCCAGCGCAGTCCGTCGCTGCTCTACTGTGCCAAGCGGTTGGGGCTTGTGTGAGAGGGGTGTTGTTTGCCGTCATGCAGCCGACTATTCGGCTATTGCCTTCGCCAAAATGGCTCGCACCACCGTCTTGGCGCGTTCGAGGTCGGTGGGGCGCACATTTTCCAGCACATCGGTCGTCCAG